>Ga0302246_1001996_pt1 | contig 13056 bp, 11 predicted proteins | sample AAG_UR_Trp_MG_FD_193533 | JGI IMG/M metagenome (GOLD analysis project Ga0302246, IMG submission 193533) | Enriched activated sludge microbial communities from anaerobic digester in WTTP, New Holstein, Wisconsin, United States - AAG_UR_Trp | ecosystem: Engineered > Bioreactor > Anaerobic >...
GAAGGGAGGCAAAAGAGATACGTTCTAGAAAACCCGAGCGTCGCTTCGCTCCGAGTGGTATGTTTTGAAGCGGAACGCTGGACTGGTTTCTACCGGAACACTGGTCTGATTTCCCCGGAATACGCAGTATCGGTAAATTCCTTGGTCGTGTAGAGAAAACCAGCGGAAATCATGGGGGCTGCATAAATCGTCGTATCGGACAGTCCCAGGTCAGCATAAGCCTGCGCCGTAAAGCGCAGTGGCTTGCCTTGGACCTTCGGCGTCATGAATTCCATGCCGAGCAGAAGATCAAACAAATAGAACGTATCCTTTCCAGTATGCGGGTTATCAACCTTAATGCTTTGGAATTGCAACCCGCCGGTCTTGGAGATGGTCTCGTTGTTCCCAACGGCGCGGAAGCCAAAGCCCCAGGGCTTTACGCTTTCGCTGCCGCCGCCCGAAATGTTCAAGGTCTGCGCCGTCGGCAGTATCATGTAATACTCGTTGGCCGCCATCCATTTGTAGACGGGCTTACTTTCGGCGGCTAGTGCAAAAGAAGAGCTGAATATCGCTGCGAAGAAAAGAAGTGTGTTTTTCATGGTTATTCCAACTCTCTAAAATAGCGCGGCGAAGAATGCCAAAACAACAAGGACGACGAGTGCGGTCAGTATGAGTTTTACAAAATCCGGTAACCCCGGCTTTTCGTTGCCGTGCTTTTCTGCCGTCGGGGTCGTTTCTCTTCCCCAATGCCTATGCCACCTATCTATTTCGCTTGCGATAAGCGAGTTCGGATCAACACCATAATCGGAACACAGCTTGTTAAGTTTTTCCTGGTAGGATTCGGAATATGTTTCAGGCTTGATCTGAAAACCAATATTCAACTTTTCAAGTTTTGCGTTAAACTCTTTGGCCTGGCCGAGCTTGTTCAGCGCAGTGGTGTAGCGGACCAGTAGTTCAAGAATTGAGTAGATTGCGTAGGCGCGTGCGTTGATCCGGACATTTACGGTTTTATTATCTGCACTGCGGCTGGAAATAATCGTGTTATCGTAAACTTCGTATCCCTTGCCGATTTTTACGGACACCATACCCAGGTCGGGTAGATTTTCGTATAGACTTAATGCCTTTTCTGCGGATGCAATGATTTTTGCGGCTAAATTGGTCGCCTCAGTGGTCCGAAAAAAAGCGTCACTATCCTCTAGGGCGTCCTGGAATTGGCGGGCGTATATGTTTGATTGGCTTTTGTAATAAAAAGCATAAGAGAGGTCAGTGTCTGCGAGGAGGTCTTTTAATTGGGTAGCGATTTGTGGCTGCTTTTCAAGAATGGTTTTATGTATCGTTTTTAATTCCAGATAATACTTTTCCGCCATGTCCTCCGGGATATTTGCCCCGCTCATCAGAATCTTGCAGAGAATGGGAATACGTTCTAAGAATAGCGCGATAAGGGCTTCTTTGTCAGATTGTGTGTCGCCAGTTATGTGTTTAATCTTGGCATCAATGCTTTCAAGTGTGATCTGCAAGGAATCTAAACCCTTAACTCTGGCATTATCGCTCTCTCTTTGTGAATCACGTCGGGCATTCTTTTCTTTCTCTAGGTTGTCAAAGAAATCATCGGTGGAGTCATCTTTGGAATTAGATTTATCTTCATGCAAAGACAAATCCTTTAAGATTCGGTCTAAATCAAGGTCCCGTTTCATAATCCCCCCTTCCGACAGAAATGTTACTTTTCAGAGTAAACGATTTTAAGCTTTGCGCCTGTGGCTGTAGCCTTGTATGGCCTGGTCCCAGAGTTAATTGCCTTCGCAAAAGCTTTAGTCGTTGCCGCGGCAGTCTGCTTTGCCTTCAACGGTAGCCTTATATTCCAGCCGGCGACATGGTTAATTGTCCCATCGGGGCGCCGATAGCGGAAAATTGAAAGCCAAATTCCAATTGTGCCGTTAATGCTGGAGTCGGTTCTTCCTGTCGCGATTCCTGTAATCTGAAGCATCCCCGCTTTCCCGCCAACGGTAACTTTATCAACTAAGACTTTTGCTGTCTGGGTTTTGTCATAGGAGGAGGCTTCCAGCTTGGCCCCTTTAGCTAATTCAACTGTGGGATTGTAAATTGCAGTAATCTTCTTTTTCATATGCCGCCTTTTGAGTTAATAGGATTGGCTAGCCTTCAGAGCAGCTGTCCTCAAATATCCACAATCTTATCTGACTCCAGCAGTTTGCGTAAGTTGTCAAGATTGGCAAATGGGCTCGATGAGACGATTTGGCTTAGACTTTTCAGGCCGGCGGTAATCAAGTCGTTATTCTTCTCTGAGATCCCATGATCGATAATCTCGAATGACTTCGCAATAGCAACTTTTCTTTCGGCGAAGATATGCTTGCATAAATGGAAATAAAAGTCGTACTTCTTGGTAATCTCCAAGCAAAGCAGTCTTTCCTGGGATTCAATTTTCTTAATCTCGCGTTCGGTTATTTGTTTTTCAGTGTACGCGTTGGAGAGTTTATTGAAAAAGTCGAAAACATTGGCCGAGGGCACTTCCAACTTGGAAATCTTTGGGCCATTTTTTGTAATCAACTTAACAATATCTTTTCCGATCTGGATATCATTTTCGCTCATAACAGTCTCCCCGTTTCGTCTATGACTTTCTGGTCTATCAAAATTCTGAATTCCGAAGCCACATTAAGTATGTGCTGTATGTGCCCTAAGTCTTTGTCGGTGAAATAGGACGCTTCGAAAAGTTTACTCCGGATGTATTTAAAAATCTTGGATATAAAATTGTATGGGTAAACTGCTTTATAGACTCTTTTGTACTCATGCAGGAAAGTCTCTCTTGCTTTTTTTGTGGTGACCAGAAGCTCATCTATTCTATCGCCCAAGGCTTCTACCGCCAGTTCTGCCCGTTTTTGGTTGTCTATCTCTCGCAGTGTCTTTAACTTCGCCCGAGAAACTTCTCTTATCTTTTTTTGGACGGAGACGTAATTAAGTGCTGCCAAAGCGATGATGGCTGGAACCACTACAAGTCCCCCTAACACTGTTGTCCCTACGGCCATCCCTCCCCCGCCGGCGGATAAAGCGCCACCACCGAACCATGCCAGTGTGGCATTGGTGGCTGTTGCCCCAGAAAGGGTTCCAATTGCTATGCCTGTTGATGCCGTACCATACGTGGAGACGAGTGCCCAGGAACCCAATGCTGTTGAGACCCCGCAAGCGAGTCCTTTTGAGGCGTTAATCGCCCCTTCCCCAATTGCAATAGTCTTGTTTATAGCGGAGAGTTGGACCGCCACGGTTTGATTCTTGTAAATAGGATTCGTGAACTCCCGGTCCTTGCCGCGTAGATTCTTTGAGATATTTTTAATCTTTTTAAGTGCTAGCAAAGACTTCTTTTTCTCTTCTACCAATGCCTCTAGTTTATGGTTGACCACTAAACGCTTTTCTTCAACCACTTGTATTTGAGATCTCAAATCTTTTCTTAGTTTGCGATAATCACTGAGTTTTGCCTTCAATTGGTTGTGTTTGCCAAGCGTCACAACGTTCTTGAAGCCATCCAGTAATTCCCCCATATGTTTGACCAGCCCCCTAGCTGTTATGGTGTATGTATATTCGGGCTACTCTGGCTAAATTGTTGGTTTTGGCCAGAGTGTTAGTGCTCTGTTGAACAGTTCTTGTCCTCGCGTCGTTATGGCGGTTTCATCCCATACATCTTTATTTTGCAGTTGCAGGTTAATCGGCAGTATGGAATTCTGCAATAAAACTGGCTTCTTTGTGCTCCAGGGGTAATTCTTCTGAGCGGAATTAAGCCCCTGCGTGATAATAGTGAGGTTGCCTATTGTCTGTAACAGCATGTTGCGTCTTTGAGTTGCAACCGCACGGGTGTTGCCAGGTTGTGCGGTGGCAAGTTCTGCCGCTGACATCCCTTGTTCTCCAGACGGTAAAGGCCAATTGGGGATCCAGGTCTGGGGCAAAATGTGTTCAATTGTGAGCGGGCATGTAACTGAAACTTGCTCGGTCCTGGTTGTCATATAGGTTTCGTTCAGCCGTTTGAGTATATAGTCTAGCTTTGAACTCCCTAGATTTAAGTACGCATGGTTATTGTTCCATGCCTGTCTAAAATCGTCGTCGGACGGCCAGATGACTGATGGCCCGGTTGCGGCGGCAAGTGTGCGAATAATGCCCACATGGTTCGGTGGATTGCCAATGCTCCGTACCAACGACAGAAATGTGTTGTTGTAGTTCTTCGTCGACATCCCACACACAGCACGGCGAACTAGATATGACTCAATGGCTTTGAAAACAGTTCCGAGTTGCTCATCTGTGAATGCAGAATCCAACAGCGCTAGCAATAACGGGTATGCTGTTCTGTAATCAAAGACATCTAAAAAAACAGCAAGTTGATGAACAATATCCCCACGGGTGGGCTGTATTAGGCGTTTGAAGTCACGACCTTGCTTCGCAAGTTTCTCGGCTTCCGCAGTTACGCTTTGGAAGGGTGTGTTTTGCTTTATCCAGTATTTGTACTCCACGAACAAATGCTTGATAGCGATGTCCCTGACCTGTTTGCTGGCCAGGAAATGTTGCATAAAAAGGTCGCAACGAGGACGATTTAATCTGCCCTGTTTTATTTCCTCTCGCCAGAATGGTTCGTCGAACATTTTCCAGTGGGTGTTATATATGGTTTCCTGATTTTCCCCACCCCGTGCAGCGCGCTGGAATAGATAATTTCGCAGCAAGTCCGCGGGGAGTAGCGGTTCGCCCCGCGCATTCAAGGTTTCAAAAATGACCTGTGCATCATCCCCATCGGTTAGTTCAATTGCTACCACCATTAGCACATTTTGTAGTGCCTGCATGGCTGTATCTAGTCGATTTGCCAATGGCATTTCGACAGCAATTGCCGGATTTTCTTCGGTTCCGATGAAAAACGATTGTATTTTCTCGTAGAAAAAGAAGTACGCCTCTATCATTTGTGGACGGCGCTTAAATTTGCGCGTGCGAGGCCCGCGCCGTTCCAGAGGGTACTTCCTGAGTATCTCTTCTGAAGTTTGACAGCTAATTATGTCAGCGAATTGTGTGCGGTCAAGCTGAGTCGGCCACACTTTGTATTTCTCAACTTCTGGATCAGCAAGCCGGCCGGTATTAAAAACAACGCGTGCTATGTCTTCAGCGACAGCGGCTTCCCCATTTTCTGTGGCAAAATTCCGAAATGCGGCTAGGAATATTTGCAGGGTTGTTAGCCGCTGTTGGCCGTCAATGATCTGGCGCTTTTCTACATGTACAATTGGGGTTTGTTTGCGATCCAATACGATTGCCCCAAGAAAATGTGCTGGCGTATCCCTGCGCCCCCCCAAATACTCACTAAATTTGCGTTCAATATCTTCCCAAAGTGGCTCCCAGTGTTCTTCCTGCTTCCATACATATTGACGTTGGAAAAGTGGGACTTCTAGTTGGACACGCCTTTCAAAAATTTCCAAGACTGAAGTGGCATTTGCATCCATAAATCTTTCCTTAGCTGACTAGTGTCCCGTCTCAAATGACTTCCGATGAACTTATTTGCAACAGTTCGAGACTAGCGTTCTCTTAAAACACTTATGGAGTTCGCAGGCAGGCGTTAGCAGCTTTTGCCGCATCGGTACAATGTTCTGCGTGAAGCTTGCCTTGTTTTAAGGACCATACCGTATATCCGCTTGATCCGTTAGTCTTTGTGAAGTCTGCGTTCCATTTGCCTTGAGTGACAAGGCGTATTACGAGCTCCGGTCCATCCTCAATCTTTTTAATGTGAAAAAGTTTTCTCCCGGCATCCTCCACGATTAAGTGGTCGCCTTTAGTATCGATTGCATAGACGTGGTCCCGTGTCCATACAAGGAAATCTGGATTGAATGTTCTGGTGTTCCCTTTGTCGAGTAAGGGAATCCCAAAAGCTCCTTGTTGTGGATTACGACACCATATCTTGCGTGTTTTATCCAATGCTTCAGCGAATTCGCGCTCGAATTTATTGAGGTCGCTATATTCTGCATGTATAGCATTAGTGAATTTCGTCACCTTGGTTTCATCAACGGGAACACTGTCAATTTCGTAGGGGTGATCTAGAACATTCTGCACAATTGCGGAATGATTTATGTATGCATCAACCACTTTGTCTGCTGCTTCTCTGATGTTGTCTGCGGCGATGCTGTGGTATTCAAGCATTGCGTCAAATTTGGGATATTCAATGTCGCATAGGCGGACAGCTTTGGGATGCCGCTTTTGAATCGCGCGGACGAATACCCAGCGTGCAGTAACGCGATTGCTGTGCTCCACCTCAACCCATTCTTCCTTGGCATCTTTAGCCGATCCGATATCCTGAAGAACCTTAATTCTTCCCCCCTTGCCGACAACATTGACCGAATCTTTTCTGTAGTCGATCATCTTGTCAACAATTTCCTTGATGGGCGCTTTCGCGTCTGTTGAATCAATTGCTGCGGTGGCAACTGTCTTTTTCTTTAGTGGGGGCCTGAAGCCGCGTCCTGTCCCGTGCGTGTCTCGACGTATGCTTAACGTTATGTCCGGGGCGTCCGCAGCTATTTTCTTTTTCACATCTTCAAGAATTGCCTTGAATACATCCTTCTCATCCGTCCGGATGTAGAAGTGTGCAGTATTCAAAATAGGAGCGGGATAATGCTGTGCGCCTGGTTGACGCAAAACGCGGCCTATTACTTGCGTTACCTGGTCGGGGGACCCCATGTCTTTGTCTATGTAGGCAAAGCAACACTCGGAATCATCCCACCCCTCTTGGAGGCTAAGATTGAAAATAATATGTTTATATCCACCTGCCACAAACCTATCGTAGTCGCTATCTCCTCCTGCAAACAGGTTAAATGCCGCAGGAGCTGGGTGCTTCGGGTCGAACTTGAGATCGCAATAAACTGCTATTTCCGTCGGGGCGACCTTGAGGGTTTCGACCAGATGCCTCCAAATTAGAATCGGACGCGCCATTCGCTGTTTAAATGGCCTTGCAAGGTCATCTTTTAAGGTGGATCCATCCGGCATATTAGTGTTTGATACATATATGCCCTTTGGGGAAAAGCGGAGCCCCTGTCGTGCCGCTGCTTTCTGTGCTCTTTCCATCTCTGAAATCATTTCATTGATGGCGATTTCCATCGGGGTAACATATCCCCCTAGCATAATATGCTTTTTCACCAGTCCCGATTTAACTACATCTGAGCTGTGAACTGCTGTGACCAACTCATTGTCTCCCCAACCTAAATCTTGCTTAAGGCGATCAATGGTCTTTGCCAATGCTTCTGGGATTTTCATTGTGGCGCTGGCGGCAATGAGCGCGTCGGGCTCAAGTTCTAATAGTAGGTTGGTCTGTTGATTGGAGAGATTGTGTCCTTCGTCATATACCACAATAAACGGCCGTCGCCGGCCTTTCGAATCTTTGCGTGACTTGAGCAGGTCCCACAATGATTGGTCTGCAACATCTAACCCAACCTGAAAAATGCGTCGGTCTCCTTCTGATTTATCTCGTTGATTGAATTTTCCTACGGTAGCAACAAGCACAAGGCCGCTGTCTGCATTTTCAACGTCGGTAGGTTTGCAATCTAAAAGGGGCTTTACGGTGTATCCTCCCAATAGTTCTGCATACTTGCCGGTTGAAAGATTCGCAAATGTCTGCCAAACGACAACCCGCCCTTTGGACAGCCAAAGGACAATGGGCTCAATGGGGAGACGACTTCTTATTTGCTCGATGGCATCTGCGAGGATTAGGGTCTTTCCGCTTCCTGTTATCGCGGACAAATTCTGATAGAACGGGACGATTGTGTTGCCACGGACTCGCAACGGGTCTTGAAGATATTGCTGACAGCGATCTGCTATCTGTGTCGATGCTGCGATTTGAAAAGGCATCAGTTCCATACTTATTCCTCGGTGGCCTCATTGTACCTGTCGTTGCTCTCGCTTAATCCCAAGTGAGCAAGAATCTTGTCAGGTATCTTGTAGAAACAGACGTTGTTGGACTGATAGACCTCATACCTGGCATAAATATGGTATGGAGGCTTTATGCCAGCTTTCTTGCCCTCCTCAAGGACAACTTTATATGTTTTTGCATCCAATTGTCCCACAGGCCCGTCGCCGGGCCATATTATGAAATACCCCTCGCCTCTTTCGTTTTTGCCGACGAGATAGCTGTAGGTCGGGTCATCGACACGGATGAGGTTTGGAGTATTGCGGCGGCCATTTTCCCAATGTGAGGTAATAACGACATCAATAAGTTCATCACGGCGCATGGAAAGAACGGCTCCAGCATCAATTTGATTTGTCAGTGCGCGGAATTCAAAACCACCAGGAATGGGAGAAGCGTTCTTAGATGTCTTCCCATTCTTGTCCGCTCGAAGGCCTAAAATAACGCGCTTTAACCGTGTGTGGGTAAGTGTGCGGGCATATTTGTCGCCATTGTCGGGGCGCCCCTGCTCAATTAGAATAAAACGGCGGTTCGTCCCAGCCTCATTATTTAAGTCCAGTACCGCATGCCCAGTAGTTCCAGATCCCGCATAAGGGTCGAGGATAAGACCGTTTGGAGGGCACCATAACTGGATGATTTTCTTGATAAGTTTCAGAGGCTTTACTGTGTCAAATTGATGGCCTTTCCCAACCTATATCATTAAGCTCATTTATTCCAGTTTGACTGTGGCCTGACTGTTCGTGGTCCCAAGACTGGCTCCCTATCTCCATTAGAGTGTCATATTCTTCATCAGCCCAATAAGTCAATGGAACAATGCCTTTCTGGACGTTCATTAAGTGTAGCTTGCGGCGAGGGCGTCCAAAGCCATTCGACAAAAAGAACAACATAGGCCAGACTTTATGGTCACGTACATTTTCAGCGGCCTTTTTGGCTAAAATGTTTTTTTTGTTGTGAAACTTGACATCCAACTCGACAACCGCCGAATGGTCCAGGTTTTGTTTTTTCTCGGGTTTTGGAAAGGCTGCCCCAGCAATAACTAAGGCGGGAGCGCGCCCATCCCCTATGTTTGTCTCAGCATACTTTGCTCCCCACATTTCCAGCATGTCTTTCATCTTTTTCTTCGGGAATCGCCACGAGGCCGCACCTGGGTAATGAATCGCGCCTGTAAAGGGAGATTGAATTCCATATCTGTCGTGTGCCCGTGCCTCACGGCGGTATGCATGGCCATCTGACCAGGGTCCAAGAGGGTCATTGTCTGGATTTGTATACTTGGCGTCTAAATCCGATGACCTCGGCATTAAATCGGTCTTTGCGAGTTGTTTGTCGCGTGCATATACAAGAACATACTCTGTTGCAGTCGAGACATGCTTGCTGTCATTTTTGGCCGCATATGCCTTTTGCCAATTAATAATGGCAATTCTGTTGTCCTCACCAAAGATTTCGTCCAGCATCATCCCCAAGTGGAAGAGTTCATTCTCATCAATACAAATGGCGATGACCCCTTGTGGCTTTAGCATTGCTTTCATCATTTGAAGACGCGGCATCATCGCCTTCATCCACTTGGTATGACGTGAGTCGTCCTCCAACCGGACTAGGTTGCCCAACTCTGGATCGTTCGGGTCTTCATCCCAGCGGTCGTTGTAGCGGAAATACTGTCCGGTATTGTAGGGAGGATCGGTGACAATTAAATCTACTTGGCCACGATATTTATAAAGAGTAACCATCGCTTGAAGGTTTTCCCCTTCAATCAATAGATTTTGCGCCTGAGCTTCTGGGGTGCCGACATTCAGGTCTTTAATCAGTCGCGTAACCCGTGGGCGAACTCTTTTTGAAATTTCTGACGCCGTGCGCTTGCCATTAAACCCAACAACAACTCCGCCTCCAAGCATTGTTTTTATCAGCTTGATTAGGTCTTCTCTATCCAACTTATCTATAGAATCGGCGTTCTCACTGGAAAGACCCTTTTTGTGGCTTTTTTCATTCAATTTTTCGGTGTTGATATTTGCCATAGAATACTCCATGTAAGAAATGTGTTTGAGGTCTCAGAAACAGTGTAAAGTGTGAAGGCCTTTGGCCCTTTCGATACCCAATACAAATAATACTAAAAATGGTATGTAGCCGCTTGCTGTTGATTCGCTTGGGACGTAATCTTAAGTCTTTGTGTTCGTAAGATGTTTTCCGCAATGCCCGATTAACAGCGTCTTTGTCTCTTCATCCCGCCAAAAATGAACTGATAGGCATGTCTCGGGGCCGCCTTTGCTTAACGTAACATGCTCGGCGATCGATACTCTTTTCCCTTTGTATGGCCGGAAGTACTCTTCCCCGTATTTGCCTTTTGTCGTTATTGAAATATCCTGCTTGAAGTCGAACCCTTTCTTATCAAGCACGTTCTTCCAGGTGTCCCCAATCTTGCCGTCTGTCTGCCACTTCGCGCAAATCTCGTCGAGTGCGGCAAACAATTGGTATACGCGATCTGGGTCCTTGTAGATGGATTCTTTTGCCGATTCAATGGCGCGCTCATGGAAAACCAGTGTGGTTTTAAAGTCTTTAGCGGCCAAGTCCACAGCGCTGAAGACGTTTTTTAACGCCTCTGGCTCTGGTTGTTCAACTTGTGTTCCACCTACCGTTGCGGGGACAGCTGACTGATATTGCCGGAACTGCTCTTGTACATCAGCTAGTTCCTCTTCAAGGCTCTTATTGCTGTCTTCTAATTCTAAAACATGGAATTTGGACTCATTTAGTTTGTCTTGTAAGTCTGCACTTTGCCGCTGCTCGGATAGGATCTTTTCGTTTAATTCTTTTATCATCCCTAATAATTGTTCGTCTTTTAGCTTGCCTTGTTCGTGTGCAGCCTGCAACTTAGCTATCCGTGCATCATCGATGGAATTCTCTACTGCCTTCCCGATGAAGGAATGGTCAACTATGAGCGATAACCGCATTAGCCTTAATGCGGTCTCATTCTCGAATTTGTGCTCTATGAGATTCTTTTTTTGAATGACAGGCTTAATGAAGAGGTTGTGCTTGAACGGGGAGTCTGATGCGCTCATCTTCGGCCAGTATATCCGGACTGCCCCGTTATAGCAGGCTATCGGAGCCCCCAATATCTCGGTGAGTTTCCATGAGGCCCATTTGTCTTCGAGTAGGTATACATTCGCAATGCCCATGCACCTGCGAACAAGCCATTCTAAGTCTATGGCAACTTCACCTGCAATATCCTTTGAAACAAGGATTGCAGGTAGTTGGCGATTCTTGTTCAGAAGAGCCTCGGTTATAAATGCGGCAACCGAATCGGCTGGTAGCACTTTGTGGCAAGAGTTAATTGCCTCTCCGCTGGGCGTTGTACAAGTGAATTTCGATGTCAACGTCGAGATAATAGCGGGCGGCCATATGTCATATCTGGGCGGACTGATTACGGTCATAACCAAGGACAACTGAAGAGAAAATGATAATTTCTCAGGGGTGCAAGCCAACTGAATATCTGTCCTCCAGTTCAATTCTTTATCTTTCTCGTCGGGGTGCTGCCAATTGAGCGTGAGAAAACGGATAGCCCCTTCCGATTTCTCACGGGCTACAAGGGAGTGTCTCTCAATTGGGGCGCAATTTGTCCCATCAATAGTGAATTTAACTTCAGAGCCCCAGCGGGAATACTTTTTCCCGATCCAGGTCTTTATGTGTTCCAATGCCTCGTTGTATCTTCCTGCTATATTTGCAGGTGTAGCGTCGATGAAAAAGCTGGTGGAATATAACGGTTTCATGTTGGCCCCTCCAATTGTTTGCAGCCCGAACCCAGATAAAATACTACATCTTTTCCGGTAGGATGATTATCTATTCTCCCATAATCCGCTTAGGGCAGCCCCTATGAAGCCGGCCCCGAAACCATCGTCATACATTGAACTTCGCTTTGCCGGAATTGTTGCGCGGTAGCGGTTGTAAAACAAATCGGTTTTCATGAAATTGCAGGTGATTAGCCACTTTAAATTGTTTGAGTCACTCCTGGGGGCAAGACCATCTGCAATCCGCTGGCGTATAGAGGCGTCCGTCGGTGGCATACTCCAACCGATGATTACCACGGCGTCAGAACTTTCAAATTCGCGCTGAACGGCCTTGTGGACTTTATACAGGAATTCCCCTCCGACGGCTTTATTGAGGACAGGGGGTATAATCAAGGGTGCGAACTTTTGCCTTTTCGATTCGTGCGTTATTTCAACACTGTCAGTTCCAGGCGGGAGATATGTCGGCGCGCCTAGGGTATGTTTCCCTCCTTCTGCTAGTCCGTCCTTATCTAATAATAGTGTCGGAATTCCGTATGGGTCGTCTTGTGGCGTAAGCCAGGACAGGGAGCCGTGCGGTTTTAGCACAAGCGTGGGTGAAGGCTCATTTGATGGTAGATGTTCTAGGGTTCGTGCCGACGCCAAATATCGGATCGGCAAAGGATTAACATTGTTCGATAAGTAGCCATTTACTGGATTCCAAAGCCCGTGACGCTGAAGTGCCTGCTCTAGCCAGACATCGTAGTTGAATGAAATAAAGTGATGTTTGTGCCCGTGACGATCTGCGGCGATAGCGGCAGCTAAAAGATCGTATGGGTTCTTTTCCGTTTTTGAAACAAAATCAGAGTTTAACCGGGAGAATAAGCGGGTAAGTAAAGACTGGATAAGATTGTGCGCTAAATCGGCTGCCCCTGCTTGGTCGTGGGTGCCCCAGGATGCGACATCTTCTAATTCTTGAAGAAGTTTCTCGATATTCAGTTTCGAGATGTTCTCCGGCATGGTGTTACCTGGTCGGATCAAGTCTTTTGGGAAAATAAACTCCTTGTAAATGCCAGTCTCTACGAGGAGTTTTTTAAATTTCTCGATCTCCTTCGGGAAATATTCGGCCATAGATGCAAGCATTTGCATCCCTGGGATGTTTTTTGGTGCTATGGCGCATGACGCCCCAGCGCCGATGAGATAGGTTATATGCATTGAAGTCATTCTATCTATAAGCCTGTTGGAATCGCAATCAACATAAATAAAGTATAGCAGGCCATCCCGATAATCATATAAAGGTCCCCTCCCCAGGTTGTGTAGTATTTCTTTGGCGAAGAACACAACACACCCAAGGAGGGGATTAGTATGAAATTATACGCCGCAATCGACCTGCATGCAAACAACAGC
>Ga0302246_1002003_pt1 | contig 13012 bp, 17 predicted proteins | sample AAG_UR_Trp_MG_FD_193533 | JGI IMG/M metagenome (GOLD analysis project Ga0302246, IMG submission 193533) | Enriched activated sludge microbial communities from anaerobic digester in WTTP, New Holstein, Wisconsin, United States - AAG_UR_Trp | ecosystem: Engineered > Bioreactor > Anaerobic >...
GGCGACAACTTTTTGGGACCTGGACGCAGGGCGCAAAAATCCTGCCCGATCTGGAGCTTCTTCTTTTGACCGGCAGGATTTCCGTTATTCTTCTTTTTTATTCGGCTATGAGACCCTACTGCTCATAGTTGCGAATCAGTCTTTTTTGCCATTACGTCGGCCAGCCCGTTGTGAAATCGTAATCCCTGATCTCCGAGGCGGTGGTCAGGGCGTTGATTGCCTCGGCGTGGACACGCTCCCGGTTGAAACAGGCCTGGACATGAGCGGCCACGGCCTGAGCAATGATAAGGATGGTTGTCCGATCTATTGTCACCCATCCGTTTTCACTCTTCCAGTCGATGGTAATGGCCTCGTTCAAATCCGAATAGGCCTTTGCGCCATTGATCATGGCCTGGCTTTCCCGATCTGTCTTGATCCGAGCTCCGTTAACGATGATACCCGCCGTCTCCCGATCGTACCGGTAGGCGGCCAGGTCCGCGATTTTGTCGGCCCTGATCAGATCAACATCCGGAACCCACTGAGAGCCGTCCCAGACTGGACAATCACACGGCACAATATCCGTATATCCATCCGGGATAGGGCCGAGGCTGTCGATGGTTAACGGGAATGCATCGACTGTGCTGTAAAGGGTCGCCCCACGGTGATCCTCGATCTGGGTCCATTTGCCGTCGATATAGCACCTGGCATAGCCCTTGACCGCTGCAGGCGGTTTTTCGGCGGTCGCATTGGCGGGTATTAAATACACATCCCGCTCCAGCGGCGATTTGTCGGCCCGGGAAACACCCATGAACTCCCCCGTATGCGGGTTGTAATGATATATGTCCATCATTCCTCCTTATTTTTTATACCGGATGCACGCCAGCAGGGCAATATTGCGGGGGCGGGTTTCGGCTCCGCCGGTTGATGTCGTTGTCGACAAACTGGATCCCCAGTCAACCGCCGGACCGCCGCCGCCGCCATTCAGCCGCATCGGATCGTACTTTACTTGGTGCGTATGCGCCTTGAATTCGTCGGCCTGTGCGCTGCCAAACACGCGGCCCGCATCAATCCCTCTGCTGTCATCCCACCCTCTGATAAACTCCCCGCGCAGATCCGGCAGGTTAAACGTCGTCGATCCGTCGCCGGCGCCGAACGTGGTGCCGATGGCAGTGTATAGATTGGCATAGGTCGTTCTGGATACGGCGGCGCCATTGGCTTTTAACCATCCGGCAGGGGCCGTAGACATGGCAAAGAATGCAATTTCGCCCACGGGCAGCGCGGCTCCCTGATCCTGCGATATCAACTGGTAATTCGTGCCATCGTAGGATAGTGCGACGATCGCTCCGGACAGGATGTCCCCGGCGGCCAGGGAGGATCCGTCGCGGCGCTTGATGGTCACGGCAGCCATGCCGTTGACCGCCACAGTTGCCGCACCGGTATTGGTGTGGTTGGCTTTCATCGCGATCGGCATGCCGGGTATGTGAGCGGTCAGGGCCGGTGTCAGGGTGATGGCATAGGCATTGCTGCTGCCCGTGGCCACCGCGTAATCGAGCGCTCCCGCGCCGTCGGCATCCTCACCGGTATGGCGGTGATTATTGACAGCATTGAGAAACGCTGCCGTCACGACTGTTCCCTGGGGCGGGGTATCGGAAAAGACTGTTTTAGCCATCATTTACCTCCTATGACGAATATGCAAAGATGATCTGTGTGTGTGCCGGTTTCAGTTCGGTGAACAGCCCCTCCAGAGCCGTCGCCACGGGACCGTCGACCAGGCGTTCCCCCGCCCGCGACTGACCTGCACGAAACCAGTATAACGGTGTCCCCGTAAAAGTGACCCGCCAGCGGAATATCCCCTCGTCGCCGCATCCGTCCGTACCCGCCGGGAGTTCCTCGATCGTAATGGTGTAGCCGAAGTCATCGGCCAGGGACATGAAATAGGGAATGGACAGCCCGCGGCGCTCCCTAAGCTTGGCGATGACGCGCGCCTGGCGCATTTGCAGAGTATCCGTCTCCTCCGGGGTCAGACCGCAGACACGCTCCCAGTCTGTGATCAGTTCATTGCACGCCTGAGGGAAAACCTCCCGCAATAACTGCTCGACCCGCGCCTGTACGTCGTCCAGGTGGTCTCCCTCGATGGCTAGATCGTCGCTGAACACGCCCCCCAGGTCAATCGGGAACAACTGGATCAGGACATCTTTATGAGACATTGATCACCCCCGGACGAATCATTTGATAGGATGCGGGCGTCACGTCGCTCGCGGGCGTCGAGATCGTCACATTGTCTGCGCCGTTGTCCATCGCAATCTGGATCAGCTTGGCCAGGTAGAGCGTCTGATCCGGTATCAAACCGAGCATGTAAGCCCCGATGTCCGCAGCGATGGCGTCTCTGTCCAGAGACGAGCCACTCACCGTCATTGTAACGGCCTGTGTGACCGTTGTCGGTGCGATGATGCTGACCTGCGAGGCGGTCACCGGCCGCAGCGGATCGATGTACTTTTTTACCTCGCCGACGAGGCCGCGGATCACGTAGGTTTTGCCCGTCGCCGTAAAAATGTCCTGGACCAGGGAGAGCTGGGTCGCACTGTCAACCGCGGTGACGGTCGTCTCCTGACTGTCGGTAAGGTTCTCAACGATATCGCCCTTGTGGATGGTGTAGGTGGCGTTGTCAAATACCCCGGCGCTGTCGATCAGTTTTCCCGCGCTGACCGACGTGTTGGTTCCGGTATGGCTGTGCACAATATAGGGTTCGTTTACAAACAGGAACAGATCATCGTCGAGGGTTAGCTGCGTTGCGCTGTCGACGACGGTAACGGTGGCCCGGGTTTCCCGGAGCGGGTTTTCAACAATATCACCCACCGCCACGGCGTGATCCGTCGTAAAGGCTGCCCCGGAGTCGATCAGTTTACCGGTGCCGGCTGTCGTTGTAATGCCGATCCTCGCCGACGAGGACGGTATCTCCGAACCTGTCGTCGTCTCATTGGCCAGGATCACGACATCGACGGTGCCCAGCCCCTGGGCGAGAGGGTAGCACCAGGCCTGTGCCACATTATCCACCGCCGTTGCCCATTTGACGTAATCATAGCGGTTTCCGCCTGCGGGAGGACGGCGGATATACTCCAGCAGCCGCGACAGGAGCGCCGCGTCCGTCTCGCCATAGGTCCGGCTGAGGCCGCGCACCCAGGCGTGATGTTCAAGATTTTCCGTTGCCGCCGTGTCCGGGAAGATCTGGCGTGATATCCACTGCTGATAGTGATACAGGCCCCACAGGGCGGAGGCCAGGCAGGCGCTCTTGATGAAGATGAGCGAGCCCTGGGACGTGTCCGCATCGGGAAACTGGTTGCGGTAATCCGTCAGGATCCCGTCCAGGAGTTCATCAAAAGTTTTGCGATAGGGCATTTATACCACCTCCACAAAGGTCGTAAACGAGACCTGATCCCCGTTTGATTTCGTCACCATGACCAGCAGCTTTAGCCGGTGCAGATCCTGCTCCCGGTCGCGCTGGGCAATGATCTCGATTTTTTTTACCCGGCCCGTATCGATCAGCCACTGCAGGGCCTCCTTGCAGTATTCCTCGGCCAGGGCCGCCGTCTGTTCCGTGTTTTTCGCCCGCTGCAGCAGATGCAGGCGGCTCCCGAAGGTCAGGTTCTGAAACCATGACCCACGCTTGATCACCAGGCTGAGATAAATATTATTGCGCAGGTTGCCGTCCGACCCTTTATCAAAGGTCATGGCACCGGTGGCGCTGCCGTCCGTGGCGATGTCGATTGCGAAGTCCATATCTATCCTTATGAATGCGAATGGTGGGGCGTGTTGCCGGTCGTGTCGGTTATGCTGCCGTCGGATGCGATATTCCCGGTGGCGGACAGGGCGCCGTCGACCGCCACGCTGGGGGCCGTCAGGGTAATCGATTCGGAAGCCGTCAGGGCGATCCGTTTCGTCGTCACCGCGACATCGTTTGTCACCGCGGCCGACAGCTTGTTGCCGCTGGCGATGTAGATCTCCTTGCCGCGCTTGAACCGGACATGATCCCCCTCGTCCGTGTAAATGCAGACCTCGCCCGCCTCGATGGCGATCCGGTAGCGCCGGTCGTCCTCGGCGATCATGACGATGTGGTTGCCGTTTGCGATCAGGACGGCCTCCGCGCCCGCCAGGGGCCGGGAGGTAAAGCCGTAATGCTGGAAGCATTCCCGGTCCGTGATCGTCTCGTTGGCCCGTCCGGAGGCGGTGAACCGCTTGATCACCCCTTCGATAACCTGTTGAATTATGGCCCGGATCATCCTATAATCACCCCATGAAAACTTTTGTCGCCGCTTTCATTTTTCTGATTACCACTGCCGCCTCGGCCGGGGAGTACCCCTGCTACCGGGGCGCCGTGCCGTTTTTGTCCGTGCCCACGGACCGGCCGTCGATCGTCACCCTGGAGGCCAGGCGCGTCGTATCCATAACCGGAAACGTATTGACCTATGACATCGGAACCAAGACCATCACAATCGAGGCCGACAGCGCCGCCGCCCGCCGTTTCCTGCGGGATGTCAACCGCGGCCGCTGCAGCGCATCCGAGCCGACGACGCTTAAGCCCGACCGAATCAGCCCTTTTAATGCCCGCTACAAGGCCGTCGTCCCTCATTGAACCACCCCCGGATAACTCAGCTTCAGTTCCGTATAACTCCCGCTTTTATCCAGTTTTAAGGTCCGGCCGTAGATCAGGTAGTCGCCGTCGATCTCCAGATCCTCGTCGATGACGTGGCAGATCTCGTTGATCCGCCAGGGCTCCCCGTGCTGGCTGTGGAAGGGCACCGTGTATTTGAGCTGGAAGCCCTCGAACTTCATCTGCTCCAGCCGCATCCGGGCGTGCTGCTGTGGGCTCAGGGCGTCGTTTTGGTCCGTTTGATAGTACGGTTTGTAAAAGGGGAATGTCGGGTCCGTTACGGTCGTCGTCGGCGTGTTGATGTCCTCCGGCGCGATATCGTCCATGCCCTGCTGCTGTCCCGTGACGACGATCTTGCTGTAACGCCGGGCGATGTTGTCCACCAGGTTCCCCGACTCGACGTTGTTTTCCCGCGGATCGCTTTTCCGCCGGATCAGGCGGAAGACCGGCGCGCCGCCGGTTTTGGGACGGCCGAACACAAAGGCGCCGTTTTCCAGGGCGAAGAACATGAGCCCGCGGGAGAGGGCATAGGTCTTCAGCACGTCGAAGATCGTCTGGCCCGGCTCGATTTTTACATGGTTCTGCTCCGTGTCGATCCGTTTCAGGGCGTCGGCCTGGTACTGGACGGCCTTCCGGTTGATATAGGGTACCGTCTTCAGAAGCCGCTCTGCCAGCGATTTCAGGGTTATGCCCTGCAAATCGTCAAACGTCTCACAGTACGAATCCACCAAAAGCCCCATCAGGTCCCGTCCTTCCAGCTTCAGCGTTGTGCCGGACTTGTCGCCGCCCCGGTCCACCATGTCGATGATTCCCGTCAGCGCCCGCCGGTCGTTTACGTAGAGTTCGCAGCGCGCCCCGGCGCTGATCTTTGTGCCGGGATTGGACAACTCCAGGGAGAAGGCGTCGTCGGCCGTGTAGAGATCCGCCTCGATGCTGTAGGACTTGAAGTTCTCGAACTTCTTGCCGCCGATCTGCAGGACAATCTTATCCGGCATAGACATTCACCTCCCCGGATACGTAATTCGGATGCCGGATCGCGTTGATGCTCATGAGCTGTTCGGCGTCGCTGGTTGTGAGACCGTATTTCAGGCAGACCAGGTGCAGAGGCAGGCTGTTGTGCACTTCGACGGCGATCACCTTCGGCCGCTCCAGTTTCATCTGCCGGACGTGGTCGGTCAGGGCTTCCGCCAGATTCTTCAGGCTGGGCATGTTCCGGGACAGGCTAATTGCTTCCTGCAGCCGGGTTCTGACTGCGGACAGGATCTGCTCCATCTCGTTTATCGTCAGGATTTCCCCCGTTTCCTGCCGCGACAGGCGGCGCCCCAGGGAACTGAACGAGGCGGTCGCCTGGGCCTGCTTTTGCCGGGACCCGGTGTCTTTGTCCTCCTTGAATATCGTTGCCGCCAGGTGCGCGGACCGCTGGGCCGCCGAGATCCTGGCATATTTCCGATAAGTGTCCGGCGCGGCGCATATATCATCGACACCGTTGTGGAAGTTGTCCACGAGCCGTTCCGGGAAGGCGGAGGAGGCGGCGGCCAGGATGGCGTAGCGCTCCACCGTGCCGGCGATCGATCTGGCCACGTAGCCCGGCAGGTTGGCCGCGTAGTCGATGACGGCGATGAGGCCGTTCGCGGGATTCGTGACGCCCGTGAGCTTCGCGTTCAGGCTCTTGACGTAGGTGTCGGCTGCCCGGACATACGCATGGGCCTCACGAGTCAGCCCGCCGAACTGCTCGTATAAGCCGCTCCCGAGATCGACCGCCGTATCGAGGATCCCCGCGGCATCCGTCCCGAGCTGCTCTTCTATGTCCCGCTCGATCTCAGCGGTCAACTCGGCCTGCCCCGCCACGAAGGCCTCTTCCACGTCGGCGGCAACGGACGTCGCCGGTTCCGGCTCAATCGTGCCCCGCAGGTTTTCCACAAAGGTCAGGTCGATTTCCGCCGTTTTTTCCCGGTCGTCGTGGCGGACGACGATGGATTCGATTTTCCCCTGGATCAGGCCGTACCGCAGGTGCTGCAGCTCGTGCAGGTCGTCGGAGTAGCCCAGGTAATTGATCAGGTCCTTGTGGGCGTCGTAATTTTCGTTCAAAAAATAGCAGCGGATGCGGACGGTGCGGGCCTTCTGCCCCATGTCCTCCAGGAGCGCCCCGTCGCGGTAGGGGAATTCGTGCCGGGCGATCGACGACTCAAAGCCGTCCTCGATGGTCTCGGTTTCCAGCTCGAAGCGCTGATCCAGGATGGAGAGATAGGTGTCGTCCGCCGCCATCAGAATTTACCCCGCTTGACGTTGAGATCCGTTTGCATATTGTCCGTTTTCGCCGTGATCCGGCGGTTTTCATCGACGTTCAACGAGACGTTGATGACGTTCTGCACTTTGTCGTGCACCCAGTCGGCATACGATTCATTGTTTTTTTTGTCAGCGCGATTGAATATTTCGGCAAGCGCCGCAGTGCCTATAATGGCGCCGCCAATCGCCAGGACAGGTATTTTAAGATGCGGCGGCAGCGGAAACCTCATAGCCAATGGAGCGTATTTCTTCGCTTTGTCCCACCATGTATTCTTTGCCGTTTTGGACGGAAGCGGAAGCGGCAAAGAACCAGGAATACCTGATCCCACGGGCCAGTTCGTGACGAAGACCGGAGTTACGCCGGTGGCCGCCTCGATGACCTTACCCTCGGCGATGCCCGCTGTGGTATTACCCAAGCGGCCAAGAAGCTTTTGGGCCAGCGGCCCGCCGAAGCGCTTGCCCAAATATGCGGCAAGCAAGGCGGTAGCGCCACCTGCGGCGATTTCCTTTCCGGACAGGTCCCAGCCGCCGTCCTCTTTTTTGTCCAACAGCTTCTTGATCGCCGCAGTAATGCCCTTGTTCAAGGGTACGGTGAAGGATTCCGCGGCCTCGGTCAGGACGTTTTTGAGCCTTCCCGCCTGGTCGAACAGGTTCCGCGTCGCATCGGAAAAGTCCCGCTTCAGGGTGCCCCCTGCCTCGCCGATCTCACGGGAGAATTGCCGGACATTGTCCAGATTGTCCCCGGCCAGCAGCGTCTTGAGGCCCTTGATCGTGTCGAGATCAGTCTTGCCGAACGCCTTCTGTACAAAATCCGCTCGTTGCTTGTCCGTCGTCAATGTCTGGTATTTTGCCCGGATATCCTCCAGCACGGCGAACGCGTCCCGGCGCTGTCCCTTGGCGTCAAAGAAGCGGATTCCCGTCGCCCTCTGCGCCGCCGCCATGTAGCGCATGTTGGTAAAGACCCGCAGCGTGCTGTCCGCCAGGTTCGCCAGGCGCTCCGGCTGCCGCTCGATTATGGACAGGCCCTCGACGAACGCCAGGGTCGTGTCGAATTTCATCCCCGCCGAGGCGGCGTTGACCCCCAGCCGCGCAAAGATGCCGGAGAGGTCTTCCAGTTCCGCGTTTCCCAGGCGGCCCGCCACGGTCATCTTGTCCAGCAGCTCCAGGGCCAGGCCGGGCTGGGAGAGGTCGAACGAAAACGCCTTCGCCGCGACGGTCAGGCCCGAAGCGAGGGTCTGGGCGTTTGATCCCGTCACGGCCATCGCCGTATTGATCCCCTTCAGGGTCTCGCGACCCTCCGACATACTTTGCCCCGACTGGACCAGGACGTTGAAGCCGTCTTTCAGGAGCTCGACATCCTGCCCGGAATCCCGGCCCAGGCGGAACAGATCGGCGCGCAGTCCCTTTACCTCTTTTGCCGTCCCTCCCGCCGTCTGTTTGATCTGGACCAGGCTCTTGTCGAGCCGGGCGGACTGCAGGATCATCTGGCTCGCGCCGTATCCGACGCCCAGCGAGACCAGGGTTCCTTCCAGGCTGCGGGCGGCGTTGCGTATCCGGTCGAACTCATGCCGGGCCGTGCTGCCGAAGCGGCGCATGCCGCGCTCGCCGGTGCCCAGGGCGGACTGCAGCCCGGATACGTTTCCGGACAGGATTAGTTCAACCTTGTTCTTCATGAATCCTTCGTCTTTTTTCTGACCTTGTACGTTTTGTGCCTGGTTCGCACCGGGTTGATCAGGTCACCGTATGCCTCGATCCATCCCACCATTTCTTCCTCCGACATCTCACGGATCTCGGAGAGGCGGAACCCCAGCTTCAGCATCGCCAAAATCGGTTTCCGGAGATCCTTCCTTGTCTCCTCGAAAATCGCGGGCCCGCGCGCGGACCCGGCTTGCTGCCTCCGTCAGCACGTCGAAATCATCCTCGTACATGTCGAGGAGCAGGTCCGCGGTGATTTTTTCCCGCGGGACGTCGCCGAGGCGGACAATCTGGCAGGCCGTCTGGCAGAGGGAGTAATAGTAGCTGTCCTGCTGTGCGCGCTCGCTGGCCGCGCCGTCGAGCAAATCCCGCACCAGGCGTGGCCGGATCTCCACATCGCGATGGACCTTCCCATCGTATTCCACCCCGATGGGGAGGGTGCATTTTTCGGTGATCATATCTAGCTCCTTCTCATGGCGACGAATTCGATCGGGCGGACGACTTCCTTGTCTTCTCCGTACTTGGCCTCGCCGACTTTCAGGGTGTAGACGCCGGAGTACTGCTTGCGGACGCCGTTTTCCAGGTCGATGGTGAGGGTGCCGTCCTCCACCTGATCGAAGTCGAACTCGGGTCCGCTCTTGGGCACCACGTAGTCCACCGCTACGCCGTAGCGGGGCTTGAGCTTGACCACGCCGCTCTTGTTGACGAGCCGCACCTCCTTGCGCAGTTCGACCTCTTTTTCCGTCACGCTCTGGAAATCGTCGATCGACTGCCCGTTCACTTCCAGTGTGACCAGGTTCACGTATTCCATCTTGCTTCTCCTTTCCCCGGTTAACGGTTACAGCAACAGGTCGATGCGGCCGGCGAAGACGTGCAGGCCGTTGACCACGTCGCAGGGTATTTTCGCGTTCAGGCGGTTGGCGTCCTGGAGGTCGCGCTCGACGATCAGGCCGTCCTTGTTGGCATCCACCTCTTCGACGATCTCCAGATCCTCCAGCTTCTGCAGGACGTCCAGCAGCTCCGTCTTGACCTTCGGCGGCGTCTTGCTGGAGAGCTTTTCCCTGGGGAAGCGGAGCGCGATCCGTTCCCGGCAGGCTTTCCGCACGTAGTCCAGGGTCCGGATCGTCGTGATGTCCAACAGGGACACGTCGGCGATGCCCTGGGCGTCCAGGATGTAGGTGCTGACGGCCCGGACGATCTGCACCGTTTCGCCGGGGCCTATTTCCAGAGGGGTGACTCCGTTGTAAAGCAGGCTTTCCTGCTCCGTCCGGGACAGGCGGTCGGCAATGTTCGCCGGAGCAATTCCCTTCAATTCCAGCGTGTTGAGGGGCCGTGCCGGATCTTCCTCGTAGGCCATGACCGCGGCCATTGCAGCAGCGATCTCGCAGGGCATGCTCTTGCGCTTCGTGGCGGCGGTGTAGCGCAAATACGCGCAGAGGATCCGCCCGTGGTTGATCAGGGCGGATAAAGTCGTCACGTCGGCCAGGGCGCCGGTCATACCGTAAACACCGACTCCGGGACGCTGTTCCAACGGGCCGGAGACCAGATCCAAATGATCGCCCAGAGCATCGAGATCGTCCTGATTGTTGTAGGGCGTCGCGATGATTTCGTACTGTTCGCCTGACACGGCGTCCAGGGCGTCCTGGATATCCGGGTTCGTCTCGCCCGCGGCCATCGCCGCGATCTCCAGGCCCACCCCTGCGGCGTTGGTCAGGACGTAGCCCAGGCCGATGTCGTTGCCGCACAGGCCCTTGTTTTTGGCCGTCAGGGTGACGACGTGTTCGCTTCCCGTGCCGCCGACCGCGCCGGTAACGGGCAGATCCGGGTGGTTGGACAACTCCGCCACCAGAGCGGCGGCGATGCCCGACGCCGTGTCCGCACTGGCGATGGCGATTTCGACCTTTGCGTTCGCAATATAAAGTGTCAGAACGCCCGCCGACGTGGCCGGACCCGTGAAGGTCAGCGTTCCCGTCGCCGCCACACCGGCCACGGCATCGTCCAGGGCGACTACGGTCAGATCCAGATAGGCGTTGGCCTTGATGGCCGCCCGCACCATCAGGTGGGCGATGGATCCGGCGCCAAAGTAGGTCTGGGCTTCGGCGTCGCTGAAAACCTTCGTCGGCACCGCTTCCGCGATCGTGCCGGCCGATGTCCGCTGGCCGATGATCAGCAGGCGCTGCTTGTTGTTCGGCAGGGTGCGGACCGCCAGCCTGGTGTTGAATTCAAGGTATTTACCCGGTTTCCGGATCGACGCCGGAATACTGTCGAAACTGATGTGCTTACTGGCCATCGGTGGTTACCTCCTTTTTCGCCGTCTTCTGTCCCGCGGAGGCGGTCACCACAACCAGCGATCCGTCGGCGATCAGCCGCCGGTAATAAGCCGTCTCCGGAACCTCGCATGCCAGGGCGTCCGTGATGTACGCCCTGGGTTTTCCTTCCATCGGGCATTTCAAGCCCTTTGCCGCCCTTACTTTCATGGTGTGCCTCCTTTACGCTTCTCTCAATACGACCAGATCCGACGCATCCTCGACGTCGTCACCCGGTTTGAGGTAATAGTTGAACCCGACCGACAGGAGTTCCGTAATCTCCTCGTCGGACACCCTTTCGATGATAAAGCCCGTTTCAAATTCGATTTGAAAAACAATCTTTCCGTCCTCCGCTTCCGCCTGGTTCGTGATGTTGTCCAGCCGCTTCGGCGCGAGCGGATCGATTTCCAGACCGAGTTTCTGACCGATCAGCGCGGCGGCAATGGCCTCCAGAATCGGGTAGACGCCCTTGCGCCGGTCCTTGACGCTGCGCAGGTGCTGAAAGGTCACGATGACGTAGACGCTCGGGGAGATTTCATATTTTGTCTGGGTTACCCGGCGGAAGGCCCCGCCGCCCACGATCACATCGATGGCGGGAACGCCCAGGGCCGCATGGGCCTCGTCGATACCGACCCGCTTGGGTTCGGCGATCTTCAGGTTCAGCCGCTCGACGATCTTTTCTTCGATATCCGTCAGCATTTAGTAGCCTTTCAGGGTGTTCCGGGTGAAAACCCGCTCGTTGTCCGTGACGCTGAAGCTGCCGCTTCCGGCCGGGGCCGGGGTCGGCTCCGGGATGACGCCCAGGGTCAGGAGCCCCCTCGAAATGTCCTTCAGCCGGGCGATCGCCTTGTCGTAAGCCTTCTCAATCCGCTCCGGTACGGTGCGCCGCTTGTACAGGTAATAAACGGCGATCTCCACCGAGAGCCCCTTGATCACCGCCGGCACCGGAGCAAACGGCACGGTGTAGCGCCCCGCGCAATAGCCGTCGATTTCGGCGTCGGCCGCGGCGATCGCCTGCGTCACCCTGGACATGTCCGCCACGCCGTCGCTGGTGTCGTCGGTCAACTGGATCAGGACGTCCGGCGAGATCTGCCCCAGGATATCGGCGTGATCGCAATAAGGTCCCGTGACGATGGTTACTTCGGATCCCGTGCCGGTGCCGCTCATGAGATGACCTCCACATCGGGGTTGGTAAAAGTGAACCCGCTCTTCCGGCGCCAGAAATAAAGCGTACCCGGATTGAGCAGAAACGTTATCTGTCCGCTCTGATCGGTGATGCCGCGGGCAATGACATTCTGCCCGGCGATATCGGTAGTAACCCAGACATCGGCATCGAGGATCGGAAGCCCGGACGTTGTGGACGTCAGGGTGTAGGTGAATGAAGTTCCGCCGGCTCCCAGGGTCGTGCGGGTGCTGACTGCCACATCCAGGAGTGCCAGTTTCTCGCTGTTCGCATCGATCTCGGCCCGGATGGCTGCGGCCGTGGGGGCAGCTCCATCAACCGGAGCCAGCTCCAGGGCGTTGGCGGTGAACCGGTAAACGGTTTCATCCAGTTCCAGGGCCGTGTCCAGCTTGTCCGTGACCGCCTTGATGGCCTCGACCTCTGTGTCGATGTAGTCGTCCACCGCGTCGATCTTGCTGTTGGTCGTCGTGTGCGCTGCCGTAATGGCGGCCTCCACCGCGCTCTGATCGGCGGGATCCGCAGGCAGGTTGTCCGTCTTCGCCTTGATGGCGGCGACTTCCGTGTCCACAGCCGCGAGAATGGCGGCCACTTCGGTGTCGATGTAGCCGGACATGGTGGTTAACGTGCCGGGAAGCGTTGTGCCGGTATCCTCCAGGATGGCATCCACGATGCCGTCGATCGTATTGACGCTGGACTGGGACGCCGCCGTCTTGGCCGCATCGTAGGCCGCGGTCAGGGTCATGGCGGAACCGATGGCTGCGGGGCTCGCGGGAAGATTGTCCGTTTTTGTTTTGATGGCTGCCAGTTGCGTGCTGTTCGCATCGATCTCGGCCCGGATGGCTGCGGCCGTGGGGGCAGCTCCATCAACCGGAGCCAGCTCCAGGGCGTTGGCGGTGAACCGGTAAACGGTTTCAT
>Ga0302246_1002006_pt1 | contig 13001 bp, 8 predicted proteins | sample AAG_UR_Trp_MG_FD_193533 | JGI IMG/M metagenome (GOLD analysis project Ga0302246, IMG submission 193533) | Enriched activated sludge microbial communities from anaerobic digester in WTTP, New Holstein, Wisconsin, United States - AAG_UR_Trp | ecosystem: Engineered > Bioreactor > Anaerobic >...
GTTGAGGCTAGGCCGTATATTTGCCAATGGGCAAGTATTTTAGCTCTGTCTTTAGCTTCATTTGTGACCATACGGGTGTAGCGTATGGCATAATCGTTAAGTTTCCAAAAGCCCCTTACTTGATATCCGAGACGTTTGATTTGCATACTCCCTGCTTGTCCAAGGAGTGCCATATGTATCTGAGCTTATGCAAATCACCATTTATTAATTCCATGCTTTAAATTAGTCATAACTTAAAAAAACCCTCTAAATTAGCGACTTTTTATCAATTTAACATATTATGCTTTACGCAAAAACGATTCAAAAATGCATTTATGATTCATTGCAAATCATACGACATGAATCGTTTGCATCTCCTCCCAATTTTTCCCAATTTTTGCATCCACCACAATCGGACATCCAATTTTTTCAATATTTTGCATAATCTCTACCACGGCCTTAGCAACTTTTTTAACATCCTTTTCCAAAACCTCCAGCACCAATTCATCATGCACCTGCAACAACAATCTTGCATTCTTAGAAATTTTTGGCAATTTTTTCGCAACATCTATCATTGCAAGCTTAATCAAATCAGCCTCCGTGCCTTGTATCGGCATATTGATCGCCATCCTCTCAGCTTGCGCTCGCGCCATTTGCAATGGAGAATTAATTTCTGGCAAAGATCTCTTGCGTCCAAATAACGTCTCAACGTATCCTTGCGAAGAGGCCAAAGCTTTTGCCATATCCATAAATTCACGAATTCCTGAAAATACTGCGAAATATCTATCAATAAAATCACGAGCTTCAGCATAGCTAATATTCGCTGTACGCGACAAGCCTTGCGGACCCTGTCCAAACAACAATCCAAAATTAATCGCCTTGGCCACTCTGCGTTGATCTTTTGTCACAAATTCCGGCTTTAAATTCCAAATTTTACTCGCGGTTGCCGTATGAATATCTTCACCATTTTCAAACGCTTCCAACATTATTTTATCTTTTGATAAAGCAGCCGCAATCCTTAATTCTATTTGCGAATAATCACAAGCCAATAAAACATATCCTTTCTTGGCTATAAATCCTTTTCTAACTTTCCTGCCCATCTCGGTTCTGATTGGAATGTTTTGTAAATTCGGCTCCGAGGATGACAAACGCCCTGTCGCGGTTATCGCTTGATTAAACGTTGTATGCACTCTATCTTCTTCATCCACCAATTCCGGAATTGCTTCAACATAAGTCGATAACAATTTAGATAATTCACGATAATCTTCAATCATTTCTATTATCGGATGCGAGCCGTGCAATTTTTCCAGTTCCGAGGCCGCCGTAGAAATTCCTGTTTTCCCTCTTTTAATTCCCTTTGTAGAAATCTTCAAAACATCAAACAAAATATGCCCCAACTGCTTTGGTGATAGGGGATTAAACTCTTCACTCGCTAACTCATGCATCTTTTTTTCTAAATTAAATCTTTCTTTACGCAATTCTTCCGCTAATTTCTTAAAATATTTCACATCAACCATTATTCCTTCTTTCTCCATTTTCGCCAAAACCGAAATAAGTGGCATTTCAAACCTCTCTAATACAGAGACCAATTTTTCCTCAACCAACTCTTTGCGCAAAATACCTTCTAATTCTCTAATCATGTCCAAAATATCTTCATATTTATTTTCATTTAACACTTTTTGCAATTTCATTAACACTACCGATTTCAAATCATGCCCCCTTTCGCCGGCGGTCAAAAGATAGGCTCCTAATTCCGTATCAAAATCCAAGCCCAACATTTCAAATCCCATTGCATCCGTCCAATGCCAAATTTCTTTCAACCCGTGTCCAACCTTCTTTATTCCTTCATCTTCTATCATGAATCCCAATATTTTTTTAAATTCTTTTTTATCTAAAATTGATTTATAAATCACGATTGTCATTTTTGCGCTTCCCAAAATCACAGCCGGCAAATCATCAAATAAACTTTCCTGAATCACTTCCGGCAAATAAATATATAATTTACCTTCATTTTTTACCACCTTAAAAAACTTCTCAAAATCATCAATATTTTTAATTACTTCATGAATAACTAAATTTGAATTTTTTTGATCCAAATTCTTGATTTTACGTTCTAAATTCTCCATTTTTTTTCCAAAAAGCCGAGAAATAAGACTTTTAAAACCAAATCTAGATAAAACCGCAATCACTTTATCTTGATCAACTTTACGACGAAGCAAATCGCTTGTTTTAAATTTAATCGGCGCATCGGTCACAATTCGAACAATTGGCAAAGTTTCCATGGCAATCTTTTCACCATCAAGCAATTTTTGTCTCACCGTGGGCTTGATATCACTATTTAAATCTTTAGCCGCTTTCATTATTCCTTGTAAATGATCGTATTTTTGCAACAACTCTGTCATCGTTTTTTCTCCAATTCCCTTAATCCCAGGAATATTGTCCGATACGTCGCCTCGTACAGCCTTAAAATCCACTATTTGATCAGGTCGTAAACCCGTAATTTCAACCAAGCTTTCCGGCGTATAAACCACAGTCTCACTCACGCCTTTTTTAAAAGCCACAACCGAAACATTTTGAGATATTAATTGCCAAACATCTTTATCACCAGTCAACAACAAAACCTTAAAACCATCATTTTCAAGCTTAACAGCCAAGGTTCCCAAAAGATCATCTGCTTCAAAACCATCCAATTCAAGATTAGTTCCGCCTAAAACTTTTACAATTTCCTTTACATCATCAAACTGATCATAAAAAACTTGATCCTGTTTTACTCTTTTTTCTTTATAAGTTTTTAAGGCCTCATGCCTAAATGTTGGCGCCGTCGTATCCCAACAAACAGCCAAAACATCAGGCCTTTCTTGCGCCAAAATCTTAATCAATATCGCAGTAAATCCATAAACCGCATTCACAACCTTTCCATCTGGCGCTGTCATGATTGGAAGCGCGTGCCAAGCCCGATGAATAAGAGAATTTGCGTCAATAACAAGTGCCTTTTTAGTAGTCATAATACTACTAAATTACCGCAAATAAACTCTAAAGTCCAATCATTTTAAGCTTTTTAATTTATCAACCCAAAACTCTATCATTTATTTTTTTATTCATTATCTTCGTAAGCAAATTATGAGCAACATTCGGTCTATAAGTTATAACCATATCCGTTTCTCTTTTCACAATTCTCTTCGTCGCCAAATTAGAATTAGCTTTATCATAAACCGCAATCAACACATTCTTGTTTCTCAACCATTCCATTCTCTTTTTCGTCAAAGATCCTCTACGCGATCCCACAGCCCAAGGTTCTACATCCATAACCTGATTCCACAATTCTTTAGATCCTCTTAAAGTTGACCAAGTATGTAACAAAATCAAGCGCCTAACATCACCTACTTGTTCTTTCAACAATTTTAAAGCCCCAACATCAAACGATGAAACAATGGTTCTATCACGCAATTGTTTGCTCGTCTTTAATTTCATAATCAAAAACGGAACAACTTTTGAATCTTTAATTTCCATGTCCAGTTGTATCGGACTTGTAATGGCTTCAGTTACTTCATTTAAAGTTAAAATTTGCCCAGAGCTTCTTAATGTCAGCGCTTTTAACTCTTTTACCGTTAAATCGCTTATTTTTAATGCCATGCCCGCTATACGTGACAAATTCTTATCATGCCCAACAACAATCTCTCCATCTTTTGATAATCTCAAATCAAACTCAATTCCATCCGCTCCGGCCTGAATCGCTTGCATAAATGAAAGTAAAGTATTTTCCTGCACATGCCGACTAGGCATGCCCCTGTGTCCAAATATCAGCATAATATTGCCAAGCATACCTTAATTTCCAAAAAATACAAATCCATCAAATCTCATAACAATTAACATATTGATAAAAACAACTCATATCAGCTTATCTCATTTTACAGAAAAAAGAGTATAAAATCCTTAAAACAAAAACCAACACTAAACAAATAATAGATGATTCAAAAAATTTTTCGAATTTAATGATAGTTTGAGCTTTCATTTACAACCAGTCATTTATTCAAAACCCTTCAAATTTTAATCAACCGTTTTAACTGGACGATTTTTAATTCTCTTGGTAACATCAAATCCAATCGTAACTCACCCAACCACTTGTAATCACTTAAAATAATTGGGGCGAGCAACGTAAAACAAAAAGGGCGTGATAGCCAAGTGGTAAGGCACGGGTCTGCAAAACCTGTATCGCGGGTTCGATTCCCGCTCACGCCTCCATCTTCCATTGATCAATTTTATTGATTTATGAGAATGTTTCAAACACAAACATAATCAATCTCCAGCAAATCATGGGGATTTTTATTTTACACAAATCAATTTATAAGTATAGACAAATTGCATACTTTGCATTATTCTCTCCTCCAAGGAGAATGGCGCGATGAAGCACATCAACAGCAATCCGTCACAAACCTTCAAAAAACTTGATCCTTCAAAAATCAAAGAACAAACTTCCTCCGAATCAAAAATCTTAATTCAATTTATTGAAAGAAAAGAAAAAGAGAAAAAATCGGAGAAAATTTTTTCTTTATTTATATTATTCTTACTCATGACAATAACCCTGATATCAATCATCAAGCAAATTGGTTATTTTTTATAAAAATACTGCATAAAACAGTCTTTTTAATTCGGGTATTAGCAATTAAAAACCTCGACTTTCACCGAGGTTTTTTTATTCATTAAAATTCGTCTTTTATGAATCAAGCACATCCACATCAACCTGACGCTTACCCCATTCTCTAGCAGCCTGAATTTTATCAGCCCCACCAAAATAAAGATCAATACGATAAGAATACTTAGGCGCCAATCTATCACGAACCGTACAAACACCAAATCCTGGTACATTTATTTTGGTTCCAAATGGCAAGCTGGCCGCACAACTTAAATCGCCTTGTTCATGAAGTTTACAAATATCAGATCCATCAGCGCTAACACAAGGCGTGGAATCTGTTTGCCACGGAACACTATTATAAGCGGTAACCGTATATTTTTTTGTGTACTTAACGGCCAATGATTGCTGAATCGGCTCTTCCACGGTTGCAGTTTCAGTTGCTATCAAAGTTTTTTCTTCTTTCAAATCTTCTTCTTTCAAATTTATTAATCCATTTTCTTTAATTACGTCATAAAGAGAGTGAGTAATCGTTGTAAAAGTCGGAACAATAGGCATAATCGTTACAGCCGAAGCAGTTTGTATTTTAACCGAAGTAACAACAATAGTCACAATCAAAAAAACTGATAACGCATTTTTTATTTTATTATTTAACGACTTAAATTTATTGGTTCCTTTCATAATCATGATCTCATAAAAAGCAATCTTTATATTCCCATCTTCGAACCTTCGCTTAAATAACGAATTTTCTCGATTGTTTAATCAAATATTTGGCTTTAATTAGCTAAATAATTAATCTATAAATATATATGTTTTTTGCTTTTTATTCTTTGAGAAGAAAAAGTATACCATAAAACGCGTATTTTGTCAATGGTTAATCCTTAATTTTTAGCTAAAATAAGCCATTTATACCACATCTTCTCCACTTATCAATCATCCTAAATCATGTTAAACTTATCACAATAAGATTTCTGTTAAACTATTATTTTTTTACATCATTTTGTACTCCGCATCATGCACCATTAATTATGTAATATTTCATTGCGACATTCTAACCAAGCATCATTTATTTATGCCCATTCCCGAACTCAAACCTTCTTCACATCTTAATCAAGAGCGCAAGTCGCGCAAAAAAGATTGGAAGGTTAAAGCCAAAACCATTGCCGTGGTTTCACTCATTTTTAGCTTAATCGCCCTTTTACTGGGAGTATTAATATTTACCATTGCCATGGCTTGGATCAGTCGCGACCTTCCCGAACCCAACACTTTGCTCACCAGAAACATAGCGCAATCAACCAAAATTTACGATCGCACAGGTCAAATCTTATTATATGAAATCCATGGTGATGAAAAACGTACCTTGGTTGAAATTTCAGAAATACCAGAATATCTCAAACAGGCAACTATAGCTTTGGAAGATAGAGATTTTTACAATCACAGCGGAATCAACTATAAACGCGTCGTTAAAGCGCTTTATGTTGATATAATCGAACGTCGTAAAGCCCAAGGAGCATCAACCTTAACACAGCAATTAGTAAAAAATGCTATTTTATCTCCTGAAAAAAAATGGGAACGCAAACTCAAAGAAATATTGATGGCTCTACAAATCGAACGCAAATTCACCAAAGATCAAATATTGCAAATGTATTTAAATGAAATACCATACGGCGCCCTTATTTTTGGAGTTGGTTCTGCGGCTGAAACTTATTTCGAAAAACCGGTCAGCGAACTCACTTTGGATGAAAGCGCTTTACTAGCCGCCATCCCTCAAGCCCCAGATTATTACAATCCTTATGGCGCCGGCGTTTCTGGCGACAATCGTGACGCGCTTATTAAACGTCGAAACTTAGCGCTTGATTCCATGGTGCGTGATAATTATATAACCAAAGAACAAGCTGAAGAGGCCAAAGCCGTGGACACGCTTGCCAAATTAGCTCCTCATAAAATCGCTAGCATCAAGGCACCGCATTTTTCCATGTATATTCGCAGTTTATTAATTCAACAATACGGACAAAAAGAAGTAGAGAGCGGAGGGCTTAAAGTTATCACCACTCTTGATTGGGACATGCAACAAATCGCCGAAGAAGAAGTAAAAAAAGGCGTTGAAAAATACGGCGAACGTTATGGTTTTGAAAATTCCGCGCTTTTGGCCATGGATCCTCAAAACGGTCAAATTCTTGCCATGGTAGGATCCGCCGATTTCTTCAATAAAGACATTGATGGACAGGTCAACGTCACTCTTCGTCCTCGGCAACCAGGTTCATCCTTCAAACCAATCGTTTATACCGCCGGTTTTATTAAAGGTTATACTCCGGAAACCGTGCTCTGGGACGTTTTCACCACTTTTAATACCGAAATCGGCCCCTATAAACCACACAATTATAACTTTCAATATTCCGGCCCATTAACAGTTCGCCAATCACTGCAACGTTCGCTGAATATTCCAGCTGTAAAAATGATGTACCTAGTTGGCACTCAACGTGTTATCGATTTTGCAGAACAATTAGGTTATACAACTTTCACAGATCGTAGTCGTTTTGGTATGTCTTTAGTTTTGGGCGGAGGTGAAGTTCAATTAATCGAGCATGTAAATGCCTATGCGGCCATGGCCAATCAAGGTATTCAATATCCCGTTGCTGGTATTTTAAAAATTTCTAATTCAAACAATGAAACAATTTTTGAATTAGAAGAAGGTGAAGGCAAACGAGTTATTCCCGAAGACGCCGCTCTTCAAATCACCAATGTACTGGCCGATAACAGCGTCCGAACTTTTGGCACCGGAGTTTTAACCTTGCCGGATCGTCCTGTTGCCGCCAAAACCGGCACAACCAATAATTTTAAAGATGCTTGGACAGTAGGCTATACGCCCAATCTAGTAGCCGGAGTCTGGGTAGGTAACAGTAGAGGCGAAGAAATGAACAGTGGCGCCGATGGTTCAATTGTGGCCGCTCCTATTTGGCAAGCATTCATGAAACGCGCCGGAGCCAACTTGCCGATTGTAAAATTCAAAAATCCACCTCCATTAAATACCAATAAACCTGTTTTAACTGGAAAATCTTTTAAAACCACAGTCAAGATAGATCGCATTAGTGGCAAATTGGCCACCGAATACACACCGATTGAATTCATTGAAGAAAAAGATTTTTACGAAGGACACAATATTTTGTGGTACATTGATAAAGATGATCCACTTGGACCCGCTCCATCAAATCCCAAAAACGATCCTCAATTTGCTAATTGGGAATCCGCGGTTCAAGCTTGGATAGAAAAAGAGCAGTGGAACACAACCAGCACCGCGCCAACAGAATATGACGATGTGCATACCTTGCAAAACAAACCCTCTATATCTATTCTATCGCCACAAAACAATTCCAACTTATATTCTCGCGATTTAAACATTCATGTTTCAGCTCAAGCTCAACGCCAAATTGTCAGAATCGAAGCCAGAATTGAAGATACCATCATAGGCCAATCTTCCGGAGGCGGAAGCATCAACGCCAATATTCCCAATAATATTCCCAAAGGTTATCACGAAATTATTGTTAAAGTTATAGACGATGTAGGCAACTCCAGCGAAGATAGTGTCATTATCAATCTTAACGCGGATCTAGCGCCCATAAAAGTATCCATCTCCTCACCAGCCTCTGGCGCTCGCATTTCATCATCCCATTTCCCCATACCAATTTATGTTCAAGTCAGTGAAATCAGCGATGTACAAAAAATAGATTTACGTTACGAACAAAACGGATCCACAAAAATCATCAGCACAATACTTTCTCCGGACAACAGAATCAATCAAATCAACTGGAATTCTCCACCCAATCTCGGAAACGTTACCCTAATTCCCACAGCCACCCGCCAAGACGGTTCTTCCATCCAAGGCGATTCGATCACGCTCGTCATAGATCCATAAAACTTAAAAAATTTATAATCAAGTCCCCGTTACTCAAAAAATTACTATATAGAAAACAATAATTAAAAACTATCGAATATTCGATGGTTTTTAATATTAATTTAATTATTGCCTTATAGGCATTACCAAGTATCTATATCCTGACTCTTCTGGCTTCTCCGGTAAAATCATCATGGGCGACATGGTTCCAATTACAGCCAAACGTATCTTGTCAGAATCAAAAGCATTTAATCCATCCGTCAAATATTTAAAATTCAAAACAACTGAATTTGCTTCTCCTTCAAATTCTCCTCTTATTTGGGATTTGGTTTTACCCGTTCCTTCATCCGAAGATTCAACAGTACAAATTCCGACTTTAGGATCAAACGAAAGGTGCACATCATTAATCTCTTTCTTTGAAAACAAGCTAGCGGTTTTTACAGCCTTTAACAGCTCCAATCTAGATAATAAAGCTTTTGTTTTAAATTCTGTGGGAATAATATTTTGATAATCCGGAAAAGTGGCTTCAATTAATCGCGTAGTCAATTCTACCGATCCATACACAACCATCAATTGATTATCCGAAACACTCCAACCCACATTTTCTGGCGCTTCTATCTCGTCTTTATAAGATGATATTATTCTCTGAATTTCGCTCATGGCTCGCGCTGGTACTAAAACCGTAACTTGCTTTTCCAAATCTCCGCTCCCTATTAACTGTTCCGCCAAACGATAAGAATCAGTTGCCACCATAGCAACTTTACCTAGATTGTTTTGGTTATTAAAAAAACAAGCCACGCCCGAAAGCTCGGGTCTTGATTCGGACAAAGAAACCGAAAAAACAACACGACTAATTGCTTTTTTAACATCCGTTGCTTTTAAGGTAAAGGCATGGTTCTTTTGCAATTTAGGAAGCAAGGGAAACTCCGAAGCCGGCATTCCTCGCATAATCGTCTCTTGATCACTAGAACCAATCACCAAGCCTTCTTCTGTTAATTCAAACTCCACTTTGCCTGTTGGTAGCAAATTAACAAAATCCATAAACACTTTGGCCGGAACACTATATTCACCATCAACGTCAACACGACCCCTAATAGTACAACTCACGGATATCTCTAAATTGGTTGTATGTAATTGTATACCCGTCTTCTCCGCTTTTATTAACACATTCCCCAAAACCGGCAAATTAATGTTTTTACCAGTTATGTGGCTAACCATGGATAATCCTTGTAACAGGTTTTCTTGTGTGCACGAAAATTTCATATTATAAATTACAGATTTTAAATAAACTAAATTACAAACAAATCATACCTTATCTCACAAATTCATAATTTAAAGGTCTTATTATTATAAATTTATATTTATATAAATAATAATGGTGGTAATAAAGGTTGTGAACAAAGTGGAAAGCTCTATTTTTTTGCGTTATATAGCCAAGAATTTATTAACAGCCAATGTGCATCGCTAGTGTAATAACCTATGAATGAATTAATAGGGTTTGTGGAAGGTTAAAATTGTCTAAATACAGTCCACAGATTTTTACACAAGTTAATCAACGGGTTATTCAGAACTTCCACCCATATAAATTTTTTCACGTATAAGGTTAATATCTCTTTTTAACTTTTCATCTGATTTTATTAATCCGTCAATTTTATTACATGCGTGCATGGCCGTTGTATGGTCTCTTCCGCCAATATGTTTGCCAATGGCCGGAAATGAACACTTTGCCTCTTCTCTTAATAAAAACATGGCAATTTGACGTGGAAACGCAAAGCGCTGTTCACGGCTTTTTCCTAGCAAATCATCCATCTTTATATCATAATATTGGGTTACTATTTCCAATAATCTGCGCGCCGTTATGGTTCTTTTTGGTACCGATGGCACAAAGCTTTGTAATAAGCTCTGCACCGAAGCCATGCTTGGCTCAATGTTTTTAAACTGATGATAAGCTATTACTTTATTCAAAGCTCCTTCCAGCTCCCTCACATTTAATTGCACCGTGCCAGCTATGTAACGCAACACTTCAGTTGTTAAGGAGTAGTTCTTTTCAACACACTTTTTATCCAAAATTGCCACACGTGTTTCAAAGTCAGGGCTTGATATATCTGCCACCATTCCCCACTCCACACGTGAAATCAAACGCGATTCCAGTCCTTGTATATCTTTTGCTTGCCTGTCAGAAGTAATTACAATTTGTTTATTTAATTGATGTAAAGCGTTGAAGGTATGAAAAAATTCTTCTTGAGTGCCTTCTTTACCGGCAATAAATTGTATATCATCAACCAATAAAACATCCAAATTACGATACAATTCTTTAAATTCTTTAGCCCGTCCACTGCGCACTGATTGTATAAAATCGTTTGTAAATCGTTCACAAGTTACATAATGAACCTTGGCATCAGGGTTTGTCTCTAAAACATGGTGCCCTATGGCTTGTAATAAATGAGTTTTTCCTAATCCAGCGCCACCAAAAATAAAAAGGGGATTATAAGTAATTCCGGGTCCTGCCGCCACGGCCTGCGCCGAGGCATGAGCCATTTCATTGGTTTTACCGACCACAAAATTATTAAACTTGTATCTAGGATTTAAACCCAGTCCATTCGAGCTACTTGAAGCGCCATCAGCGCCAGATTTGGATTGGTTGGCTTCCTCATCTATTTGATAGCTATTTTCCAATTCTTGATCCGAAGCCAATCCCGGCACTATGGTTGTATTACGAACCTCAACCCTATATGTAACCTCTCTAATTGTATTATTTGTAGCATTTCGAAGAGCTCGAATGATCGCATCATGATATTTTTTTTCCAACCAAGCTTTAGTAAAAGTATTTGGAACCGCAATAACTATCTTGTTTTCTTCAATTTGTGAAATAAAGGTGTTTTTGAACCACGTGGTAAAGTTGGCCTTGGAGAGAGTTAGCTCCAGCTCTCCAAGCGTTGCCTGCCAAATTTCATTAGAATTCATAAGAAAGATCGTATTAAGAGGTAAGATTCAATATAAATATCAACAGCCCAGCAAGACCCTGTCAAACCTGTGGATAGACAATTGATAATTGCACAGTATACTTTATTATCCCTTTCAGGGGAACATCGCTCACGATGCTCATTTTTATTATACAGACTCAGCAACATTTGATTAGAGTTTATCAAAAATAATTTATACAATTTTTTATTTTTTATATAGATTACATGCTATAATATTTTTATAATAATTACTTTATACAATTATCAATTTATGAAAAATATTATCTACATTGTCGGCGCCATGGTCGGAGTCGTGCTCATTATTTATTTAGGTGTATTAACTCGCAACTCTTTGCAAGAATATAATTATATCGGTCGAGATGTTCGTGACACAATAGTTATCAATGGACAAGGTAAGGTTGAGGTTAAGCCCGATGTCACAACCGTCACTCTAGGAGTTTACACCGAGGGTGAAACCGTGGAAGCCGTTCAAACGGAAAATACTAACAAGATGAACAATGTTATCAACATGGTTAAAGAATTGGGGATAGATGAAAAGGATATTAAAACTTTAAACTTCACGGTAAATCCTCGCTATAACTGGAAAGAAGAAGGTAGGGAACAGGCTGGTTATGAAATTAATCAAAACATAGAAATCAAAGTCAGAGATCAAGAAAAAATTTCTAAGCTTTTATCAGAAGGCGCCATGTTAGGAGCTAATCAAATAGGCGGGCTTAATTTTACCATCAATGATCCTTCATCTTTTGAACAACAAGCTCGCATGAAGGCTGTTAAGGACGCGGAGATCAAAGCCAAGGAGCTAGCAAATGAACTCGGTCTTACTTTGGTGCGAGTCGTATCCTTCTATGAAAATGCATATAGCGATTATCCCACGCCTTATTATGGAGGAATGGAGCGAGCTATTCCCATGGATGCGGTTATGATGCCAGAGGCTAATATAGAATCCGGCTCACAAACCATTACCAGCAACGTTTCCGTAACTTTCGAAGTTCGCTAATCATTATAAATCAATAAAAACAACAAACGCGTTAATCCGCGTTTTTTGTTTATCTTTAGTTAAAATACAGCTAAAATCTTATAAGCAACTTCTCCGTATTTCAATCTTTGCATAAGCTCAGATACATATGGCACTCCTTGGATAAGCAGGGAGTATGCAAATCAAACGTCTCGGATATCAAGTAAGGGGCTTTTGGAAACTTAACGATTATGCCATACGCTATACTCGTATGGTCACAAATGAAGCTCAAAGAAGAGCTAAAATACTTGCCCATTGGCAAATATACGGCCTAGCCTCAACTTTACACGCTTTTAGGGTTTCAAGACGTACATTATTTCGTTGGAAAGCGAGACGTAAAAAGGATTTAGGCCGTATGGAATCCTTGAATCCCAGTTCAAGAAAACCCAAGAGGGTTAGAACTAGGAGATGGCCAATTGAAATCATACGGCAAATCAAAATACTGCGACATCAGCACCCTAACTTAGGCAAAGAGAAGATCCATGTATTGCTGAAGCCATT
>Ga0302246_1002007_pt1 | contig 13000 bp, 7 predicted proteins | sample AAG_UR_Trp_MG_FD_193533 | JGI IMG/M metagenome (GOLD analysis project Ga0302246, IMG submission 193533) | Enriched activated sludge microbial communities from anaerobic digester in WTTP, New Holstein, Wisconsin, United States - AAG_UR_Trp | ecosystem: Engineered > Bioreactor > Anaerobic >...
CGACCCCGTCTCCGCCGATCGGTCCCGCTTTGGGACAGCACGGCGTCAATATCATGGAATTCTGCAAAGCCTACAATGCCATGACACAGAACCAGGAGGGAACGATTATCCCGGTCGTGATCACCGTGTATTCCGATCGTTCTTTTACCTTTGTTACCAAGACTCCTCCCGCTTCCGTCCTTTTGAAACAGGCGGCCAAGATTGCCAAGGGATCCGGGGTGCCAAACAAGGACAAGGTCGGTTCCGTGACGGATGCGCAGGTTAAGGAGATCGCGGAATTAAAATATAAGGATCTGAACGCGGTGGATTTGGACAGCGCCATCCGGATTATTTCGGGTACGGCGCGATCCATGGGAATAGAAGTGATCAGCTAAATTGAATTTGAGGTTTTCGTCATGTCTGGAAAAGGAAAGAGCTTTTTAAAGGTTAAAGCGCAAATAGAACCGGGAAAACGGTATACGCTTCAGGAAGCAGTTGAACTGTCGATCAGTACGGCCAGGGCAAAATTTGATGAAACCGTCGATGCGGCGGTTCGCCTGGGCGTCAATCCCGCCCATGCCGATCAGATGGTCAGGGGAAGCGTCGTACTCCCCCATGGACTGGGAAAAACGGTTCGGGTTCTTGTTTTTGCCAAGGGCGAAAAAGAAAAGGAAGCCCTTGAAGCAGGGGCTGATGTGGTTGGTGCCGAAGATCTCATAGAGAAAATCAAGGGCGGGTGGCTGGAATTTGACAAGGTTGTCGCAACACCTGATATGATGGGCAGTGTTGGGAAGATCGGCAAGATTCTGGGTCCCCGGGGGCTGATGCCGAACCCGAAGGTGGGAACGGTGACCTTTGAGGTGACCAAGGCGGTTCAGGAGCTCAAGGCGGGGAAAGTGGAGTTCCGGGTCGAGAAGGCCGGTATCGTACACAGTCCGGTCGGCAAGGTGTCCTTTGGTGCGGAGAAACTCAAAGAGAATATCGCGGCCCTGCTGGAGACCATCATCAAATTGAAGCCTGCTTCCAGCAAAGGCGTTTACATGCGGAGTATCGCCGTCTCGACGACCATGGGTCCCGGGATCAAGGTGGATCCCCTCGATGTGAGAAATATTTAGCAATATCGTTAATATTGTTCTTTTTATCTTTATATGAGTCTGAGACAGCAGGTACAGGAAGGTTTAAATGGTTGCAATCGGCCTGCCGAGACATAAAGTTCGGTCAGTTATTGTTGCAGTAGTATGTCCTTTCTGTATGGTTTTGTTCTCTGACTTTCATATTGCGCTTCCGCCCGGATGAGGGGTGAAAGCAAAGGGCCATTCAAACAGAGGAAGGAGGTTGGATATTGGATCGGAGAACAAAAGAAAAGGTTATCGCGGAGCTTCACGATAGGTTGGGAAACGTGAAGCTTGCAGTCCTTGCGAATTACAGTGGTCTGAATGTTGAGAAGATCACAGCCCTGAGGAATGCCCTGAGAAAATCCGATACTGAGTTGAGGGTTATCAAAAACACCCTTTTGGAGATCGCTTCCAAGGATACCGATGTGGCTGTCCTGGGATCTTATCTGAAAGGGCCGTTGGCCATTGCCCTCAATCGCGGCGATGTGGTGGAACCAGCCAAGGTTTTGGTTGAATTCGCCAAGAAAAACGCTCAGTTGGAGATTGTCGCCGGTGTACTCGATGGAAAGGTTCTCAGTGCCGGGCAGATCAGTGCCCTGGCGGAATTGCCGAGCAGAGAAGTCCTGTTGGGGAAACTGCTTTCCGTTATGGTCGGCGTACAGACGTCCCTGGTGAATGTCCTCAGTGCCGTGCCGAGAGGTCTGGTGCAGGTTCTTGAGGCATACCGGGTGAAAAAAGAAAACGATAACTAAATTCAGCAGGAAGGATAATAAAAATGGCAGATCAGATTACCAAAGCAGATGTCGTAAAGTTCATTGAAGGAATGACGGTTCTTGAGCTTTCAGAACTTGTTAAGGAATTGGAAGAGAAATTCGGTGTGTCAGCGGCAGCACCTGTTGCCGTTGCAGCAGCCGGTTCCACGGCAGCGGCAGCCGCTCCGGTGGAGGAAAAAACGGAATTCGACGCGATCCTGACGGGATTTGGGAACGAGAAGATCCAGGTTATCAAGGTTATCAGAGCGATTACCGGGTTGGGTCTGAAAGAGGCGAAAGATCTGGTAGAGGGTGTTCCGAAGCCGATCAAGGAAGCCGTACAGAAGGCCGAGGCCGAAGACATTAAGAAGAAGATCGAAGAAGTGGGCGGTACCGTAGAGATTAAGTAGGGCTCTGCGGGAAACAAAGATCCATCGACTTCGCTTTTCTTGATGAAGAAGATGATCAGATAAGGCAAAGGCCGGTTTGAGTGACAGGGGATCTCAATTCGTATCAGTAGGCGTTTCCGACGTTAAGGTTCCAGCACAGCGTGTTGATGTGGTCATGTCAGACAACAGAGTGGCGAGGCAACCCAAGGCATTTTCGCCGGAGGGGTTGCTTCGCTTATCTTTCTTGAACACTCTGGATGGACTGATTTAGGGCCTGAACAGAGAACTTTAAGGTTAAATCTATAGGAAGCTATGGCAGAATTCAGAAAAAATTTAGGGCGTATAAAGAAGATATTGGATGCTCCGAATCTTCTTGATCTTCAAACCAAGTCGTACGAGAAATTTCTTCAATGGGATGTAGATCCGGCGGCCCGATCCAACATAGGGCTCCAGGGGGCTTTCAAAAGCGTCTTTCCCATATCGGATTTCAGTGGGAAATGTTCGCTTGAATTTGTCAGCTACAAAATTGGAGAACCTCGTTATGACGTGAAGGAGTGTCTGCAAAAGGGCATGACCTACGCCGCCCCCCTGAAAATCGTTGCCCGACTGGTTGTGTTCGACACGGAGCGTGCGCTGGAGCAGAGGAAAATTCCAAACGAGTCAAGGCAGATAAGGGACGTTAAGGAACAGGAGATCTTTTTCGGCGAAATTCCTCTGATGACGGATACGGGCACGTTCGTTGTCAACGGTACGGAAAGGGTCATTGTCAGCCAGCTTCATCGGTCCCCAGGTATATTTTACGACCATGACAAGGGGAAAACGGTCACAAGCGGTAAGCTGATTTACTCGGCCCGGATCATACCCATCAGGGGATCCTGGCTGGATCTGGAATTCGACTCGAAGGATCTGCTCTACGTGAGAATCGACCGGCGAAGGAAAATGCCCGTCACCATTCTCCTGAAGGCCATGGGGAATTCCACGGAATTTATCTTAAAATATTTCTACGGTATTCAGAAAGTCCTCTTTGAGGATGGCAAGCTGTCTATCCCCATTGATGAGACCCTTCTCGACGAAAAAGCCCCGGAAGACATCAGGGATGCCAAAACGGGCGAAATCATTGCTAAAAAAGGACGGAAGATTAGCAAAGTGCTCCTGCGCCGCATGATGGAAGCGGGTATCGGGCGCATCGATGTCACTCCGGACGATGTCGTGGGGCTGGTTCTTGCGTCTGATGTCGTTGATCCCGCCACGGGGGAAGTGCTGCTTAAATGTAATGAAACGTTGAGTATGGATGGCTTGGAGAAGCTGCGCGAGAAGGGTATATCCGAGTGTACCTTTATCCGGCTGGAGGAGGACCTGGAGAATTCTTCCATCCGGGATACCCTTTTGATGGATCGCATTGAATCGGCGGAAGACGCGGTGATGGAAATCTACCGGAGGCTTCGTCCGAGCAGTCCTCCCACGCCGGAGACGGCCCAGAAGTTTTTCGACAGCCTGTTCTTCCAACCGGAGACGTATGACCTGTCTGCTGTCGGCCGGGCTAAGATGAATTACAAGCTGCGCCTGGACGTACCGACGGATGTCACCGTACTGAGAAATGACGATGTCCTGGCTGCAGTGAAGTATCTTCTTGACTTAAAAAGCGGTGCCCCCAACTGCAGTGTTGATGATATTGATCACTTGGGGAACCGTCGTGTGCGTTCCGTGGGAGAACTGATCGAAAATCAGTATCGAATCGGCATGGTCAGAATGGAGAGGGCCGTCAAAGAAAAGATGAGCCTGCAGGATATCGAAACCATGATGCCCCATGATCTGGTCAATGCCAAGCCCGTTTCGGCGGTGGTCAACGAATTCTTCGGCAGTAGCCAGTTGTCCCAGTTCATGGATCAGACGAATCCCCTGTCGGAAATTACGCACAAGAGACGATTGTCCGCCCTGGGGCCCGGCGGGTTGACCCGTGAGCGTGCCGGGTTCGAGGTTCGGGATGTGCATCCGACGCACTATGGTCGGATCTGCCCCGTCGAGACGCCCGAAGGTCCCAACATCGGGTTGATCGTCTCGTTGAGCAGTTATGCAAGGGTGAACGAGTTCGGTTTTATCGAGACCCCTTACCGTATTGTTGATAATGGTCGCGTTCTTGATGACGTCCGTTATTTGACGGCCATCGAAGAAGAGAATCAGGTGATTGCACCCGCAGACAGACCTCTTGATCCGGACGGGCAATTTATTGGTGATCTTATCTCCGTTCGTCGGGGAGGGAACTTTCTCACCTGCGTGCCTGCCGAGGTCAACATGATGGATGTTTCGCCAAACCAGCTTGTCAGTGTCGCGGCCACTCTAATTCCCTTCCTGGAGCATGACGATGCAAACCGGGCCCTCATGGGTTCGAACATGCAGCGCCAGGCCGTACCCCTGATCAAACCGGAGGCACCTCTGGTCGGCACGGGCATGGAAGCTATTGTGGCCCGCGATTCGGGAGCGGTGATCGTGGCGAAGCGGCCCGGTGTGGTGGAAAGCGTCGATGCCCTGCGCATTGTCATCCGGAGCGACGAGTCGGAAAGGGACGGGACCGATACGGGGGTTGATATCTACAATTTGACGAAGTACCAGCGTTCCAACCAGGATACGTGTTTCAACCAGAAGCCTATTGTGGACCGGGGGGTGCGCGTCAAGAAGGGCGATATCATCGCCGACGGCCCTGCCGTTGATACTGGAGAACTGGCGCTGGGACGGAACGTTATGGTCGCCTTCATGTCTTGGGGTGGGTATAACTATGAGGACTCCATTCTGGTCAGCGAACGGATTGTCAAAGAGGATGTTTACACGTCTATCCATATCGAAGAATTCGAGACCATGGCCCGGGACACAAAACTCGGGAAAGAAGAAATTACCCGTGATATTCCCAATGTCGGTGACGACGTTCTAAGAAACCTTGATGAGGACGGGATCATCCGGATGGGTACGGCGGTAAAAGCCGGAGATATTCTCGTCGGGAAAATTACGCCCAAGGGCGAAACCCAGCTTTCCGCGGAGGAGAAACTTCTGCGGGCCATCTTCGGTGAAAAAGCGAGCGATGTGCGGGATACCTCTCTACGTGTACCTCCCGGAGTGGAGGGAACGGTCATCGACGCTAAGATTTTTACGCGTAAAGGAACCGAAAAGGACCACCGTTCCCAATACATTGAAGAAGAGGCCATCGAGCAACTGAAGAAGGACCGGGACGATGAGATCCGGATCGCAACGGAAACCGTCAGAAAAAAGATCACGGATCTTTTGATCGGTAAGGTTTCCGCCGTAAAAATCGTTGATACGAAGAAACGGACCGTCCTGAAGAAGGGAGATGCCATCACAGCGGTGACAATGAAGGAGATTCCCTTTTCCCTGTGGCGGGATATTGCCATCGTGGATGGTGAAACCGTCGAAGAAGAGATGGGGATCCTTCTATCGAATCTGGAAAGAAAGGAAGAGGTTGTTCAGGCTTACTTCGATTCGAAGCTCGAAAAAATAAAAGCCAGCGATGAACTTCCTCCAGGCGTGATCAAGCTGGTCAAGGTGTATGTTGCCATCAAACGGAAGCTTTCCGTTGGTGATAAGATGGCCGGACGTCATGGGAATAAGGGTGTCCTGTCCCGTATCCTGCCGGAAGAGGATATGCCCTATTTCGCCGATGGCACACCCGTGGATATTGTGTTGAATCCCCTGGGTGTTCCGTCTCGAATGAACGTGGGACAGATTCTGGAAACCTATCTGGGTTGGGCGGTCAAAGGATTGGGAGAGCAGGTGGGTCGCCTTTTGGAAACCCAGACCGACACGGTGAAAATTCGCCAGGAATTGAAAAATATCTATGGAACGCCGGAGTTCAGTGCATTTGTGGACAGCGCGACCCCTGAAAAAATAAAGGAATTTGTGGGAAATCTGAAAAGGGGTATCCCCGTTGCGACACCGGTTTTTGACGGTGCGGAAGAAGATGAAATCAAAAGTGTCATGAAAACGGCGAATCTGCCTGAGACGGGGCAGGCGGTGTTGTATGACGGCAGGACAGGCGAACCTTTCAGTCAGCCCATTACGGTGGGAATGGTTTACATGCTCAAACTCCACCACTTGGTCGATAATAAGATACACGCCCGGTCTATTGGGCCCTATTCTCTCGTCACTCAGCAACCCCTGGGCGGCAAGGCTCAGTTTGGAGGCCAGCGATTGGGAGAAATGGAAGTCTGGGCCATGGAGGCCTATGGAGCCGCTTTCTCGCTGCAGGAATTTTTGACGGTGAAGGCGGATGATGTTACGGGAAGAACACGGATGTACGAGGCCATTGTCAAAGGGGAACATACCACCGAGCCTGGTGTCCCCGAATCCTTTAACGTGCTGGTCAAGGAACTGCAGAGTCTGTGTCTTGATGTCGAATTAATGGAGGAAGAATAAATCGACGCGAAAGAGACGGCGGCGTAACGGGCATTTGAGAAGGGTTAAATTTAACGATACATCAGGAGATAAAATCCGTGGAAGACGTTTTTAGTTATTTTGAGAAACCAAAAGATCCGATTCGGTTCAATGCTATAAAAATATCCATCGCCTCACCCGACCAGATTCTTTCCTGGTCCTACGGGGAAGTGAAGAAACCGGAGACGATCAACTATAGAACATTCAAACCGGAGCGAGACGGACTTTTCTGTGCGAAAATCTTCGGCCCCGTAAAGGATTACGAATGCCTTTGCGGCCGCTATAAGAGGATGAAACACAAGGGTGTGATCTGCGAGAAGTGCGGCGTCGAGGTTATCCAGTCCAAAGTCCGCCGCGACCGCATGGGACACATTACCCTGGCGACGCCGGTCGCTCACATCTGGTTTTTGAAAAGCCTGCCGAGCCGTATCGGCAGCATTCTGGATCTGACCCTGAAAGAGCTGGAGAAGGTACTTTACTTCGAATCCTGGATCGTCCTGGATCCCAAGGGCACGCCCCTGAAGAAAAAGGAACTCCTTTCCGAGGAAGACTTCAGTGATCTTCAGGATCAATACGGGGAGGATGCTTTTGTTGCGGGGATCGGTGCCGAGGCGATCCGGAAGCTTCTGGAGGAGATCGATTTGATATCCCTGGATGTGGAAATCCGGGACGAATTGAAATCGACGCCGTCGGATACGAAACGCAAAAAGCTGGTTAAAAGGCTGAAGATCGTCGAGGCGTTGAAGAAATCGGGCAACCGGCCCGAGTGGATGATCCTCACCGTTCTGCCGGTTATTCCTCCCGATCTGAGACCCCTTGTTCCGCTGGATGGCGGGCGCTTTGCCACGTCGGACTTGAATGACCTTTACCGGCGGGTGATCAACCGGAATAATCGCCTGAAGAGGCTGCAAGAGTTGAATGCCCCGGAGATCATTATCCGTAATGAGAAGCGGATGCTCCAGGAGGCGGTGGATGTCCTTTTTGACAACGGTCGGCGCGGTCGTGCCATTACCGGAACCAACAAGCGGCCTCTTCGATCCCTGTCGGACATGCTGAAAGGCAAGCAGGGTCGTTTCCGTCAGAATCTTCTCGGGAAGCGTGTCGATTACTCCGGTCGTTCTGTTATCACGGTAGGTCCCGATTTGCGGCTTCACCAGTGCGGTCTGCCGAAAAAAATGGCCCTCGAACTCTTCAAGCCCTTTGTCTACAATCGCCTTCAGGAAAAAGGATACGTGAATTCCGTGAAGAGTGCGAAGAAGATGGTGGAGAAGGAGACGGCGGAAGTGTGGGATGCCCTGGACGAGGTCGTCCGGGAATATCCTATCATGCTTAATCGTGCTCCGACCCTGCACCGGTTGGGGCTTCAGGCCTTCGAGCCCATCCTGATCGAAGGCAAGGCGATCCAGTTGCACCCCCTGGTCTGTACGGCTTTCAACGCCGACTTCGACGGGGACCAGATGGCCGTTCACGTGCCGTTGTCCATTGAAGCCCAGGCGGAAGCGCGTATCCTCATGATGTCGACGAATAATATCCTGTCTCCGGCCAACGGCAAACCGATCATCATCCCAAGCCAGGATATCGTTCTGGGGATTTACTATCTGACGAGGGAGCGTCCCTTCTCAAAAGGGGGAGGCATGGTCTTTGCCGATCCGGAGGAGCTGCGTCGCGCTCTTGATATGGATGTGGTCGGTCTGGGGGCGAAAATCCAGGTGAGAATCGACGGTGAGCTCAAGACCACGACGGTGGGGCGTGTTGTCCTCTCGGAAATCGTTCCAAAGCAGATTCCCTTCGATGCTATCAACAAGGTCATGAACAAGAAGGAACTGGCCAACCTGATCGATCACTGCTACCGCCTCTGCGGCGATAAGACGACGGTTCTTCTGGCGGATCGCCTGAAGGATCTGGGTTTCAAGTATGCGACAGTTTCCGGGGCCTCCTTTGCCATTCATAATCTCATTATTCCACCGAGCAAGAAGGATATCGTCAACAACGCCGATAAGGATGTTCTGAAGATCCAGAAAAGGTATATGGACGGTCTGATCACGGACGGCGAGCGCTACAACATGGTGATCGACATCTGGGCGCAGGTAACGGAAAAGATCGCCACCGACATGCTCGACGGGATCGGAACGGAAGAGATCGAAAATCCCCAGGGTGAGAAGGTCAGGACCCAGAGCTTCAATCCTGTCTACATGATGGCCGATTCCGGCGCCAGAGGCAGCAATGTCCAGATCAGGCAGCTGGCCGGGATGAGGGGTCTTATGGCCAAGCCGTCGGGTGAAATCATCGAAACCCCGATTACGGCCAATTTCCGGGAAGGCTTAACGGTCCTCCAATACTTTATATCAACTCACGGTGCGCGAAAAGGTCTCGCCGATACGGCCCTGAAAACGGCTAACTCGGGTTATCTGACGCGAAGGCTCGTCGATGTCGCCCAGGACTGTATCATCACGGAACAGGACTGCGGTACCGTTGATGGTATCTATGTCAATGCTCTCATGGAGGGCGGCGAAATTATCGAGCCTGCCGGCGAAAGGGTGTTGGGGCGTGTCGCCCTTGAAGATATCAGAGATCCCTTTACAGGGGAAATACTGGTTTACGCTAACCAGGCCATCGACGAAGCACTCGCGGAAAAGATCGACGGTGCAGGAATTGAAAGCGTCAACATTCGTTCGGTTCTGACCTGCAAGTCCAAACATGGCGTCTGCGCCATGTGTTACGGCCGAGATCTGGCCCACGGGCATCTCGTCAATATCGGCGAGGCCGTCGGCATTATTGCCGCCCAGTCCATCGGAGAGCCGGGCACCCAGTTGACCATGAGAACGTTTCATATCGGCGGGACGGCGAAATTCGACGAACATTCCACCCTTGATGCCCGTCATGACGGCGTGATCCGGATTGTCAACCTCGATCAGGAAAGGGGCGATCTGGCCTTGAGTAAGGACGGACGTGAACTGGTGGTGATGAGGCGAAACGGTGAAGTCCATGTCCTGGATGAACAGGGCCGGAGCCGCGGGAAATACACGGTTCCCTACGGAGCGCATCTGAAGTTGAAAGAAGGGGAAATGGTGAAGAAAGGTGATCGCATTGCCGAGTGGGATCCCTTCTCCATTCCGATTCTGGCCGAAGTCGACGGTATCGTGAAATTCGGTGATATCATCGAGGGTAAGACCATGCAGGAACAGGTGGACGAGGTGACCGGACTGTCTCGTAAAGTCATTGTCGAATTCAAGGGTGGCGATCTGCGTCCACGGATTTCCCTCAAGGATGACAAAGGGAAAACCGTCAAGGTGCCGGGAACCAATGCCGTCGCTCGGCATTTCCTGTCCGTCGGCGTGAATATCGTCGTGTCGGAAGGGGACCCTGTCGTGGCGGGAGAAATCCTGGCCAAGATACCCCGGGAGACCCAGAAGACCAAGGATATTACGGGTGGTCTGCCCCGGGTTGCCGAGCTGGTGGAGGCGAGAAAACCGAAGGATTACGCGGTGATCAGTGAGATTGACGGTGTTGTGACCTACGGGAAGGACGCGAAAGGAAAACGAAAGGTACTTGTTCTGCCGGATGTCGGTGAGGAAAAAGAATACCTCATCCCCAAGGGAAAGCATATCAGTGTTCAGGAAGGAGACCGGGTTTCAGCGGGAGAGCCTCTCATGGAGGGCGTTCAGAATCCTCATGATTTGCTGAACATCAAAGGGGAAAAGGCCCTTGCCCGGTACCTGGTTGATGAAATTCAGGAAGTCTATCGGCTTCAGGGTGTCAAGATCAACGACAAGCACCTCGAGGTCATTGTGCGACAGATGCTCCGCCGGGTCAAGGTGACCAATCCTGGAGATACGAGCTTCATTACGGATGAGCAGGTAGAACGGTATCGTTTCCAGGAGGAGAACAGAGTGGTCGTGGAGCGGGGCGGAAAGCCGGCTATCGGTGAACCAATGCTGCTGGGCATTACCAAGGCGTCTCTTTCCACTCAGAGCTTCATTTCCGCAGCTTCCTTCCAGGAGACGACACGGGTGCTCACAGAGGCGAGTCTGGCCGGTAAAGTGGACTATTTGAGAGGTCTTAAGGAAAACGTGATCATGGGTCGATTGATCCCCGCAGGGACCGGTTTGGTCATGTACAGGAAGCTGGGGATACAGACGGAGGAAGACGTTCAGTACGTTGAAGACCTGCCCTCGGATGAAAAAATAGATGAGAAAACGCTTGACATTCAGGGTGCGAATTGATATTGACACGAGCTTCATCGCGTCAGGTATAGATTAGGTTTCGGGAGGAAGAATGCCTACAGTAAATCAGTTGGTCAGGAAGGGGCGGGAGAAAATCACGAAGAAAGCGGCGACGCCTGCGCTTGCCGGTTCGCCCCAGCGCAGAGGCGTTTGTGTTAGGGTTTACACGACGACACCCAAGAAGCCCAATTCGGCTCTGCGGAAAGTGGCGAGGGTGCGTTTGACAAGTGGTTACGAAGTCACTTCTTATATACCCGGTATAGGGCATAATCTTCAGGAACACTCCGTGGTGCTGGTCAGAGGCGGCAGAGTAAAAGACTTACCCGGTGTCCGTTATCATATCGTCAGAGGAACCTTGGATTCCGTTGGGGTTCAGGATCGGAAACAGGGTAGATCCAAGTATGGTGCGAAAAAACCGAGCTGAGCGGAGACTGTAAAATGCCTAGAAGAAGAGAAGTAGCCAAACGTGAGATCCAGGCGGATCCAAAATATAACAATAAGCTGGTCGCCAAGTTCATCAATAACCTGATGGAGCGTGGCAAAAAAAGTATTGCCGAGTCCATCCTGTATGGTGCCTTTGACATCATTGAAAAGAAATTGAAGGAAGCACCCCTTGAGGTTTTCGAAAAGGCCGTCAATAATGTAAAACCGGTGATTGAGGTTAAATCAAGAAGAGTGGGTGGATCGACCTATCAGGTGCCGACCGAGGTGGTCCCATCAAGAAGGGTTGCCTTGGGTATCCGGTGGCTGATCATCAACTCGCGGGAGCGTTCCGAGAAAACGATGAGGGAGAAGCTGGCAGCGGAGTTTATCGACGCGGCTAATAACCGGGGAGCGTCTATCAAGAAGCGGGAAGGTGTGCATAAGATGGCGGAGGCGAACAAGGCTTTCGCGCATTACCGGTTTTAATTTTTTGTGGATTAAGGGCATTTAGAAACAGGAACAGACTGATAAAGTCGGCGAATTAATCATTAAAGAAAAAAAGAATTATTTAAACCTGAAGGAGGGGGATTAAGATGGCTAAGAAAAAGTTTGAAAGGACGAAGCCGCATCTAAATATCGGAACCATTGGTCATGTTGATCACGGTAAGACAACCTTGACCGCTGCTATTACGAAGCACTTGGCGACCAAGGGCTGGGCGGAATTCAAATCCTTCGATTCTATAGACGCAGCGCCGGAAGAAAAAGAAAGAGGCGTGACGATCAATATTTGCCATGTGGAGTACGAAACGGAGAAGCGGCATTACGCTCACGTCGACTGCCCCGGCCATGCTGATTATATCAAGAACATGATCTCCGGCGCAGCCCACATGGACGGAACGATTCTCGTCGTCGCCGCCTCCGATGGCCCCATGCCCCAGACCCGGGAGCATATCCTCCTGGCGAGGCAGGTACAGGTGCCCTATATCGTTGTTTATATGAACAAGGTCGATCTGGTCGACGATCCGGAACTTCTGGATCTGGTTGAGTTGGAGCTTCGTGAACTGCTTAACCAGTACGAGTTTCCCGGCGACGATCTGCCGATTATCCGTGGTTCGGCTCTGAAGGCGCTTGAAAGCGACGATCCCAATTCCGAAGATGCCAAGAGTATCTGGGAACTGATGGATGCCGTAGACAAGTTTATTCCGGAGCCTGTGCGTGATCTGGAGAAGCCCTTCCTGATGCCGGTCGGTGATGTTTTCACCATTTCCGGTCGAGGCACCGTCGTAACGGGCAGAGTTGATCGTGGGATTATCAAGACCGGCGACGAAGTCGAAATTATCGGTATCCGTCCGACCATCAAGACGGTCTGTACGGGTGTGGAAATGTTCCGGAAGACTTTGGATGAGGGAAGGGCCGGCGACGATGTCGGTCTGCTTCTCAGAGGGACGAAGCGCGAAGAGGTGGAGCGTGGTCAGGTCGTGGCCAAGCCCGGTTCCATTACGCCGCATACGAAGTTTAAGGCCCAGGTTTACGTTCTGACCAAGGAAGAAGGCGGTCGCCATACACCGTTCTTCACAGGTTACCGTCCCCAGTTCTATTTCAGGACAACGGACGTGACCGGTGTTGCCAATCTGCCCGAAGGGGTGGAGATGGTGATGCCCGGTGACAATGTGGAAATG
>Ga0302246_1002014_pt1 | contig 12975 bp, 7 predicted proteins | sample AAG_UR_Trp_MG_FD_193533 | JGI IMG/M metagenome (GOLD analysis project Ga0302246, IMG submission 193533) | Enriched activated sludge microbial communities from anaerobic digester in WTTP, New Holstein, Wisconsin, United States - AAG_UR_Trp | ecosystem: Engineered > Bioreactor > Anaerobic >...
CACAGTAAAGGTCGATTCTCAGATACCCGTTGACGTTTGAGCTGGTCCAGGCGATGTCGTGCTTGCTTCCCAGGGCCCAGTTCTCACCGGCAGCGGGTGTTTTAACCAGCAACGTGGGCGACAGGGCTGTTGAAGGGAGATTTTTAGCGGATGTTCTGGGCAAATCTGCCGATGCAGATGACAAAGCCAGGAAAAGGATGAACACGGCCAGCGAAAAATACGAAGCGCCTTTTCTCATCGTAAAGCCTCCCTATGGTTTGAATGAAAATCGGATGATGTTTTACAAGAACGCGCCTTTATTAATGTATTTATACGAGCCTGGTATTTGGGATGTCAATGGAAATATGTCGAAACCTGCTTTATTGGGCAAGTCTGACAGATGACCGTTCCTTATGCCATCCCGACGGTTTCCTTTTTCGTTTCGAGCACCCATCCGATGTTCTTTTGACCACCCCCCACGTCACTTCGAGCATTTACCCCATGTCATGTCGACCACTTACCCCATGTCATTTCGAGCGCAGCGAGAAATCTTGTTTTTTTGTCCTTACGTCATTCCAGCGCAGGTTGGAATCCAAGGTTTTGTCCCGCGCCTTCAAGGTAGTTCCGGGAGAGTAAATTATGGCGAATTCGCCATAATAAGAGATGCAGCAGCAACAAATTCGGGCGAAAAGCACCTGAAAACCGTTGACATACAATGTCGTAAGTTTTACTCTCTCAGCACTTCAATCGGGGGCATCATTTTGAGTCGATTAACTGTCTCCGAAACAACCATTCTAAAGCTCCGAGCAACAAGGGAACATATCATGGCATCCATTGATGATCTAAACGCATTCAAAGACAAAGGCGATGTGATCTGGAATATCGCCAATCTTTTGCGTGGGCCGTATAAACCGCCTCAATACCGTCGGGTAATGATTCCTCTGACCGTGTTGCGACGCCTTGACTGTGCTATGCATGATACCAGAGACCAAGTCATGGCACTGCATCAGAAACTAAAGGATGAAGCCAAATATGACGAAGAGACTATCGAAAAGATCATCAACCAGAAATTCGATCTGACTTTTCATAATACCAGCGAATTCACCTTCCCAAACTTACTTGGCGACCCCGATAAGCTTGCCGCTAACCTCGTTAATTTCATGGCTGGATTCTCTTCCCGGGCTCGGAAAATCATAGAGAAATTCAAATTTGAAGAAGAAATCGAAAGACTCGACGAAGCCAACCGGCTTTTTGAGATCGTTAAGGAAGTTGCCGCTGTTGATCTCCATCCCGAACGTATACCCAATATTGCGATGGGATATATGTTTGAAGATCTAATCCGGCGATTCAATGAACAGGCCAATGAAGAGGCTGGAGATCACTTCACCCCTCGTGAAGTGATCAAGCTCATGGTGAATATTCTCTTCACCCATGACGATCTTGTCTATAAGGAAGGAAAAGTCATCAAAATCTATGATCCGGCTTGCGGTACGGGGGGCATGCTTTCTGAATCCGAGAAACTCATCAAGGACCCCAAAGCGGGTCTGAACCCGAGCGCTCATTTGGAGCTTTTCGGCCAGGAATATAATCCTGAGGCGTATGCGATCTGTGGCTCAGACCTCATGATCAAAGGGGAAGACGTAAAGAACATTGTTTTCGGTAATACATTGGGTACCGGCAGGTCCAAAGAAGGTTTTGTTGACGGTGACGGCCATCCCGACGAACGGTTCCACTACATGCTGGCCAATCCACCCTTTGGCGTGGAGTGGAAACCCGAACAAGCTCACGTGACAAACGAACATGAGACCTTCGGCTTTGACGGCCGCTTTGGCCCTGGACTGCCGCGTATTAATGACGGTGCGCTGCTCTTCCTTTTGCACATGATTTCAAAAATGCATCCAGCACCCGAAAACGATGGCGAAGGGTCACGCATCGCCATTGTCTTCAACGGCTCGCCCCTTTTCACTGGCGATGCAGGAAGCGGGGAAAGCAATATCCGCCGCTGGATCATTGAAAACGACATGCTGGAGGCAATCGTCGGTCTGCCCGATCAGCTTTTCTACAACACGGGTATCTTTACCTATGTCTGGATTGTCACAAACCGCAAACGTCCCGAACGCCGCGACAAGGTGCAGCTCATCAACGGTACCGAGTTTGCCTGGAAGATGAAGAAAAGTCTCGGTGACAAACGCAAACGTATAGGCGACAGCACCGATGGGGCGCCGAATCATATTGATGTGTTGACGCGGCTTTACGGTGATTTCAGAAACGATGTCCGCATGACCCTGCAAGACATTCAGAGCAATGTCGATCCGAATCGGGACCAGTCTAAAAGTCTTTTCGTGAGCAAAATCTTTGACAACCGGGATTTCGGCTACCTCAAGATCGCCGTTGAGCGGCCGCTGCGTTTGAATTTTGCCGTTACCGACGAACGGATCGAGCGCTTCAAGCACTCAGCCTATTTCGTCGGATTGGCGCTCTCGAAAAAACGCAAGGATAAAGGGCAGATCGCCAAAGAAACCGAAGAAGGTCAGATCGCGCAAAAGGCGATCATCGATACATTGACTTCTATGAAACAAGATTTTAACCAGGGCGAACTCATCAAAGACCGCACGATTTTTGAAAAACAGCTTGTCGAAGCCTTTAAGAAGGCCGCCGTCAATCTCGATGCAGATTTAAAAGATACGCTCCTTGCGCCCGGCAGCCTCGGGGAGAAAGATCCGGGTGCGGAAATCTGTCGCGACAAGAAGGGCAATCCCGAACCGGACCCCGATTTGCGGGATACCGAGAACGTTCCTTTCCCCGAATGTATTCAGCTTCCGTTACCGCTGGACTATAGAAGCAAGAAAAAGTCATCCAAGGTCGATGTAACGGACCTCCTCACCCTTGTGAAGGATCACTGCGAGGGCTATCTCAAAGCCGAAGTCCTCCCTTATCGCCCCGATGCCTGGATTGACCACGGCAAGATCAAGGTGGGCTACGAAATCCCCTTTACCCGTCATTTCTATGAATATGAACCGCCCCGACCGCTCGAAGAGATCGAGGAGGATATCGGCAGACTGGAAAGAGAAATTCTTGACATGTTCAAGGAGGTGACGGCATGAGCGACAATGCACTTGTTCTCTACCGTACTGAAGACGGGGAAACCGAGGTTCAGCTTAAGGCAAGTGACGGCACCGTCTGGTTGACCCAGGCCGAGATCGCGGAGTTATTTTCAACCTCTCCACAAGCGATAACCCAGCTTATCAAAACAATTTACAAAGAAAATGAGCTTGACGCGCCGTCAACTTGTAAGGATTTCTTACAAGTTCGAAAGGAAGGCAAACGAGAGGTTAGACGCAATGTGAAATCCTATTGTTTGCCGGTGATTCTGGCTGTCGGATATCGTGTCCGCTCGGTTCGTGGCACCCAGTTTCGCCAGTGGGCCACAGTCCATCTCAGCGAATACCTGGTCAAAGGCTTCGTCATGGATGATGAACGGCTCAAGAATCCCGGCGGGTGGGACTATTTCGATGAGCTGCTGGCACGTATTCGTGAGATACGTGCCTCCGAGAAACGCTTTTACCAGAAGGTCCGCGATCTTTTCGCCTTGAGTCAGGATTATCGCGCTGACGACCGTGATGCCCAGACCTTTTTCGCCGAAGTACAGAACAAACTGCTCTATGCCGTCACGAACAAAACCGCCGCCGAGATTGTCGTCAGCCGTGCCGATCCGGACAGCCCCAACATGGCGCTTACCTCCTGGAGCGGCTCGCGGGTCCGCAAGCAGGACGTCATCATTGCCAAAAACTATCTGACCCATGACGAGGTGGACACGCTTAACCGGCTGGTGGTCATCTTTCTCGAACAGGCGGAACTGCGCACCAAAGAGCGTAAGGCTCTCACCCTCAATTATTGGCGGCAAAATGTAGACCGCCTGTTGGAATTCAATGAACGGCCCATACTGGACCATACCGGCAAAATCAGCGCCGAGGAGATGAAGCGGATCGCCCATGAGCGTTATGACACCTTTGACGCCCATCGCCGCCACGCGGAGGCCCTCGCCGCCGATGCGGAGGATATCAGGGAGTTGGAGGAGATTGAGAAAGAAGCGGAAAAGAAGAAGGAAGAGAAATGAACGCTTTGTTTTATTGTGTCTTTGAATATGAAGTGTTGTGGGTGATAGAAGAATCAACCGGTCTTAGAGGGAAATTCTGGCAATGTTGAAGGGGATGACCTTTTGAAATACTCACCTTACAGAATCTACAGAAATTCTTGCATCCCTTGGGTTGATGCGATTCCTGAACATTGGGAGGAAACGCAGTTAAAGATAAATTACTCAATCCAGTTAGGTAAAATGCTCCAGAACAGTCCAGCCACAGAGGCTGATGAGGAAACCCCCTATTTGAAGGCTATCCACGTGAACTGGGGTTCTGTTGACACGGAAGGGCTTCCAACTATGTGGGCATCTGAAAAGGAAATGGAAATCTATAGTGTCAAAAATGGCGACTTGCTTGTTTGTGAAGGCGGAGAGGCAGGAAGAGCTTGCATTCTTCAGGGTCTAGAGGGTCAAGCAATAATTCAAAATGCTCTACATCGTGTGCGCGACACGCAACGAGGTTCGGTTCGATTCCTCTGCTATCTTCTCAAACATATTTCAGATGCTGGTTGGTTCTCAATTCTATGCAACAAAGCAACGATTGCACATCTAACTGGTGAGAAAATATCGGCAATAAAAATGCCGGTACCAACGATGAACGAACAACAACAAATCTCCGATTTTCTTGAATGGAAGACGGGACAGATTGACAGTTTGATTGCGAAGAAGAAGGAACTTATTGAGAAGCTTAAGGAAAAACGTATTGTGCTGATCACACAGGCTGTTTCCAAGGGTCTCAACCCCGACGCTCCCATGCGCGACTCCGGCATCCCTTGGCTCGGCGAAGTGCCAAAGCATTGGGAAGTGAGACGGTTAAAATTTAGTTGCGATATTACATGCGGCTTTGCATTTAGCAGCGACGACTTTTCAATCGAAGGAATCCCTCTCATCAGAATTAGTGACATTAAGTCAACAGGACATGTAAGCCTTGAAGCAGTAAAATATTTACCAAATGATTATGGTATTAAATACAAGCCTTTTCTGATTCAAAAAAGTGACATAACGATGGCTATGACAGGGGCAACCATTGGCAAAGCTGCTATCTACAGTGATGAAAATCCAGCCTTATTAAACCAACGATGTTGTGTATTTCGAGCACATGCCATAGAAAATCAAAGATTTCTTTGGTTCGTTCTAAATTCCGAATTCTACAACGAACATGTGAAGTTAATCGGTTTTGGAGGTGCTCAACCAAATATTTCTGATGTTCAATTACTTGACTGCTTTTCGCCACATCCACCTTCTAATGAGCAGCAACAAATAGCGGATTTCCTTAACCAAAACACAAAACAGACTGATGTGCTTATCGCCAAAAATGAACAACTCATCGAAAAACTCACTGAATACCGCACGGCCCTGATTACCGCTGCTGTTACCGGCAAGATCGATGTGCGCAACGTCAAGATTGGTGAACGCATGGAGAACACAAACGGCATGTCCCTTGATGAGTTGGAAAACAAGCATGTGGAAATAATAGGATAGTATCTATGAAAAAACACACCGAAGCGCGCCTTGAAGATGCCATTGTCGATCATCTGACAACGCAGGGCGGTTACATCTTTGTCGACTACCGCGAGGAAGAGGCAAAGGATCATTATGATACGGAAAAGGCCCTTGACCCGAAACTGGTTCTGGACTTTATCCGGCAAACTCAGGGAAAGGTCTGGGATAGCCTGTATGCGATTCATAAGGCGGAAACCGAAAATGTGGTCATCGACCATCTGGTTAAGGAACTGAACACCAGGGGGATGCTTAAAGTTTTGCGCCAGGGCTTCAAATGCTACGGCAAGAAACTCCGCATGGCGGTTTTTGCGCCCAGCAACCGGATGAACCCGGACACGCTTGCGCTCTATGAAAAGAACGTGCTCAGCGTCACCCGTCAGCTTCACTATGGAACGAACCATGCCAAGTCCCTTGATATCGTGTTGTTCCTCAACGGCCTGCCTTTGGTTACGGCAGAACTCAAAAACCCCCTTTCGGGACAAAACGTCGAGCACGCGAAAAATCAATACAAGAAAGACCGCGACCCCAGAGAATTGATTTTTGATTTCAAGAAACGCACGCTGGTCCACTTTGCCGTCGATCAGGACAGGGTCTTGATGACGACGCGACTGAGTGGGGACAAGACCTATTTCCTGCCCTTTAATCTTGGTAACAGCGGCCACGCGGGCAACCCGCCTGCTGCCGATGGTGGATACCGGACCGTTTACCTTTGGCGGGATGTGTGGCAGCGGGACAGCCTCCTCGATATCATCGGCCGTTTCATGCATTTAGAAATTGCCGAAAAGCGTATCTTGACCGATCAGGGCATCAAAAAGATCACAAAGGAGACGATGATCTTCCCTCGGTACCACCAGCTCGACAGTGTGCGAAAAATGGTAGCGCACGCGCGGACGGCAGGGCCGGGGCATAATTACCTCATCCAGCATTCCGCCGGTTCGGGGAAATCAAACTCCATCGCCTGGCTGGCGTACCGGCTTTCTTCGCTCCACGACGGGGAGGACAGAAAGATTTTTGATTCGGTCATCGTCGTGACGGACCGCCTTATTCTCGACCAGCAGCTCCAAAATACGATTTACCAGTTTGAGCATAAACAGGGCGTGGTAAAGAAGATTGATGAGGACACCCGTCAGTTGGTGAAGGCCCTTGCCGATGGAACCCCCATTGTCATTACAACCCTGCAGAAGTTTCCCTTTATAACGGAGACCCTCGAGAAACTGCGGAAAGAAACCGGCGAAGATATCGAGATTTCCACAAAAAACAAGCAATTTGCCGTCATCGTCGATGAGGCGCACAGTTCCCAGTCCGGTGAAGGCGCCATGGAGCTGCAAGGGGTACTTAACGCCGAGCAAATAAAAGAAGCCACCGCCGCGTATGTCGCTGATCAGAATATGGACGATGATGAAGACGCCGATCAGCTCGCCGGTGTCGTCCGGGAAATGCTACGCCGTGGCAGGCAGCCGAATTTGAGCTTCTTTGCTTTCACGGCAACGCCCAAGTATAAAACGAAAAAGGTCTTTGACGAGCCCGGCCCGACAGGCGAGTCGCCCTTTCACCTGTACACCATGCGCCAGGCCATCGAAGAGAAATTTATTCTCGACGTCCTGAAACACTATATCACCTATGAAACCTATTTCCGGCTTGTCCAGGTTGGCGACGATGACATTCACGTCGAGCGGAAGAAAGCCGCACGCGCGCTGGCGCGATCTTTGACGCTGCATGCGGTGAACCTGAGAACCAAAACGGAAGTCATGGTCGAGCATTTCCGCACCCATGTAAAGCACAAGATCGGGGGACGGGCCAAGGCGATGGTGGTCACCGATTCACGCCTCCATGCGGTGCGATACAAGCTGGCCTTCGACAAATATATCAAGGAAAAAGGCTACACCGATATCAAGACACTGGTCGCCTTTTCGGGGACGGTATTAGACCCGAAGGTGAAAGGGAAAAGTTATACCGAAGTTTCCATGAATAATGGCATCAAGGAAAGCGAGTTACCCGAAAAATTTGATGGCCGCGAATATCAGATTCTCCTGGTTGCGGAGAAATATCAGACCGGCTTCGATCAGCCCTTACTGCATACGATGTATGTGGACAAGAAATTAACGGGCCTCCATGCGGTCCAGACTCTCTGCCGCCTGAACCGTACTTGCCCAGGCAAGGAGGATACGTTCATCCTTGATTTTCGCAATAAACCCGAAGAGATATACAAAGCCTTCAGGCCTTATTACGAAGACACCCCCACCGAGCCCCTCACCGACGCGCAGCATCTCTACAGGCTGCAGAACCAGATCGATGAAACCGGAATTATTTTTGAGGAAGAGATCAAGGATTTCTGCGCTATTTATTTCAAGCCTGCCAGAAAAGAATCAGTACACGATCACGCCAAGATGAATGGGATACTCGATCAGGCGGTGGAACGCTTCAAGGAACGTCCCGAAAACGAACGGGAGGAAATAAAGACATTATTTGTAAACTTCCGTAATATGTATAGTTTTTTGTCTCAGGTGATCCCCTACCAGGATTCTGATCTGGAAAAACTCTATACGTACCTGCGTTTCTTATTGACGAAGCTTCCGAAGAGAGACTCGGATATGGGCATCCACCTTGAAGATGAGGTGGAACTTCAATATTACCGCCTCCAAAAAATCAGTGAAGGACAGATTGATTTGAAAATCGGTCACGCCTACCCGTTAAAAGGTCCATCCGATGTGGGAACCGGCGGTGATGATGAAGACATCAAGCTATCAGAATTGATTGATATTCTAAATGAACGATTTGGAACAAATTTCACGCAGGCGGATCAGCTCTTCTTTGATCAGATACAGGAAGAAGCCGTCGAAAGTGAACCCCTCCAAAAAGCGGCAAAGGCAAACTCCAAGGAAGATTTTCGCTATGTTTTTGAAAAAGCCTTTGAAGGACTGGTGATTGACCGCATGGAAGGAAATGAAGAAATCTTTGAGAAGCTTATGAGTAACAAGGATTTCCGTGATGTGGCCGTCGGGAATCTTCTTGATAAGGTATATAAAGAGCTGAAACAAGGGAGTGCCAGACCGAATTCATCTAACCGCTAAAAGGGAGCAAAGAATTGTAAATTCAGAAAAAGAGCAAAAAGAAATTCCCATGTTACCCTGCAATAAGGCACTGAAGGGGAAATAGTGGAGAAATTATAGATAAATGTAAAGGAAGGGAAACCATGGAAGAACCATTTAAGCCATTAAGTCTTTCTATTAGAGAATTGTTTGGTAATGCGGATGCTTTATACAAGATCCCTCAATATCAAAGGCCCTATAAATGGGAAGACGAGCAAGTAGAAAAGTTGTGGGATGATGTATTGGAGGCTCATGAAAATGGGGATGATAATTATTTCTTAGGTTCCGTCATAACTGCAAAACCAAGAGATGATGAAAAATCGGCTTACGTGGATGTTGTTGATGGCCAGCAACGCCTGTCAACGCTGATGATCATGTTCTGCGTCATCCGTGATTTATATCCCACAATCAATGAGGAGACGGAGGATGAAAATCCGTTCGCCGTTGATATTGACACGATTCAATCATCGATCTCATTACATGGTAAATCAAAACGCCTTAAACTTTTTACCCATCGCCAACATCAAACCGATTTTGAAAATTTAATTTTAAATGGCGACACAACAACTTTAAAAAAACCTTACAAATACCAAATTAGAACGGATGAAGAACCCAAATATAAATTCATCAATACAGCCTTTGTTTTCCATACGAGGTTTGAAGAATTGGGTAAGAAAAAAGCAGAAGAGTTGATCAACTTTTTATTCAATAAAGTTAAGATAATACGCATAGATTGTAAAAATAGAGAGTTTGCCATCAAATTATTTCAGGTATTGAATGACAGAGGCATGGACTTAACTGCAGCGGACCTCATTAAGAGTTTTCTGCTGGAAAAGCTCTATACTAAGTACAAGGATGATGCAGATACCTCAAAGTTGAAGGAAGAACAGTTTATTTCAGACTGGCGAGAAATGGAACAAAGCATCAAGAACTGTGACATTAACCTAAATGATTTATTTATAATTTATGAATATCATATATTGGGTCAAAATCCGAAAAAATCACTTTATGATGAATTGCAGGATGCGTTTAAGGATAAAGATCCTAACGAAGTAATAGGCGATATTAAATGTTTCGCAAAAAAATACTTCACTGAAATTTATGAGAAAGCAGACAAAGTGATTTTTTCTTTCTGGTACATTCGATGGAACATGTATTGGAAAAGCATATTACTTACTGCGTTGCATACCAGTTATTCTGAATATGATTCATTAAAACAACAATTAAGAAGATTTTATTACATGTATTGGATCGCAGGTAAAACCCTTTCCCAAATCAAACAAACTTCATTTAATCTTATAAAATGGGTTAAAGAAAAGAAACCCATGAATGAAATTGAAGATGAATTGAATAAAAAGATTTCATCAGATGGTATTACTGAATTAGTCAGGCAATCGCTTTCATCAGAGCAGGTGGCCACTGAGCCTTGGATAAAACCCCTGTTACTGCTAATGGAATACAATGTAACTGATCATAGTAAACTAGCCTTCATTGATCTGAACAGCGATGTGCATTTGGAACATGTTCTTCCAAAACAATACGGGAAATATGCAGAATGGGGCCATATATCTAAAGAAGTCGCTGCTAAATGGTTGAATAGTGTCGGAAATTTGACCCTGCTTGGTGGGGCCAAAAATATCGAAGCCAGTAATAATCCGTTTAATGTAAAAATTAAAGTGTATAAAGGTAAGGGTAAATATGACGACAAAAACGATAAGATTACCGCTTTTCTCATTTCACAAAAGATATTAAGCGATTATGAGAACAATAAGTATGAACAAAAATGGACAGAAGATGCGATAATTGATAGATGGAAATGGTTTTTTATTGAAGCAGAGGAATTATTAGATATTGATTTTTCTGAAATTAAAGAAAAACATCAGCCCGAACTGATTTAATTATAAATGTTAGGCACTTACCCGACAGTTGGGGTATTAAAAAAGTGTCAGTCAGCCTTAAGCTGGGTTCCTCCCACCGTTTTTAATTGGCAGGCGGAGCCCTCCTTACTTCTCTGCATTCCAGTTAAATGAGGGCAAATTTTCCAAGCAAAAACCGGGGGTAAACATGGCAAGAAAAGACAGTATTCTAGATGATTTGGTCAAAGCACCGTGGTGGGTCAGCGTTCTATTTTCAGGGTTTGTCTACATTGGACTTCGATTTGTTGTACCTGCGATTGCGGGGGGAAACCCATTTCTAAAGGGTATGGCCATTGCCGGTCAGACCTTGGCCCCGATCATCGCTTTTATTTTTCTTCTACCCGCGCCCATCTCTTTTTTCATTTCACTCCGCAAAAAGAAATTACTGGATAAGCAAACAGATATCGATTCAATCAGGTCTCTTTCGTGGAAGCAATTTGAAGAGCTGGTTGCGGAAGCTTATCGCCGGAAAGGCTATGCCGTTGTTGAGAACGAGGGAGCCGGGCCGGACGGCGGCGTCGATCTGGTATTGAAAAAAGACGGGAACCTGTATCTGGTTCAGTGCAAGCAATGGAAAAGCTACAAGGTTGGTGTCCCGGTTGTGCGGGAAATGTATGGCGTGATGACGGCGAAGCATGCCCAGGGAGTGATCATCATTACGTCGGGTATGTTTACCCAGGAGGCGAAGCATTTCGCGGAAGATAAACCGATTGATCTGGTGGAAGGAAATCAGCTTGCGGTTTTGATTGGAAGTGTTCAGTCAAAGCCGGCATCTGGGATGACATTAAACAGCACGCCAACTGCGCCGGGCAGGTGCCCGGCTTGCGGTTCTGAATTGACGCTGCGGACAGCCCGTAAAGGGAAAAATCCGGGCCAGAAATTCTGGGGCTGCTCCAGGTTTCCGGAATGCAAGTTTACAAAGGCGTATGAATGATAGAAAAGCAATGGATGGACTGGATGCTGTTGGATGGAGATATGGAAGCGTTGGCGTATAAATAAAGGATACGATACTTTGGATTCTCATTGATGGGCAGAATTCAACCGGAAGAGTTTTGGCGCTGGGCATATTCAGATTTTTTGTCGAACGCCCTGCGGGGTGTCTTGGCCGAATACATCGTTGCCAAGGCAGTCAATGCTACTGGAAGGACCCGTAAGGAATGGGATGCCTATGACTTGATAACACCCGATAGATTAAGGATAGAAGTCAAATCATCCGCTTATCTTCAAACCTGGTCTCAAAAACAACCCAGTAAAATCATATTTGACATTTCCAAGAAACGGGCTTGGTATGCGGAAACCAATACCATGAGCAAGCACCCGCAACGGACGGCGGATGTTTATGTCTTTTGTGTTTTTGCTGAAGACAGAAAAAAATTGGCTGATCCACTCGATCTCAAGCAATGGTTTTTCCTGGTTTCTTCTGCCGAGTTCATAGACCGGACATTTAAAGACCAAAAAAAGGTGTCACTTTCCACATTAGAAAGGCACGGTTTATCGAGACTTTCATTTGAAGATATGCAGGGACATTTAATCGCTCGCAAAATTATTGAGAAGGGTAGATAAAAGACAAGACCCTGGATTCCGGCCTGCGCCGGAATGACAAAGAAAAAGATTTCTCACTTTACTCGAAATGACAAGTGAAGGGGTGAATTAACGAGAGGATAAAAGCCGGATTTCTCCCTGCGGTCGAAATGACAAAAATACCGGTTGCAATACACCCTTCGCACCGGAATGACTGGATAAAAGCAAGGCTTCCCACTGTGCTTAAAATGACAAACGAGTTAGCATCTCTCTCAGGGATAGTGGAAATCCCTCGACTTCAGGCGAAGCATGTTTTTGCGAAATCCCGAAGGAATGAGCACCTTAAATTCTTCGATAAAGCAGCCGCAGGGAAGTCGAATTTATTCGACGCGGCCGCTGAACCCGTCGGTTTATAGCCGATGGTCGTTAAATTGTAGAAGTTAAAATTTGGATCAGCAGGAAACTGCCTGGTTCGATAAGTTGCTGCTTCAGAATAAACCCGGGGGAAGCCCGGGAGGACACGCGGAGGAAACGGAGGTCGTAATGAACATCAATTCAGTCGAACTGATTTACTTTTCACCGACCCGGACGACAAAAAAGATCGTGGAAGCGATTGCCCGGGGAATTCATGCCGACAGCATCCGGCATCACGATTTGACGTACCCTTCTGCTCCGGTGAAACAGCCCCATTCCTGCGGGTGCGATCTGGCGATCATCGGGGCGCCCGTTTATGCCGGACGCCTTCCGGAGACGATGATCTCCCGGTTCAAGCCGGTAAAGGGACATGCGACACCGGCGGTCATTGTCGTGGTCTATGGAAACCGGGCGT
>Ga0302246_1002026_pt1 | contig 12879 bp, 9 predicted proteins | sample AAG_UR_Trp_MG_FD_193533 | JGI IMG/M metagenome (GOLD analysis project Ga0302246, IMG submission 193533) | Enriched activated sludge microbial communities from anaerobic digester in WTTP, New Holstein, Wisconsin, United States - AAG_UR_Trp | ecosystem: Engineered > Bioreactor > Anaerobic >...
AAGGACAGGCAGATCCGCGTGTTGGCGGGGGTGCCGAAGTGGAATTATGTACAGGCGCTTTTATCGCTGGGCGACCGCCGCACAGGGGATATCCTGACGGCGGTTCACCGTCTGGGCGGGAATTGGCGGCGGGCGCTCAGAGAGGTGAACATAAATCCGGATTTTTATGTTTACCGTCCGAAAGACCTGGATGAGATTTTGCCCTGGGACATTCTGGAAGTCGGTATCGGAAAACAAGCCCTCATCAGGGAATATCGTAAGGCGACAGGTGGGGTGGAGGGGTGGAAGATTAGATGATTAGATGATTAGAGGGTTAGAGGATAGCTGATGGTTCGTGGCTGATAGCTGGTAGTTGATGGTTAATAGCTCACAGCCGAGGCGGGGCCTGTGCGGTAAACGGAGAGCAACGACGCTCATCACAGAGCTATCCCGGCTGTAATGAAGATCTCACGGCATTGGTTGAGGCGATCAGTATCCATCCACTTTGTAAAATTATTTTGTGATGACCCGGGTGCATCAATGCCCAATTTGGCGGTTTTGGCCGTCCAGAGCGGATTGTAATTCATGAGCATGGCTTTGCGCATGCCCGTCTGCACCAGAAAAGAGGCGATGGCCTGAAGGTTATCCTCCGTGTCGGTGATGCCGGGGATGAGTGGCACGCGGGGCAGCAACGTGACGCACGAGCCGCGGGTGAGAGAGGCCAGTTCTTTGAAGTTGTCAAGAATCCTCTTGTTGCCGACAGAGGTGTAGCGGCGGTGCAGGCCATCATCCATCAGCTTCAGGTCGAAATATATCATGTCCAGGTAAGGCAGCAGCCGGGCGCGGAAAGCTTCCATGTCAAAGTGGCCGCAAGTCTCGATGAGTGTGTGGATTTTTTGTCTTTTCAGGCCGGAAAGGAGCTCCCCGGCAAAGTCCGCAAACAACGTCGGTTCGCCGCCGGAGAGAGTGACTCCCCCCTGTGAGGTGTCGAAAAAAGGCTTGTCTTTCGTGACCACGTCGATAATTTCATCTGGCGACATATGCCTGCCGACGCGTTCCAGTGCGCCCGAGGGGCACACATCGACGCAATCAAAACAAAGAGTGCAGCTGGTGCGGTCGATGAAATGGACGTTTTGCCGTGAAAGGGCCTTCGGGGAGCATACCTTCAGGCAGGCATCGCAGCGCACACATTCGCTCGCGTCAAAGGCGATTTCCGCCTGTGTCGATTTCCCTTCGGGATTCTGGCACCACACACAGGCCAGAGGACAGCCCTTGAAGAAGACCACGGAGCGGATGCCCGGGCCGTCATCAAGCGAGTTGCCCTTGATTTCCAGGATGAGAGGTTTCTTTGCGGGGCCCATCTGCCGCCTATATCGAGTATTCCGCCCGCTCGATCAGCTCCAGCTGCATGTCGCGGTTGAGGGTGACAAAGTAGGCGTTGTAGCCCGAGATCCTGACGATAAGGTTGCGGTAGTTTTCAGGGTGAACCATAGCGTCTTTCAACATGGCGGAAGTGACCGCGTTCATCTGCATCTGCATGCCGCCCAGACCGAAATAGGTTTTGACATAGGAAAACATGTCATGAACCGTTTTTTCCTGCGAGTCTGACGCGGAAGGAACGACTTTGACATTGAAGGCGATATTGTTGTTGAGGCTTACCGGATCGAGCCTGGCCACGTCTCTTATATTGTCTAAAAGACTCGGCGAGGCAAATGGCTGAGGTGTAAGGCCGGGCGTGAAAGGCTTGCCTCTGAGCCGACCCGAAGGAAGGGCGCCCGACAGAGTGCCGAAGGCCACGTGCTGCGACATCGACCAGAAACCCGTCGTGTATTTCCCGCCGCGGTAGTGAGGTATGCCGTCGTAGTAGTCGTGCGCCCATTTTGCTACACGGTTGGCCATGGACACTGCTTCTTCGCTGCCGGAGCCGAAAAGCGGCGTTTTCTTCCGCACGAGCGCCAGAAGCGCCGGGTCATTTTCAAAGTTTGTGTCCACCGCCTCCTTGAGCGCGGCAAAAGTGACTTTCCGTTCATCATAAACCAGTTTTTTGATGACCATCAGCGAATCCGTCACATCCGCCAGCCCGACGATAGCCGTGCCAGAGCTGTTATAGCGGGCGCCGCCGCCGGTAACGTCGGCGCCTTTGTCGATGCAGCCCTCGATGAGCGACGACAAAAGCGGTGTCGGCCGTAAATACTGGTGCGCTTCGCCCAGCATGTGGTTGTATTCGATGGAACGGTCGATGATAAACGCGAATTGTCTGGTGAACGCGTCGAAAAATTCATCAAAGGTTCTGAAGCCTCCGTTTTCGACGATGCCGGTTTGCGGGCCGAGCTGCCAGTCGGTCAGAGGATGCCGTCCGTTGTTGAGTGCCATCTCGAGTGCCGCCACCATGTTCATCATCTGCATGTTGGTGTGCGACAGATGCTTGCCTGAGAGCGTAGGTTCCACACAACCGGTGGCCGACCAGTCACGGATATCGCGTATGTCGTAGCCCATAGGCGAAAGGGCGGCCAGGATGGCCTTGTCGTTGTGCATTGAGGGAGTGGCGGCGGTAATCAGGTTCACCTCGCAAAGCCGCTTCAGATAAGTGTCACTGTTCACCTCCGGCATGTAGCGGGCGTTTACGTTGGGGTCGCGCAGGCTGAGCATTTCCGTGACTTTCAGAAATATATAGGTCATGTCGTTGACCGCATCGCCGCCGTCGGGCGTGACGCCGCCGAGTGTGAGGGCCTGATCCGAGGAGCTGCCGCCGAAATAGAAATTGGCCAGATCCGGAGTTAGTGGAAAATGATCGGTGCAGCGCATGAAAAAATCGCCGACAAGTTCGATGGCTTTTTTAATGTATGCCGCCTTTTCTTCAGGAGAGGAGATCTTTCCCATGTCGGCCAGAAAATAAGGCTGCAGCCACTGATCGAGGCGTCCCAGCGACAGCCCGGCGTTCATGCTTTCCATGTGCAGGCCGATCCAGGTAATCCACATGGCGTTGACAGCCTCAAAAAGGGTGCGTGCCGGCTTTTCCACCACCTGACGGCAGGCCTTGGCGAGCTCTTCGAGCTCTTGTTTGCGCACCGGGTCTGCTTCTCGGCCGGCGTCTTGCTTTGCCTGCGCGGCAAGGTTTTTACTGTAGGTGCAAAGGCCCTCCAGACACAGAATCATTGCCTCGAGGTTTGCCCTCTGGTGTTCGTCGCGCTCGGGCTTTTCCATTTCGGTGCGGATCTGCGCAATCATTTCAGAGGTGCCCAGCTTCAATATCTTCGGGAAGTCCGGGATGGTATGCGAGATCGTCGCCTGCTTCCAGCTGAAATAAAGGGCGTAGCGTTCATCGATTTGCTGGCAAAGAGGATTTGCGTATTTTTCGCGCACCCATTCGCGAAAATTACGTCGGTTCCAGTAGGGGAACACCTCGAAGTGCAGCAGACGCCGCGTTTCTTCAGAAATGGTGAAGGGATTGTGTGTGCGGTGTGGTATGGTGAAAAGCTCATTCCAGATAAGCGAGCCGCTCCCTTCGGGATACACGATGCAGCCCACCGGACGGCTGGTGGTCGTGCCGGCCAGCAATGAATTTTCGGCGATGATCGGCCGGCGGTTTTCCATCAGGTATTTGTAGGCGTGAGCCTTACGCAGTGCCGGTTGCCAGGGGCGACCGTCTTTGTCTGTTTCAAAACCGTTTTGTTTGTGCCACCGGGTGACTAAAGAAGGCAGTTCGGGACAAACCTCCGGTATGGCACTCAGGTGAGCATCCAGAAATGTTTTCAGGCGCGGAAAATCTTCAATGGAGAAAGAACTAAGATAAGGGTCGTCCAGGTAACGGACATTGGCGTCGGCATTTTGCGCTTTCAGCCTTCTTCTTCTGCGTGAGGCGAGCTCATCGCTTAAGTCCTTTCTCTTTTCCGGCTCTGATTTTAGAAGCTCCTTTTTGGAAACGGCCCTTTCTTTTTTCATCTGCCCGATTTGCTTTTTGTTCATCAGAACGGACAGGAGGAAAAAGAAAGCATTCATATATCCCATATGACCCCGGACGCGGAGCTCGCTATTTAAGAGCATGAATATCTGATCGGTAGGCGTGGCCCCGAGCAGCTTTTTGACCGCCGCATCCGACTTGAAAATCAGAACCACTTCCGCCTGTTTCGGTATTTCCCCCAGCACCTTTGCTCTCCCGTTGGCAAAGGCGATGGCGCAGGCGACCGATTCATTATCCGTGGTGATGCCGACGGTGAAATCAAGCCAGCCCTCTTTGGTTTTCAAATACCGGTTTAGTGACGGCATCAGGTTGAAGCTGGCCGCTACCACGGTAAGCAAAGTGCGTATGAGATAGTTTGTGAAAGATTTTTTCCGCGTGGCTCCGGGGATAAGATTTAGCATCACAGCACCTGCCTTGGGCTTTTGCCCGATTAAAAAGTTGATTGTTTCGGGACACGGAAAAATAACCGCGCGGGGAAGGAGAAACTTAGGACATAGAATTGGTATCGGATGGGCCTTCTCCCGACTGCGGTTTGCGCGCGCCACCGCAAAACTTTCTCTTGTAATATACACACGTGCCAGAGCCAATTCAAGACCGAAAATGGGCGGGAGATAGCCCAGAGTTGATGGTGGATGGTTCGACAGGCTCACCACGAACGGTCCATAAAGCTCACCACAAACGGTCAATAAGACGCAAAGCGCGCCGCTTTGTGTCCCACGCCGGAAACTGTGTCGTAATTACTTTTTTGTCATTTAGTGCAAGCGAAGCGCGACTTTGAGCCTGCCCCGTGCTTGACACGGGGAAATCCAGTATTTTCAGCATGTTCTGGATGCCGGTTTTCACCGGCATGACGATGTTGACGGCTTCTTTACGATTGCGACACAGTCTCCCGGCGGAGGTGGGCTGCTTTAGCGTGCCGGAGGCGGAGAGGATTAGCTTATAGCGACCCACTCCACGGGCTGGAGTTTTGTTTGAGGCTAACTTGCTGATTCTGAGATTAGGTTTAGGTTGGTCAGAAGCTCGCAGCTTATAGCTAATGGATTTTAATGCTGAATTTTGTCACGAGTCGTTCTTGCCAGTTCAACAGATATTTTTTGACCTGCCCTCCATACGACTAAGTGGATGATTGTCCCAGGTTTTCCGCCAATGAGCGTCAGGACATCGCCGAAAGGTTTGTTGGCTACTGGAATGTTGTCGATAGCTAAGATCATGTCGTAATCGAGCAGTCCGGCTTTGCGTGCGGGGCTTTTTGGGGCTACTCGTGTAATGGTGGGGAAATAGTTGTTTCCGTCGTTTGTGTAAATTCCCAAATCAACACCGAGGACACCGTCATCGACGTGCCGGAAGTTGGATGTCGATGCATCGGGGAGTTCAGCAAGAATATGCCCGACGACAAATTGACCAGAAACTCTTACATCGGCATTATCCGATTGTCCCGTTCCTGTTCCCAGCCAGATACGCTCCATAGTCTTGCTGTCGTATAGTGAGATTTCGACGGTAGGGTAATGGTACCCAACGGTATAGCCTGGGCGCGTATATGTCCTGGTTGTCATATAACCAGGCACGTAAGTATTATATTGTGATGACTCGAAATAATTTCCTCTACCATACAAATAGTCACTACCGTAAGCATTGTAATTAAAACTACCCGATTTGGTTCCGTAGGTAGTCAGTGTTTGGCCGGGCACCCAATGTGGCACTGTCACTGTTTGTGGGGGCACATATGAGGTTTCATATTTTGAGGAAACATTGATTGTTGCCAGGAAGTCCGGTTTTTCGCCGAGTTCAACAAATCTGTAACCTTTTGCTTCAAGTTGGTTACGAAAGAAAAAAAGAATCTGCTTCTCCAGAATTTCATTCATTTCCGTTTTTGGGTACAGTAGCGACTGTGGGAAAACGGAAAATGTCTGACACCCGCTGATATCTGTTTCGGGATTTTTATAGCTGGATACCACCGGCTTTCCATACAAATATGCGGGACTTAGATTATTCACGCCTGAAGTGGTTGCACATCCCGAAAGCAACAGGATGAGCAAAGGGGATGCCATCAGAAGATTAAACTTAATTATGTTTTTCATTGAATATCTCCATTTGTTTACGTTTTGCTTGAGGGGCGATGGGGAAAGACTGGAGAGATATTTAAGGCCGATCTAACTAAACGCGCCCACTCTAACCTCTTGCGTCCGCCTTTTGGCAATATCAGGACGCACGAAGATATATGCTGAAATATTAAAGCAAAAAACGTGAAAAATCCACCTTGGAATTACTCACAAATTATAACAAGAAAGGTGCTCATGGTTGATGGTCAATAGCTGGCGGCGGGTAGCGACTCACTCCACGGGCTGGAGGTTTGTTGGGGGCTAACTTGTTGATTTCGTGGTAATGGTGAAGTTAGGCGAAAGAGGATTAGAGGATTGGAGGGTTAGATGAATGGTGGCTAGCGATTAGCTCGTGGCTGGTAGCTGGTAGTTTATGGCTAAAGGCTAAAGGCAAAGGATGCTTCGACAGGCCGAGCACGAACGGGTTGTAAAAACTCGGAATGAATGGGCAATAAAGCGTGAAGCGCATCCTTCTTGTCCTGGGCCTTGGTGAGGTTGCCGGGCCGTTCAAAGAAATATTTGACTTACCGGGCAAAGGCAATATAATCTTAAATAGCTGTTTTATTTGCAGTGACGGCACGGGGTGATAAGGCGGGAAACGGGGTTTGGGCGGTTTTTGACTTCATATCAGGGGCGCGCAGATGACGGTCGGATATGCAGGCGAAAGGAAACAGGGCCGTGGTGGTCAGCTGCTTCAGCGGCAGCCCAAAGAACTCAGGCAGGAGCAGGCTAAAAGAAAGCAGGCAGAAGAGAAGCTCAGGGAAAGCCGGCAGAGACTAAATAGCATTATCGATGCATCTCCCATCCCCGCTTTTGTGATTGGCATAGATCACAAGATAATCTACTGGAATAAAGCTCTTGAGGAGCTCACAAAAATCAAGGCGCAAAATGTTGTCGGTACGTCACAGCAATGGCGTGCTTTTTACGCCGAAGAGCGCCCCTGTATGGCTGATCTGCTTGTAAGCCGCGAGAAAGAGAAGATTGCCAAATGGTACAAGGGTAAATATGCGAAATCCAGATTGCTGGAGGAAGCTTACGAAGCAATTGATTTTTTTCCCGATCTGGGCCGTCAGGGCAAATGGCTGCGTTTCACCGCGGCGGTGATTCGTGATACGGCCGGTGAAATGATCGGCGCTATTGAAACGCTGGAAGATATCACGCGGCGTAAAAAGGCCAAGGAAGCGCTGCTGACGGCGCACAAGGAGCTCGAAGAGCGTGTGCAGGCCCGAACGTCAGATCTGGCCCGGGCCAACGAAGCGCTTTTGGTAGAGCTGCTGGAACGACGCCAGACCCAAAAAATTCTCAAACAGACCACTGATCACCTTTCGTTGCTTTTAGAGTCTTTGCCGATTATTTCCTATACGAGGAAACTCGGCGGGAATTTCAGCATCACTTATGTCAGTAACAGTATTGAGGAGATTGCCGGTTACACGCCGGGCTGTTTCACTGAAGATGACCATTTCTGGATAGAGCATATCCACCCGGATGACCGCGAGCGTATCCTTTCAGAGCTTAGAAACACGACGGATAAGGTCGCGCACCGCTGCACTTACCGTTTCCGCGTCATGGATGATTCCTACCGCTGGTTTTCCGATTACTGGCGTGTCGCACGCCACCCGGCCGGTACGGAAAGTTATATCGTGGGCGCCTGGCAGGATGTGACGGAGGACAAAAAAATCCGCCAGGAAGGAGAGCTACGGCTTCAGCAGATGATTCAGACGCATAAACTGGCCGCGCTGGGCGAGGTAGTGGCGGGCGTCGCACACGAGATCAACAATCCCGTGAGCTTCATCGCATATAATGTTCCCGTGCTCGAAGAGATATGGAGTATGGCCGAGGAGGTCCTGTCGCGCTCGGATGGAGAGCATCCTAAATGGAGCAAAAGAGGGTTGTCCTATGATGAGGTCAGTAAAAATATGCGGGAAATCATCGAGGCCTTTAAAATCGGCGCCAACCGCATCAGCCGCGTTATCACTAGTTTGAAGGAGTTTTCCCGTTCGGATGAAAGTGTGCAAAAAAAAAGTTTCAGTGTTTCCGATGTGATTGCGGGCGCTCTTATCATAGTGGGTGCACAGATCAGGCGCACTGTGTCGCAGATCAATCAGGAAATAGACGATCGCCTGCCGCCCGTATCCGGACATTTTCAGAAAATCGAACAGGTCATTGCCAACCTGCTGATCAACGCCCATCAGGCCATTCCTTCAGGACGCAAGGGGCTGATCACGATCAGATGCCGATATATTGAGCGCCTCAAAGCGGTGGTGGTGGATGTTGAGGACAACGGCAAGGGGATTGAACGCAAAAATCTTGAACATATTTTCGATCCTTTTTTTACCACCCGCCGTGAGCTTGACGGTACAGGACTGGGTCTTTCGATTTCCTACGGACTGGTGAAGGAGCACCAGGGTTTAATCAGTGTTTTGTCGCGCCCCGGGCAGGGGAGCCGTTTTTCCGTTTATCTTCCCGTGGACAAAGGGCGGGCGTTAAATTTATGTCCCGCTCTGCTCTGTATTGATCACAATGTAAAATACCTCAAAGAGCTCAAGGCGAATTTTGTTGACGCGGTCATCTGGCGTTCCGAACCGCAGGACCGCGTGGAAGATATTCTCGCTTTTCTGTCGGAAAATCCGGAAGTGGACATGATCGCCTCAGAGGTTCGTCTCAAAGGGTTCGATGGCTGGGAGCTTCTGGAAAAGATTAAGCGTAAGTACCCGTTGCTGCCGGTGATATTTTACTGTGCCGACCGTAAAGCTCTAAAACCGCCGGCCGGCAGCGACCTGCAGCCTGACTATACGCTGCACAAACCCTTTCACATCGAAAAACTTCAAAAGGCAATTCATGAACTGGGAAGGCAGCAATTATGAAAATTCTTATTGTCGATGACGAGGAGCTTTCTTTAACTTCCGTGCGTCGCGTGCTCAAATGGCGCGGCATGAGAAATGTCGAAATCTGCGATGCCGGTCGTGAAGCGATCAAAAAAATCCGCGAGGGTAATTTTGACGTTGTGCTCCTGGATCTGCTCATGCCGGAAGTTGATGGTATGCAGGTGCTGGAAGCAGTCAGACCTTTCTGTCCGCGCACGGAATTCATTATTCTGACCGCGGTCGATGATGTTGCCACCACGGTTAAAGCAATGCGTCGAGGAGCATATGATTATCTGGTCAAACCGGTGGACAACGAACTGCTTTTTTTGTCCATAGAAAGGGCCTATGAACACAAGGGGCTCCTGGCGGGGCTTTCCGCCAATGCAGGTTTTGACGCAGGTGGAATTCCGCCTGCCTTTGCCGATACGATCACACAAAGCGCGCAGATGAAGTCGCTCATCTCCTACGCCCAGGTGATGGCAACAAGCGGCAATCCTGTTCTGATTACCGGTGAGTCAGGAACGGGCAAGGAACTCATGGCGCGCGGTATTCATCGGGCTGGTCCCGCGCCCGATGGTCCCTTTGTACCGGTCAATGTCTCAGCCATTCCTGCCACGATGTTCGAAAGCCAGTTTTTTGGGCACGCCAAGGGAGCTTTCACCGGCGCGGAGGCCAATCACGCAGGTTTTTTTGAACAGGCGGACGGGGGTACTCTTTTTCTAGATGAAATTGGTGAGCTGCCTGTGGGGCTGCAGTCCAAGCTTCTGCGCGTCCTGGAAGATAAAACATTCACGCCGCTGGGAGCGAACTGCCCGGTACGCGTCGATGTGCGGCTTGTCTCCGCCACGAACAAGGATCTTGACCGTGCCTGCCGGGAGGAAAAATTCCGCGTTGATCTGCTCTACCGTCTCAAATCAGCCTATATCTGCCTGCCGCCCATCAGGGAGAGAAGAGGCGATATCCCGCTTTTGGCAGAATATTTTTTGCGTAATGCCTGCCGGAAGCACAAAAAAAATATTGAAGGATTTGTACCTGAAACAATGACTATTCTGACTCGTAAAGATTATCCGGGCAATATCCGTGAGCTGGCGCAGATTGTCGAAAACGCCGTTCTGCTTGCTGATGGGCCGATGGTGCTGCCCGCCGACCTGCCGGATGGACAGGAGGCGCAAAGCGTACCGCCGCTTTCTTGCCGCACACTTTGTACACTCAAAGAAAATGACGCAGCGCATGTGCGGTTTGTTCTCGACGCCGTAGGAGCCAATCGTACCGAGGCTGCCCGCATTTTGGGCATTACTCTCAGACAATTACAGCGCAAGCTTGCGGAGTACAAATGAAACGTTTGTCAGCATTTATGTTTCTGGCCTGCATGCTGTTATCATCCTGTGCGGGGGCCGGGCATTATAGTCCGCCATCCGGGGATGGCAGGCTCGTTTTGATGATTTCCGGCAAAAGCGGCCCCTTTTTTTACGTCGAGCACGCCCGCCGGCTGTCCGCTTTGGGATATACTGTGCTGCTTCACGACGGCAACGACTTTCCGCTCGATCAGCTTGAGCCGTGTCGCGCCAGGATACGGGACATTTTACACGAGCCCGGCCTGCCTTCCGTCGCACAAAAGGGGAAGGCGGCGATAATCGGATATTCTCTGGGAGGCGCGGTGGCTTTGGCTTGTGCATCATCAATGGAAGAGGAGATCGCCGGTGTAATCGCTTATTATCCGGCAACCGCTTTCTTCAAGGACCATGACGGCTGTGTGGAAAGGATGAATGTGCCTGTCCTGGTGATCCAGGGAGAGGATGACCATTTTTTCAATTGCTGTACAGTGGGCCCCATACGGAAGATATGCGACGAGGCCGCCGGTCAGGGCAGACTGGTGGAGCTTGTCGTTTACCCCGGCGCGGGGCATGGATTTAATTTAGGCCCTTTCAAAGATACAAAGCTCAATGAGGATTCCTGGGCGAGAACAACGAAGATGCTCGAATTGTATTTTTCTCCATAAAGATGCAATGGCAAATGGGAAGAAACATTATGCGCGCCGGTATTTTGTCATGACGTTTTAGATCCCTCACACGGTAAAGAGCCTCACCGGCCGGGCCGGCATTTTAGTCCCTGACAATGATTACAGGCACGTTTTTGTCATGATGGAGTACGCCGTAAGAGACGGAGCCCAACACGGTGGCCGAAAGAGCGCTGCGGCCACGCGATCCCATCACGATCAGGTCCGCGCCGGCACGCCTGGCTTCCTTGACGATTTCCGTCACCGGATATCCCATTTTGCTTATGGTTTTGAATGCCACTTTATTTTTTTTACAAAGCTCCCGGACATCCCCCAGATAATCCTCGGCCACCTCCTTCAGGTGCTCTTCAACCGACTGTGTTAGCTTTTTGCCGGTCTTCGCCGACACGGCTGTACCTTCCATGAAAAGCCGTTTGTCGATGACGCTCAAAGCGATGATGGATGCTCCCAGTTGCCGGGCAAGGTCAACTGCAAAAGCCGCCGCCTTCAGAGATGTTTTTGATCCGTCAACCGCCACGAGGATTTCTTTTATCATACTCTTCCCTCCTTGATTAAGATACTTGATGGACAACAATATGATCTTTGCTCCGGCGGATACATGCCCGGCTCATCCGGGCCGGTGCGTCATATGGTGGAGCAGACGGCCCGGCCGACTTCAGTAATCCGCTGTTGGCAATATAGAGATATCATTCACGAAGGTCAATGAGATATTAGGTAGTTACCTGTATTTCAGCGGCGGCGTAGGATTCCATCTTGACAAAAATTGCAAAAAGCTAAATACATAATCAACTCAAAAGGGAGTCTTTGCGGAAACAGATGGACGCGCCAGACCCTGATGATATGAAAAAAGGATGAGGTGAAAAAGCCCGGAAAACAAAATGACCCCAACGAGATCGGACGTAAACAATTCAAAGTGCCAGCGGAGAATCAATCCCTGGGCCCCCGTTGGAGGACAAAAAGAAAGGAAATTTCAAGAAAAACAAGAATTGCCCCGGCAATGAGCTTCAGGATAAAAACATGCGGGAGTTGTCGACGATTTTAGCGTCCTGAGCGAATAAAATTGGAAAAGCTTGATTTGGACCGGCTTATCAGAAGGCATTTGCGGCGTTGAAAAGGCGGTTGGAAAACCCCGACTGCGTGATCATCCAGCAAGACAGATAAAGATGCGTGTCTGTAGTGTTGGGAAAACAACAGCGATACCCTCAAATATTTTAGCTTCCCGCTTTCGGGGGAGCTCCGGAACTCCAGTTACATTAGCCTTCCTGGCGTCTGAACAAAGCAAAAAGTGTGCAATTATTCCCATAGAACGAATATTTGCGCTCATCTTCACCAGGATCATCAACACGACACCCCACAGCTTGTTGTCATGATTTTATGACAGACAAGACCTCGTTTTTTATTTTGCTGTTAAAAGAAAGCAAGTTCTTACCGAGTAATTCTCACGAATTTCCGCGATAAAGATGGCTTTGTGCCGGACACGTCCACGTAAGAAAGGATCAACTGAATTCATTTCGGGTTTACTGAGAGCTTTAGAGCTCCATACCCGGCAAAATAAAGAACAGGAGGAAGAAAATTTGAGCAAATTTCAACAGATGTACAAGGAAAAACTGGTGACCGCAGAAGAGGCGGTCAAGAAAGTGAAGCCAGGTGACTGGATTGACTGGGCGATGTTCAACGGCAAGCCGGTTGAGCTTGATAAGGCGCTCGCGGCGCGGAAGGATGAGCTCTCCGACATCAAAATCATGGCTGCCGTGACTGTGCCGCCGGTCCCGGAGGTTGTTCAAAAAGATCCCAAGGGAGAAGTTTTTACATATAACGATCAGCATTTCAGTTTGCTGACCCGCATGCTTCAGGAGATGTGCAGCGGTGTTTTTTACCAGCCGACGCTGTACGGCGAATCGGAACTTTACGTCGTAAACGGCATGAACGATCCGAAAAAAGCCGGCACACCGTTGCGCG
>Ga0302246_1002029_pt1 | contig 12862 bp, 14 predicted proteins | sample AAG_UR_Trp_MG_FD_193533 | JGI IMG/M metagenome (GOLD analysis project Ga0302246, IMG submission 193533) | Enriched activated sludge microbial communities from anaerobic digester in WTTP, New Holstein, Wisconsin, United States - AAG_UR_Trp | ecosystem: Engineered > Bioreactor > Anaerobic >...
GGGTGCGGGAACGACGCCGATTCCGGTGTCACCCGAAGAGATTGCCGATTTGAAGAGACGGATGGAAATGTCCGAGCCCGAGTTCAATATTGAGGTGGCGGTGGGGGAATTGGTGAAAATCACCGACGGGCCTTTTAAGGATTCGGAAGGCAAGGTGTCCGAGATTGATCGCGAGCGCGGCAAGGTGAAGGTGCTGGTGTCAATGTTTGGCCGCGACACGCCGGTGGAACTGGACTCATTGCAAATCAAGAAAGTTTAAAATTTAAAAATCAAAGTTAAAAATGACAGTGTAAAGTTGAAAATTAAAAATACGTCAGAAGGCATTTTAACATTTTCCCGCCGGAGGCGGGTGCGCCTATGGCGCAAATTGTAATTTTGATTTTTGATTTTTACATTTTCAATTTATTATCGTGGCTAAAAAAGTTAAATCAATCGTGAAACTTCAGGTGCAGGCGGGCAAGGCGACGCCGGCGCCGCCGATTGGGCCGTCTTTGGCCCAGCACGGCATCAATTTGGGGGAATTTGTCAAGCAATTCAACGATTTAAGCCGTCCGATGATGGGATACAAAGTCGGCGTGGAAGTGACGGTCTATGAAGATCGCAGTTTTTCGTTGACGCTGAAACAACCGCCGGCCAGCGAACTTTTGAAAAAAGCCGCGGGGATTGAAAAAGGATCGGCGCAACCCAATAAAAAAATCGTTGCCAAGATCAGCAAGGCGCAACTCAAAAAAATCGCCGAGCAAAAAATGCCGGACCTGAACGCTCCGACCGCCGCCGCCGCCGAAAAAATCATTGCCGGCACTGCCAAGAATATGGGGATCGCGGTGGAGTGACCCGAATTTGAGATATTGTGTTTGATTTTATATGTGGGGGCGCCCCTTGTGGGTGCCCTTTTGGATAATTGCCTCAAAATAAAATACGGGCGGGCACAAAACCTGCCCCTACGAAAATACCGCTGAACAAAAAGATGTTATTATTTGATATTTTGGCAAGGTTTGATAGGATGGAAGTATGAAAAAGGTGGATTTTATCAATTCAAAGAACAGGGACAAGTTGAACGCGGTTTTTGCGGAATATGGTGTTAAAAAAGCCGCGGTTTTCGGATCGGTCGCGCGCGGAGAACAAACGAATAAAAGCGACATTGATATTCTGGTCCAATTTCGTGGCAGAAAGTCATTGCTTGACTTGGTTGGCTTGAAGTTTGATTTGGAAAAAATTTTTAAAAGGAAAGTGGATGTTAATACTTATGATGCCATACATCCGTTATTGCGAGATTCAATTATGGAAGATCAGGTGTGTATTTTTTAAAAAATATGCCATCAAAAAAGAAAAAAGATCCAAAATTTTATTTGGAGCATATTTTGCAGGCGGCTGATGATGTTGCCGAATTTATTGCCGGTTATGATAAAAAAGAATTTGCCGCGGATAAAAAAACGAACGGAGCGGTCATTCATCATTTAATGATCATTGGCGAAGCGGTGAAAAATCTGCCGATGGAATTTCGCAAAAAATATCCCGATATTCCTTGGCGGAAAATCGCGGGCACGCGAGATCAATTGATTCATGAATATTTCGGAATGGATTTGGCTTTAGCGTGGATTATGGCAACAGACAATGTGCCCGATTTGAAAGAAAAGATTACCCAAATAATGAAAGACAATAAATCCAGCCGGCAAAATAAATTATTGCGATAAATTTGACCTTGATTTTTTGTGTAGGGGCGCCCCTTGTGGGTGCCCTTTTAGTAACGAAATGCGGGCGGCCATAAAAACCGCCCCGCAAGACATTTTTTTATGAGACATAAAACTTATTTTCACGGTTAGTTTTGTTTTTTGTCAAGGGTGGAAAGAGGGAGGGGAAAGGGGTATAATCAAAAATATCAAAGCTCAAAGTTCAAATTTCAAATATAGAAATCACATTCACGAATCGGACTATTTATTATAAAATTTCGTGAATGTGCTTTCTATGATTCCCATCACCAGTCCGATTTCATAGTGTGATGTGAATAAATGCAATGCCAAAAATTCAATCCCAATTTGAAATTGTATTTTTGTTTTGACATTTGACATTTGGGTTTTGGTATTAATTTTTGCGAGGGTCTAACCTTCGCGATTACACGAGGGACAGACCCTCGCAAAATTATGATTCTATCCGACAATGACATTAAAGAATACATTGCCGCCGGCAAGATTAAGATTGATCCGTTGCCGGATTTTGAGAGTTGTCTGGGGCCGTGTTCGCTGGATTTGCGGCTGGGCAACAATTTCAAGATGTTTCGGCCGTCAAACTACAACTTCATTGACGTGAAGAACAACTATAACGGCGAATTGATGGAAGAAGTGATCGTGGGCGACGATATGCCGTTTATCATTCAGCCGCGCGAATTTGTGATCGCGGTGACCAAGGAAACGATCACGCTCACGCCGGATTTGATGGGACGGCTGGACGGACGGTCGTCATTGGGACGGCTGGGGTTGGTGGTGCACAGCACCGCCGCGCGGTTTGACCCGGGGTGGACGGGCAAAGCGGTGATGGAATTCGGCAATCTGGGTATCCGCCCGATCATTCTTTATGCGGGAATGCGGATATGCGCGATGACTTTTGAAACGCTCTCTTCGCCGGCGGGCGTGCCCTACCTGAGTCAGAAAGATCATAAATACGCCGGCCAGAGCGGGGCGGTGGCATCAAAAATTGCCGAAGAAGAAAATATAAGTAAAAAGTAAAAATGAAAAATTAAAAACGATAATTTTAAACTAAAAATTATTAAATATGAATTTTCATTTTTAAATTTTAGTTTTCGTTTTTAACTTTTCATTTTCAGTTTTTAAATTAGAGATGATTTCAACGAAAGATATTAAGCTAAAGTTTTTAGGGATAACGCCGGTGTGGAATGACCAAACTGGTAGTTTGTCGCCTCAACAATTGGTGGCGCTGTCGGGGCTTTTGACCTACAGCGGCAAATCCATCGGCGCGATTTTGGAAGAATTGCGGCGCGAAGGCAAGGATGTTGACAAAAAAGTCGCCGCGATCTTGCGCCAGTCGTCGCTGAAAGGGCACGCGTCAATGGCGACGACGCCGGCATTATCGTTTTCATACGAAGCCAGCAAATTCATTGATTCGGCGCTCACGGGGATCGTGTTCGCATCGGCGATTATGGCTTCGGGAAGAAGGACCGACACCGTCCCTGAAGATATCGTCTATCCGCAAGCGATCGCCAAAGATTTGCGGGCGCGGGAAATTTATAAAATCGCCTCCGAAAAAAATATTGAAACGCTCAATCGCCTGCTGGCAGAGGGAGTGGGCAAGGACGAAGCCAGCAAAATTTTGCAATATGGAATTTATGGCACCGGCATCATTCAGTTTTCGGTGGAATCGCTGGCGACATTAAAGCGCGAATATGACGCCGAAAAGGAATGGATGCCCGAAGATGTCGGATTTTTGATCGGCGCGATTGAAAAAGAGTTGAAGGGCGCGGGGATTGACTTGCTCTATGCCACCCGGCTGGCGGCGCCGCGCAATAATTATCCCTATCCCAATATTTTCAAGGATCCCGAAAAAACCAATCTGGCGCGCGCGGCGGCGGACTTGGCGGGAGGAGATGAATTCAAAATCATTACTGCCGATTTTGTTCTTTCGGCGGGGTTGGAGCAAAGGCTGAAAAGCTTGGAGCAAAAAATCGCCGCGGCGGTGCAAAGCAAAGAGAATTTGATGGCGAACTGGCAGGAAATCTTGTCCGAACGCCAGCAAATTTGCCGCGATTACGGCCCGTCGGCCAGCATCAAGATTTTTTCTTCGTCGGCATGGCGGGTTTGGGGCGATAAAAAACGGCATCGCACCGTGCCCATGGCGGTTGATTCGGTTTATGAAAGCGTTCGCCGCGCCGCGGAAGTCTTTTCGGCGCGGGACGCCGAAATCCGCACCAAACAGCTTGGCCATCGGGAAATTGACCGGATTAACCGCGTTTTTTCAATCCCGCCGGCGGTGCTTGCCAACAAAGAATTTCTCTATGCCTATCTTGACGCGGCACGGTCGTCGTTTGCCGCTTATCAAGAGTTGCTAAAAATCGGGATCGCGCCGCGGGACGCGGTTTTTGCCGTGCCGCGGGGGTTGAGGATTGACATTGTGCAGGATTATAACCTTTACAATCTCATCGCCGGATATTATCCGTTGCGGATTTGTTCCACCGCCGAAGAAGAGCTTCGCCGCGCCAGCATCAAGGAAGTTATAGCAATCAAAAATCTTTTGCAAGAGCGGAAAATGGAATGGCTGGCGCGCCATATCGTGCCCAAGTGCCACTGCGCCGGATTTTGCCTGGAGCGGGATTGTTGCGGAGTGATCAAGAGCTTGACCAAAGATTATGACGGCGATTTTCACCGATCAATGCACGCCGATCTGGAGAAAAAATTTCAAACGATATCAAACGAAATCAATGATTAAAAATCGCCATCCGGGAAAATTCATTGTTTTGGAAGGATTGGACGGCGCGGGGAAATCAACCCATGCGAAATTGGCGGCGGATTTTTTGCGGAAGTCCGAAGGGGGCGTTTTATTGACGCAAGAGCCGAGTTTTTTGCCGGCGGGCGACTTGTCGCGGCGGCGGCTGGCGGGCGATTGGGATTGTCCGCCGGAGAGTTTGCAGTTGCTGTTTGCCGCGGACCGTGCCGATCATCTGGCGAAAGAAATTTTGCCGGCGCTGGAAAGCGGTGTGGCGGTCATTGCCGACCGCTACTTTTTGTCGTCTTTGGCTTATGGCGCCGTTGATGTTGAAATGGAATGGCTGGCGCAAATCAATTCGCGGTTTTTGGCGCCGGATCTGACGATATATCTGGATGTGCCGCCGGAAGTTTGCGTCCAAAGAATTGCCGCCAACGGAGAATCCGCGGAATTGTTTGAAAAAGTTGAAATTTTGGAAATTGTGAGGCACAATTACAAAAAGGCGATGGAAATGCTCAAAGGAAAGATGAAAATCGTTTTGGTTGACGGCAATCGGAATAAAGAAGAAGTGTTCGGCGATATCATCAATAAAATAAATTTATGAAACAATCTTCAAATAAAACTGTCAAAAAACTGCCGATCGCGTTGCGGATTGACCAAACCAACATTGATCCCAAGGCGAGCTTGCCGGACATCAAAAAAACTTGCGCGGAAGTGAAAAAATACGGCTTTCGCGGAATCTGCGTGAATCCCCAATGGGTAGCCGCGGCCAAGGAAGAATTGAAAGACTTCCCCGCCAAAGTGGTTTGTCTGGTGGACGCACCGATTGGCGACAGCGCGCACGAAGAACGAATGCAAATTTGTTTGACGGCGAAGAATAACGGCGCCGATGAACTGGACGCGGTGGCGTCACTGCGCGATATCAAACATGAAAGATGGGAGCAGGTGTATAAAGATTTGGCCGAAATTTGCAAAATCTTGCCGACCAAAGTGATTATCGGTTCGGGTTATTTGACGGACAAGGAGATCGCCATGGTATCACGGCTGGTCAAGCAGGCGGGCGCAATTTGCGTGAAGACCGCCACCTCAAAAGATCCCCTGGAAGAGCGCGAATTAAAAGAAAAGGCCTGCCATTTGGAAATTATGAAAAAAAACGCGCCGGGATTGTTGATCAAAGCTTCGGGAAACGTCAAGACCGCCAAGGACGCGCGGGCGTATGTTAAAGCGGGAGCCGACATTATCGGCACATCAAACGGCGTGGCCATTGCACGAGGATAAATAAGAGTTAATGTAAAATTAAAAAATCAAAATGAAAAATGACAATGATAAAATTCAAAATTATCAAACGTTAAAATGAAGCGATAGCGGAATTTTAACTCCTTAATTTTGAATTTTGATTTTTTTATTTTAAATTTTTATGGAATACGTTCCCACAATCGGGCTGGAGATTCACTGCGAATTGAAAACCGCGTCAAAGATGTTTTGTTCGTGTCCCAACCGTCCGGATACCGGTGCGCCCAATACCAATGTTTGCCCGGTTTGTTTGGGGCATCCGGGAACCCTGCCGGTGGCGAATCGCGAAGCGATCCGCTTGACGCGGCTGGTCGGTTTGGCGCTGGATTCCCGGATTTTGGAACATTCCAAATTTGACCGCAAGAATTATTTCTATCCGGATTTACCCAAAGGGTATCAAATTTCGCAATACGATCAGCCGCTTTGTTCGGGCGGATATTTGGAGATTAGCGACGGCGGAAAACCCAAAAAAATCGGTATTACCCGCGTTCATTTGGAAGAAGACACCGGAAAATTAATGCATTCCGACGATAAAGACCATTCGCTGGTGGATTTTAACCGCGGCGGCGTGCCATTGATGGAACTGGTTACCGAACCGGACATTGAGAACGCCGATCAGGCGCGCGAGTTTGTCAAGGAACTGCAGTTGATTTTGCGCCATTTGGGCGCATCGGATGCGGATATGGAAAAAGGGCAGTTGCGGGTGGAAGTCAATATCAGTCTGGGCCGGATTGCTCCGGACGGCAAAAAAAAGCTGGGCACGAAGGTGGAGATCAAGAATTTAAATTCTCTCAAAGCGGTGGAGGGCAGTGTGGCCTTTGAAATCGGCCGCCAGACGGCGCGGATTAAGAATGGGGAAAAGGTGGTCCAGGAAACGCGGGGATGGAACGAATTCACCGGCCAAACTTTTTCTCAGCGCGAGAAAGAGGAGGCGTTTGATTATCGCTATTTTCCCGAACCCGACATTCCGCCGCTGGCAATCTCCATTGAGGAAATCAAGAAGTTGAAGGCGTCCGTGGGAGAATTGCCGGCAAAAAAAAGATTTCGCCTGGCCGAACAATACGGCCTTGGCGCGGCTATCGTTGAAATTTTCGTCGTTAACCGCGATTTGGGCGAATATTTTGAAAAAATCGCCAGCGAGCTGGAAGAGTGGGTCAATGTCAAAGAAGGCGATTGCGAAAACAGCGACGTCCAAAACCATCAGCTGGCGCGGCTTTGTGCCAACTATCTCACCACCGATGTTTTGGGGGCGCTGGCGGGAAAATCGTTTTGCGAAAAAGAATTCCCGGTGTCTCCGGAAAATTTTGCCGAATTTATCTGTTTAATTAACAAGGGCGAGATTACTTCCAAAATCGCCAAACAAGTGCTGGCGGAAATGATGAAAACCGGCAATGATCCCAGCGCGATTATCACCCAAAAAGGATTGAGTCAGATTCGCGACGAAAAACAAATCGCCGCGATGATTGACGAGGTGCTGGTCAAAAATCAAAAAGCCGCGACCGATTATCGCGCCGGCAAACAAAACGCGTTTCAATTTTTGGTGGGGCAAACGCTGGCGGCCGCGCAAGGCCGCGCCAATCCGGATTTGTTAAAAAAGATCCTCCTGGAAAAATTAGCCGAAGTAAGGGAATAGCGAGTGTAGGGGCAGGTCATAAAGCCGCGCCCCTACTTTTTTTGATACGTAAAATTGGTCAAGGTTTCACCTTGACCAATTTTGAATTATTTGGAGAGATATTTTTGGGCTAGTTTAACGGCTTGAGATTTGGTTTTTATCCAGTTGACCCTTTTGTCGCGCCCAAACCAGGTCATCTGCCGCTTGGCATATTGCCAATCCTCTTTTTTTATTGTGTCAACCATTTTTTGGCGGTTGATTTTGTTTTGCAAAAATTGCGAAACCGCACGATATTCCAGTCCGAAAGATTCCAATTTATTCCAGGACAGGCCGGAGTTTTTGAGTTTTCTGACTTCAGCGACCATGCCTTTTCTGATTCGCGCGTCGGCGCGCCGTTCAATGAGCCGCTTTAATTCCTTTTCGTTTTTTTTGATTCCCAGAAACAAAATTTCATAATCAAGCGGTTGTTTTTTCAACGCCGGCACGGGTTTGCCGGTGGTCTTGACGATCTCAATGGCGCGGATGAGTCGCCGCGGATTTTGGGGTTCAATGCTTTTGGCGCGGTCCGGATCAAGTTTGCGCAGTATGGAATATAATTTTTCCGCCGGCAGTTTTTCCAACTGCTGGCGCAATTTCCAATCCGGTTTGACCTGCGGAATGGTGATGCCGTCAATTACCGCCTGAATGTAAAAACCGGTGCCGCCGCACAAGATCGGAATTTTTCCGGCCCGCCGGATTTTTTCAACGGCTTTTAACGCCAATTGGCGGTAGCGGGTGACGGTGAAGACCGACTTCGGGCTGGCAACATCCAAAAGATGATGGGGGATGCCCTTCGTTTCCGATTTTTTAATCTTCCCCGAACCGATGTCCATCCCCTTGTAGACTTGGCGCGAATCGGCGGAAATCACTTCGCCGTTGAATTTTTTAGCCAGCGCCACCGCCAATTCGGATTTGCCGGAAGCGTTGGGACCGACCACCATGATCAGCCTGCTTGATTTAGATTGAGATTTCATTGCGTGAATTGAAAAGTAAAAATGAAAAATTGAAAATGATAATTTAAAATTAAAAACAAATTATTTTACCGAACAGGCCGAAGGGCATCACCTTGACAACTTTTACTTTTACCATATCGCCGGGAGCGATATTATTACCGCCAGCGGCAAACTTGACGGTTTTGTAGTGGCGGTCTTTGCCGAAAGCAAAACCGTTTTTTACGCGATCAACCAAAACATCAACGGTTTTGCCGCACCATTTTTTATTATGGGCGAGGGCGGTGATTTTTACAATATCGTTGATTGCTTCTTCGCGCCGTTTCTTTTCCCGGGCGCTTACATTATCATCCAGAAGCGCCGCGGCAGTGCCCGGGCGCTTGGAATAGCGGGAAATATAGGCCATATCATATTTTATTTCTTTGAAAATCCGGGCGGTATTTTGAAATTGCTTTTCCGTTTCGCCGCAAAAGCCAACAATCACGTCCGTGGAGATGGCGATTTCTTTTTCTAAACCGGTGCGATATTTTTTAAACGCGGCGCGGATTTTTTTTACCAATTCTTTGTACTTTTCAACAGTGTAAGGCCGCGCCATTGCCTTCAGGATGGTGTTGTCGCCGCTTTGGATCGGCAAGTTGAGATACGGAGTAACTTTGGCGCACTGCGCCATCGCATTGACCGCGGCGGCGTCAAAGTCTTTGGGGTGGGGCGAAGTGAAGCGGATCCAGAAATCACCGGGAATTTCGTTTGCCGCGCGCAACAATTTGGCGAAATCAAAATCATTAAAATGGTAGTTGTTGACATTTTGCCCCAACAGCCAAACTTCTTTGGCGCCATTTTTCACTGCCGATTTGATTTCGGCCAAAATGTTTTCGGTCGGGCGGGATTCCAGCGGGCCGCGCGTGTGGGGGACCACGCAATACGAGCAATAATTGTCGCATCCCTTGGAAATCGGAATCAGCGCGCTGAATTTTGACCCGCGTTTGGGCGTCGCGCGAAAATAATCATTTTCGCGTGCGCAAGCTCCGCGGAGGTTTAATATCTTTGGCCAGTCGTTTAAAGTTTTGATATCGAGAATATGATTAAAAATTCTGGCAAAATGGGGTTTGTCGCTTTCCACCACGCAACCGGTCAAAATCGCGGTAAAATTTTTGTTTTTCTTTTTGGCCGATTTGATTTTTTGTTCCAATCCGAAAACGCGGTCCGCCGCCATTTGCCGCACCGAACACATTGCCACAATCGCAATATCGGCATTTTCCATTTTATCTGTCGGTTCCAAATTAAAAGACTCAAATAATCCGGCAACTCGTTCGGTATCGGATGCATTCATTTGGCACCCAAAAATTCGGATAAAATAATTCATAAGATAAAATCATTTAATCATAAAATTGAAAGGTCGGCAAAATTTCGTTGTAGATAAAAGGACGGAGAGTAAAGTCCTCCGTCCTTTGTACTTTTTGCACGCGATTAAGATTCATACTGAATCGTGTCCGGTGTCGTTTATTATAGCGTATACAAGTTGAATATAGCCTTGCTACAATCTTCAGCGTTGGCTGGATCGGAACAGTCTTTACAGGAAGAGTTCAAACCGGAGGAACTGTTGAATTTTAATATGCAAAGCGATCCCGGGCAACATAATCCGTTCGTACCGGCTAATATTCTTAACATTTCGGGGCTTTGCCATTGTCCGATTGTGGAATTGATCGCACGACAACCCGTGGTACCGGCGGCTTTGCAAATTCCCAAACCGCAATCGGCCGGACAAGTGTCGGCTTCATTTGCTTCGCATCGATCGTTGCCGCAAATCGGTTCAAAAAAGCGGACAGGTTGGACGATTACGGCGCCGCATTTCCCGATATCTGACAAACGATAACCGAGCCCTTTAACATAACATGCAAAGATTGAATATTTGAAAATTCCGCAATTTTTGGCGTCCTGAATTGTCGGGTTGATTTTTCCAGACAGGCATCCTGGGTTTATTAAAGTTGCGTTAATTTTTTGTTCCGATGAAAATGTGCCATTCGCCGCGAGAGGTCTGAATCTGTATGAAGCTATGACACTGCCGGAAGTATCTGTGGCAATGTCGGTGATGGTACATTTTCCCGGAGTATATGTATATTCGCAACCGTTCTCCACAATTCGGATAATTCCGTTAAAGGCGGATGTGTTCACAATTCTGCCGGAATTGTCAATCTGTTGAGTTGTGTCAACATAGGCACCTTGGATGCAACGATATTGTTTCGGGCTCCTGCATCCGGCAGCCATGCTACAATCGGAGTAGGTGACCATTTTGTAACCATCGCAACATTTTGTGGTTATGTCGGTAAAGACAGTTTCTTCGTTGTTGACGCAACCGTTTGTGCCCGCGGTGGGCGAGATGACATATCCGTCTTCGCGCATATTGCTGGGCGTTTGGATCGGATTTGATTCGTTGGTTGAAACGGCGCCGGTTGAATTGGCGGACGCGCCGGTTGCGGTTGCGCTATTTTCGGGGTTGCTTTGCGTGTTTGCGCTTGTGTTGGTAAGCGATACCCCCGCGAGGTTTGTGTCTGTCGAGATTGCGGCGGATGATTGGGAGTTTGTTTGTGTTCCGTTCATCGCGGCAATCATGGAAATCAGTTGGTTGATTTGCGTTTTTAACACATCAACTTGCACTTGCAATTCATCCAATGTTACGGCTTTCGCGGTTGCGCCGGCCATCATAATCGCCAGTGCCAAAATACATACAGTTATTTTTTTTGGAATTTTTATCATGGTTTATTTTTTAATTAAATTTGCATTTTTTAAACAATCTGTTTGCACAAAGCGACCTTTCCCGGCGACAGATTAATTCTATGTTCATTATACAGCATATTTTATATTAAAATCAATATGTCGCATTTATGGTGTATTTTTTTGACTGTTTCAGCTAAAATGATATTATGAAATTGAAATGCAAATCATTAATTATCGCTTTTAAAAAAATGAAACAAAATATTGGGAAGTCATTTATGGTTGCAACGGGTGCGCTGGCGGCAATAATGGCGTTGTGTTTTGCCGTTTTGGCTTGGACTGAACCGAGCGCGGTTCCGCCCGAGGGCAATGTGGCCGCGCCGATTAACACCAGCGTTAATTCGCAAATTAAAGCCGGCGATTTGGGTTTTCAAAACGATACCAACAATCCGTATTATATCCACATGGACGGCGCCAGTTTTTCACTAAAAGACGGCGGCGGCAACATACGGTTTATTATGGACCAAGACGGCCATGCCGGTTTGGGCGTTGCCGTGCCTTCCAAGAATTTGGAGGTTGCCGGAGATGCCAAAGCCGGAAAGTTTTGTTTGGGGGATCAGTGTTGTTCCACTTGGGAAGAATGTAAAGCGTTTGTCGGCGGCGGAGGTGAGATGATTCGGCGGGTGCCGCAGGGTTGCGGAACGACCGCGGCTGAATGTTGTCAAAGCGGCGAATGTTTTTTAACGAAAAGTATACCTCCTTACGGGAGCACCGATGCTTTTTGCGCTACTGATGGATATGTTGTTGCATGGTGGAGTAGTGCTTTAAGCGTGTCGAGCGTGGAAGTCTGCCGCGGTGGCGCGTGGTTTGTGGCGGGAGGCGAAAGATTCTGCAATGCTATTTTGGGAAAAAATTGTGACAAAGGAACTTGCTACTATAGTGGGGAATCATTACATCCTGATAATGGTCGTTGCATGGTTGTCGCTTGCAATTTCAATTCTGACTGCACCGATGTCTTGGGAGTTTGCAATCCGCTTCCCGGTCCCATGGGGTGCAAATACCAATGCGATAACGAGTTGTGTTGTAAAAATACTGAACATAATGTTGCCGGTCGGTGCGTTGCCAATTAACTCTGATTATTTTTAGTTATTTAAAAACGCGGCAAGCGCTAATTGCAAAAAATAATATGCCACATCTTTCAAAAAAAATTTTTATCGGATCAATAATTATAATCGCGGTTTTTACGGCATATTTTGCCGTTTTAGCTTGGACTGAACCGAGCGCGGTTCCGCCCGAGGGCAATGTGGCCGCGCCGATTAACACAAGCGTTAATTCGCAAATCAAAGCCGGCGATTTGGGTTTTCAAAACGATACCAACAATCCGTATTATATCCATATGGACGGCGCCAGTTTTTCACTAAAAGACGGCGGCGGCAACATGCGGTTTATTATGGACCAAGACGGCCATACGGGTTTGGGCGTTGCCGTGCCTTCCAAGAATTTGGAGGTTGCCGGAGATGCCAAAGCCGGCCGGTTTTGTCTTGGATTGGGTGCAAGCGAGAAGTGTTGCGCTACTTGGAGCGAATGTCTTGGCGAATAATAACTGCGGCGAGCGCGAGGTATAATCAGAATGCCTTGCGGCTTTTTTAAAATTAAATCAACAATACCTCTTCCACATTGTCGGCGATAATCTTGGGTTCACCGTCGCGCATATCCATCCTGCCATAGACATAGACCACCTTGCTTTCAACATAAACCGAAGGATTTTTTTCCATCGCCGACGCGAACACTACCACTTCAATGCGGTCGGTCAAGTCTTCCA
>Ga0302246_1002031_pt1 | contig 12831 bp, 13 predicted proteins | sample AAG_UR_Trp_MG_FD_193533 | JGI IMG/M metagenome (GOLD analysis project Ga0302246, IMG submission 193533) | Enriched activated sludge microbial communities from anaerobic digester in WTTP, New Holstein, Wisconsin, United States - AAG_UR_Trp | ecosystem: Engineered > Bioreactor > Anaerobic >...
CACCGGGAAAAACGCCGCCCTGCAGAAGAAAACGGATTACATGTCGAGCCTGATCGACAACACGATCGAAACGGTGCATCGGATCTCGTCGGACCTGCGCCCCGGTTTGCTCGACGACCTCGGCCTGGTGGCCGCCATCGAATGGCAGACCCAGGACTTCCAGCGGCGCTTCTGCCTCCCCTGCCGGGCCGACCTGTCCTTTGAGGATGAGGGCATCGATCGTCATCTGGCCACAGCCGTTTTCCGAATTTTACAGGAAACCCTGACCAACGTCGTCCGTCATGCCGGGGCCACGGAAGTCACCGTGAGGCTTTCCGAAAAAAACCGGGTCCTGATCCTCGAAGTCATGGACAACGGCCGGGGCGTAACCCAGGCGCAGATCGAAGATCCCCGTTCCTTCGGTCTTATCGGGATGCGTGAACGGGTCCGTCCCTGGGAAGGAACCGTCGTCATCGAGGGAAAGCAGAACAAGGGGACCCGTGTCGTTGTCTCCGTGCCCCTTATCCAGGAAAGGATGGAAAAACCATGATCCGGATACTGGTCGTTGACGATCACGCCATCGTCAGAGAAGGCCTGAAGCAAATACTCAGTGACGTGAAGGATATGGCGGTCCTGGCCGAAGCGGCCAACGGTCAGGAGGCTTTGGAAAGCATCCGTCGCCAAACCTTCGACGTAATTTTAATGGACATCTCCATGCCGGGCCGGAGTGGCCTCGAAATCCTGAAAGATATCAAGAGCGAACAACCGAAACTTCCCGTCCTGATCCTCAGCATGCACCCGGAGGAGCAGTATGCGGTCCGGTCCCTGCGGGCCGGAGCCGCGGGCTATCTGAACAAATCCAGCGCCCCCGACGAATTGATCGGGGCTATCCGAAAAGTCTCGGCGGGCAGGAAATACGTGAGCCCCTCCGTTGCGGAGAAACTGGCCTTCGAACTGGGAACAGATCCGAGCAAATCGCCCCATGAACTCCTCTCGGACCGGGAATATCAGGTCATGATGATGCTGGCCTCCGGCAAATCGGTTTCTGAAATCGGGCAGGAGCTCTGCCTGAGCGTGAAAACCATCAGCACCTACCGCTCCCGCATCATGGAGAAGATGAACATGAAAAAAAATGCGGAATTGACCCTTTATGCCGTCCAAAATCATCTACTGCATGATGCATAAACAACATTTCTGTTGACAAACTCTTCTTATTTCATCTATAAGATAGCTAATTTAGAGCTTTTGAAGCGTATTTACAGGAATAGGAACCATGAAAAACGACATCATTATCCTTCCCATTATAATTATCGAGGGCATAATTAGCCCCTCCGACATAGAGGACCTGATAATGGTGTAGCTTAAACACACAAGAAAATCCAAAATCCGTTATCAGGAAACCTGGTAACGGATTTTTTTTTGCAAGGAGATCACACATGAAAACAGGGGATGTCTTAATCTACGATACAACCCTCCGGGACGGAACCCAGGGGGAACAGATCAATTTCTCCGCCGAGGAGAAACTGAGGATCGCCCGGCGGCTCGACGAGATGGGCTTCCACTACATCGAAGGCGGCTGGCCCAGTTCCAACCCGAAGGACATGCGGTTTTTCGAAATGGCCAAAAAGGTCCGCTTCAAACATGCCCGACTGACCGCCTTCAGCAGCACGCGAAGAGCCGACACGCACTCCGAAAACTGCCCGAATCTGAATGCTCTTCTGGAAGCCGATACCCCTGCCGTCACGATCTTCGGAAAAACCTGGGATCTCCACGCCACGGAAATTCTGGGCATCAGTCTCGAGGAAAATGAAGCCATGATCTGGGACTCCATCCGGTACATGAAATCGAAGGGGAAAGAGGTCATCTACGACGCGGAACACTTCTTCGACGGGTTTAAAAACAACGGGCGTTATGCCTGCAAAACGGTCAAAACCGCCCTGTCCGCAGGAGCCGACTTCATCGTTCTCTGTGACACAAACGGTGGAACCATGCCCCATGAACTCTCTGAAATCATCGAGGAAGTCAAGCATATCATCCCTCCCGACCGTCTGGGGATTCATGTCCATAATGATTGCGGCCTGGCCATCGCCAATTCCGTCGCCGCAGCCCGGGCGGGCGTCAGGATGGTCCAGGGAACGATCAACGGTTACGGCGAACGCTGTGGAAATGCGGACCTGATTCCCATTATCGCCAACCTGCAGGTCAAGCTCGGCATAAAGTGTCTCCCCGAGGATTCTGTCAGGCACCTGACCGGACTGTCGAACTTCATCAGTGAGGTGGCCAATGTCCCCATTCTCAATTCCCGGCCTTTCGTTGGGAAAAGCGCCTTCGCCCACAAGGGGGGCGTTCATGTCAGCGCCATTCTGAAAAACGCGGCCGCTTATGAGCACATCAAGCCGGAACGGGTCGGAAACGTGCAGCGGGTCCTCGTATCGGATCTGTCCGGAAAAAGTAACATCGAATACAAGGCCCGCGAACTGGGAGTCGATCTCGGTCTGGACGAAGGCATGAGCCGGAGAATCGTCCAGAAAATCAAGGAAATGGAAAATCGGGGTTATCAATTCGACGCCGCCGACGGCTCCCTGGCCCTCCTGATGAAAAAAGCCACGGGAGAGTTCGAGGAACCCTTCACCCTGGAGTGTTTCCACGTCATCACCTCACAGACATCGACCAATCCCGCCATGTCCCAGGCAACGATCAAGATATCCGTCGGTGGCGAGGTGGAAATCACCGCCGCGGAAGGAAACGGACCCATCAACGCCCTCGACTTTGCCCTGAGAAAAGCCCTGACCACGTTCTACCCGGAAATCAACGAGATGCATCTCGTCGACTTCCGGGTCAGAATTCTCGAGGGCAGCGCCGGCACAGGCGCCATGGTGCGGGTGCTGCTGGACTCCCGGGACGAAACAGACTTCTGGAGTACGATCGGCGTGTCCTCGAACGTCATCGAGGCCAGTTGGCACGCCCTTGTCGACAGTATCCAGTACAAACTGAGCAAGGACCGGGTGAACAAGAATATCAAGACGGACGAGGTGCTTCGACAGGCAGGAGCAAAATAAAAGAGTAGCATAGGATCTTTCCATTCAGAGCATTGCAGGAAGGAATGTTTTCTGCTATAGAAAACACGGGAGTTTGAAAATGAAGGGATTTCCTTCATAGGGCTCAAAAATGACGATTGTATGCTAGTTTCCCTGCACCATCAGAATCCCCAGATGCGCTGGATCAAGAAAGCGGTTGAGATCCTGCGGCAGGGGGGTGTTATTATCTATCCGACAGATACGGTTTACGGTCTCGGATGCGACTTGTTCAACAAAAAGGGTATCGAAAGAATTTACGACATCAAGAAAAGAGACCGCAAGCAGCCCCTGAGTTTTATCTGTTCCGATTTGAAGGACATCAGCCAGTATGCCCAAGTATCGGATTATGCTTATAAAGTCATGAAAAGGCTCCTGCCCGGTCCCTACACCTTCATCCTCAGGGCGTCACGACTCGTCCCCAAAATCATCATTCCCAAAAGACAGACGACGGGCATCCGCGTCCCCGACAACCCCATCTGCATGGCCCTGATTGCCGAATTGGGACACCCGATTATCAGTACAAGCGTCAAGGATGACAATGAGGAAGTGATGACCGATCCCAAGGAAATGGAAAAGAAGTACCACCACGCCGTCGAGATGGTCCTCGACGGGGGTATATCCTCTACGACGCCGTCCAGTGTGCTGAACCTGGTCGATGACGTCGTCGAGATCATCAGAATCGGAAAAGGCGACATATCCGCCTTTCAATAAAACAGATTTTGCCGGGCAACCGGGGGATTACGGCTCACGGCAAAAGGACAAGGAAAAGTATGAAACACCACATGTTGATCAACGCGGTCCATCAGGAACAAAAACGGATGGCCACGGTTGATGAGAACGGCAAACTCCTGGAATTCAACATCCAGATGTCGGCCAAAGAACCCGTAACGGGGAACATCTACAAAGGAGTCGTCCTGAAAATTGAACGCGGACTCCAGGCGGCATTCGTCAATTACGGCGTGCAGCGGGATGGATTCCTGCCCTTAAGAGACGTCAACCTCGCCTTGATCTCAGGAGAGGCCGAACCTGCTCAAGGACGCCCTACCCTGAAGGTCGGCCAGGAACTTCTGATCCAGGTGGTTCGAGAGGAAATCGGAAACAAGGGCGCCCTGCTGACGGGTTACATTTCCCTGCCGGGCCGGTACCTGGTCCTGCTTCCCCATAAGGAAAGCAGCGGCATATCGCGGAAAATCGAGGATGAGGAAGATCGCAAGCGCCTGAAGGAGTTGGTCGCCCAGGTCAAAATCGAGGAAAACATGGGTTTTATCATCCGCACCGCAGGCTACAACAGAACCAAGCAGGAACTTTCCCGGGACTACAACCTCCTCTCCCGGCTCTGGCAGGATATCACCAAGACGGCCCAGTCGGTCGCCGCACCGGCCCTCATCTACCAGGAAAGTGATTTCGGCGTCCGCACCCTGCGGGATTATTTCACCCCGGAAATCGAGGAAATCCTGGTGGATAACGTCGATACCTTTCGAAAAGTGCGGTCTTACTGTAAGGCCGTTGCCCCGAGAAACGTCCGGATGATCAAACTCTACAAGGAGAAAATCCCTCTTTTCGATAAGTTCAACCTCGAAGAACAAATCCGGATCATTTACCAGGAACGGGTCAACCTGAAATCGGGAGGCTACATCATCATCAATCCCACGGAGGCGATGATCACCATCGACGTCAATTCAGGACGGGCTTCCAACAAGAGAAACGTCGAGGAAACAGCGTTCAATACCAACATCGAGGCGGCGGAAGAAATCGCGCGGCAGCTTCGGCTCCGGGACCTCGGCGGACTCATCGTCATCGATTTCATCGACATGATCGATAAAAAACATCAGAACGAGGTGGAAAAGGCCTTCAAAAAAGCGTTGAGCCTCGACCGGGCACGGATTCAGCTTTCGAAGATCTCCAAATTCGGGCTGCTTGAACTGTCGCGACAGAAAAAACAGTCCACGATCCAGGAGATCAGCTACACAACCTGCCCGTTCTGTAACGGAAGCGGCGTGCGGCCCTCCCTGGAATACACGGCCCTGAGTGCCTTCCGGAAGCTGGAATCCCAGGCGGTAAAGGGCCAGGCAACGGAGATGAGGGTTTCCCTGCCCCACGAGGTGGCCAATTACCTGCTTAATCAAAAGCGCACGGAGCTCTGCCGTCTGGAAAACGACTACGGCCTCATGATTCACATTTCCGGAAGCGCCGAAATGAACTGGGACGGCGTATCGATCACGGCCACCAAGCGGAATATGTCACCGGAACAGACCACGGCGCCGGAACTCCCGGAGGCGAAACCGGCCGACAAAGCACCCAGGAGCAAAGACAAAAAGATGAAGTCCTATAAGGAAACAGTCCCCAAACAGGCTCCTGAGACGCTACCGCCACCGGAGGCAGCGGAAGGAAAAGTTGTTTCAGCCGTTCCCGAGGCCGTCAGCACACCGGAAACCCCGGCCGAACCGGTGAAGAAGAAACCCCGTCGGCGTACCCGCAGAAGAAGAAAGAGACCTGCGGATCATCCGGTCGAAGGAATGCAAATATCGGAAACAAAGAGCAACGGAGAAATACCGACTTCCGTTTCTCTCGGTCAGGGAATAAGCAGCCGGGAGGCATCGATCTCATCCCCGGAGAGGACCGCAGAGGAGACATCTACCCACGGCGAGAAGGCGGCGCCATCTGAAGCAAAAGAAGCCCTCTCTGGAGAGCATAAGGATTTGATGGAGACGTAACGCATACAGGGTGTCTTCAGCGCTTCTCGATCGTTGAAAACAGCGAGGGGGAATTTCCTTAAGAAAGGGAATTCCCCCTTTTTCTTGTCTTGGCAGCAGTCCGGGGCTATTTCCCGAGCGCCTTGGAACGCAATGCAGCCGCCTCCACGGCCTTCATCAGGGTTGCCCTGAATTTCCCCTCCTCGAGGGCCTTGAGCCCTGCGATAGTGGTTCCTCCGGGAGAGGTCACCATGTCCTTGAGAACCGCAGGGTGTTTTTGACCTTGAAGACACAGCATGGCTGCCCCCAGCATCGTCTGAGAAGCCAGCATCCGGGCCGTTTCACGCGGCAGCCCCATGAGCACCCCCGCATCGGAAAGAGCCTCGATCATCATGAAGCCGTAGGCGGGACCGCTCCCGCTCAAACCGGTAACAGCATCCATGAGGTCCTCCGTAACGACCACCGAGATTCCGACGGCATCGAATATCTGAAGGGCAACGGTTATATCCTCATCGGTCGCGTATTCACCCCGGGCCAGGGCCGTCGCCCCGTAACCGATCAACGCAGGCATATTCGGCATGACCCGGACGACCCGGATTTTTTTCTCCAGGGCCTCTTCGATAAAAGTCGTGGAAATTCCCGCCGCGATGGAAACAACCAGTTGATTTTCCTCAAGGGCATCCCTGATCTCTCTCAGGACCTCCCGCATGTTCTGGGGCTTGACACCCAGGATCACAACGTCCGCACCGGACAGAGCGGCCCGGTTGTCCGCCGCAAGGCTTATTCCATACGCGACTTTCAGTTCCTCCAGGCGCCCGGCCACCTTGTCGTAAACAGTAATCGATTCCGGCGCGATCAGCTTCCGGGACAGAATGCCTTCCAGGAGCCCTCCGCCCATCTTGCCCACCCCAATCATGGCCATTTTCTTCGCCTGTGACATACCCTTCTGCCTCCTTGTAAGGAATCTACGTGAAAATCCAATATTTTCCCGGTCATGTCAACATGAAATCACTCCCCAAAAGCTTTTTTCGCTGAATGATCAACGGTTTTGTACCCTCTGCCCTTGTGTTTACAGGGTCATCTATGGTAGGCAGAACGAAATAAACGGATACCCCATCCGTATCCGACCGGAACGGGAAGATAAAACCGGTTATTCAAGGAGGTCCCATGTTCGTATTCGGAAATCTGATCGCCGCATTTGCGAAGATCCTCTACTATATCCTTAATATATATATGTGGATCATTATCATCAGGGCGCTTTTGTCCTGGGTGAATCCGGATCCCTATAATCCGATCGTCATGTTCCTATACCGGATCACCGAACCCGTCTTATCTTTCGTCAGGCGAAAATTACCCATTGGGTCTTTCGGCATCGATTTTTCACCCATGGTTGTCATTCTGGTTATCTGGCTCCTCCAGGAATTTCTCGTCCGCACCCTGATGGAGTTGAGCCTCAGGTTCCACTGAAAACCATACCATTCCGCAAGAGGGCTCCGGGAACATGCTGACTCTGAAAGAAAGTCCAAACGGCGTCACTTTTTCCATCCAGGTCGTGCCGCGTGCTTCAAAATGTGAAGTCACGGGCATCGTGAACGATGCTCTCAAAATCCGGCTCACGGCACCGCCTGTAGATGGAAAGGCAAACGAAGAGTGCCTGCGTTACCTGTCTGCCCTGCTCGGCGTGGCTAGAAACCGTCTGGCCATCGTTTCCGGCCAGACGTCCCGGAAGAAGATCATCTTCATCTCCGGGATGGGACAAAAAGACCTGGAAGAAATCCTCTCCGGTGTCCTGCCACCCGACCGGGCACCGGAACTTTTCGACAGCGTGACTCAATAGGATCGTTGACCTTGAAAGAAACCGAACACGCGAGAGTTGCAAAAGCCGCCGGGGTGGTGGGAATGGCCACCATGCTGAGCCGCATTTTCGGATTTATCCGCGACGTTGTCGTGGCGGCATTCTTCGGCGCCGCCGCCGCAACCGACGCCTTCTTTGTCGCCTTCCGAATACCCAACCTCCTGAGGCGCCTTCTTGGGGAGGGCTCCCTCACGGTCGCCTTCGTCCCGGTTTTTACGGAATATCTGACCAAGAAAACAAAAGAAGAAGCCGCCGAACTGGCAAACGTTGTCTTTACGATCCTGTCGATCATCCTGGTTGTCGTTTCCCTGATCGGCGTTCTGCTTTCCCCCCTGATCGTTTTGATCATGGCCCCGGGATTCTCCAACCTGCCCTACCAATTCGAGCTGGCGGTTTTTCTGACCCGGATCATGTTTCCCTACATCTTTTTTATATCCCTGGTCGCGCTGTGCATGGGGATTCTCAATTCCCTGAGGCATTTCGCCGCACCGGCTCTGTCACCGGTCATTTTGAATATCTGCATGATTATCGCAACCCTGCTGCTCCATTCGTTTTTCGCCGAACCCATCATCGCGTTGGCTATCGGCGTCATGGCGGGAGGCGTTCTGCAGCTGGCCATGCAGTGGCCCTTTCTGGTTAAGATGGGGATCCGATTGAAGCCCAACTTCAATTTCCGTCACCCCGGCCTCCGCCAGATGGGAAGACTGCTTATCCCGACCCTGATCGGCTCGGCGGTCTATCAGCTCAACATTTTCATCGGAACCATCCTCGCCTCCCTGCTCCCCAAGGGGAGCGTCTCATACCTGTATTATGCCGACCGGATCGTGGAGCTACCGCTGGGTGTTTTCGCCATCGCCGTCGGAACGGCAACCCTCCCCAGCCTGTCCGAACAGGTTTCGAAGGGTTCTTTCGAAGACTTGAAAAAAACTTTATCTTTTTCGCTCCGGCTCATCCTGTTCATCGCGATTCCAGCAACCGTGGCAATCATCATTCTCCGGGTTCCCATCATCTCGGTTTTATTCCAGCGGGGAGCCTTCAGCGCATCGGCGGCGATTCTCACCGCCCAGGCGCTTTTATTCTATACCCTGGGACTCTGGGCCTTCTCCGTTATCCGGGTGATCGACGCCGCCTTTTTCGCCCTTCAGGACCGGAAATCCCCTCTAAAAGCCGCCTTCGTCGCCCTTTTCGTCAACATCGCCATGAGCGTCATCCTGATGTTTCCCCTCAAGCACGGGGGGTTGGCCCTGGCCACGTCGATTGCCTCGGCGGTCAACGTCCTCATGCTTTCCGTCGTTTTATGGAAAAAGATCGGTCCTTTCCTGGATCGCGATTTTTACCGATCCTTAAATAAAGTCCTGATTTCCTCGATCGCGATGGGTGCATCCATCTACCTCGTCGGGTTCTTCCTGCCCTGGGAGATAAACGGATCCCTGTACGGCAGGTGTATCTATCTGATTGTCTGCGTCTGCTTGGGAATCGCCGTCTTCTTCGCCGCTTCCGTCATGATCCGGAATTCTGAACTGCTTTTCTTTCTCGATCACCTGAAAAGAAAAATCGTCCGACGCTGATTTTCGCCCTTATCCGCCGGAAATGGCCGTTCCGACAAAATTATTGACTTCACCTGTTCAAAGTGGTAGGGGAATAACACCCTTGCGTGAGGGCAGGGAGTGGAGCGAGCATCATGTTAGATATTAAATTCATTCGACAACACACCGACCTGGTCCGGCAGAAGCTGACCGAACGAGGGCAGGTTCTGAATCTGGATGAGTTCATCCGCCTCGAGGAGGAGAGAAGAAACCTCCTGCAGGAAGTGGAAACACTGCGGAGCGAACGTAACAACGTTTCGAAGCAGGTCGGAGAGAAGAAAAAACGGAAGGAAGACGCCACCGAACTCATCGAGCGGATGGGGCAGGTTTCATCCCGTATCAAGGAACTGGACGAAACCCTGGCCCAAACGGAGGAAAATCTTCATCAAATTGTGATGCTGATTCCCAATATTCCTCACGAATCCGTAGTCTTTGGCCAAAGCTCGGAAGACAATCCCGTCATCCGTACCTGGGGAGAGAAGAGAACCTTTTCTTTCAAACCAAAACCCCATTGGGAAATCGGCGAGGATCTGAACATTCTCGATTTTGCCCGGGGAGCTAAAATAACCGGAGCGCGTTTTACCCTGTACCGGGGAGCCGGTGCGCTTCTGGAGCGGGCGGTCCTGAATTTCATGCTCGATTTGCACACCCGGGAACATGGTTACACGGAAGTGCTGCCGCCTTTTCTGGTCAACCGGGACAGCATGACGGGAACGGGGCAGTTGCCCAAATTCGAGGAAGACCTGTTCCGAGTCGACAAGGTGGATTATTTCCTCATTCCGACGGCGGAAGTTCCCGTAACGAACATCCACCGGGACGAGGTGCTAAGTGAGAAGGATCTGCCGATTTACTATGTCGCCTACACCCCCTGTTTCCGTGCCGAAGCGGGCTCCTACGGCAAGGATACGCGTGGACTGATCCGGCAGCATCAATTCAACAAGGTGGAACTTGTGAAGTTTTCGACCCCGGAAGGGTCTTATGATGAACTGGAGAAATTGACGATCAACGCTGAGGAGATCCTGAAACGGCTGAAAATTCCTTTCCGGACCGTCAGTTTGTGCAGTGCTGATCTGGGCTTTTCCTCCGCTAAAACCTACGACCTGGAGGCATGGCTACCGGGTCAGGATACGTACCGGGAAATTTCGTCCTGTAGTAATTATGAAGACTTCCAGGCCCGTCGTGCGTCAATCCGCTTCCGCAGGGAAGAAGGGGGAAGGGTCGAGTTCGTGCACACCCTGAACGGCTCAGGTCTGGCGGTCGGTCGAACAGTCGTGGCCATTCTGGAAAACTACCAGGAAGAGGACGGCTCCGTGACGGTCCCGGAAGTCCTGAGGACCTATATGCACGGTATGGATCGGATTCGATAACCGGCATGGAATTTTTAAACGGAGGGATGGCCGAGTGGTCTATGGCGGCGGTCTTGAAAACCGTTGACCGAAAGGTTCGCGGGTTCGAATCCTGCTCCCTCCGCCATATCTAACCACCGGAAAATATTTTCTTTCCTTTGGGGAAAGGACAAAACGGAGAGATGGCTGAGTGGCCGAAAGCGATCGCCTGCTAAGCGATTGTACGCCCTTAAAGGTGTACCGCGGGTTCAAATCCCGCTCTCTCCGCCATTATTTTGAATACAGTGCGCCCATGGCTCAGCTGGATAGAGCGCCAGACTACGAATCTGGATGTCGTAGGTTCGAATCCTACTGGGCGTACCAAAAAATTGAGTGGGTTAAAAACAATTCTGTTTTTAACCCATTTTTTGTTTCAGATAAGACGAATAATCTCTTGTAATATTAGACCATTCGCCTCCGTTCAGAGTGACGAATCGAGCGGTTCCCCCCGGCAGACTTTACGGCACGCAATAAAAAACCTGCAAAGCCGAAAGTCCGGTCCAGAAATCTGTCGTTGATCCGGTATGTCCGGAACGGCTAAATGTTTTCGATCTCGGACATCAGGCGATCGAACTGCTCGACGTCAACCACCGGCGACGTGGTGAAGGTAATGCCCGTCAGCATGTTCAGCGCAATCGACGTCGACAGGACTTTGTCCGCATCGGGAAAATCCAGGGTAAAAACCAGATCGTGCTCCCCCAGAACGGCGTACATTGAGACAACCTTCCCTCCGTTTTTCTCAATGATTTTAACGGCCTTTTTCGTTCGATCCGCGGATACACCCTTCAGCGAATCCTGGTTATATTTCCCGAACATCATGAATATCGGCATGGAATGCCCTCCTTCTTCTCCCATGGCGTTACATTAAACCTTTCGGTCCGGCTTTCCCGCAACCCCGGGAGATCAGTCCTCCTCAGCGGCAAATCTTGCCGGCCTTGGTTTGACCAGTCTCGCGTAGTCCCTGTAGGACAAACGAAACAGTTCCGTGTGGGAACCCGCGTTGAAGCAGATGTCTTCATCCTCGGCCAGGCTCTTTTCCACGTAGACATCCATGTCGTAGAGATTACCGAAAGGGGGCATGGCACCGATTTCGCAGTCCGGAAACCGGTCTTTGAATTCGGATTCATCGGCCAAAACGACATTCTTCGACGACACAACGGCTTTCAGGAGATCGAAATCCACGTGCCGGGTCGCCGGGAGCACGACCATCGCCATCTTCCCGTCAATCCTGACCATGACGGTCTTCGCCATCTCTTTCCCCGGGAGATGGGCGGACTCGGCGATTTCCTGTGCCGTGTAGGCGGTGGAATGTCTGATCGTAACATACTTGACACCCTGATCATCCAAGAACTCCCTCAGTTTACGCAGTGGCATGGTAAACTCCTTTCTTATGGATTAAACGGAATGGACCTGATTTATTGCGGCCGGCTTTCGAGCAGATACGGATTAACAGGCGATTTCAGCAGACAACCGCGTTGAAGGACCTGTCCACTCTGCAAGGCAACCGTTTCCCCTGGACTCCTCCTTGAAGACAGATCAGACAAGAAATTAACATTTGACCGACCGGACAAAAACAGTATCCTGAATATCCTGCCACCTGTTTTTGTCAGGTCGTAACCGATGGTTTAAAATAGTATTTTTATGGATGCCTGTCAACGAAACAGAGGCATTTCCCCGGATATAATCCCTGCCTTTATGCCTTTATGCATTTATGCCTTTATGCATTTACCGGAAGCAAGGCGGTAATAATAGCGGCGCATAATCGCACAGAACCTCCCCAATATGAAACTCGTCCACCACACAGGGCCATTCCGCAGGCAGTGCAAAGCGTCCGCACACCGCAACGATCCTATTTTACTTCAATCTGGATATTCTGGAGCATCTCCCAGGCCCGATCGAGCTTTTCCTGTTCTTCCCGGTCCAGGTTGCTTCCGGCAGGCCGCCCGGTCGAATAAATGATAACCGTGTTCCCCTCCTGATCCTTGATCTGCTTCGTCCCCAGCGTATCGTAGGGATTGCGGTTCGCCGCCTCCATTTCCTGGGCGATCATCATCCGGATCGTTTTTTCCTCCACACCCGCCTTCTTCAATTGGACGACCTGTTCGGGCGTCAGGGCATAAGACCAGGCGGGCAAAAGGCAGAGGAATCCTCCCACCAGGCAGGACAGGATACGTTTTCTCATCATCGGGACCTCCTTTGGGATAACGGAAGCCATCGCTTCCAACAATTAATGTTTTTCAGCATCCAGAATCTCCC
>Ga0302246_1002038_pt1 | contig 12801 bp, 13 predicted proteins | sample AAG_UR_Trp_MG_FD_193533 | JGI IMG/M metagenome (GOLD analysis project Ga0302246, IMG submission 193533) | Enriched activated sludge microbial communities from anaerobic digester in WTTP, New Holstein, Wisconsin, United States - AAG_UR_Trp | ecosystem: Engineered > Bioreactor > Anaerobic >...
GGCGGATCTCGATTATTGTAAGGGCTGTGGCATTTGTGCCCACGAGTGCTGGCCCCTTGCCATCAAGATGGTTGAGGAGGGTTAGGTTATGGGAAAACGTAAGGGGATGGAAATAGCGCTTGCAGCAGCAGAGGCAGCCGCCCTCTGCAGACCTGATGTCATTGCAGCCTATCCGATCACACCCAACACACATATACCGGAACACCTTTCGGACATCGTTGCCGAAGGGAGATTGGATGCGGAGTTTATCTGCGTCGAGTCCGAACATTCCGCCCTGAGCGCCTGTATGGGTGCCTCCGGTGCCGGAGCGAGGGTTTTCACGGCAACCAGTTCCCAAGGGTTGCTTTACATGGCGGAAATCATGGCCATTGCATCCTCAATGCGGTTGCCTGTGGTTATGGCTTTAGGTAACCGGGCCTTGTCGGGACCGCTCAACATCTGGAACGATCATTCGGATATCATGTCGCAAAGAGACACCGGCTGGATATCGCTTTTTGCATCCCACGGCCAGGAAGTGATCGATATGATGATTCAGGCCTTTCGGATTGCGGAAGACAGGGATGTTATGCTGCCTATTAATGTTAATCTGGATGGATTCCAACTTACCCATGTCGTTGAGGTCATGAATTTTCCCCTTCAGGAAGAAGTGGATGCCTTTTTACCGGTCTATAAGCCCTACGCGTCGGTACATCCGGATCATCCCTGCTCCATGGGCACCCTTGCCTTGCCGGAGATCTTTTCTGAAGCGACGAGGGCGAGAGAGGCTGCCATCGTCAATTCCAGGAAAACCATCCTCAAGGTGTGGGATGAATGGGAGAAGCAGTTCGGTCGCCGTTATGAGCCGATCGAGTCCTACAAGATGGAAGGTGCCGAGTTTGCTGTTCTGACCATGGGTTCCATGGGAGAGACCGCCGAAGTAGCTATTGACGCTCTCCGTGAGAAAGGTGTGCCCGTTGGGCTGTTGAAATTAAAGCTGTGGCGTCCCTTCCCCTATGAGGATCTGAAGAAGGCCACCAAGGGGGTCAAGTCTCTGATCGTTATGGATCGGGCCGTATCTTTTGGTGGCCCTGGCGGTCCCGTTGCCTCCGAGATCCGCTCTGCCCTTTACGATGAGCCGAGTCGTCCTGATTTAACGAACTATATCTTCGGTTTGGGTGGTCGCGATGTGACGGTGGAAGATTTTATCGCCATGATTGACAAGGTCCGTCTTGCCGATAAAAAACGGCCCAAAGAACATTATGAATTTTATGGAGTGAGGGGAGAATGAATACTTTAAAAGGGTACCCCGTAGGGCTGATCGAGAATTTTGACCTTTATGCCCCGAAGCTGGTCGATCGAGAGGAGTATTTTTCTCCTGGTCACCGTGCATGCCAGGGGTGCGGCGAGGCTCTGGCAATTCGTTTGATGTGCAAAGCTCTGGGAAAGGATACGATTATTATTAACGCCACGGGCTGTATGGAGGTTATTTCCAGTATGTATCCGACAACGGCCTGGAAGCTGCCCTGGATTCATGTTGCCTTCCCCAATGCGGCGGCAGTCGGATCCGGCGTCGAAGCGGCACTGAAAGCCCTGCATCGCAAGGGGAGAATCCCGGATCGTTACGTCAAGGCGGTTGCCATCGGTGGGGACGGCGGCACGGTGGATATAGGTCTCCAGGCCCTTTCCGGTGCCATGGAGAGAGGACATGACCTGCTCTATGTGTGTTTTGATAATGAGGCATACATGAACACGGGCATTCAGCGTTCCAGTGCGACCCCCTTCGGGGCGTCGACCACGACGGCTCCTGCAGGGGTCGCCAGTATGGGTAACAAAACCTGGAAGAAGAATGTTCCCGAGATCATGGTTGCCCACAATATTCCCTATGTGGCGACAGCATGTCAAAGTTATCCTCTGGATTTTATGAACAAGGTTCGAAAAGCCAGAGAGATTAAAGGACCTTCTTATATTCACTGCCTGTCGGTATGTCCCACTGGATGGCGGTGTCCTTCTGAAGCCTGTATCAAAATGGGACGCTTGGCGGTGGAGACCGGAGTTTTCCCGCTGTATGAAGTCGAAAATGGCAAGTACAAAATGACCGTCAGTATGCCGGAAAATATTCGGCCCATTCAGGATTATATCAAGCACCAGGGGCGGTTCCGCCATCTTACTCCGGAACAGATCAAGATCTTCCAGGACCGGACGAATCTGGAGTACAAGAAGCTTCTGAATAAGATCGAACATTCGAAATCCTGGGGTGAGATGTCGGCTGAATAGGGATGATAATATTGCGATAAGGTGATTAGGGCATGAATAGTGAAAATGAAGTGCAGGCGAAAGTAAAGGAAATCGTTGATAAATATGATGGGGATAAAAGCGCGCTCATCGCCATTTTACAGGATGTGCAGGATGAGTATCGCTATCTGCCCAAAGATGCGCTGGTTTCCATCCATCAGCAGATGAACATTCCCATGTCGAGGGTGTATGAAGTCGCAACATTTTATGATGCCTTCAGTTTGAAGCCTCAGGGTCGTTTCGTTGTTGAGGTCTGTACCGGTACGGCCTGTCATGTTCAAGGCGGGATCAATCTTCTGGAATCCTTGGAGCGGGATCTTCATGTCAAGTGCGGCGAGACGACGGAAGACGGAGTGTTTACCCTCGAACGGGTTGGATGTCTTGGCTGCTGCAGTCTCGCGCCAGTCATAAGGGTTGAAGACGAAGTTCACCCGTACCTGACCCAGGATGAAATTCCCAGAATTTTGAGAACATATATGGCTAAGAAGCATGGGAGGAAACGTGAGTAAGATCAATACGCTGGAGGCCTTGAACAAGGCGGCAAAGAAAGGTCAGGATGCGCTCTTTCCGGTCAAGAAGATAAGAATAACCATCGGTATGGCGACAAACAGTATCGCTGCAGGGGCGAGAAATGTGTATGAAGCGCTTGCAGAAGAGATTAAAAATAAGCATCTTAAATTTGACTTGACCAAGACGGGCAGTATGGGTTTCGATTCAATGGAACCTCTGGTTGATTTTGTCGTGCCGAATAAGCCGAGGTTGTCCTTTGGGAAGGTTACAGTCGCGAAGATACCCGCCCTGCTCGACCAGGTTGTTAACCTGAATCTGGATAAGGAGCAGCCTTTCTATCGGGTCGATGAACAGGAAAATGTTCTGTCGGGAGAAAAAACAAAGTATGTCAAGGGACGCCTTCCCAAGGCATTCGGCAGTATTCCCCTGATGGAAGAGATACCGTTTTACAAAAAGCAGGTTAAAATTGTTACCCGTAACTGTGGCATCATCAATCCCGAGAGTATCGAGGAATATATCGCCCGGGGCGGGTATTTCGCCCTGTACAAGGCCCTGACGGAAATGAGTCCGGATCAGGTCATCGACGAGGTTATTGCCTCCGGACTGAGAGGGCGAGGTGGTGGCGGCTTCCCCACAGGATCGAAATGGCGTTCCTGCCGTGATGCGAAGGGGAGCATCAAGTACGTGATCTGCAACGGCGACGAGGGTGATCCCGGCGCGTATATGGACCGTAGCGTCATGGAAGGTGATCCTCACAGTGTCATCGAGGGTATGATCATCGGTGCTTACGCCATTGGCGCCAAGCAGGGTTACATCTATGTCCGGAATGAATACCCCCTGGCCGTGGCCAACCTGACAAAGGCTATCGAACAGGCCAGAAGTGCCGGATTGCTGGGGAAAAATATTTTCAACAGCGGCTTTGCTTTTGACATCCGGATCAGCAAGGGTGCCGGGGCCTTTGTCTGTGGTGAGTCTACCGCCCTGATCGCCTCTCTTGAAGGAAAGGCGGGCGAACCAAGAGCCAAGTACACCCACACGGTCGAACACGGTCTGTGGGACAGGCCGACCAATCTGAACAATGTGGAAACCTGGAACAACGTGCCGGTCATTATTGCCCGGGGCGGCAAATGGTTCGCCCAGATCGGGACGAAAACCAGTTCGGGAACGAAGGTGTTTTCCCTGGTCGGCAAGGTCAACAATATTGGTCTGGCGGAAGTTCCCATGGGAACGACCATCAAGGAAATCGTATACGATATCGGTGGCGGAATTCCCCAGGGTAAGACCTTTAAGGCCGTTCAGACCGGCGGCCCCTCCGGCGGCTGCATTCCGGAGTCGCTGATCGATTTGCCCGTCGGGTTCGATGAGTTGGGCAAGGCGGGATCGATGATGGGCTCCGGCGGCATGATCGTGATGGATAACACGACCTGCATGGTCGATATCGCCAAGTATTTTGTTAATTTCCTCGCTAAAGAATCCTGCGGAAAATGCACCCCCTGTCGAGAGGGCATCCGCAGAATGAGGGATATTCTTGAAGACATCTGCACCGGCAAAGGACAGGAAGGAGATATCGATCTTCTGAAGGATATGTCCGACGCGATGATCGACGGTTCTCTTTGTGCCCTGGGCGGAAGCGCCCCCAATCCGGTATTGAGCACCCTCCGTTACTTCCAGGATGAATATGTGGCGCATATCCGGGACAAGAAGTGTCCTGCCGGTGTCTGTAAAGCCCTCATCAAATTCCGGGTTGTGGAGGACAAGTGCACCGGGTGTACGAAGTGCCGTAAAGCGTGTTCGACCCACGCCGTCAAGGGGCTCAGGCAAGAGGTTCACGAGATTGATCAGACCCTGTGCATTCAGTGCCGTGCCTGCTACGAGGTCTGTGCGTTTAATGCCATTATTATCGAGTAAAGGGAAACAGACATGGTCAATTTAGTCATTGATGGTAAAAATATTCAGGCGAAAAAAGGTAAGACCCTTTTAACCGTGGCCAGGGAGAACGGAATCGAAATACCGACCCTGTGTTCCCATGAGTCCGTTGCAAATTCCGGTGCATGCCGCCTTTGCGTTGTGGAGATTACGAAAGGAAAGCGGAGTAAGGTCGTTACTTCCTGCCTCTACACGGTTGAGGATGGTCTGGTCGTCGATACGAAAAGTGAGAGGGCGCTGAAGGTACGCCGGTTTGTCATGCAATTGCTCATGGCGAAATGTCCCACGTCGAATGTCATTCGTGACATGGCGGCGAAAATGGGAATTGCTCCAGAGGCCAGGTTCAAACCCAACGAAGATGGCAAAAAGTGCATTTTCTGCGGTCTTTGTATCAAGGTTTGTGAGGAAGTCGTGGGCGTAAGCGCCTTGGGTTTTGCTTTCCGCGGTGTGGATAAAGGCATGGGAACTCCGTATCGTGAACCTTCTTCCGTCTGTATCGGGTGCGGGAGTTGCGCATACATCTGTCCGACGCAGCAGATTGTAATGTCTTCCACGGAAGATACGCGGTCCATCTGCGGCAAAGCGTTCAAGATGAAAGCCTGCTCCGTTTGCGGCCGTTATTTTGCACCGGAAGAGCAATTGGCGTTCATCAGTGAAAAAACGGGCGTTTCTCTGGAAGCGCTATCGGTTTGCAGCAGTTGTCGTTGATATAGCTTTTATTCCTCAGTAGCTCAGTCGGTAGAGCAGATGGCTGTTAACCATCGGGTCCGTGGTTCGAGTCCGCGCTGAGGAGCCAGACATTACCAAAACTGGGCACTCTAGTGGAGTGACCCAGTTTTGTTGTTTCTAGTGCTCCTGCAAGTGCCCCATAACTGCCCTTCAGATGGACGTTTTCACCTTCAACCCTGATCTCATCCACCAGCAGTTTGATATATTCCTTACCGAAGTTTGATTCCTTGTCCTTCAGTTTTTTCGATAATACAGAGCAAAAAGTCTGAACATTCTTATGACCAAGCTTTGACACCGGGAGTTCTGTTTCTCTTTTTAGACTTGCCATTTCCGTCAGGATTTCCTGCCTTCTGGATTGATGTTTGTGAACCCTTTCGTGAAGGGTTGAATCCAATGGCAAAATGCCCTTTTCAACAGCTTCATAAAGCCGATCTGTCTTTTGCTTCTGATCCTCAAGTTCCTTCGAAAGCTTCTTGAGTTTATTGTTCTGATCTTCCTTGGATGCTTTCAAGTCATTTCCCATGGCCTTCAGCATGGCAGTGACCCTGGTGGGCGTAAAAACCTTTTCGGCCAGAGCTTCAAGAATGAGTGAATCCAGTTTTTCCATTCTGATGTTTTGAGTTGGACAGGCGTCTTTCCCATGATGAATACGGGTTGTGCATTTATAATAGCGGTAACTTCCACCTTTGCCCGTGGCTAAAGTCATCGGCGCACCACATTGACCACACTTCAAAAGGCCCGTTAAAAGCGTAGGTGAATTCACAACCCGTGGCGGCACATTCTGAGGGGAACGTTCGAACTTCCGTTGCTGTGCAAGATCAAAGGTTTCTTGATCAAGAATCGGTTCAACGGATATTTCAACCCATTCGGATTCTGGTTTTACTTTCCTTGTTTTGGTTTCCATCCGGTTAAACGTATATTGTCCAAGATAAAGACGGTTGGAAAGGAGCTTGCTGATCATGGTTATTTTCCATGTTTTCCCCCTCATGGCCACGCCCATATCATTCATATGGTTTGCTATGCCGACCAATCCCAATGAACGGCCATTATGACCGTTCAGATACAGGTCAAAGATTTTCCGGACAATGGCCGCTTCGGTGTGATCAATCATTAACCGCTTTTTCTTGCCCTTGTTGCCGGCTTCTTTGACTTCAACAGTCGTAAAACCATAAGGTGGTGTTGATCCATTGAAAAACCCCTGCCGAGCATTTTCTTTCATAGCCCTTAGCGTGTGTTTTGCGTTTTCCTTGCTCTGGTATTCATCAAACAGGCTGAAAATACGGCGGGCCATTTCACCGGAAGGATCGTCACTTGTTTGCTGTGTAATGGAAATGATGATGACCCCATGTTTTTTCAGCCGCCTTTCGTATATCCCGAATTCAATGGCATCACGAAAGAATCGGGAAAGGCTGTGAATGATGATGGCATCAAAAGGAGGGGGTGATATACAGGCATCACCGATCATCTGTTGAAATACCGGCCTTCGATCATCCGTAGCGGAAGCACCCGGCTCCACATATTCAACGGCAATATTGTAATGACGTGCCTTGCACCATTCCCTCATTTGACGAAGCTGATCCGGAATGGATAAGTCTTTTTCCGCCTGCTTGGTTGTTGAAACACGAGCATAAAGCGCAACGATCATGATCTGTTCTCCTCGCTCTGCATCAAAACCCTGATCATCAGTTCCCTTAAGTGAGACTGAACGAGCCTGATTTCTGCCTTTGATACCGAATCTTCAGGAATTTCGAAATCTATAATAACAGACACGCCCTCACCTTTTTGTGATTTGCTCAAACATGACACACCCCTTCTTTGCTTAGTGTATTCCTGCCCAAGCCTTACCTTTCCTGACTACACAAAACCCTTTCCAGTTCCTTCACCAAACCACTTTTTCCAAATTCATCAAGCGTCATCTTTCTGAATAATTGGAACTTATCCTGAGGCAATGACAACTCTGCAAGATCAAGAATCTTCTTAACCCTGTTATTAATAAGAGTGAGTATTTCCTCTTTCGTTACCATTCGCCTAAGAGCATTTCCTTCATGCGCTTTTCAACATCCATTTGCCATGATAATGGTTCATGGAGCTTATCTTTGATGAGGCTGTTCATATAAAATCCAGTATCATCAAGGCTGATTTTCTTCCTTTTCTTCTGAATGCACCGGATCGCCGCCAGCCTTTTTAGATAACCATACACGGATATGATAATCTGCATCTTCCGTTCTTCCAGTGATGCCGTCTGCCCGTACACCTCACAGACTTCAAGAGTTTCCAGAGTTTTGATTTTCTCTTGCAGATCAATCCATAAAGGATGAAGGGGCCATCTTGAACGGTTTGAATCACCCGTTGGAATGCGCAGGGTGTCATGATCTTCAGACAGATATTGCAGTAAATTGCCGATTCTTTCTTTTAAATCCTGAAAAGTGACAATGCCGAATGTCTTTAGAATGTCTTTTCTGATCTGCCATTCAATGCGCCATATATCTTTATCTTCACCCCACAGGATGAAAAACCATGCTTTGTCGCTTTGCTGTTCAATCTCCGTAATCTTGTCATAAACCCTTAGAACTATGTCGTCTTTCCCGAAGGTGAATGTTTGAACTTTTCCATTTTCCCTGTGTTTGCTGTCTTTCGCTGCCCTGCTTACAAAGGAATCTTCATTAAAATCCATTTGTTCTATTTTATAATCAAAACAATAGTCGATACGGGACAGGCTTTCATTTGTGTATTGCTCATATCCGACAGAGGCCGCCCATTTGATGAACTTATTGTGAAGCTTATACGCAGAATCTTGCCAAAGTGCCTGACTGGAAAATGTGACAAAAAAATTGGGGATGTTAAATTCTCCCAACTCTATTTTAAAAAAGTCATTGCTGATGATAAATGGATAACCTGAGGGCGATCCTGAAGGGTGAAGAAGGAATTCTGCATTCCCAAGTGTTACAGGACGTGGGCTTTTGTTCTTTGAATGACGAATGGATTCTTTTAGAGAAGCAAGCATCTGAAAATCAAGAGAAGCTCCTATACACGGGTCCAAATAATATGCGCATTGAATGGTATCGAAACCATGAAGTAACAATCTGTAATTATTACTTTTACAATCCTTATTTTCATTCATTTTTTATTTCCTCAAGCTTGCAAAATCCTTAACTCTTATCCTTTGAATCAAACTCACGAACTTCCATTATTTCGTTCCTGCCCCGTGAAATGTATTTTTTGCCAGTTTCTTTGTCGATTATGAATTTCTTATCCTTGGAAAGCATATATTTACCAATTTTTATCCATGAATAATATTCAACAGGAATGCCTTCCTTGTAAGCATCATAATCTTCTTGCCATTCATTTAGGATCATTTGTAAATCTGAAATAGGACAGTCCTCTTCATAAATTTCATTCGAGATTCTACCACTCCGTTCAGATTGCTTAACAGTTTCATCAATTATAAAAGACATAGGAATGGAATAATTCATTTCTTGAATTCCTTTTTCCAAATCTTCGAGATTTTCAAGAAGATTCTTAATCTTATTGCCGAGATACATAGAGATGCTTGTCTCTGCTCCATATTTTTTGAACATCGCAACCAATCGATTATAAACATCCTCATCTACTGTGAATGATTTTATTTTCTTAGCCATATATTTAGCCTCCTGTATATATTACTATATAGCCATATATATACCATTATCGCCCCTGTCAAGATTTTTTTGTTACTCTGATTATTCACTAAAGAATGGTTATGTATTTTCAGGCCCCCGTGTTACTGAAGCGGGGGCTTTTCCCACTCTCTGACCTTTTTTCTTGCCTGGGATTCCCTGCCCGGGTTCGGTCGCTCTACGGGCGACCCTCCCCCCGGTCAGGTATTGAATGGGATACAAAAGAAAGAGTTACCCACAACCTCGCCCGCCCTGCTACCCTTCAGGGCAGCGGACAAGGATGTGGATAACTCTACAAATAATCTAAATTCTGCTTATTGATTTCTTCCTGAAAGTAAGTGTCATATAAATTTCGACTTAATACGCCCTTTCAAACCGTATTCAGTATTGTCATTTTTCCCATATATTACCACCCCCGGCTTTTGGTCTTTATTACCACGAAATGCCCAAGGGTTAAAATTCTATTTAATTGATTCTGTGATAGATTTTCTTATTTTCATTTTTCATCAAATACAGTAGGATGGCGCAAATATCGGAAAAAACCAGGTTGGGTATATTAATTGTTAAGCCTGAAAGACAGAACATGAATACATCACATCCATACTGGAATCCGGTGCCAGTCCTTGAGAGAACCGTCTTTGACATCTTAAACAGAAATATTTTGCAATTACAAAACAGTAATGCTGATAGTCTACCGAATCTTCGCCCCGCTCACACTCTCTTGCTCGGGTCTGATTATAGCGGTGAATCGTCGCACTCTCCCTATATGGTATATTCCTTCTTGCTCGTATCTTTAGATGCTTGGCAAGGCTGGGAGCTGCAACGAATAGCCATTAGGGACGCGTTCTTTTCGGACTCACGGAGAATGTCCTTTAAACGATTGAATGACATTCAAAGACAGAAAGCGTTAGTCCCATTGTTACAGGCGGCTGATGCTCTTGAAGGCCTTTCCTTCACGGTCGCCATGAATAAGGGCTCCGAATCTATCTTTCCGAGTCCGCCGCTGGATTTGAATAACCCCGATTTTACTGCATTCGCGAAATGGAAACGACGCATTCTGGAAAAAGCATTTCTATCGACTCATTTCCTAAGCTTCCTTTTGTCCGGGCTGTGTAGGCCAGGACAAGATGTGTTATGGTTTACGGATGAAGACAGCATAGCGGCAAACGACCAGCGCGTTATTGAGCTTACTCAACTGTTTGGTTGGATTAGCAGTCTGTATCTGAGTTTTTCAATGGGCCACTGTCGCTGTGGTACAGCTCGTTGCGATAACGGCACTATGCAGATTGAGGATTTTCTGTCAGTTCCAGACCTCATCGCGGGAGCCATTGCTGAGCAACTGGATGTTAAGCGAAATGACCCGAAGGAATTGTCAGATGTGTTCTGGTTGAATAGGCCTGACCAGACGAATAAGAGCAATATTATCAATTGGTGGCTTTCAGACAGCACGAAACCATTGAAAAGGCTACTGTGCATTATAGATCCATCCAAGGACGGGAGGCGGCATTTGGTATCTTGGTATCACTTTCATGATAGAGGCGAGGCTTAACCATGGCTTGCAGCGGATCGCCGATAAATCCGGCTCCCGCTGAAGCCGCGCTAGCTCTCAGAAGATACGATGCCTAGAGACAAAATAATTAAAAGAACATTTGAAATTGCTGATGATGGTATGCAAGGTGTAATTGGATACTTTTTTTATGGACTTGCTTGCAAAAAAGTAGCACCTGATGATCAATTAGTTGTAACCCTCCCAAAAGAAGCAATACCAATTACGCACGATTGGGTTCGTTTTTATAAACCAACTCTTCTAATTCAAGAAATGAATGAATTATTTGAACCCTATCATTCACGGATATGCCTTATCTCAATAATCAGTATGTTTGAGGGCGCTCTGTCTAGTTTTATTGACAGGCTTGTTCTGGCAGGTAAAATTACAAAACCTAAAAAGTCTAATTATAAAGCAAGGCTTGAATGGGCATTTGGTCTAGCATTGCAATCAAGACACATAAATCCAAAAAGGATTCCCGATCTTTGTTTGGATGTTGATCATGCTAGACGGATCAGAAACCTTTGGATGCATAATAATGGGTTACTTGATGATGGATATGACGATTGCATCCCTATACCTAACCATTCGCCAATTATTAATCCCTTATTTGTTGAATACAAAAAAGACAAAAGAAAGAAAATTCCCGTAATATTAGCACCAACTGCCTTTCTCAAGATTGGACTATCACACATTGAGCTCTTACACCAAGTACATCACTTTATCCAAAAAACATATTTCAATCAAAGGCGGTCATATAGTTATATTTCTACTAAGAAACGAATAGAGTGGCGTAGGCTTTTAATCGGGATTTGATGTATGTATTGAAAAATGAAGCTAACCACGGCAATCCAGCCGATCGCTTCGCTCCGGCTGATTTTTCGTTACACCTTTCAAATAATAATCAACAAAGATGAGATTTGAAAAGAATCGCTGGTTTGTAGGTGAAGGAAAGAGCAGCATTCATTTTTCAAGGTTTACTTTCGCTAACGATAGATTTTCAATCCATTGCGCATTTTCTTTTTTTTCGGGGAGCCAGACATAAACCGCTTTTTATGGCGGGTGAATCGAAAAAGGTCCTGACGGACAAACAAACGTCAGGACCTTTTTTTAAAGGAAGGCAACCGTAATCATTAATCATGTAAATACGGCGATCACAAAAGCCAAACCCTCCGGTTCCCGGAAGGATACACCAAGGGAGGGCTTGTCATTCATCCCATTTTTCAACTCCGGCCGAAGCAACCCCCTCCGACAGGGTACATGTTTATGGCCATGTCTTTCCGCCGCAAATAAAACAGATCATCAAAATCCGAGGTACTTAAAAGATGCTTTTAACCGCGTACGATAAGTGGAAACTTTATCGTCCTCAATGGTTAAATCCAGTTTAATCACTTCAGCGACTCTCATGTCTTTGATTGTTTTGGTTGCGACCTCCACAGCGTTTTTTGCCGCCTCCTCCCAGGAAATCCTGCTGACACCAACCAACTCGATAATTTTGTAAGTACTTTCAGGCATGACGTATCTCCTTTCTCTTGATTACCGTTCGGGGGGAATCCTTCTATAAGTGATTCCACATGTGACGATGGAAGAAGATTGATTAATCGATAAAAGAGCAAACCGTAAAGAAAATTTACTCCCTCGGATGAGAGGGATTTGTAGGCTATTTATAAACGTAAAAATTTTTTTAGTCAACTCCCAAGTTACCTAGGAATAGAGAAACAAAACTATTCTAGAAACAGATATTCAAATCTGTTTTTTCCGATCAAATAAGGACCTATTTTTCTAAATACTAGTTTTTAATCCGTATTAAAACAGTGTACAACAAGTATTGTCTTGCCGGTCAGACATACCATAATAGAGCCGTATTTTCCACCGTAAAGTTCAATCTGTGCCGCATGAACGTCTTAAGTGAGAAAGTTGTTATCTGTCGGGTAGTTACGGGATAATTAACAGTTCGAGTGTTTCCAATCGATCAAAGGGGATGTTCATGAACATATTACTTGCCGTATTCGAGTCTGTCCGTAACGACTTCCCCACATTTTTTCCCAAGCCTTTAGAGGGTCATTGAAAGGCCCTTCTAAGGGCTTTTTTTGCAGGGTTTTTCCTAACGTTGTTTACATTTCATGGAGGGAGGGTTTTCGAAGATATGAGATGGAAAAGGAT
>Ga0302246_1002044_pt1 | contig 12764 bp, 10 predicted proteins | sample AAG_UR_Trp_MG_FD_193533 | JGI IMG/M metagenome (GOLD analysis project Ga0302246, IMG submission 193533) | Enriched activated sludge microbial communities from anaerobic digester in WTTP, New Holstein, Wisconsin, United States - AAG_UR_Trp | ecosystem: Engineered > Bioreactor > Anaerobic >...
ACCATCTTGTTTTCAGGACAAAGCACAGTATTCCTTCCCTCGTCCGGGATCACTCGGAGCAGCTGTACTCCTATATATCCGGGATAATCAGAAACAAAAACAGTCACCTGTACATTGTAAATGGTACATTTAATTTTTAATCAAAATTAACACCCCATCACCAGTAAAAGGCAAAGTGAAATTTTTATACCCGCCTCCTTTCACTGGTGTATTAATTTTCATAGACCTGTTGAGAATTGGAAAAAACCACTCGATATAATAATTTGCATTTATATCACAGGATAGCATATTTATAGTAACATCACCCCCATTAGGTAAATAAACGATAAATACATTCTTTTTATCCGTCAAACAATATCCGGTTGAAGCGATGTCCGGTTCCGGAAACAAATCTATCAAGTTAACACTATCTGCTATTTTCCTGGCATATCCCATATTAGTACGCACAAAATGCCAATCAGGGTAATCACGATTGTCTTTACTAACTCCACCCGTGAAAACCCATGAAACTCGCTCATCGCTGTGATACTCAATTGGCTGCCAAGGATCCATAAAAATTGGATTATATCCTCTGGTGAAACTTTTCCATACCCATTTCCAATTACCGCCATGCCCCCACAAGTGGTCCGTATCCAGAATATTGATTTTACCAAATTTATTAGCTGGAGGGTCATCCATGTAATTTTCCATATATTTTGTTCCCGGATACGCCCACCTTAACGGCTCCATCGTTGGCGACACCCAATCTGCACTGCTTTCATACAAATTTTTATTTAAATGACCAAGCTGACTCGGGGTTGTATAACCAATTGCATGTTGTTTATTTTTACTTTTTTCATACTCACGTATCAAATTTATAACCCATTCCTGCCAATCATGATCACCGCCCTCATTGCTAACTTCATATAAAACGTTATCAAGATCATTTACCGTTTCAATAACCTTTTTAATATATTGTTCTTGAATTTCCAATAATTTAGGATTTCTCATGCTGTGAATTGTTGCTAATGAGTTGTTATCGGCAACACTATCCCTGGCTCCAATGCCATTAATATTATTATTTTTATTCCATGGATGTGCTCTCCATGGATCAGAAATGCCAGTTTTATCCAGACTCCAACCTTGAAATAACATCACTGAAACATAGATGCCTCGATTGCCAGCCTGTATAATACGTTGACGTAATCTGTCAAAATAATATTGATTAAACCTGGTTAAATCAAATTTAGTTCCTCCGTCTCCAGCTTTTCCTTTTCCTGAACGTTGATAAATATTTGGATGCCAAAAGATTGTATCAGGCGTCCAACTTGCAAAAGCGGAATTCTCAAACATCCATAACCTCATAAAATTATGATGGCATTCTTCCATCATTTTCAAATAATTTTCATAATCAAATCTTTTTGTTGTATCAATACCAATTTCTTGAAAATTAGCCCATGTATGGGATCCTGTCAGGTATATGGCTTTTCCTGAATTATCAATAAAATAATTAGGATTATTAGGGTTTGTTTTCAATGGGCCGTTGAAATGTCTATTCATTGTATTCGCATCTGATTCAGGGCTATTTGAATACAAAACAAAAGAATAGGAAGTGAATAGAAGGATTAGGATGATTATTTTTTTTTGCATAATATGAAAAATTAAATTGAAAAATTTTCTGTAATATAAAAATATCTACCTATAAATGCCAAAATCCTTTTAGTCAAGTTTAACTTACAGGATATAATATAGCCTAAAACTACAATCTAAAATTGAACAAATTAATGATATCAAAAAGTTACACGCTACGTAGCTTTGTTTCTGTAAAATTGGATTAGCGAAGTAATAGAAAAAGAAAGTCACGGTTGAATAATAGTTCTAAAGTACTAATCAAAAAACTTACAACCATGACTTTCAAAGAACGTGAGCAAATTATGAAGAAAAATCCAGATGAGCTGCTATCAAAGTTGATAGATTATCAGGGCGAGAATCGCTGGCTGATATATTACGGCTTGGTAGAGAAAATATGGAGCTTGAAAGCGTTCGCTGAATAATATGTTATCATTGAGTTGCCCAGTCGGGGTAAGAAGACTGAAAATTTGATCATTTTTCTATTAGTATCTTTCAAACACTCCCAGTCCAAACAATGCAAAATCATATTTTACGGGATCTTCCGGATCAAAGCCTCTAAGAACAGTATCAAGCTCGGCAACTGCCTTGGCATCATTCTGTTTACGGGTGATCAGTCCGAGCTTCCGGGCAACGTTCCCCGAATGAACATCAAGCGGACATGACAATACCGAGGGCGGAATGCTTTTCCAGATACCGAAATCCACGCCCTTGTCATCCTTGCGGATCATCCACCTGAGATACATGTTTATCCTTTTAGCGGCAGAACCTGTCAGCGGGTCGGGCAGATGCTTCCTCGACCGTTCGAGATGGGGTACGGAAAAAAACTCTTTCTTCAGATAGTGAATAGCCGGCTGGAGTGAATCTTCCGTCTGGTATTTCACGAATATACCTTCCAGTCCGCCCATGTTTTTATACAGGTGCCTCAGACCTCCAATGAATGCCAGGAGATCATCTGAATTGAAGGTGCGGTGCACGAAACCTTCCATCTTTCTGAGGTGCCGGTCATTATGGTTAAGGATGAAGTCGTGGGGCGAATCTCCCATGTATCCCATCATCCGTTTTGCATTCTTTACAATGGAGGCACGGTTTCCCCATGATATGACCGCGGACAGGAACCCCGATATTTCAATGTCTTCCTTCCCGGTATATGCATGGGGTACCTGAACAGGGTCGAGCCCGATGAATGCCGGATTGTTGTACCTGGCCGCCTTTTCATCAAGAAAATCCTTCAGTTCTTTTGTGATTCGTACCATGCATATTTCTTTAAACAGGTCAAAAATACTGATAATGACAAGGGTTTCCTACGCTACCTTAATTATCCGAAAGAATATTTTTATCTTTTTTGCCGCCGATCCTTTAAATAAGGGGGAAATTGTTCTTTCCGCGAAGGTCAGATGCGAAGCATCCGGAAAAATTTACTTAGAAGTCATATTATAAGGGGTAAATTGTTGTTTCTGCGAAGTTCCGATGCGAAGCATCCGGACAAGAGAGTCACTTAAGTGACTGAATATTAATAACCCCCGGTGTTAACCGGGGGGTTAGAGTCACACCAATGATTTTGAGCCCCGGACGGGGCGACACAAACGAGGATTTTCCCTGGAATTTAGTATCTTGCTTTCGTCTCGTTGTATTATTAACAAAAACATCAATGCTATGTCAAGCTATCGGCAATTGCTGTACCATCTTGTTTTCAGGACAAAGCACAGTATTCCTTCCCTCGTCCGGGATCACTCGGAGCAGCTGTACTCCTATATATCCGGGATAATCAGAAACAAAAACAGTCACCTGTACATTGTAAATGGTACCGAAAACCATCTTCATATTCTGACTGATCTTCATCCCTCTGTTGCTTTGGCGGATTTTATGAGGGAGTTAAAAGCATCAACATCAAAATGGGTGAAAGAGAAAGGGATTTTTCCTTTGTTTGACGGATGGGCCGAAGGGTATGGATCGTTCACCTGTTCATATTATGATTTGGGTTATCTGGTTGAGTATATCAGGAATCAACATGAACATCACAAAAAGAAATCATTTGAAGATGAATACAGGAGTCTTATACAAATAGCCGGGATTAAGATTGACGAACAATATTTTCCGTAAGAGTCCAGCTCCTGCGGAGCTGAACAGTCAGGGGGGGATGCCGGACCTCCGGTTTCACCGGAGATTATTGTTATCCTTCTCATCCTGAGAAGGATCGAGTTTATGGATGCTCCTTCGGAGCATGTCTCTGCCAGAGAGTTATATTACGGGAGAAAGTTATTAACTTCAATATTATTCATACCGGTGGATGGCAGTACAAGAGAGCTACCTTCTAAAGGGAAGTATGAGCTTCCGTGAAGATCAGATGCGAAGCATCCGGACAAAAGAGTCACGTAAGTGACTGAATATTAATAATCTCCGGTGTTAACCAGGGGTTAAAGTCACACCAATGATTTTGAGCCCCGAACGGGGCGACACAAACCCGGATTTTCCCTGGAATTTAGTATCTTGCTTTCGTCTCGTTGTATTATTAACAAAAACATCGGCCGGGTGGTAGGTGAGTTACCATCATTGGTATTGTCCAGCTCCTGCGGAGCTGAACAGTCAGGGAGGGGCCGGACCTCCGGTTTTACCGGAGGTTATTGTTGTTCTTCTCATACTGAGAAGGCTCTGGTTGAAGGATGCTCCTTCGGAGCATTTCTTTGCCAGAGAGTTATGTTATGGGGGAAAGCTATCAACTTCAATATTATTCATACCGGCGGGTGGCAGTACAAGAGAGGTATCTTCTGAAGGGAAGTTTGAGCTTCCGTGAAGATCAGATGCGAAGCATCCGGACAAAAGAGTCACGTAAGTGACTGAATATTAATAACCCCCGGTGTTAACCGGGGGTTAAGATCACACCAATGATTTTGAGCCCCGAACGGGGCGACACAAACCCGGATTTTCCCTGGAATTTAGTATCTTGCTTACATCTCGTTGTATTATTAACAAAAACATCGGCCGGGGGGAGATGAGTCACCCTCATTGGTATTGTCCAGCTCCTGCGGAGCTGAACAGTCAGGGGTGGACCGTACCTCCGGTTTCACCGGAGGTTATTGTTATTCTTCTCATTCTGAGAAGGCTTTGGTTGACGGATGCTCCTTCGGAGCATGTCTCTGCCAGAGAGTTATGTTATGGGAGGGAGTTACCGGTATTAATATCGCCCTGTTCCTGCATGTCATAGCCAGAGAGTTATGTTACGGGAGCAAGTTCCCGGGATCAATATCGTCACTCTTACATGTCATGGCCAGAGGGTTATCTGATCGGGGAGAGTTTCCAACTTCAACATTATCTCAATTAATTGTGTGGCGGGAAAAATGTGAAAGCGGAAATTTTATAAGTTTACGGAATATATTTAAGACAATGACAAACGAAATTAAAATTCACGATCTGAACGCTGAAAATTTCATAACTGAAAGGGTAAATGAAATTGTTTCTGCAGTAGGACAGGGCACCGCTATAAATGCCCTCTCGGGGGGAGTTGATTCTTCAGTTGTGACATTGCTGGGCCACAGGGCCCTGGGCCACAGGCTTCGGACGGTTTTTGTCCAGAACGGACTTATGCGTGAGGGCGAAGCTGAATTTGTGGCAGACATATTCAGCAAACTGGGAGTGAAAGTTGAGATAGTTGATGCCCGGAAAGAGTTTCTTGATGCCCTTAAAGGCATAACTGACCCTGAGGAAAAACGTGAAGCCATTACCCAGACCTTCTACAAAAAGGTTTTTGGACGCATCGTCAGGGAAAGCGGTGCAAAATTCCTTCTCCAGGGGACCATCCTTACGGATATTGACGAAACAGTGGCCGGGATAAAAAGACAGCACAATGTTTTTGCACAGCTCGGGATCGATCCGGAAGAAACTTTCGGATACCAGATCCTTGAACCATTGATCCGGCTGCGAAAGGATGGGGTGCGGGTTGCAGGAAAAGCCCTCGGACTGCCGGAAGAGATGTTCAACAGGATACCTTTCCCCGGACCGGCTCTGGCGGCACGGATCATCGGGGAAGTTACCGCTGAAAAGCTCGATCTTGTAAAAAAGGCCACTTCTGTCGTTGAAAGGATCCTTGCCGGTACAGGTGCCTTCCAGTATATGGCCATCCTCCACAACGACCGGGTTACGGGAATGAGGGAAGGAAAACGTAAGTTCGGACACCAGATAGAAATACGTTGCTGGGACAGCGTCGACGCCAGAACAGCAAGTCCTACAAAACTGCCGTTTGAAACCCTGGAAGAACTGGCTTCCTCGATCCTTGAGAATGTACCGGAGGTTGTGTCCGTTACCTATAACATAGCTTCAAAGCCGCCTTCAACACTTGAGGCCATTTAACGGAGCTGCCGATCTTTCCTGGTCCTGTGATTTCCCTGCCAGTTTGCCGCATGGTCAGCAATTATCCTTGCCGGAAGCGGCTAACTTTTCCGGTGGACTTTTTCGGAAATCTCTCAGGTTAAGGAGAAGGGATAATATCAATGCGACCAGGAAAAGATAAAACGTCAGCCGGCCAATCAAAATGGCATTGAAATCTATCCCGGTCAGCCGGTCGCAGAGATACTTGATATATGAAGCCGGCAGGTTAGTGTACCCAAGCTTTTCAAGAACCCTGAAATGCCAGTCGGTGAGGGGACAATATCCAAGGGTACCCGTCAGCATCCCAAGGAACAGCCACGAACCTCCGGTCAGAAGCAGAAACACCAGGTTAAGCTTCCTGGTTCTCTTCCATAACCAGCCTGACAGATTGAAGATTATAAGACAGGTATGGAACAAAACAAAAAAGATATCTATAATTCTGTATATCAGCATCTCCTGATATTTCCTCGAGAATTGTTCCCGTCGCCGTAAACCGGTGCCTCCTCCAGAATGGACAAGGGAACACTGTTGATCTGCCGACTGATCATTGTGTCAGAACGGGCAATATTATCTTTCCCGGGTACTTTTTACTGTGATAAATTTGTATGGTTGCTTTCTGAAAATCTGATTCCCTTGCTTCATAAATATTTACAAACTTCTGTGGATTCCTGTCAGCAAGGGGGAACCAGCTGCTCTGGATCTGGATCATTATCCTGTGCCCCTTCTTGAAGGTATGGGCAACGTTGCCCACTTCAAATTTCACTCTCTCCACTTTTCCGGGTACAAAAGGAGCAGGTTTTTCAAAGCTGTTGCGGTAGCGGCCCCTGAATATCTCTCCGTGAACGAGCATTTCGTAGCCTCCGCCAGGATATTTGGAAAAGGGCATTCTTACGGAATAGGGCTCTGTCCTGAGATGTCCCGGATCGTCAGGGAAAACGTCAATCAGTTTCACAACAAAGTCAGCATCAGTTGATGAGAGGGAAACAAAAAGATCGGCGGTCAGCATTCCGGTAAGCGTGATCTCCTCTTCCAGGATATCCGTCTTAAACACAAGAACATCGGGCCTTCTTGAAGCAAAGCGCTGGTCATCCGTCATATATTCCATTGTCCGTAAAAAATGGACGTCCTCGGTATAGGGCACAGGCTTTGACGGATCGCTGACATAATCACTGTGCTCTGGTCCTGATCCGGGCCGCTGCCAGCCGAGCCTCCCTGACGGCTGCAGGAACAGGTCGGTGTTGACAGTTCCGGCGGGCGGCCAGCTGCCGAATTCCTTCCACTCATTCCTGCCGGTTATGAAGATGGTGGCTTCAGCAATTTCAGGCTTCGATCCCTTACCTTTGAGATAATAATTGAAAAAGGGTATTTCAATATTCTGCTGGTACCACTGGGAGGTATTGCTCCCGAAACCGATGTTCCCCAGATATGAGCCGTCAGGCCACGACCATTGCCCGTGTGCCCAGGGGCCCATTACGATCCTGTTGAATTCCTTCATGGGATTATTCTCTTCAGCTGCCTTGTAAGAGTTCCAGGCACCCCAGTTGTCTTCCGCGTCAAAATGTCCGCCGACCCACAGCATTGCAGGGTTGAGATTTTTTGTGGCGTTCCTTGCGTCGCGGACTTTCCACCACTCATCATAATCGGGATGTGAATAAAGCTCCTTCCAGAAAGGTACGCTGTCTCCTGCCAGCCTGGCAAAAGCAGGCAATGCACCCGTTTCAAGGAAAAACCTGTAATTATCCTGATACGGCAGACGGATGTTTTCCGGCCCTTTTGTTGAAGGTTTCGGACGGGGCAGGCCAAAACCGGCTCCCAGGGCCGGATAAAACCTGAATGCATCGAGCAGGAAAAAAGCTCCGTTGTGGTGAAAATCATCGCCGATGAACCAGTTCGTCACAGGCGCCTGCGGACTGACGGCCTTAAGTGCCGGATGATTACTGGCTGCAGCCATCGTGGAATAGAAACCCGGATATGAAATTCCGAAAACACCCACCTTCCCGTTATTGTGAGGAATATTCTTTAAAAGCCATTCTATTGTATCGTATGTGTCGCTCGACTCATCAATGTCGCTGTTGTCCTTCCTGTGAGGATTGAACGGCCTGATATCGGCAAACTCCCCTTCACTCATCCAGCGTCCGCGGACATCCTGCTTAACCATGATGTAACCCTCAAAAAGGTAATATTTCAGATACCTGTTCCAGAAATCCCTCCATGCACCCTCTCCGTACGGTGCACACGAATAGGGCGACCTCTCCATAAGTACCGGATGATCTTCGGATATGTCCCTGGGAATATATATAGAAGTGAACAGCTTCACTCCGTCGCGCATCGGTATCATCCTCTCGATCTTGGTGTAATTGTTCACTATCCATATGCTGTCGGTGTTCTGGGCATTCAATCCCGCCATGAGTGCAAAAGCAAGCAGTGAAGTGATAAGGTTTTTCATCTTGTTGTCATTTGGTTGTTGATCGTTTTTCGGAATGCAGGCATAATGGCAGCCAATCAGTTCATTAAACAGCATCCGGACCTGCTTTTCTGACAGGGCCGGCAAGGATTCAGTTTTCAGACTAAATGGATATCTTCCGGTTGTCCTTTCAGTGAAGAGCAGAAATACTAATTTAAATTTAAATTCTAAATTTGGGGTGGTAGTTTAAAATAATTCAATGCCGCCGGCAGGTTTTTCATTGGTTTAAGTGCCGGGATTTATAGCGTATGATCCAAACAGGCAAAATTCTGGTAATTGCAGGGGTGGTCCTGGTCATTGCAGGACTGATAATCTGGTTCCTGGGAGATAAACTGAACTGGCTGGGCAATCTGCCCGGCGATATCAGGATTGAAAGGGAGAATATCAGGTTTTATTTCCCAGTTACCACAATGATAGTGGTCAGTGTGATTTTGTCCCTGCTGCTGTGGCTTATAAGAAAGCTGTTCTGATGTGTTAATATATTCACAATGAATTGATTCAATGATAATTGATCATGAAGCCGCAAACAGACAAGCTTTCAGGCCCGGTCTTCGTTAAATACCTGATAATATATTTCATACGAAAAAAAATAAAACTATCTGATACTTATTATTCCTGATGATCTTTAAACCATGCAAAAATAAATACATAAATTCATAGCAAAATCCTCGATACCCGGATGAAACAAAGAAATTAACTAAGGAACAGCCGAGATGAAGAAACTTCTTTTTCCATTGTTTTCAATTCTATCTTTATATACACATTCCCAGGATATTAAGATAAAAGGTTTGATTTCACCGTTATGTATCTTCGACGATTATTCTTTTCCTACCATCCAGCATGGTTTTGAATTAAGGTTAACTAAAAGGTTGGCATTATATTCTGAGGCTGGAATTAAATTTATGAAAACATCTTATGAATATTCAGATACATCTTTTGTAAAATCAAAGGGATATAAACTGAAAACAGAGATCAGGTATTACGTTAAGAACTGGAATAATCAGAAAGGAACCAATGAACGGGGTTTATTTCTGGGAATAAACACTTTCTGCATCAGGCATTCATTCAATGATTTATTATACTACACCAAAGATAGTGATCCCGATATAGGTATTCCGGATAGCTTTTCAGTTCTAAAGCATGTGTGGGGAGCAAATTTGGTTTTTGGCTGGCAACAGGTATTTATAAAACATATTGTAATTGAAAGTTATGGCGGCTTCGGACTCCGTCGGAGGAAAACTGAAAACCATAACCTGCAATTCAATCCATCAATGGATGAAATAGTACATTCTATAGATCCCAATTATGAAGTAATTATGTACAGTATAAATAGCGAAGCCGGAATACGTTCTCTCTTTAACTTTACAGCAGGATTCCGCATGGGTTATCAATTCTGAGCCCGCGTTTAAAATAATCCCCAAAAAGCTAGGATCTCCTTTTTGAGGCATATTCCTTAATATACCTTCGATAGTCTTACATTCAGGCAATGCATGTCAGGATTGCAGCAATCTGAATCCGGCGGCGCGAAGGCAATCCGGAGAATAACATCGATCAGGAAAGTGCTCCAAAAGACATGCAAAGGTTGAAACCCTTTCTTTCTCTTTAGGTCGGCTCACAACCCCCCGTTTCTTAGCGTCGTCGTTGTCCATATCCATGGTGTTGATGCCTGAAAAAACAATATTGGATTTCTCTGTCTTCAGGCGCCAGGCGAAAAGTTTGTGTAAAATACTGCGATACAGTTTGTTTGATATAAGGGCAATCAGAAGCGTTTCAGCGGCATATCGTAAGAAGTTGGCAAGCCCCCGCGTCTGGAAATTTTGACGTTTGTTACCTTTTTTTTTGTTAAATCACTTTATTTAGGTCAAAACTCTTTTTTGAAAACAATTCACAACTTTGAAAATATTGCAATAACTAATCTGAAGCTCCGCTGTTTTTATTATCATGCCTGAACCTTGGCCATGGTGAGGGAGCATAACCCGGACAGCCGGTTTTTATCGCCTTCATATAACCTTCATAATCTGTACCTCCCATTCCCCCGATATAAAGGGTGCCGTTTTTCAGAATAACAGGTGATGACCAGTTAACCGTCATTTTCAGATCAAATTTCCAGGCCAAGACACCGTCTGAGGCACGAACAGCATAAAGAAATCCGGTTTCTGCACCGAAATAGATCAGGCCATCAGCCCCGAGGGTCGGAGTTGAATATATATCATCAGGCATACCATGAACATTTTCCACTTCAAATTCCCATCTTTTCTCTCCTTCAGGGGAGAGACAAATTAGTCTGGCTATATCTGTTTCTGTTGCTTTGGTAGCAATATATACGGAACGGTTTGTGCCGATTACGGGTGAAGCTCTTACAAACAGGCCTACGGGATATCTCCACTGAATTTCCCCATTATCCTGACGGAAAGCATACAAGGCAGAATAATCCTTCCCTTCGTAAAACGCTTCAGATGCAATATAGACAAAACCACGGTCGTCAACAGCAGGAGCAGCATACGACATTTCCCACGGGTTGTCAAACCTGTTTTCCCATTTTAGTGATCCGTCAGGATTAATTGCCTTTACCCTGTCCTGACGAAACACAACATAAATGGTTTTATCAGGCCCGATTGCAGGCGACGACTTGGTCCGCGACTCGGGGAAATGCCACAGGATTTCCCTGGTAGTAGGAGAAACCGCATAAAGGCCGTCAGCACATATATAAATCGTACCGTCTGCGGAAATGGCAGGACAGCGCTGGCCAACATTTTCCACCATACGCGGGAAAAGAGTATTTGGTAATTTCCATTTCAATTTACCGTCAGGATAAAATGCATAGCAATTATATCCGAAATCCTGAACATAAATGTGTCCTGATGCATCAATTACCGGTGAAAAAAAAGAATATTGACCTGCAAAGCTCCATTTCAGTGTTCCATCTCCTGAAATGGCAAAAAAGGCTCCGTCACTTGTTCCACCCATCCCGGTGCCAAAATAAAGCGTTCCATCATCTCCGATTGCAGGAGTTGAATAATATACCGCCTTTTCTGTCTGATATTTCCACAGCACCATCTGTTTGGTGGTCACCGTCAGCGTTTTATTTCCATCCATTATGAAACTGCCTTCATAAGGAACAGTATCAGTACCAAGCATGACAACCATGTCAGTATAGTCATCCAATACTCTGTAACCATAATTGACTATGCTTCCGGCCGGATTTTGATATGACCCTGATTTTGGACCCCCATCAGCACCATTATCAACTTTAACCGTCAGGGTATAGCTTATGTATTCCTGATATTCCTTTTTATCTTTTTTACAGCCTGTATGTGCCAAACTAAAAAAGAGAACAGCTGATATAAAAAATCCAATGGCTTTCATTACAGTATCCTCAACTGAAATATTAAAAAGCTACTCTCAATTTACGGAATTTTACGTTTCTAACCCTCTTTTTTAAAGTAACTTTTATTCCGCAGACTCATTCTCAATTCAAATAAGCAAAACGGTGATAAGGAATATCTTCCTTAACGCTTTGCAATGCATAGGATTTCACCTTTCACATATTTTTATGATTCTCTTTGGTGACTTTCTTTTGGAGGGTCAAAAGAAAGTGACAATAAAAAAGCAAGGATTTCCCGTACAAAAACCAGGTTGCTTCACCGACAAACTATGCTGCAATTGAAATATATGTAACGCTCCTTCGGAGCTGATTGGCAGTGGGGTCACTAATCCCCCGGCTGGTGCCGGGGGTTATTAATATATAGCTCTTCCAGAGCTTGCTTTCAGTGGTCCCGGAAACCATAAGTCCTATATAAAGGCTTTGACACTGGAAGATACCCTTCAAAATAATCATAGCAGCAAGCTGAATCCGGCAGTGCGGAGGCAGACCGGAAAAGGTGCGAACCGCACCTGTTTTTTGGAGCGGGAAACGGCCCTCGCGCAAACGGCGAAAAACAGGAGCGGTTGTCTTTTCCGGGCTCTTTTTCTTTGGTGACTTTCTTTTGGAGATGCAAAAGAAAGTCACATCAACAATAAAAGTAAAGATACCCCCGGTGAGACATACTCATATTGATGTCACGCTCCTTCGGAGCTGATTGGCAGTGGGGTCACTAATCCCCCGGCTGGTGCCGGGGGTTATTAATATATAGCTCTTCCAGAGCTTGCTTTCAGTGGTCCCGGAAACCATAAGTCCTATATAAAGGCTTTGACACTGGAAAATACCCTTCAAAATAATCATAGCAGCAAGCTGAATCCGGCAGTGCGGAGGCAGACCGGAAAAGGTGCGAACCGCACCTGTTTTTTGGAGCGGGAAACGGCCCTCGCGCAAACGGCGAAAAACAGG
>Ga0302246_1002045_pt1 | contig 12764 bp, 8 predicted proteins | sample AAG_UR_Trp_MG_FD_193533 | JGI IMG/M metagenome (GOLD analysis project Ga0302246, IMG submission 193533) | Enriched activated sludge microbial communities from anaerobic digester in WTTP, New Holstein, Wisconsin, United States - AAG_UR_Trp | ecosystem: Engineered > Bioreactor > Anaerobic >...
CAATGCCGTTTAGGGGGTCGTTTTGTGTGACGGCAAGGGGGTCGTTTTCCCTGCCGTTTGGGGGGTCACTTTGAATGACGCCGGGGGGTCAGAATGGGTGACGGTTTACACCTGGCCCCGGTGCCGCCGCTTACTGTGGTTTCAATCCACGCGCCCGTGCGGGGCGCGACTAAAGCACCGCCGCAATAGGTATGACCGCGCTATCGTTTCAATCCACGCGCCCGTGCGGGGCGCGACGACGTATGTCTAAACTGTGACGACCTGTCCATAGTTTCAATCCACGCGCCCGTGCGGGGCGCGACATTCGGAGCGGGAGGATGTCGGGGTTGGACGTAGTTTCAATCCACGCGCCCGTGCGGGGCGCGACGGGCAATTAAAGTCTTCCAATATCGCCCTTTAGTCGTTTCAATCCACGCGCCCGTGCGGGGCGCGACTCTTTATGTCGGAGAGAATAGGCGCGGCGAATGAGGTTTCAATCCACGCGCCCGTGCGGGGCGCGACATGGGCAAGACTGCTATCTGTCTGACTCGCTGACCGTTTCAATCCACGCGCCCGTGCGGGGCGCGACCACTCAGCCACACCTTAAAATCCAATCCTTTAAAGTTTCAATCCACGCGCCCGTGCAGGGCGCGACCGAAGGCTGTGTGCTTGCAATCCTGGCGATGAAGTTTCAATCCACGCGCCCGTGCGGGGCGCGACAACATTTTTCAGGCCCACCGCGCCCCACACGGTAACGTTTCAATCCACGCGCCCGTGCGGGGCGCGACTGCCGATACCGTGTGTATATTGTAATCAGATCAAGTTTCAATCCACGCGCCCGTGCGGGGCGCGACTGCGCCGGACTGGTCCCCCGATCCGGTCTGCGGGTTTCAATCCACGCGCCCGTGCGGGGCGCGACCAGGCTCAATGACCGGTACGAGTTTGTCGAGTGCGTTTCAATCCACGCGCCCGTGCGGGGCGCGACGTGCTATATATGGTATCTGTATCCGCTCCCTGGGAGTTTCAATCCACGCGCCCGTGCGGGGCGCGACGTGCGGGGGGCGTGCGGGGGGCCTAAACCCTCATTCGTTTCAATCCACGCGCCCGTGCGGGGCGCGACTTAAATATAGGGGGGCAAAATGAGCACAAAAGAAAAGTTTCAATCCACGCGCCCGTGCGGGGCGCGACTTAAATATAGGGGGGCAAAATGAAAAATAACGAAAGGTTTCAATCCACGCGCCCGTGCGGGGCGCGACCATCCAGTGGATCGATGCCATAATGGGCGAGATGGTGTTTCAATCCACGCGCCCGTGCGGGGCGCGACCATTTTTTCGCGGCGAGGGAGACGGGGCGTTAGCGTTTCAATCCACGCGCCCGTGCGGGGCGCGACTATTGTTATTGTTGATACATAATTATAGGAGGAAAGTTTCAATCCACGCGCCCGTGCGGGGCGCGACCTCCCCTGTGCTCGGGCTTCTTCAAGCCTTGCCACGGTTTCAATCCACGCGCCCGTGCGGGGCGCGACAGGTCGAAATGAGCACAAAAGAAAAAAAGCTGCGGGTTTCAATCCACGCGCCCGTGCGGGGCGCGACAAAAAAATGCGGTTGAACAGTTGAGCATGTTAAAAGGTTTCAATCCACGCGCCCGTGCGGGGCGCGACAAATTAGGAAGAAAAAGGAGAACTAAAAGGATAAGGTTTCAATCCACGCGCCCGTGCGGGGCGCGACATCATAATTAAGAGGTGTTAAGATGTATTACTCTATTGTTTCAATCCACGCGCCCGTGCGGGGCGCGACATAACTTGATATATAATGAATACTATAGAGATGAGTTTCAATCCACGCGCCCGTGCGGGGCGCGACCACACCTGCCCTTGCGTTTCTTTCCATCCACTTTTGTTTCAATCCACGCGCCCGTGCGGGGCGCGACAGTGTAAGGCGTCAAACTACTATACCCAGGCGGCGGTTTCAATCCACGCGCCCGTGCGGGGCGCGACCATTTTTTCGCGGCGAGGGAGACGGGGCGTTAGCGTTTCAATCCACGCGCCCGTGCGGGGCGCGACGGCTGACTCATACGTGGATCTCGGCGGCAGGATAGTTTCAATCCACGCGCCCGTGCGGGGCGCGACGCACAATCCCCGCGCGCGGGGAGAGTGTAAGGCGTTGTTTCAATCCACGCGCCCGTGCGGGGCGCGACGGCTGACTCATACGTGGATCTCGGCGGCAAAATTGTTTCAATCCACGCGCCCGTGCGGGGCGCGACTATCTAAACTTATTCCTCTTCCTTAAGCGTTTTAGGTTTCAATCCACGCGCCCGTGCGGGGCGCGACGAGACTGGGCCACGGTTACCGGCGGTGATTGGGCCGTTTCAATCCACGCGCCCGTGCGGGGCGCGACGGTATAGCCCATTGACACCAAAAGGAGAACAAAATGTTTCAATCCACGCGCCCGTGCGGGGCGCGACAAAAATACAGCTCAAAATCATCTTCATCAACTTTAGTTTCAATCCACGCGCCCGTGCGGGGCGCGACCTAACATAATATCTTCTATACGGCGTTGCATTGACGTTTCAATCCACGCGCCCGTGCGGGGCGCGACCATGTCGCAGGTAAACTTCTTCTCATAGCTCAAGTTGTTTCAATCCACGCGCCCGTGCGGGGCGCGACGAGGCGGTGGTAAAGAACCTCCCTCTCATACCGTGTTTCAATCCACGCGCCCGTGCGGGGCGCGACGAGGATGACGATGTATAACGTCCACGACGAGGTTGTTTCAATCCACGCGCCCGTGCGGGGCGCGACTACCCGGCCCTTGACTACTTGACATATCTTTTAAGTTTCAATCCACGCGCCCGTGCGGGGCGCGACTGTTGTGGACGGTGCCATCCCTCTCAATGAGATCATGTTTCAATCCACGCGCCCGTGCGGGGCGCGACAATCAGAGGTAGGTGCTGTAACCGAAAACGAGCTCGTTTCAATCCACGCGCCCGTGCGGGGCGCGACTATATACAGCGTTCCATCTTTCGTCATACCAAACGGTTTCAATCCACGCGCCCGTGCGGGGCGCGACGTTTGAGCGGACTCGCCGACGTGCTCCGGTACGTGTTTCAATCCACGCGCCCGTGCGGGGCGCGACATCACCTTGGTGGCGTCGTACGCCGATCCGGAGATGTTTCAATCCACGCGCCCGTGCGGGGCGCGACGCAAGAACGTGGACGGTGATAGCGGCACTCTCGTCGTTTCAATCCACGCGCCCGTGCGGGGCGCGACACAGCGACTCCGCTTTTGCGGAATCCCATTGCTGCGTTTCAATCCACGCGCCCGTGCGGGGCGCGACCCTTCTGCGCCCGCGTTGCCGTGTAGGGAGTATCGTTTCAATCCACGCGCCCGTGCGGGGCGCGACTGGGTGGAGATTGCCGCCTGTCTCGTGGACAAATCAGTTTCAATCCACGCGCCCGTGCGGGGCGCGACAATAAAAATTCGGGTCTATAATAGGGTATAATGGTTTCAATCCACGCGCCCGTGCGGGGCGCGACTTGTGCTGTCCTTACCCCGGCCCCGGTTTTTCCAGTTTCAATCCACGCGCCCGTGCGGGGCGCGACTATCTGCGGCGGGGTCTATAATAGGTCAGATAACGGTTTCAATCCACGCGCCCGTGCGGGGCGCGACCAGTCGCCGGGTCCCGGCCATTCCCCAGGGGTTGTTTCAATCCACGCGCCCGTGCGGGGCGCGACCATTGTCAATGAAAGCCGACGGAGATGTGGATTCCGTTTCAATCCACGCGCCCGTGCGGGGCGCGACTATGGGTGGGTGAGCAGTATTACAAGAACCCGAACGTTTCAATCCACGCGCCCGTGCGGGGCGCGACAAACCACGGCCTCCGCGTCGAGAAATACGATGACGTTTCAATCCACGCGCCCGTGCGGGGCGCGACTCAGTTTGTTGTCGGGGTGTCCGGCCGGTTGTACGGTTTCAATCCACGCGCCCGTGCGGGGCGCGACACCCCTTGCCGGTCGCGTAGCCGGCCCGATCCGCGTTTCAATCCACGCGCCCGTGCGGGGCGCGACTGTATACATGTTTATCCCTGAACTCTTCAGGGGTTAATCACTTTTTTCGCTAACCTTACTAATTTAGGCATAACAGTTTTCAAAGAACGGTTCCTCGCATAATTCCTATATATGGAAGGAATGCTTAGCGCTAACCTCCTATGTTTTGTTGCTCGCTTTAGGTTAGCGATTATATTATTAGAGGTGCGTCATGCTCTACAGGCGCGGCAAGACCGTGATGTTCCACCCTGCGCTTCCAGTTGCTCCCCAAAAAATAAAAACGAAGACTATCCTCGTCCGGATTATATTCCTTTAGCAGCTCGGCTTTAAAGAACTCCCATTTGTATGGAGGAACATTGCATTCAAATACGGATTTTTGCACCCTTATACCGTAATTAACGCAAGTTTTCGCAACCCTTCTCAACCGCTTAACACCGGACGGATACACGGTGGAAACATCATACGTTACAAGAACCAGCATCTCCAAACCTCCTCAGCGGGCCAGGAACGGCGGATATTGTTCCAAATCTCCCCGTATATGGCGCGCTAAAAGCATGGCCTGTATATGCGGAAGCAATCCAATGGTGGTTTTTTCGTCGAGGAATGGATGTGTAATCGTTTCATCCTTCCGTTTCTGATATGCCACTATGACCTCTTTCCGCGCGTTATCTTTAATTCGAATTTCTCCGGTTTCCCGGCGTTCGAAATCGCTCTTCGAAACCTGTCGTAGGTTAATCAGGTTTAAGGCCACACGGTCGGCTACATAAGCCCTTAGCTCTTCCATTATATCCAGAGCAAGACTCGGTCTGCCCGGACGAAGGCGGTGCAAAAAACCTACCTGAGGATCGAGCCCAGTAGTTTCAAGCGCTGAACGGACGTCATTAACCAGAAGCATATAAAGAAAAGATAAAAGCGCGTTGACCTCATCCAGGGGCGGTCGCTTCGATCTCCCCTTAAAAAAGAAGTCGTCCTTTTGGGAGGTAATTAGTTCGTCGAAGCAGCCCCAGTAGGTTAATGCGCTATCGCCCTCAAATCCTCGCAGGGCATTGAGGGTTCCGGTATTTTTAATAAAATTCATCTGCCTTTCCATTAGGGGTATCGCTTCGTTTACTCGTGTAACCTCTCCCTCCACGCCATGGTTGCGTATGTGCCGCATAAGCAGATTTCGCGAATTCGCAATTTTTGCGGCGATAATGTTGCGAGCTATACCGGCGGAGGTATTTTCGGAATCGGAGATTTCGTATTGTCGCTTTCTAAGAAGCACGTTTCCGCGCTGTTCACCGTATACGCGGGCCAGAAAACGGCCGTTCATTGAAAGATAGCTTATTCCGATGTTGTTCTCGGCGCAAAAGGCCATAAGCGCGGGCGTAACAGGCTTGAACCCGAAGCACACAATATTCTCTATCGTATGTACCGGTGCCTGGAGGGCCTTTTTATCGGACACCTCAACAACGAATGTCATTCCCTCTTTGCGTAAATACGCGTCCGGGGAGGTTATATAAAGAGTGTTAAGGTGTTTCTTCATGGGTATCGAATAGCTCCTCAATATACGCTGACAACCTTCGGTTTCCTACGCCGGGCATGCAAAAATTATTGATGGAACAGGACTCGCATTTTTTTTCTTTGCGGGCCATTGGGACGTTTCGCGACTCGATCATGGAATGTACTGCGGCTATTACTTCTTCAGTCTGTTTTCTTAATAAGTCGTCGAGCTTCACTACAAGGCGCCGCCGTGGCTTTCCATAATATATTGCGGCTTCGCCGACTGGTATAAGCGTCATTTCCTCCAGACAGAGGGCCTGGGCGCAGACCTGTGCGAGATCGCTTATATTATTTTTGGGCTTACCCGATTTATATTCCACCGGAAACGGAACCTGCACGCCGTTTTCTGTATGAAACTCTACGACATCGGCCTTCCCCGAAAGACCCAGCCGACGGCTGAAAACATTGAGCCCACGCACAACGCGCAGATCGCCCCTCGTTTCGTCTTCACCGCTATCTACGCGTTCGTGCAAAATTCTGCCGCGTGCGGTAAATATGTTATCTGCCCAGAGGCCCTCAACGTGGATAAGACCGCACTGCCTGGGGCAGAACACGTAGTGCTGGACTGACGATAGCTGAATATATTCTTCTTCTGTGTACATGAGCTGGATAAAGTGTGTTGTGCAATCCTCCTGTTGCACGAAATTTATATTATTATTCACCCGCAAATCTTTCTGGTTTTAATCCATCCAATGGGTTAAGGATTATATCATAATCATCTATGCTTTCAGGTTCTTTTTGTTTATTTTTTAGTTTAATTTCCAAGGAGCGATGGACCTTCGCCGATGAATATTGTCCATTTTTATTATTATGCTTCCACCAGATTACTTCAACCACCTCCATGCTGCCTTCCGGGCGAGCGGAAGATGCATCATTCACGAACAGGGCTTTCAATGCCTCTTTGATTTTCTCAGCATCAGCATCGGTAAAGCCTGTCTTGTTTGCAAGTTGAGTGTTCATGGCTCCAAAGGTCACATAAATACCTTTATTAACACGATGCTTCATCCCCATAGTATCCGAACCTTTTTTATCAGGGTCCTTTTCTGTTTCGAGATTGACGCTTTTGGTAATTTGCAGACTATCCGGTATGACCGGTTCAACGCTGAAGGCACTTTGAATTGTTACAGGGCCGCGAATTCCGACAGAGACCGCATCTGCGGTTTCCCCTGAGTCATCAGTTTCCTCATGATTTTTATCATCTCCCTTGACACCCTTTTCCTTCTTTTTACTTTTATCTCCTTTTGCCTTAAATGCAAAAACTTGACCAAATGCCCTCACATCAAACCATTCTTTAGGAGCATTGTCCCGTATCTCGCCAGACTCCCTTTTCTTTGCTTTAAATTCCGTTTCCCAGTTATCCTTGGCAGCCTTGAATCTGTCATTAAGTGAACGAAAATTATCTACACGGTTATCATCTGATTGAACAAAAATCGATTCACCCATAGTCAGCAGACGGTTGCGGATTTTACGTTTGAGGCAGACATCCGATATTTCACCGTACCCATCATAAGTTTGGCGGGGACGATTGCCATTTAGAGGATCCCCATTAGGATTCGCTCGTTTCACGGAGATAATCACCGCGAAATCTATTTTGTTTGTAAGAGTTTTACTGTTCGTCATTGCTATTCTCCTTCTCTTTATCATTATTTGATTTCTTTTTATCACTGGCCTCTTTGGCGAGACTTTCAATATAGGCACGTTCATGGTAATAACCGAGTAAATACGATCCATTAAGTGGGGTATCTTTTTCGAATTCACCCTGCAAAAAAAGTTGTTTCACAGCTTGAATCTCGGTAAAGGCAAAACCTCCTTTGACTTTCTCGATGTAAGGAATCAGACAACCGTGTATCGTTGTCCAAGTCCTGAATGGCCGCTGGACAAATGCCTGCATGTGCCTGATTGCAGCCGTTACAATACGACCCTTTTCTTGTTTAAAGAGAGCATATTCTTCCAGTGCGTCTGCCGCGCCAAGCAGTCTGCCGTAAAGGTAGTCTCGATCTGTTCTGTTAAGTTCAATACTCAATGCAAATTCCTCCTTATTTCTTTGTTTATAATCCTTACGCACCAATGCACACGCCGTTGATACGATCTGTTCAAATCCATCTCGATCAAATGTGCTATTTTTGGTAATTCCCAAAGGATTGGAAGCACGTCGAACAGACGCTACAATATAATCCTCAGGTAAAAACGATCCGTCGAAGATGCAGCGAAGCAAGCGTTCTCTGGCAGCTTTTTTGATTTTGGTATAGCTTTCATCCTTGCCGCTACGCTTTTTCCCATAGACAGCCTCTATAATTTTATCTATCGACGGTGCGCCTTTGTAAAGAATATATCTACCTTGTGTTTCATCCCAGAATTTCTGGTTCCATTTACAGCTTTCATGCCAATCTGCAATTTTTTCGAGGTATTCGCTTCGGTCTAATTCTCGATAAAAAGTAATGGAAAGTCTTCCAGTAGTAGCAGCGTCCAAAGCTATCACCGCTGTTCTGGTATGTTGCTCTAAGGCTTTCCCATGTTTAAAGCCATCAAGCGCCTTTTTTAATGAATTTGCATAGTCAAATCCGGTTTCAGCGTTGAGTTTGTTCTGTTTATCATTATCTGTTTTTAGTTGAAATTCCAATGTCTCCCAAATAGATTTTTCTTCAATGGGCGGAGGCAATAACTCTTCAGTGGAACCAATCGTGAAAGACAAAATAACCTGCTCACCGCAGTAGTATCCACGATCATTGACAAGATATCGTAAAAACTGATGAGCCTTCTGCGAGGTCTCGTATCCAATAGATACAACTTGTGCTGAGTCTTCAAATTTTCCTCTAAAGGTGTAGTTGGTTTTATCATTATCTGAAACTAGTTTTGAGTTTGCCGAGGCATTAGAAATTTTTTTAGGGTGAGATGTTGCTGTTGACTGTGTAAGACCAGAAATATAGTCTAAAGATATTGCGTCTTTAAATTCCGTTTGTTTTTTCAGTTGTTTCTTCTCATCTGAAGACAATCCTGATTTACTTGCCAGTTTGTCTTCAGCTAAACTTTTTGTTTCAGCACTACTACTTTTTACTGATAGATAGTACTGATGCCATGCCTTGAAGAACTTTTCGTCTTCCCATACTTTTGATTGCGGATTCCCTGATATTTCAACCTTAAAGATAATGTTCGTGTTGTCTTTTAACCCGATTTCTGACAAATCGGAGACAACAGTTTTTTTCGTAACATATTGATTAATGGCCTTAACCTGCTGTGTCGCGAATGGTGATTCGGAAAAATCTTTTAGTTGCCTAATGTAAGCATCATATTTTTTCCCCTCTCCTTTCAGATATTCGTATTGATCAAAAACCGGGTGGGGACAAACACCGCTTGTCCGCCCCATACTCTCTTCTGTAACTGGAATAGTAATATTCACAAGATCCTGCCCAGGGCCTTTTTTTGATGGATTGGATTTCTTTTCAATTTTATCCGCACGGATAAAATTGCCTTTACCATCAATAACGATTATGACAATCATATCGCCATTATTGGATATAGAAGTTGTCGAAAGCGGATAGGATTTGCTCAACGCATCTGTGTTCTTTTCATAACTATCCGCTAAATTTTGCCAGAATCCCATAGTTAGTCCTCCAATAATAGATCCTTGACGTTGGGATCCTCATCAATGGATAAAAAATTTCGATTGCTTTCAAAGTTCTTTGCTGTCATTTTACGGATAAATCGTCGCAAGGAAGGGTCACATTCTTTCGGCATTGGAAACTTTACGATTCCGTTTTCCATCTTTGCCCTCCACAAGCGAACGCAAAGTTCATCGTTCCCTGTCTCATCGGGATAATCATATCCATGGAACATGACACCGAAATCCAACTCTCCATAGTCATCGTAATAACTTTCACCTTCACCGAAAACGCAAGGCTCAACGTACCCCTGACACTCGCGTGTTCCAAGAAAGATGTCTCGCCTTCCTCCTTTAATTATGCTTCGTTTTGCGATATTGTGATGTTTGTTTTCGTCGCGGTCTGTATCAAGTTCCTTGCGATATTCATTCCATTCAAAATGCGCAAGAACCTGATATTCAAGATTGTTATTCCTATTTTTATCTCCACGCAAGTAAGTGTAATATGAGAGATCATTCCCTCCGCTCATCTTAATTGGCTTAATTCCCTTCGATTCAGTTTGAATCTTGGTCATTACTCTTACCGCATCAATATACCAGATAAACGTCGGCTTCCAATACACGCTTTCCAAAATTCCTTTGAGCGCTTGGTAGGTTGGTATTTGATATGTGAATTTTTCTCCGCCGACTCGCGTAATGGGATCAGCAAACAGTGCGTATCGCCCTGTAATCTTAAATTCTACCGAATTCCTTTTTTTATCCATGAGAACACCTCTTTGTCATAGCTTACCCTATTAGTACCGGCCACTCAGCATCAAGCAATAATCCCTTCTCGGTTGAATCATAATATTTTTCATTATTCAGAAAATAAAATGAGTTATCTACGAGTCTTATCGTATGAGCTTCGATAATGCTTTGCAACTTATTTAAATAAACTGAAACAGTGTACTTTTGTAATTTCTTTAAAATTCTAATTTTTTCTTTCAGTTCGTTAGTTCTCTCGAAATCATTCACGAGTTCTTGTGAATTACCATAATGAACCACTATGCCTATCTGGGCTCCATCAATGACTGAAAACTCCTCTGCGGCAGTCCGAAAAGCGGTGGGCAATCCGAAGTACTTCATGTTGTTGCGATTTTTGTAAGCAACCGTTCCTAATGGATTGTCGTTTAGCAAACTGTAAACGGTTGTTGTATTTTTTATATTAAAATCCATTTTTCCTTTCTGATCATAGAAGTAGTATTGGTAAAATAAATTAATCACTTCATCGTCCAATAGATTGTTGCTTTGTTTTTCTCGGAATACTCTGGCCGTAATATTTTTTCCATCCCTGATTTCAGGCAGTTGTGAAAGTTTTTCGTCCTTTACATCGACGACAAAAACGGGCTGTGGGGTTAGTTCATCTTTATTTCGATTACAACGCCCGGCAGCCTGGATAATGCTGTCCATCCCTGCTTGTGCCCGAATTACACAGTCAAACGACACGTCCACGCCAGCCTCAATCAATTGTGTACTGACACACAAGATTACCTGTTTTGTATCAGAACCCAAATTTTTCCGTACTCGCTCAAGAATGTCCAAGCGGTGAGCGGGACATAAATCTGTTGTTAAAAATACTTTCTCGCACTCGATCTGTTCACATTGTTTATAGACTTTGGCAGCATCGCTTTTAGTATTTAGAATGACAAGCGTGCTTTTCTTCTGTCCAATCTGAGTCTTAACAAGCTCGGCAATTTCCCTATAATTCATCGCTAAGCAGGTTCTGTCTTCAATATACACTCGTTCAAAAATTTTCAGCTCATCTGGAGTAAAGCGAACAATATCCAGTTTATCAGACAATAACACCGGACGTTCCGTTTTATGAAGGTGCGGCTGCGTAGCCGTACAGAGCAAAATAGTTGATTTTCCGAAAGTTTGCAAATAGTTGACCGCATCATTAAACAGGTGCGTGCACTTTATAGGCAAAGCTTGGATTTCATCAAAAATTAAGACTGCCTCTGACATATTGTGAAATTTACGAAGTTTTGACGCTTTATTGCTGTAAATTGTCTCCAAAAACTGGACCATTGTAGTCAAAATAATTGGACTGTCCCATCGAGAGGTCAACAAACGATACTCTTTCTCTTCATCATCCTCTTCCGGCAGTTCAAAATTGGAGTGATGTTCCAGAATCAAATCGCCGCCATTGTCCGAAAATACTTCATGGAATTTCTCAGCAGTTTGATCTAGAATAGACAAATAAGGAATGACATAGATAATACGCTTAAGTTTATGCGTTTTTGCATTTTCCAATGCAAAACGTAAGCTTGATAAGGTTTTGCCTCCGCCCGTAGGAACAGACAAGGTAAAGATACCCTGTTCTCTACTGCCTCCTTGTTTGCATTGTTCTGATATTTTCATGCGAATGTTATCGATATCAGTTTTTTTATTTTGGGGTAGTTTTTCAAGATACACTTCTAACTGCTGAATCAAAAAACCCCAGTCAGGAAGCTCATTGCCAATTTCAAGCCTCGCGGTATTGCATCTATCCGCATCCACAACGCAGGAATAAATTGTCTTCGTCAGGAGTTGGAGCATAAATGGTCGAGATAACTCTCTCTGTTGGCTTATTCTGCAAAAGTTTAAGATTTCCTCTTTAAGTTTTGCTTCATCTATTCCTGGACTAAATTCTCTTATTGCCTCTGCGTAATGCAGTACATCTTCGTTTTTATCGGTTTTCGCAGATAGCGTTCTTTCTCCATCGGTAATAGTGTCAAACAAACCTCCATGATGAGACGCGATGACATTTCCGATGATGTCAGAGGTCACATTATCAGTGATTTTTTCTTCCACATACTTCGCTCCTTGCAAAGCATGAACAACTTCGCCTCGCTTTGCTCTTTCACCTCTCTGGCTTCGTTCCAGATAGTTCTGAAATTCTTTTGTATACTTTCCCAAATCGTGTAGCAGACCAGCCACCCATCCGCATTTTTCTACTCCATAAATTTTAGCAAATTTGCTTGATAATTGTGCAACTTCTAAAAGATGATCTTCAAGCGATTGCCAATCCGATTTATCAAGTGAATTTGTTGAATGAGCATAATACTGAACTTTACTCACAATAAATCTCCTAATGGGAACTATTCATCTGCCTCCCCACCCTACCTTCCAACCCACAATCCCCGTCGAAGAAGAAATCCTTGGCTACTCCCGTATCGTCAAACTGAGATTCGTCGCCGCTTAATTCGGTAAGATATTACACTGCCGGTCTCATTTGTGTTCGTTTCTGTGGGGATAACTGCATCGAGAAGCTTTATTCCTGTTCTTCTTTTTAATGGTATACATCCATAGTTATTACGCTTGGCGATAGTGGGTGGAATTACCGCAATCGTATCGAGAAAATACCGTTTCACCATTCCTCCCTTATCCGCCGCTGATATTCAACTGGATCCATATCCCATTTTATTCTCCCGGCAAGATCGGAAAAATCAAATCGGTTTCTTCCTTTTTCGGGTTTTCCCTCTTCATGACCGTTTTCAACCACGACTATCAGATTGACGTCGGAGTTTTTTGTATCCGTGCACACTTTGATTTCCGCTATTCCGAACTCGTCCGTTCTGGCGTT
>Ga0302246_1002046_pt1 | contig 12739 bp, 15 predicted proteins | sample AAG_UR_Trp_MG_FD_193533 | JGI IMG/M metagenome (GOLD analysis project Ga0302246, IMG submission 193533) | Enriched activated sludge microbial communities from anaerobic digester in WTTP, New Holstein, Wisconsin, United States - AAG_UR_Trp | ecosystem: Engineered > Bioreactor > Anaerobic >...
TTAAATTGATTGTATAATTTAAGTACAGATTTCATATTGTTAATAGCCTTTGATCTTAGTATTAAAGGCTATTAATATTTTACCAAGATAATGAGATTTTTTCTATTTCGTAATTCACAGTTATAAAATAAAACATTGCCAGTAAATTATAATAAAATGAATTTCGAAGAATTTAATAGTGAAAATAAAATTGAAGAAGATTTACTAGAATCTCAAGATACGGCGGATAAGAGATTCGAAGATAAGAAAGAAGAAGAAAGATTCGATTATAGAAATAAAGATGTAATAAGAAGGGTAGAGGGTCAATTAGATATACCTATCTCTGAATGGAGCGATGACTTCAAAGAACTAATAAAGAATATAAAAGAATCAAAAGTAGCAGAAGATAGGGATTACAAGAAAGAAACATCGTTAGAAGAAAAACTTAAGAATGAATACGAAAAATATTTACAGGATTTTGGCTTAGAAGAAGGGGATATAGAGAATAAGAGAATAATGGATATTGGATGTGGCGATGCTGAGTTTATTCTATATGTACTCGAAAACGGATTATCAGAAGAAGTTTTTGGAATCGATAGGGATAAGGAGAATCGTTTAGATTATTTTAATTATGAGGAAGATGACCCTATCAATATCAAACAAGCTGAATTACTCGAGAAATATGATAAGAAAATATATAATACTAATTATTATGAGAGCGACCTCCCTCAGGATGACTTAGACTATATCTTGGCCAGAGCATCATTATATGGAAACAATGAAAAGGCTATAAATAATATAATCGATTTAATTAAAAGATCTACTAATTACTTGAAACCAGGCGGAGAATTTAAGATATTTCCAATTGACAAGGAAGCTATCACTCAATCTAATCAAAGGGATGATTCTAATGAATATTTCCTAGATTTTTATCGTTGGAAAAAAATAGCTGAGAAAGTATCTACCGAAACAGGAATAGATTATTCATTTACACCTACTGGTATAGGCTTTTTAATTGACGAACTAAGAAACTACAAGGAAGATGGTGTTTATTTAAGAAATGCTTTAACATTTAAGAAGCAAAAGGAGTAATCTGATTAGTTGATATTTTGCTTAACGAATTTGACAATAATAAGTATTTATTGTAATTTTTAAAAGTATCTTGCGGAGGAAAGCATGATATTAAGTGATGAAGATATACAAGAATTTAATAAATCCTTGAATCAAGAATCTGTCAAGGCGCTAACCAGGACCAGACAATTCAGAAAGTTAATGGGTAAAGTAAATAAATTATCTCCTGGAAATGTCATAATGCCTATGGTCATGATTGATGTGATGTATGCAGGAATCGGTAGAGTTAAGGGGTTTCCCGAAGAAAAATGCATCAAGTACAGCGGAGAGGTTGCTGAGGTTTGGGAATACTTAATTGAGAAAATCGACTCTTGTACAGAAAAGAAAGAACTTTATAACAGGTTGATGATAATCTGCATAATAGTAGATAGATTAAACAAGATGTCGTTTTAATCAAGGCTTTTAAAGCCTTTTTATTTTAAACAAGTCTACACAGCCGAACCAGGGGCCTATAATCCCATGTTTAGAAAATGTGGAAAAAGAAATTTGACAGCAACCGATAGGAGAGTATAATAATATTAACAATAAAAGAAAAAAAGCGGTTGAAAGTCGCTTTATTGCACACTGAACTAATGTCGTACAATGTAGGTTAAGCGACATTGGAGGGGCTAAAATACCGTAATATCAATAAATATATAAATAATCATGCAGAATTCCAATATTCCCATAATTAAGCACATTCCTGATTTTCTAGATTACTGTGAAATTGAACGTGGACTCGCCTCTAAGACTCAAGAAAATTATGGACGATACCTTAAAAAGTTTTCTGATTGGCTTACTAATAACCATAAAGATGATATTAAACCTCATGAATTAACTCCAGAACATATCTGGGACTATAGACTATATCTAGCCAGGTTCAAAGACCCCACTACAGACAAAGTATTATCCAAATTGACACAGAACTATTACTTGATTGCTTTAAGGTCTCTTTTGGCCTATTTTTCGGCTAAGGACATTATTTCTTTGCCGGCAGACAAAATACAGCTTCCTAAGGATGCCAAGACTGGTAAAGACATAAAATTTCTTAGCCTGGAACAGATTGAAAAACTTCTTTTAGCTCCAGATGCCGAAAGCCTGGATGGTATTAGGGATCGGGCTATCTTAGAGTCATTGTTTTCAACTGGACTAAGGATAGCCGAACTAGTAGCTCTTAATAAGGAGCAATTCAAGAACATTGATCACAAGGAAGACTTGGAAATAAGTGTTATAGGAAAAGGAAACCATACAAGGACTGTGTATTTCTCAGAACGTGCCTTATCTTGGATTAAGAGATATCTCAAGACTCGGGATGACGAAGAAAAAGCTCTATTTATAAATTACCGCAGAAGAAAAGATTCAGACTCTAGATTGACCCCTAGATCCGTAGAAAGATTGGTTAAAAGATATTCTACCTTGGCCAATATACCATTCTTTACGACTCCGCATACATTAAGGCACAGTATGGCTACGGATCTTCTCAATCAAGGAGTTGACCTTAGAATCATTCAGGAGTTCTTAGGTCATAGGAACATAGCCACTACTCAGATATATACCCATGTCACAAATAAGAAATTAAGGGATATACACAGACAATTTCATAGTGGCAAAGACTTGAAGGAATAGCAGTTTTAATATATCATATAAACAGATACTTCAAGGAGGTGTTAATAATGGGAGGATTTGGTAGTTGTATTATCCTAGCCTGACGATACAGTCAATTTTCGTCAAAAAAGGGTTTATACAAACTCATTTTCTTAATCTCTTTATAATCTTCATTAATTAAGAGCGAATCCGCTCTTTTTCTTTAATAATATAGATATATGTGAAATGAGATGATGTCCAATACCTTTATCTTTCTTAGAAGCGATTATACGGCCTTGTTTTAATCACATCTCTTGCAAAAATAATGGAATAGTGGTAAGTTACTCTTTGGCTCGTTTCTTTTGAGTCAAGGAGAATTGAAATGCGAGAATTACGTTGCTACGTAAAGCATCTTATGATGCAGAATAGTTATAGACCATACGTCTTTTACCGCTTACAGTTAAGATAAGCACTCCAAGACCAATATACTACAATCGTAGTATTTTTTTATTATAAAACCTATCCATAAGGATAGGCTTTGATTAACATGCAGATATCTTAGAGAATTCAACTGGATCGAGAGAGGCACCTCCCACAAGAACCCCATCCATTAGACATTTATTCACAATCATCTCAATACTATTACTATTGACACTTCCCCCATATATTATATTAATTTTAGACACAATCTCTTTTGCATAAATGTCGCACAATATACTAGATATATGTATTTTTGCATCAACAATCTGCTCTTCATCTGCATGTATTCCTGTACCTATTGCCCACAAAGGTTCATAGGCAACAATTATCTTTTTTGCCTGTTCTGCAGAAACACCTTTTAAGCATTCGTTCAATTGCCTATAGATTACCTCGTGTGTTTGGCTATTCTCCCTCTCTCCCCTATTTTCACCAATGCATAGTATGGGGATGAGTTTTGTTTCTTCGAGAACTTTTTTAATTTTCATATTAATCTCTTTATCACCTTCTTTGAATATTGACCTTCTTTCTGAGTGACCAAGGATTACATACTTCACCCCGGAATTAGTCAGCATATTAGGAGATATTTCGCCCGTATAAGCCCCTTTCTGCTCTGAGTAACAGTTCTGTGCCCCAAACAAGAAATCATCTCCGTATTGACTTATTAACTCTCTTAGAAAGATATTTGGTGGGCATATTATCGTCTTATTATTTGTACTAAGTGCTTTTTTTAATGATTCTAGTATCTTAACACTTTCTTTAAAAGTCTCTGGATTGCATTTCCAATTAGCTATGATTAATTTCTTCATATTATTTTAGGTATTTAACTTGTTCTTCTGGGTACATTGATATAATTTCCATATTAGCACTTATCTCGAATCCTGCTAAATTAGTCATTCTCGGCATGAAAGCAAAGTACCAATGGAAAAATCCATAATCCTTATTATCGCAAGGAGAGTTATGTAGATAGAAGTTATAGGAAGGGTTATTTAATTTCTTAGTATATTTCTTAAGAATGACCTTAAAAGCCTCAGCAAGTAAAGCTCTATCGTCTTCTGATATATCTTCAAAATGCGATTGGTGTTTCTTCGGAGTAAGTATAATCTGAAATAAGAATTTAGGTGCAAATGGTATATATGCTATAAATGACTCATTCTCAAAGACTATTCTTGCTTTTTCTTTTAGTTCATTCTTGACTAGGTCACAATGAAGGCATCTATGATTCTTTCGGAAGTATTTTCGAGAGCTGTCGATAATTCCCTCAAGTTCATGATCTACAAATGGTAAGGTAATTATTTGTGAATGAGGATGCTTCTGACTAGCTCCAGCCATTGGCCCATGGTTCTGGAAAACAAATACATAAGAGACTGCTTTTTCGTTCCTTAAAACAGATATTCTTTGATGATAACAATCTATTATTTCTTTTATCTCCCAAGTTTTCATCTCAGCAATGCTCCTATCATGATCTTTAGATATTACAAGTTCATGGTGTCCTGGAGAGCTTATTGAGCGACAATAATCATCCATATTCTCTTTTGGCTCTATCTTAGGATTTAATACAGGAAATTTATTAGGAATAACAATTGTAGTCCATTTATCAATACTATTAACAACTTTCCCTTTATTAATTATTAGTATAGGAATTTCCTGTTCTTCTAAAACACAGAAAGGGCAATGCCCTAAAGGTTTCTGAAGTCTTAGTCCTCTCGAAGGCGCTATAATAACCCAATCTCCAGTCAAAATATTTTTCCTGATTTCAGATTTATTATTGATATTTTTCATAAGCAGATTATAGCATTATTTAGAAAATAAAAAAACTTGAATTATTTTCAAGTTCTCCTTACTGAGTATTCCTGGTGTGGGCCAGGTATTCGCTGTGCCTTGATCTGTATCCAAGACTGTTTAATTCTTCTTCGGTTAATAGCCTTCTTTACATTTTTCATGGTGTTCACCAACGAACTTAATTTATAATATACGAAAAACAATATTTGTCAATAAAAAAAGACCTTTCAAAGAAAGGTATTATATTTCATTCTTCTTCACAGGGAACCCTGCCTTCTTAAGAGATTTTCTAATCTTCTTCTTCCTTTGCTGTATTTTATGCTCCTGCATAAAAGCTGAATTGATTGCCGGTGGACGACACTTATCTACCTTGACTGTTTCCAGGGTTCCTAAGCCGATTGCCTCGGCTAATTCCGTATATCTACACATATCACTTTGCCTCATGTGTATCCTGTAAAGATACCTTGTATATCATAAGGCAAGATACTATTTTCTGTCAATATTCCCCAAAAATAAAAAAGGAGCCTTAAGAATAATCTTAAAGGCTATATTACTTAATGCAATTTACATTGCATTAATTTCTTCCATTTTTCCCTGGGCATCCAGATACCAGTCGTACTGGGTTACTCGGACCTTACGGGGCTCGAATATCTTTCCGTTAACTTCGGTTCCAACCTGGGCTGCCAGTTCAATGAAATTTACTTTCATGCTTTTATTATACACTAATTATATAATTTGTCAATAGCTACCAATCTCTTGTATATCCTATCCCCCACAAGGAAGATATCGCCCCTAATTCACAGACAAATAAAGATACCTGTATTCCCATAGACTTATATAGAATCAAGCACCCTACCGTAATCATTACGATGGGTATCAGGCATTCTATAGGAGCCCAATCATTACACTTCTTGGAACAAATCCATCCTATTAGCGAGCACAGTACTAAAAACAATATTGGTTCAATAGATAGGGGGTTGTTAGCAAACAGTTCATACATTATCGCAATTAATACAATTACAATAATCAGATAATTATATAATCTCATAATTTTCACCAATGTACTGATACGATATTAAGACACCTATCCTCCCCTGTCAAATAAAAGTATTTACAATTTTGAAAATAAGAATATAATAGTTTTTATCGTTTAAAAAAAAATAATAATTTTATTAAAGCAATATGAACACCCAAAAGGGTATTTCAAGATTCCTCAAGCCAGGACAATTTGAAAAGGTAAAAGAATTTGCAGAAGGGAAAGAAACTCCTTTCTTGGTAGTAAATCTTAATCATATAGAAGAAAAATATGATGAGTTAACCAGTAACCTTCCTTACGCTAAAATATATTATGCAGTTAAGGCTAACCCCAATGATGAGGTTATCAAATGTTTAGCCGAAAAAGGTTCTAATTTTGATGTCGCTACTGTATTTGAAATGGATCAACTTTTCCGTTTAGGTATTTCTCCTGAAAGGATGAGTTACGGTAATACTATCAAGAAAGAAAAAGATATTGCTTACGCTTACTCAAAAGGCATTAGACTATTCGCTACCGACTCTGAAAGCGACTTGAATAAGATTGCTAGACAAGCTCCAGGATCAAAAGTCTTTTTCAGAATACTTTGTGATGGTAGTGGTGCTGATTGGCCTTTATCAAGGAAATTCGGAGCTCACCCTGACGTCATATTTAATTTAGCTATCAAGGCCAAAAAAATTGGACTTGAGCCATATGGATTATCATTTCATGTCGGCTCCCAACAGAGGGATATCGGACAATGGGATAATGCTATCGCCCAATGCAAATACATGTTTGATTCTCTTTCTGAAGCTGGTATCGATCTAAAAATGATTAATATGGGTGGAGGTTTTCCTTCTGACTACATTCAGCCATCTAACGATATTGAGATATATGCTAAAGAGGTTACTAGATTCCTTCACGAAGACTTTGAAGATAATTTCCCAGAGATTATTGTTGAGCCAGGAAGATCTATCGCTGGAGGTTCTGGTGTTATGGTGACCGAAGTGGTTCTCATATCTAGAAAATCAGTTACTAATCCATACAGCTGGCTATACATCGATGCTGGTAAGTTTGGAGGACTAATAGAGACAATGGACGAAGCCATTAAATATCCAATTTTTACCGACTCTTCAGCTAGTGGAGAATTGGAAGAAGACGAACATAATATGAAGGAATATATTATTGCTGGACCGACTTGCGACAGTATGGACATTCTCTATGAGCAGAATAAGTATAAGCTAGATAAGAATTTAAAAGAAGGTGATAGAATATATATCCTCACAACCGGAGCTTATACGACTAGTTATAGTGCTATATGCTTCAATGGAATTCCTCCACTAAAAACATATGTTACTAGATTCTAGGAAAAACACTCGCTTCTGCGAGTGTTTCTTTTATAACCCATTTTTCTTAAAACAACTGATGTATTGCCTATCTATTCCTTGTTCGTGAACAATTAACCAATCTCCTAAATAGTCTAAAAGCTTAAAAGCCAGCTCATAATCATTTTGCCCCATTGCCTGCTGTTTAAGATCCTTGATATATGCAAGGAATTTTTCATGTTCTTCAATATGCTTTTTTGACCCCTTGTAATTGAATTTTTTAAAATAATTCTCCTCTGTTTTGATATGATATTTAGAATATTTATCTAACTCTGCAATAGCTTCCCTAACTGCTTCCTTGGGTTTCATCGCATGAAGCGTTTTATTAAGATTATCAATTATTTCAACAAATCTTTGATGTTGGTCATCAATTACTTTTATTCCTAAAACATATTCATCTTTCCATTGTATTGGCATATTATTAATATTATTTGAATAATCCGTTACCCCATATCTTCTTCAGTAAGAATAACTTCTCTTTATAAGGAGGGTATGATATATCGAGATCTGGCCAGAATGACTTACTCATAACTGCTTTCTGGTGGGAGAATGTCTGAAAAGAAAAATATCCATGATACTTACCTATTCCGCTATTTCCTACGCCACCAAAAGGAAGCTCCATATTAGTAGTATGTAAGATAGTTGCATTGATACATAACCCACCAGAAGAAGTTTCATTTTTAATTCTTGTTTGCAGATATGAATCCTCTGTAAATAGATAAACAGCCAAAGGCTTTTCCTGCTTTTTCATCTTAGTTATAACTTGGTCAATGTTGTCATAAGTGATTATCGGAAGAATTGGTCCGAATATCTCTTCTTTCATAATCTTATCTTTCCAAGTCACTTCCGTAATTAATGTTGGAGAGATGTATAGATGCTTCTTGTCAGTTTTACCTCCAAAAACTACCTTACCACTCTTCATTAATAATGTAAGTCTATCAAAATGATTTTTATTAACAATCCTGCAATAATCATAACTCTCTTCAGGATTTGCCCCATAGAAAGTAGTAATAGTATTTTGAAGGTTCGTTATCAAATCTTCTTTTAAATCCTTCTTGACGAGAATATAATCAGGAGCTATACATGTCTGTCCAGCATTAATAAATTTGCCCCAAACTATTCTTTTCGCTACCAAAGCAAGATTACTGGCATCATTAACAACACAAGGACTTTTCCCTCCTAATTCTAAAGTACAAGGAGTAAGATTCTTAGCAGCAGCTTTTGCCACAATCTTTCCAACGGTTGTACCTCCAGTAAAAAAAATGTAATCAAATCTTTGGCTTAATAGTTTAGTAGCTATTTCAACACCCCCCTCAATTGCTCTAATATGTTTTTGATCAAACGATTCCTTAATTATTCTTGCAATCACTTTTGAAGAGTTTGAGGAGACTTCTGAAGGTTTTACAATGATACAATTTCCAGCAGCAATAGCCCCAACTAAAGGCACTAAGGATAATGCGAAAGGATAATTCCATGCGCCCATAATTAATACTAATCCATAAGGATCATGGATAATTTCACTTTTAGAAGAGAATAAAACTGGGGGTGTACTAATTTTTACCGGTGCTACCCATGATTTAATTTCCTTTATAGCCTTATTAATCTCTTCAAGAATGCTACCTATCTCTGTAGCATAAGCTTCAAATCCAGGCCTCCTAAAGTCTTTAAACAAGGCATCTGATATGAGGGCTTCGTTCTTAATAATACAATTTTTCAGACTTTCAAGAGCAATTATTCTCTCTTCTACTGGAAGAGTTTTACCCGAATCGAAATATTCTTTTTGCTCCTTCAACACTTTTTTAATTTCGACAGTGTTCATCTTTGTTATTGTTATTACTTATTATATATGCTCTCTTTTTCTTAACTCCCAAAAACATTTTGCTGTAATTTTGATATCAACCGAAGCGTCATGAGCATCTTCAAAGTCACACCCAAATAGCTTTCTATGTAACTCTGCTAATGTTGGCCATTTATATCCATATCTTCCTTTTATACTGCAAAAATCAGTTGTCTCCTTCATAGTACAAATCTTTCTTTTTTGTTCAATAATATTTTCAATATGCTTTCTTATCATCTCTGCTCCCACTATTTTCTCATCAAAACTCATATTATGAGCAACTAGGTAATCAGAATCATCAGTTACCTTCTTAAATGAATTCAATACTCCCAATAACTCTTGCCCACATTCCTTAGCAATCTCATCTGTAATACCATGAACCAAGGATGACTCCTTAGGAATATGATAACCTTCAGGAATTATAATATGATTTCTGCTTTCCAGCTCTTTTCCATGATTATCAAAAATAATCCAAGCAATCTGAACCATTCTTGGCCAGTTATCTACCTTTTCTACTGGAGCCTTCCAGTCAGCCGGAAGTCCAGTTGTCTCTGTGTCGAAAAATAAATACATATACTCTGCATTATTATTACCTCTTCATTATATCATAATTAAGAGAAATAAAAAAATCATCAAAAGATGATTATTATCCAATTAGGATATGATACATATTATTGACCACAGGAGTAAGTCCCATAAACAAAGCAATTCCCAAAATACCACATTTACCTAGGTTTCTATGATATTCTGGCATCTTGTCACAAGTAGTTATAAGTATCCATAATATGACGTAAAACAATGTCTTAGCAATAATCATCACTACAATCATTATCCATAGATTACTAATCCAATTGAATATAGGATTAATTTCAATACCTCCTGCATTTAATATATATGTTGTAGTCATGATATCGAATAAACCCAATATTACGATTCCCCAAAATACCACTATAGTCCTTTTAAGTTCCATGGCTATCAAACATATGGTAATACAGATACTGATAAAATCAAGGGGCGTTTTTCAGAATCAATAAAAAAAAGGACATCGTCCTTATTACCTACTTCATAGCGTAAAACGCAATTTCTAATTTACCATCTATCAAGAGTCCTTCATATATATATCTCTCAGAACTCTTAGTGCTTTCATTAATAATGTGGAATCTTTCCAACTTAATCTTCTTGGGACTTCTTTCGTGATATGCCCATGCTCCTATTCTGAAAGGTCCAGGAATTAATAATAAGTCGAATTCAGCAACGTCACTAATTATCATTCCTCTAATAGTTGATATGTCTATATTATTAACACTTACCAACGAAGGAATAAAGGGCTTCTCGGAATTCCATACAAGATGCTCCTTAATTGTAGAAATTTTACCATCAATCTTCTTAATAAAAATTTGTACTTGATCATTTTCCCTCTCGACTAACATTATCATCACTCCAAAAAGTACCTATGCAATATTAAGTTAGAGAATAAGTTTTGTCAATCAATAATCTGTACTTTACAAATCTTAAATATATAATATAATTATCCAGGTAATTTATATGGACGAGAAAGATGCCGAAGCAATAGGGTTCGCAATCCTAAGTGAGCATCACGCGGTTTTATTTAATGGACCGATTAGCACTCTTTTTGAGGTATTATTGAAAGAAGAAGCCTTCGATCATTCAATTATCTCTCCTGCAGAGATTAGATATTTCGGAGCCAGGATGGATAATTATGTAGAAACCAAGCACTTTTCTTCTGATTTATTCCGGGATTCATTGAAAGTATGGAGAGCTTACTCCAAGAAATCTTCTAGATTAGAAGAATTCAAAAGAGAAAAGGAAGAAATCTCCCAATACACAAAGTTTCCCCCTCAAACAATTATGGAATTTGCATTATTTCTTGAAGAGTGCTGAACTAAAAAAACGCAATCACTTGCGTTTTTTACCTTATTAACTAACGAATGTAATAGCCTCTCCTCGTCTATTTCCTCTACCAGTCCTTCCAATCTTATGTACATAATCATCATAAGTAGCTGGAATGTCATAATTAATTACATGAGTAATATCATTGATATCCAATCCCCTCGCAGCAACGTCAGTAGTCACTAATATTCTAACTTGACTAGCCCTGAACCTACCCAAAGCTTTTTCTCTCTTTGACTGTCTCTTATCTCCATGAATAGAATCAGAATTAAATCCATTCTTTTTTAATTGCTCTGACAGTTTTTCAACTCCGACTTTGGTCTTAGCAAAGATTATCACTTTCTCTAACTCTTCCTTATTCAATAAATCACACAAAATATCATACTTCTTTCCATTTCCTACTCTTACTATAGATTGATTAACATTAGGAGATGACTCCTGCTTTTTAGCAGTTACTTTGACTGGATCCTTAATAAACCTATTTACTAATCCCTCCATCTTGATTGGTAATGTTGCTGAAAAGAAAAGATTCTGCCTTTCTATTGGTAATTGGCTGATTAAATGACTAATGTCATCAACAAATCCCATATCTAACATTCTGTCTACTTCATCAAGCACGATAGTATTAAATGCACTTAACTTAATGTGTTTTCTCTGTGCCATATCCTTTATTCTTCCAGGAGTTCCGATAATAAAATCATGATTCCTCTTTAAAGAGAATATCTGTTTACCGACACTAGTTCCTCCGATACATAATACCGAAAATATCCTTAACCCATGGGTAAGAGCCTTAAACTCTGTTTCAATCTGTAGAGCTAATTCTCTTGTTGGGACGATAATTATAGTTTTTGACTTATTCTTAATACATTTATCAATAGCAGGGATTAAGAAGGCTGCAGTCTTTCCAGTTCCAGTATTAGCAATTCCTACTATATCTTTTCCTTCTAATGCAGAAGGGATAGTTTTGTCCTGTATAGGAGTAGGGTTAATATAACCCTTTTTGGCAATATTTGCCTTTAGTTTATTATCTACCTGGAAATCATTGAAGCAATTAACTGGCACATACTCTTCCTCTTTAGTGACAGTAGAACATTTTTGAATAAACCTATTAATGTCAATCTTCTCCTCGCGGAAAGATTTCTTTGACTTAGAGAAATTATTTCCTCTACCAGTTCTTGGTCCATTGTTGTAACTAGGCCTTTTATTATCTCTGTATCTTCCTTCTCCTGATCCGCTCTTGGAACTAATGCTTCCTGAGCCGAATACTTCTTTCGTCTTCCTTGTGTCAGAAAATCCTGACCTCTTTGAACCGAAATTATTACCTGGTTTTTTCAGGTATCTTTTTTGATAGCTACTCTTAAGTTGTGTTTTCATATTATTTTATTAAAAGAACTCTCAATATAGAGAGCTTCCTTTAATAAGAGTCCCGATATTTCGAAGTTGTACGTATTAATATTAATACTCTATTACATTATATCAATTTTGTCAATAGTAACACATGACTGCTAATCTATTTATAAAAAAACAGGACCAAGGGGGGCTGTCCCGCAACTCTCATCAGCTAAAGATGAGAGTTCTTTTTTTGTACACAGAAAAAGACCCATGCTTTAAGCATGAATCATTTTCTTTAGGTTATGGGCTATTGAAATTAGTAACCATTCT
>Ga0302246_1002054_pt1 | contig 12692 bp, 16 predicted proteins | sample AAG_UR_Trp_MG_FD_193533 | JGI IMG/M metagenome (GOLD analysis project Ga0302246, IMG submission 193533) | Enriched activated sludge microbial communities from anaerobic digester in WTTP, New Holstein, Wisconsin, United States - AAG_UR_Trp | ecosystem: Engineered > Bioreactor > Anaerobic >...
TTCAATGAAGAGTAAGATTGTAATTAGACATCAAATCATTTACTCCGAGCATGATTATAATGAAGCCTGTATGCTGATTTTGTTCATTGATGGGAGTAACCTTATTGATTTTAATGCAGTTCCCATGAAAAAGGCTATCACAAATTTCGATGAATTAAAGAAGTATCGGTTTCAATCCTTCTCGTCAAATTAATTTGAAGTTATGATAACAACAGGAGCAATAAGAGCAAGCTATCGTCATCAAGGGAAATGTTCACTATTGTCAAATTATGAAACAAGGTTCAAAAGATGTTTCCCATTTAGTCAAAATATAAAGGAATACAACATCAGGGGTCAAAAACCCCTGTTTTTAGCAGGAATTGAAGTAAAATAAATGTGAAATTAAAATGAAAACAAAAAAATAACCGATATGAAGATAAAATATAATCGAGTAAGCACATTGCAACAATCTGGAAATCGTTTCAGTGCTGATGAAGAATTTTACGACTTGGTACTATTCGATAAAGTCAGTGGAAAAGTACCATTTAAGAAAAGACCCAAAGCACAGGAATTGGTCGAACTTGTCGAACAGGGCAAGGTCTCGGAACTCGTTATTGAAGAGTTCTCAAGGGTCGGGAGAACAATTGGTGATTGCATTCAGACTCTGGAATGGCTGGAAGAGCATGAAATAAACGTTGTTGTCAGGAATCTGGGCATCCAATCCCGACCACAGGGGAAGAAAAACCCCATTTGGGGTCTTTTGAGCGCAACTATGGCAAGTCTGTATTCATTGGAGTTGGAAAATATCCGTGAGAGGACTGCCACAGGTCGTCTTGTCTATGTCGCTAACGGTGGTCGACTCGGACGTCCGAACGGTAGTTCTGAATCGGAAAAACTATTCTTGGAAAAACCAAAGACACAAGAAATAATTAAATGGTTGAACAAGGGCAGAACAATAAGGGAGATTTCTTCACATACTGATGCCTCGACAAAAACAATTATTAAAACAAAGAAAATTGGGATGAAGTATGGGTTATTTGTATCGTAAATTCGAAGCCTACACTTTTTTCTTCTTCGTAACCTTCCAATAATTATCTTCTATAATAATTGATATCTTATTAGTGGCTAAATCCTTTCGTGGTGTACAATTTTTATTTAAAATATTGTCTGTACGTTTTAATCCTTTGGGGTTATATGTCACTTTTTTATTCATCACATGCCTCTAAAAACCGCCCTTAGATTAGATAAAACATTACTCGATGTCAAATTATTCCGACATAAATCATTAACTCTTGTTGTTCGTTGAGTGTTTAACATAGTTTTGGACGTCACAATATTTTGATTGTTTAAATTGCTGCTATCTAAAGTAATAACATAAACTCTATCACTTTTGTTTTGTGTCCATTGAGTATTACTTCCATTATGTGAGTAAACCAAATCCAGATTTTCATCCACTGAACTTAACTCATTAATTAATTCAAGAACGTTTTTATGCCTATTATTAATATCAACGCTCAATGCTTTATTTACAATTCGTTGCAATTTGAGCGGTATATGAGGAAGATAGCTATTCCTATTTGGAATATTCCCATTTGTAATAGCATTAATATATTCCTGTTGAGATGCAAAATTGAACTGATTATAGTAATGAGTATTACCATTAAGTAGTCTGTAAATTGTTAATCCCGACAAATAAATATCAAAATGTATTGTTTTGTCAGAATGAGTAAAAAACTCTGGTGGTATTTGCTTTTGATATACTCCATCTGGATTGGCAAAGCCAAGGTTGTTCATAGCTTTTGACAAACCAAAATCAGATAAAAGTGCTTCATTTGAATCTGATAATAAAATATTGTCAGGCTTAACATCAAAATGAATCAATCCTTTGGAGTGTATATTATTTAAACCCGAAAGAAATTGAACAGAATACCTTATTACCTCTCTAATCGTTAAATGTCTGGAATCTATTAAGGCTTTTAATGACCCATTTTTATAATATGGCATTGCAATATATATGGAATCATTATCGGAACAACCGTAATTTACCCTAACAACATAGGGGTGAGATGATTCGTGTAGTATTTTCGATTCTCTGTAATAATCAGTTGCGTTTGCCAATTTTGACTTTAAAATCTTTTTAACTACAATCTCCCCATCCAGTTGCTTGTCATGTGCAAGAAATACCTGAGAGTTCCTCCCTTCTTGCCCAATTTCTCTTAATGTTTCAAAATTGAGTTGTGCTGTGTGTAATCCAATTGGCATAATCTTATAATTTCAAAGCACTTACGGCAGCCATTATGCTTTCTCGTTCTTCTAAATTTATTTCCGTCCAAATTTCCATATTCATGAATCCATCTTCTCCGTTTGCAATGGGTTTAAATCCCGCTCTGTCAATTCCGAGTTTCGCACTTATATTTGATATCTGTCCAACATAGTATTTATTTACTTCTGAACTTGCAATTAATTCCTGAATAACTCCTTCCAGATATACTCTTGGAATGTTCAAAGTCCTTGCGTTAGATTCAGCAATACGAATGCAAGCAACGGAGACCTTATTCTCATTTATTATATCTCTCAGGGTACTTCTAATAAACTTCAATTGCTCTGGTGTATCAAGAGGTTTCGGAACAATAATTTTATCCAATAGCAGAACATTAATCGTAGTTTCATCCTCCCTAATAACAGCATAATATACTTGATTAGGATTTGCTCTTATGCCTATCGATATTTTCATTCTTTTTAAAATTGAATGTCTTAGTTTAAATGTAAATAAAATCCAGATAATAAAAATATTGGATTTTTCTCTGATTGTATTGAAAAACAAAACTTTTTACCTTTCATTGTTCAATATTAAAGTTAATAAAATATTTTGAACTTAAGATAAAACTCAAGTAATCAGGCAATAATGTTTTAACTTTAAAATTCGATTACATAAATATGGATATGGATAGAACCAAAGAGATTGTTTACTCAATTGTAAAAGCAGGTCTGGGAGCAGTTCCCTTTGCTGGTTCTGCTGCTATCGAATTATTTACGCATATAATAATACCACCCATTGATAAAAGGCGAATTGAATGGATGCATGATATTGGTGAAAGGCTTGCGAGACTGGAAAGTCATGGTGATATTAATTTGTCGGAATTACAAAATAATCCTGAGTTTGTCGATAGTGTAATTAAGACAACTCAGTATGCTTTGAGGACAAGTGAAACAGAAAAGATAGGCTATTTCAGGAATGCGTTATTGAATACTGCAATTGGTGAATCACCTGAGCAGTCTGAATCACAGATATTCTTGAACCTTCTTGATAGTTTTACTATCTGGCACGTTCGAATTCTGAAATTGTTTGATAATCCAAGCCGTTGGTTTGAAATCAACAAAATCGCATCACCTCAAAATGTAATGGGTGGCGGGTTGAAAATTGTACTTGAAACTGCATTCCCCGAATTGAAGGGTAGAAACGACTTCTGTAATCTTGTTTGGGAAGACCTGAAACGTGCAGGTCTCCATAACAGTGGCTCTTTGGGTGTAATGATGACAGGAAGTGGTCTTTTGCAAAATAGAACTACTGAATTTGGCAGAAGATTTTTACAGTTTATTGAAATCAAATTGGCGAATTAATAAGGAAGGACTTTCCGAAAGAAAATTTATTTTTCAATGATGCTTGTTCAAAATATCTCGTAAATTAGCAGAAGTACTCGCAATTTCCTTGTGGCATCAACGATTCCAGACACTTTCTATGCCTCTAATTGCGGGAATTAATAAAATCGCTCTTTGAAATATTTAAAGGCGACACTTCTCACCGTACCTGCTCCACAGACAGGATTGTATTGCAGACATTGACTTTCACAGTTCCAATCAGTGTCGCCTTTTTTTAATACTGGTCAGGGCGACCTAACATAAGAGGCGGCACGTCATTCCTTTAGCACGAGGAAATGCAGCGAGACAAATTTATTCCACAATCGTGCCGCCTTCTTTAAATTGTTGGGCGACCGACTATGAGGCAGTCCTTCAAACCCAAACAGCACGGGGCGTAATGCAGGGAGATACAATTAGGACTGCCTCTCTTATTTTACCATCTTATTTCAACATTTTCAACAGATTGTACAATACTCCTTAGACAATCATCGTTTTAGCTAATACTGCAAATTAATACTATTAACGTCTTAGATTCTCTTAACCTGAGAATTCGTAACAACTAAGTTTTAAATTATAGAGTAGTGTTAATTTTTAATTATCAGTTATATGAATAATTATTATGGATAACGATTCAATTTCATCAAAACTTCAGGAATTATTCGATTTGTTTAAGTCAGGTGCTTTAAGCAAGGAAGAATACGACCAATTAAAATCCCAGATTTTAGGTGCAGGGGAAAGTCAAAAAACTGAAACTGTAGCAAAAGAAATTCAATCAGCAAGTGTTAAAGAACCTGTTATTGAACCCTTACTCAAAGAAGAATCTGCGCCAGAACCATTATCAAAGAATGTGGATGATTCAAAAATGCAATCATCAAAGAACAAAACTGAAGAATCGGATGTGAAAATTGACTCAAAGAGCAGAATTAAAAGAATAGTAATGATTACCATTCCTATAATTCTGATTATTGTTGGAACGATTTATACTGTTAACAACAAAATGAATGTCCCCGCTAAAAACCAAAATCAAGAATTAGAAAGCATCCATGAGAATAATCCAAGTATTGTCGAACCCAGTGCTCAGAAGCATAATTCAATATGGGATGAGGCTTCTGCAAAGAAAATTGTTACGGATGAATTATCGAAATTTAATAATTGGTCATATACATTAAGTGGTGATACTACCCAAATCTCCCATATAGTCAGTGGGTTTTCAAAAGTAAATATAGACACTGAAGACATAATGGTGGGATTGGTTTTTTCTGATAATGGCGAAAATGATTGTAATGCATGTGCTGGCGGAGTTTTAAGCATTTTTGAATTTAGAGACCATAATGGTTGGAAACTTGAAAAAAAAGCAATTGCGTTTATGAATAACAAATCAATTGACAATCCGCCAAATAATATTGGTATTTACAGAATTTCTCCAGACAACTATGGAGTACTGGTTAACTATACTATTAGCGGTGGCAGTTTTGGCGGGGTTAGTGAAAAATATAAAACCCTGTATGGCTTTATTGATAATGATTTTAAACCAATATTAGATAGTGGTGAAGATAAAATAGCTTTTATAATAAAAACTGATGGATTTTATGATATTGAAGTGACCGAAAATAATACAAGAGTCAAAACAACTTATAAATTCAATGGTAATGAATATGTCAAATAATCACGAGAACTTATAAGTTCCTTTCTAATTATTTATAAATATCATTCATTTGTAAATTTTGAAATCATGGACAAAATAGGTGAAATTATGAGACTCAAATCGCTCTTAGACCAAGGTGCCATTACAATTGAAGAGTTTTTTGAGGTTAAGAAAAAAATAATATCTAATGAGACCTATGCAGTTGAAAATCATGATACTGACCCACAGACTTCTACCCAAAGCAAAATCATAGATGAAGCAACTAATGTGCCTGAGACTTCATCAAAGAAATCCTCAAATCATATTGCTTTTGTTTTAATCGTTACTTCGCTTTTTATCCTAATTGTTATATTTAAATTAGGATTTATTGCTGTCTTGTTACCACCTGCCGTTTTGATATGGCTATACGGATTTGGCTCAAGAGACGATGTTGGTTTCAACTTTTTTAAGCCTTTTATTATATACTTTATTGCTATCGTAATTGGAATTGAAGCGGGAAATGGACTTCGTTCTATTTTTGAAATTCCCACTCCCGACCTTGAAGGATTTGGAGTAGCATTGTATGTTATACCTTCAGTTATTGGTCTCATAGCATTAATATATAGTTTTCGAAGGTTACCCAAATGTAGCCACTGCAACAAACGTTTTGGTCTTCAACTTATTAATCAAACAGGATTTACAAATTCAAGTTTTATTGGTACGGGAAGATATAATATCTATGATAAATACGGTGATAGAGCATTTGAATACGAAGCGCCTACCCAATATGATACGTTATTATACTATAATCATTACATGTGTAGGTTCTGTTACCGTATGACCACACTCACCTCAGGGCAAATTGTTTCTTCAAGTCAACTGTAATAATTAGACATTTTTGTGCAAATCTAATGTAGGATATTTTGAACCACCAACTTTAATGTGCATTTATGAATTTCGTATATTATTTTCTCATACAAATCGATTAAAAACAGCTCTATTCCATTCACAAATAAGTAAATACGACAATGATTGCAACAAAAAAATGTTCCAATTGCGGTGCAGACAATGATTTGATATTTACAAATTGTCAATTTTGTAAATCGCCTCTTCCAGCCGTTGATTCTAAATCTATTTCAAACGAAGATTTAATAACAAACGCTGGTGAATGGGTTGGTAAAGTTGGCTCGAGTTTTACGATTACAGCCGAAAATGCAAATGCTTGGACTGGGAAAGGGTTCAGAACTTATGAAAGTTCTGAAATTGAAGGATATGCATTAAAATACCTTTCACTTCTCCAAGTAAGAGCATCGAATAATATGACTTTAAAAATCGTATACGATTCATTAAGAAAAGATTTTGATTCTAAAAGAAACTCAATTACATCAAAAATTGGTGGTGGAGACAAAAAGAGAGCAATAGCTTTTATAGTTCTTCCCGTAATTGTTATTGGTATGTTTTTAATGTTTTTTATTCCCAGTGCACCTGATAAAGGGGAAAAAGAAATACAAAGATTAGAAAATCTTGAAAAGCAAGTCGTAGAAGATATTAGGAACAAAAATTTTGAAGATGCGATACTGCTCTTAAACGGAATGGAATACTCGATATCTTGGTCTGGTGAGGGAGACAGCATTCCCAAGAGAGCATGGCGAAATAGAAAGGAAGGCTATTTGAAAACTATAAGAGAACTGAAAAATAATTAAAATGTATAAGTGATGGAGAAAATAATATGTACCCATTGCGGCTACGACCAAAACGACATTATTCTTACGAAATGTTTGGTATGTAATAAGAATTTGCCAAATCTCAATATTAATACTGTATCTGATGAAGATATTGTTCTTAATACTGGTGAATGGCTTGGCAAAGTTGGTGATTCTTCTGTTCAAACAAATCAAGAATTTAATATTTGGGAATCAGCATTCTTTAAATTAAAGAATGACTACTTGGGAATTAAAGTAGGCGGATACGATAAGGGTTTAGTAGAAATACCAAAGAGAAAAATAGAAGAAATTGCCTTAAAATATCTCACAATATTAGAAGGAAGAACCAAATTAAATCCGTCATTAAATTCTGTCTATATTACATTAAAATCTGAATATGATAAAAAGAAAAGGAACGTTTTTAATATACTTGGTGGTCAAAAGAGATTAATGTTCCTGCTGCTTGTTATTTTAATGTTTCTAATAATTCTTGGACCTATTATTATGGTGTTTAAAATAGCCTTGTAGAAATGGCATTAATTGAAGTAATTAAATATGAAGATGATAATTCAGAATATGACTGGAAATTTCCATCAGTCGGGTAATAGCATATTAATAACTGATATTCACTGAGTATCAAAAATATTAAAGCTAACTGTAATGACAAACCAATTAAATTATCGATATAAAATCAATTAAGAAAATGAGTTCATCAAAGAAATGTACAAATTGTGGTGCAGACAATGACCCATTATTCACTAATTGTATATTCTGCAAATCAACACTCCCTGAGACTGACATGGCTTCTATAACTAATGAAGAATTAGTACTGAAAGCTGGGGAATGGGTTGGAAAAGCTCGACAACCTGATTATAGCATAGAAAAAAATGACCCGGATGCAAATTACTACACAGGTAAAGGCGTTCATATAATTCAAATCAAAAATGCTGATATAGTTGGCAATGCTGAAAAGTATCTTTCATTGATTCAAGTACGTGCTATAACAAATGCAACCCTTTTGCCTCTGCATGAGAATTTAAGAAAGCAACTTGATGAGAATAAAGCGTTTGCTTTAAAACACGACCCTATGAAAAGGATAATAAAGATTCTATTAGTATCCTTTGCATTTATACTGATTATATTCGTTATTATAGTGATTGCAACCCGTTGATTTAAAATAATTCAATTTGTTTGAATATGGCATTAATTGAAGTCATAAAGTATGATGGTAATAATTCTGAATTTGTATGGAAATTTCCATCTGAAGATTTGAAAATAGGTGCACAATTGATTGTCAATTTCTCTCAGAGTGCATTTTTTGTTAAGAATGGTAAAATTTATGATGAGTTTAATGAAGGGCGATATACTCTGAAAAGTTCAAATATCCCACTTCTTAACAAAATCATTAATTTACCTTTTGGTAATAATTCACCGTTTGCCGCTGAAGTATGGTATGTGAACTTAATTACCAAGCTTGATAATAAATGGGGTACGATAAAACCAATTAATCTGGAAGACCCTTTATATGGAGTAGTTGTTCCCGTTAGAGCATTTGGACAATATGGATTTAAAATTGTAGAGCCAAGGAATTTTTTACAAACTATTGTTGGTACAATAAAGGCATTTTCAGCAGCAGAAATTGTTGAATATTTTAATGGTAAAGTACTTAGTTCCATTTCAACAGTTCTTGGTAAAGCCATTGCACAAAATAAAATTTCATTTCTGCAGATTTCTGTTTTTCAGGATGAACTGTCTGATATATGTAAAAAGTTAATTAACGAAGAATTCATTAAGTATGGAATTGAAATAGTAAATTTCTATTTCATGTCAATAAATATTCCAGAAGATGACACTTCATTAATTAAATTAAAAGAGGCTAAGGAACTTTCCATGAAAATCAAGACTGTTGGTAAAGACATTTATCAAATGGAAAGAAGTTTTAATGTGATGGAAAAAGCTGCGGAGAATGAAGGTTCTGAAGGTAGTATGATAAATGCGGGTCTCGGATTAGGGGCAGGTTTGAGCCTCGGTAATACAATTGGCAATCAATTTGGTCAAGTTGGTAGTCATCTTAATTCAAATCCCTCACCCCCGCCAATTCAAACCCAGTATTTTTTTATTATAGACGGGAATCAAAGTGTTCCATATTCGCTATCGGATATCCCTTCTTTAATTTCCCAAAGAATCATAAACCAAGATTCCTTGGCGTGGAGACAAGGCTTAACTGATTGGGTAAAGGTAACATCCATAAACGAATTAAATTCATTATTTTCAACATTACCACCGCCATTACCAAAATAGTGATGAAAAAATTAATATTAATTTCTGGAGCGCTAATTTTAATATTGAACTTTTTATCATTCTTAATTATTGGTGCTTATGGTATTCAGCCTTTCATTTTAAGTGAGATTTGTATAATGATATCTTGTGGATTTATATATTATGTATCTCTTTCTACCCTTGATGATGCATTGAAGATATTTTTAGTTTTGTCATTAATCCTTTTAGCGACAATTAAGTTTATTATCTCTTTATTTTTTCATTTGCCATTAAAGAATAATTACTCTTTATTATCAATTTTGATTATTATTTTTATTGAATTGTTGGCAATATTCGGTTTTAAGTATTTCTCAAGACATTCTTAATTTATTACTATTTCGTAAGAATATTGTGTAAGGCATTCCTAAGGTTAACCTTTTGCCAGTGGTCATGATAAAATGCAAATCAAGAACAATGGTGTTAGGAGAAAGATAATCAAGAACCTTATGCCCTTTAGCATTTATGTAGGGTTCATTTTTCATCCTCAAGTTCCAGTAAGTCAGTAGCATCATAATTACGGGCGATTTCATTGTAAACCAAATCCTTTATGTCGTTCCAGCGTAGGAAAAAATGCTCAGGATGTTCATTATTAACCTCCAGATTAATTTCAGCAAAACAACCTGTGTCTGAGTTGGTGAACAGCATTTGAAGAAAGCCAGCATTATAATCAACGCTTTTTAAATCGTACAAAGCAAACCCCGAATTGCTTACCAACAAATATCGCTGACCAAATCCCATATCAAGCGATGATTTGTCACGATATAAGAAAATCGAAAGATGTTTGTACTTCCCAGCTTGCATTGCCTCAATCAGTTCTGGAAAATCTGCTGGGTATGTGTTATAAGTTAATTTTTCCATTGTAAGCCATTTTCTTATAAATACTTTCAAAATCCGTTGGGATAAGTAAAAGCATATATTTTTAACGCTTACAAAAAGAAAGTTAGAACGACACGGAAGCATCAAGTACTAAGAGGAAAGCAGGAAATAGTTCTCTTTTGTATGCAATAATCAATACAATTTGCCACCGATTGGGACATCTTTATCAGGATAAATCAGTGCACACTCATTATTCTCATCTGGGACACCCAGCGTAAGTACCTCCGAAATAGCCGTGCCAATTTGTCGAGGTGGAAAATTCACAACGCATAAAACAAGTTTGCCCGTTAAACCATTTTTATCATAATTCGATGTTAGCTGTGCGCATGACCTTTTAATGCCAATTTCTTCACCAAAATCAATTCTGAGTTTAAATGTTGGTTTTCTTGCTTCAAGAAAATCTTGTACATCTATTATTTTCCCAATCCGAATATCTAATTTCTGGAAATCTTCAAATGTTGCCATCATGGTTATTCTTATTTATTCCAATTCAACTACTTGATGTAACTCAAGGGTACATAAATTCTACATGCGCACAATTTCCCTTGTGCAAATCCCACGATTTCAATACTTATTTTGGTGAAATCATTCAAGCGACCAACCCCCGAAAAGAACTAAAATCAAATCAGTACAATACTCGTTTCATTGTTTGGATAAATTCCTGATTGTTGAATATAAATATCCCTTTAATTTCATTCGGAGAGGTAAATTCAAAAGAACATTTTGTAACACCTATATAGGAAGGTGAATTATTAACATTGCTATATTCATACGTATTAGTAGATGTGAAAATACCTTGGTTCTGAATTACTTCGCCATCCGAGCGAAGTAATGAAAGAGTAATTTTATTGATAGCATCATCATATGCCCAGAAACCTGTTCCTTCCACTAATATCTTCTCATGTGTTATTAATTTGTCTGAAACATAAAACCCATTTCCTGTACTAAAATGTTTAACTGATATGAATAAATTAGTATCATTACCTACTGATATGTTCCAATCTCCAGCAAATTGCTTCAGAAGTTCAGCTTGATTGAGTTTTGGCTGTATTGTTTGTGCCTGAATTCCGTTTGTACAGAAAATCAGGAATACAGCATTTAATGTGGCTAAACAGAATGTTTTCATTTGATTGGGTTTGGTTAATGGATAAAATATATAATTGTAAATCAGTAATATTAGGTATGTTATACCAGCGTATTGAAACAGAGTGATTTCATAATTTATGTTTCCATAACCCACTTATTGTTGCAATATGCATCCCCCTGCATTAATGTTTTATCTCTTATTAAAGTCAATTTTGGATTGTATGCTTTTGCCCAAGGATAATCCTGATAGCAAAATCCAGCATATCCTATTTCTGCCGCATCTGCTTCTCTGAATGTCTTTGCCCATAAACACTCTGTTGTTCTCATCTCAAGAACATGCTCATCTGATTGTATGAACTCGAAAGTGCATCGTAGTTTATGAAAACCTTCTGCTTGCCTTCTTAAATCATCTGCAAATGCAGTAAGTGTTCTTTCATTATAATTAATTCCAGCATCTTTTTCGGTTTCATACAGCATTTCAGATGATTTCTTTAGCATTTCAAGAAATTTTTCTTTTCCAATCTGTTGCATCAGGTTTTTCATAGCAGGGATGTACGATTGCTTATATGCAAAATTGTATACCTGTTGCATTGTCATTCCAGAAACCGACTGAAATTTATGTTGCTGGTCTAATATGATTGGCTGCAACTTCTTGTCAGAACCAAGCATAATTGGAGAAGCAAAACAGCAAAAAGCACATGAAGAAAAAGTCTTTTTTAAAAACTCTCTTCGGTCATTCTTGGCTGGGGCAATATTTTTCATGACTTAGTTGTGATTTTTATGCAAGTTACACCCATTATAAACCAAAGTCAATGCCGTTTTTACTAAAAGGAATGGTTAACACTGATTAATAGATATTTATAAATCTGAAACAGATTTTTAACCAAGACAAACAACTTAATTCACTACATTTTTAGTTGCGGTAACATCAGTCATTAATTGAAGTCTTTTAAATACTTTGAAAATCCATTGGGAAGATGTAATTATGAATTCCATACTCAGACCAATGGTGTTTGGTTTAGGATATGCCAGTACATTATTTCCTGCACCATTGGCATATTACCTTGGCTGGCAGTTTAAGGTGCTATTGTTTGTTCCTATTGACATTTATGCCATCTTAATATCGTACAATAACAATACCTCATTATAACCCCGCCTATACGGGGGCGGTAGCACATTTAGCTTATATGATGTGGGGTATAACATAAGCACGGTCTTTTCCCATAATTGTTCTTTCAATATCAAAATTTGAATGGAGAAGTTTTAAGAAAAGACCCTTAAAAATTCTATATAAAAGTTTGTAAATCCAGACAGTAACAAAACAATTCCGAAACCCAGAGCATGTGGAAGAAGGACGAATTTTACGACCCGTGAAAATTTACAAAAATAAAAATCGGAAATCCAGACCCACCTGAATTTTTAATGCCGACTTGTTTCAAAAAAAATTCCCAGAAATTTGAATTAAT
>Ga0302246_1002058_pt1 | contig 12667 bp, 10 predicted proteins | sample AAG_UR_Trp_MG_FD_193533 | JGI IMG/M metagenome (GOLD analysis project Ga0302246, IMG submission 193533) | Enriched activated sludge microbial communities from anaerobic digester in WTTP, New Holstein, Wisconsin, United States - AAG_UR_Trp | ecosystem: Engineered > Bioreactor > Anaerobic >...
CGAGCAGCTGCATGTCCTCGAAGTGGAGACGGGCCGACCAGTCGCACTCACGGCACCACCGCGCCCAGACCCACTCCATGGATTCTTCGATGGCGGTGGCCTCGTCCTCTGTGATGCCGAGCAGCGCATAGGGAAGTGCCGCCTGCGGTTGCAGGCCGCACCCCACAGCCGAGACGGTGATGGAGTCGACAACCGAAGACGCGGCCCAATCGTTGGCCACGAGGTCTTCTGCGCGGGTCTGCGCCAGCCTGCGCTCCATGTCCTCGCGGATGTCGGAGGCACGCATGGGGCCGTAGCCGGACAACACACCACGATGGCTGCCAGCCTGGCGCGATACCAGGGGCTGACGCGCCGCGCGTGACCGTATGGACTGACCCGGGAAGCGCATCAGCGCACGCTCCCGAAATTGACCACATGGATGGCATGGCCACCGCGCAGCCGTTCAAGTTCGCCCTCGTAATACTGAAGCTGCTTCCGCACCTCCGGCAGTTGCGAACGGCGCAGGGTGATGCCCTCGAACGTCGTCTGCTCGGCGGTGGCGAGGTCTTCAAGGGCCGACTTGTAAAGCCCGATATGGCGGAGGAGTTCCTCCTCGGTCCAGATGCTCATGCACCACGGTTACGACGCGGCGCGGCTTCATGTCGTGGAGGATTTGGAGGATTTGGAGGTTTTGGACAAAAGATTCTCAAGCACAAAAAAACGCCCCATAACGGGGCGTTCTGGATGAATAAACTGCCAGAAACAAAAATATGGCTAGCAGGGAATATGGCTCATGGGAATGAACAGCCGGTTGCGGTCGTCCATGAACCTCTGAAAACCGTAATGCAAGTAAAAAGCTGCTGCCTCATCACTTATGGCATCGACCACGGTCGCATACACCGCAATATCCGAAGCCCGGATGCGGGTCAAAGCGTCTGCCAGCAACGCCCCCCCGTACTGCAGATTCCTGCGGCGCGTATCAACCGCCAGACGCCCAATACACGCCGCAGGAATGTTCGGGTAGCTCGGCAGCTTTTGGGAGAGTTCTTCGGGCAGGTCAGGCAACGGAATGCTTGCCGCTGCCAGCGTGTAATAGCCCACAATAAAGCCGCTGCTTTCAACCGCCACAAAGCACGTAGCCACATTGCGCTTTACATCTTGCCGGGCCAGCGTTCGCAAGTAGGTGTCAAGCGAGGCCACGCCGCACGAAAACGCCCTTCTGTTGTGCTCTTTGCTCAGTTTTTCAATGCGTACGATTTCATCAGACATCGCTCACCAACAACCTTTTCTTTGAAGTGAATGCCTTATCAAGCCCAGTTTTTGTCGGTTTGGGAGCAAGTAGTGCCTTGGCAAAAAGTTCCTGATCTGCACGCGACAGGGTGAGTACCTCTGCCCGTTCGATGATGGATGCTGCGGCCTCATACACAGCCTGAACCACAAGGTCTGAAACGCTTCTGCCTTGAATGCTTGCTGCCCTCTTAATCATGTCGCTCAAATCTTGCGAAATACGCGCCTCTAGCCGAGCAGTGTTTGCTGCCATCATACTACTCCTTTTTGAAGACACGTCAAATGTACGGCTTATTGCCGGATGCGTCAATAGCGTCACCATGGATCACAAGCGTCACACACGCCCACGCAACACGCCGTCCCACCTCCTGCCAGCCAACACAAAGGCAAAAGCCACAAACAAAACAAGCCGGTGTCGCCCTGCTACAAGGGCAACGCCGGCGTTCTGGAAGCAAAATCAAACAAGCGCTATCCGACGAAGGCAACTCCTCGCCCCGATCCAATCCGGGGACTTGCCCGATGCCTACAGCACAACGCGTGCCTTTAAGAAACCGGGCCGTCCCAGTGCCCGCAGTTCTCGCACGAAAAGCCCATACACCGAAACCCGGTGCAGCGGCGATCTGGTGGCCGTGGACACGTTTTTCGGGCTCCTCGACGTTTGATGTGGAATTCAATCCTTTTGACTGTATGGCCAACTACGGCCTATTCCAAAACCTCCACAAGGAGGTAACCGCCTGTGAATGCCAATGAACTCTTGACGCTGGGCCTTGGGCTGACTTAGCCCTGGAAAGTCGTAGGACAAGAATTGGATATCGAGAAACAACCAAGTGAATTGCGTCTTGATATTGAGGCCGAGCGCGGTGCCTTCTATCCTTGCCCCGAGTGTGGCAACCCCTGCAAGGCTCATGATTTCAGAGAGTTCTCTTGGCGCCATCTGAACTTCTTTCAGCATCACTGCTTGATCAAGGCCAGGGTGCCCCGAATCAAATGCCCCGAGCACGGCATTCATCGAGTGAATGTCCCGTGGGCCCGAGAGGGAAGCGGCTTTACCCTGCTTTTCGAGCAAGCGGTTATGCTCCTGTCTCGGGAGATGCCGGTGAACACCGTCGCCCGGTACGTCGGCGTCACCGACCAGCGCATCTGGCGCGTGGTTCGACACTATGTTTTCGAATCTATGCGTAAACTTGACCTCGGCGGCTTGTGTGGCGTCGGCCTCGATGAAACCGCGACCAAACGCGGGCATCATTACGTCACCATCTTTGTGGACATGGACCGAGAAACCCGGCAGGTCACATGCGTTTCATCGCCACTGTCAGAAACAAACTCGTCCATGAAGGGCCAGACGCCGTTACGCATGAAACCAAACAGGAATACCTCAGCGCGTGCAAGCGGGTATTGCGGGACTTGAATTCATATAATTAGTTAGAAATATAAGACGGTTCAGCATTGACTGGCATCAGGACTTTAAATCTACTTCTTCCACGCGCTATCCAAACTCGAAATTAAACGGAACACTTATGGATCACACTGCACATAACAAGCTGGTTTCTTTTATCTGGTCAATCGCTGATGACTGTCTGAGAGACGTATTCGTCCGAGGCAAATACAGAGATGTCATCCTGCCCATGTTTGTGCTCAGGCGACTTGATTGTCTGCTTGAGCCCAGCAAAGAGGCAGTTCTCGAAGAAGTCAGGTATCAGAGAGAAGAAGTCGGGATGACTGTTCTGGACTCCAGCCCACTGTGCGAGGAGTCCGGGTATGTCTTCTATAATATTTCAAAATTCACCCTGAAGTCTCTTCTGAACAACCCCTCCCAGCTTGAAGCCAACTTCAACAACTACCTTGATGGGTTCAGCGACAACGTCAAAGAGATTATCCAGCACTTTGACCTCCGCAGCCAAGCCAGGAAGATGGCAGTTGCGGATGTGCTCTTTGATGTCATTGAAAAATTCGTTTCGCCTGAGATCAACCTGAGCCCTGAACCCGGACGAGCTTCCGATGGCAGGTTGCTCCCTGCCTTGACCAACCTCGGCATGGGCTATGTGTTCGAAGAGTTGATCCGCAAATTCAACGAAGAGAACAACGAAGAGGCTGGAGAGCACTTCACCCCGCGTGAGGTCATCCATCTGATGACCAATCTGCTCTTCAAGCCGGTGAACGGAAACCTGCCCCCTGTCCTGACCATTTATGACCCGGCGTGCGGTTCGGGCGGTATGCTCACGGAGTCCGAGAAGTACATCAAAGACCCGGAAGGCGGGGTGAAAACCACCGCCGATGTGTATCTGTACGGAAAGGAAGTGAACGGCGAGACTTACGCCATCTGCAAATCCGACATGATGATCAAAGGAAATGATCCTGAGAACATCAAGTTTGGTTCGACTCTGGCTACGGATGAATTCTCCGCCATGAAGTTCGATTTCATGCTTTCCAATCCTCCCTATGGGAAGTCCTGGAGTGCGGACGCAAAGTTCATCAAGGACGGCAAGGAGATCGTTGACCCTCGTTTTCTGGTACGCTTGGATGACTATTGGGGCGTTGAGAGCGCAGAGGATGCTACCCCGGCATCTTCGGACGGACAGCTTCTGTTTCTGATGGAGATGGTCAACAAGATGAAGAGTCCGTCTTCATCGCCATTGGGTTCTCGGGTTGCTTCCGTTCATAACGGCTCTTCCCTGTTCACTGGAGACGCTGGAGGCGGGGCCAGCAATATTCGCAGACACGTCATTGAAAACGATTGGGTGGAAGCAATTATCCAGCTTCCAACCAACCTGTTCTACAACACAGGCATCACCACGTATATCTGGGTACTCTCCAATAACAAGTCGCAGGAACGCAAAGGAAAGATTCAGCTCATCAACGCTTCGGAGATGTATCGTCCCCTTCGAAAAAACCTTGGGGCGAAAAACTGCGAATTTTCACCTGCGCATATCGATCAGATTACAAAGCTCTATTTGACCATGGAGCAGAGCGAAGTTTCCAAGGTCTTTGATAATAGGGACTTCGGATATTACAAGATCGTCGTGGACAGACCTTTGCGCCTTGCAGCGCAGTTCACGCCTGAGCGAATCGCCTCTCTTCGTTTCATGCCTTCAATCCGGGAAATCTCGGAATGGGCTTACGGGAAGTTTGGCGATGATGTGTACGCCGATTTGAAGCCACACAAAGAGCGCATCGCGCGGCACCTTGACCGGGAAGAGATCAGCATCACCGCCAAGAACAAAGGCGCATTACTCTCGGTGAGCAAGTGGCGGGAACAGAAAAAGCTCATGGAATCCGCTCAGAAGATCGCAGATAAGATCGGAAACAGATTGTTCATGGATTATAATGTGTTCGTTGAGGAAGTCGATAACGCGCTCAAGGCTCTGAAGATCAAACTGACCGCTCCTCAGAAAACTCAAATCCTGAACGCCATGAGCTGGCGTGATGAGAACGCAGAGAAAGTCATCAAAAAGATTCACAAGCTGGGAGGCGACAAGCTGGACCAACTTCTTGACCGGCTCCGTGCTGATGAAGATGACCTGCCTGATTACGGGTACTATCCGGCTGGCAAAAAAGACCAGTTCATCGAGTACGAAGCCGACAGCGAGCTTCGGGACACCGAGGTGGTTCCTCTTGAGGAGGATGTTCACGAGTACTTCCTGCGCGAGGTTCGCCCCCATGTGGAAGAAGCCTGGATTGACCTCGAGAAGACCAAGATCGGCTACCAGATCAGCTTCAACAAGCATTTCTACAAGCACACCCCATTGCGATCTTTGGAAGAGGTTGCAGCCGACATTCTTCAGCTGGAATCGGAAACCGATGGGCTGCTGAAGAAGCTGGTGAGTTTTGAGGGAGTGAAGTAGCCATGCAGCTCCCTAAATATGACTCATACAAGGATAGTGGTGTCGAATGGATTGGCGAGATTCCAGAAGAATGGGATCTTTGGCAAGGATTTCAATTATTCAAAGAGAACAAAGCGAAAAACTCAGGGATGGTTGAAAACACTGTCCTCTCATTGAGCTACGGCAGAATCATAGTTAAGCCAGAAGAAAAGCTCCATGGCCTAGTGCCTGAATCGTTTGAAGGCTATCAACTTATAGAGCCTAATGACACAATAATCAGAACTACTGACTTACAGAATGACCATACAAGCCTTCGATGTGGGTACGCAAAGGACAAAGGGATCATCACCTCAGCGTATCTGTCTTTGAAGCCTCTCGGCACCGCAAGTCCAAAGTTCACGTATTATGTTCTTCACGCTTATGACCTTCTTAAAGTCTTCTATGGTATGGGGTCAGGGCTAAGACAAAACTTGGATTTCAGGGACTTCAAGAGGATAACCATCCCAATCCCTGCCAATGAAGATCAAGAGCGTATCGTCTCCTTCCTCGATCAAAAAACAGCCGAAATCGACGAAGCCATTGCCAAGAAGCAAAAGCTCATTGAGCTGCTTCAGGAGCAGAAGTCCATTCTCATCAATCAGGCGGTGACCAAAGGGCTGAATCCTGATGCGCCCATGAAAGATAGCGGCGTTGAATGGATTGGGGAGATTCCGACTCATTGGGAGGTGAAGAAACTAAAACACTTATCATGCTTTTGCAGCGGTGGCACTCCTAGCAAAGACATTGAAAAGTATTGGGGAGGCGACATTCCATGGGTGTCGCCAAAGGATATGAAAGTCCTCAATATTTCATCAAGTCAAGACACTATCACCTCAACTGCACTAGCCAGGACAAATCTGAAATTACTGCCGATTGGTTCATTACTCATTGTTGTACGCGGAATGATTTTAGCTCGTAAGATTCCTGTAGCAGTTGCGCAAGCTCCTCTCACGATAAATCAAGACATGAAGGGGCTGGCATTAATCGATCAATGCCTGCCTGCCTTCATATTGCATTACTTGCGTGGGGTTCAATCATATCTGTTGAATTTAACTGAGGAGTCTGGTCATGGAACAAAAACTCTACCAACAGACTCTTTGGGAGGTGTATTAGTTCCACTTCCTCCAAAGCAGGAGCAAACAGATATCGTCAAACGGATCAATGACGTTGAATCATTGTATGCTGGCATCCAAAAGTATAATCACAAACAAATAGCTGCACTTTCAGAACTAAAGAATACTCTCATCTCCTCAGCAGTCACAGGAAAGATCAAGGTCTAGGAGTCGCCATGCCCAGCCAAACCAATGAAGCGGCTCTTGAGAGCCACATTGAAAAAGCATTCCTCGCTGATGGATATGAAGCTGGGAACCCCGCCAATTATGATCCTCACTTCGCGCTTGATACCGAGGTGTTCTGGCGATTCCTGGAAGCAACCCAGCCCAATGAGTTGGACAAGCTGTCCTCGCAGCATAACTGGCGACTCATGGTCCTTGAAAGGCTGGACCGAAAGATCAAGGCGGACGGAATTCTGTCCGTGCTCAAGAAAGGGTTGCCCATAGACAATGCCCACCTGACCCTCCTCTACCGCGCTCCTTACAACGACTTGAACCCGGACGTGATCCGTCTTTTCAACTCGAACATCTTCACCATCACCCGGCAGGTCCATTACTCGGTCAGTGAACCGCATAAATCCGTGGACATGGTGCTCTGCATAAACGGGCTGCCCATAGCCACCTTTGAGCTGAAAAACCCTTGGACCGGGCAGAGCGTCAATCACGCCAAGAAGCAGTATTGCCAGGATCGTGACCCAAGAGAAACGCTGTTTCAGTTCAGGCGGTGTCTCGTTCACTTCGCGGTGGACCCGGACCAGGTCTTCATGGCTACCAGACTTGCGAAAGATAATACATTCTTCCTGCCCTTCAACAAGGGACACAACTTCGGCAAAGGCAACCCGCCGAACATGCTCGGACACAGGACCGCCTACCTGTGGGAAGAGATTCTTACCCGCCTGAGCCTGACCAACATCATCGAGCACTTCAGCCAAGAGGTGGTCGAGAAAGACCCCAAGACCAAAAAGAAGAATCGCACACTCTATTTCCCGCGCTATCACCAGCTTGATGTGGTTCGTAAGATTCTTGCTCATGTGAAAGAGAACGGGGTCGGGAACAGCTACCTTATCCAACATTCGGCAGGGTCAGGAAAATCAAACTCCATTACCTGGCTGGCGTACCAGCTCGTAGAACTCTATGCCCAGGATGGAGTGAGCAACATTTTCGATTCCGTAATCGTGGTCACGGACCGCAAGGTGTTGGACAAGCAAATACGCGACAACATCAAGCAGTTTGCGGAAGTCAAAAACATCGTTGCCCCCGCCTTCAGTTCACGAGAACTCAAGGACAATCTTGAGAAGGGCAAGAAGCTCATCATCACCACTGTCCAGAAGTTCCCCTTCATCGTGGAAGGCATTGAAGACCTTTCCGAAAGAAATTTCGCTGTGCTCATCGACGAGGCGCATTCCTCCCAAAGCGGCAGGTCCGCCGACCAGATGAACACCAGCCTGGGAGAACGAGAAGAGGAAGAGGAGATGGATTGGCAGGACAAAATTCTTGCCGCCATGAAAGGACGCCGCATGAACGCCAACGCCTCCTATTTCGCGTTCACCGCTACGCCAAAGCCCGCCACCCTTGAGAAGTTTGGGAAGCAGAATGCGGACGGGAAGTTCAAACCGTTTCACCTCTACTCAATGAAGCAGGCGATTGAAGAAGGATTTATCCTGGACGTTCTCGCCAACTATACGACTTACAAAAGCTACTACAAAATCCACAAGTCCATCGAAGAGAACCCGATCTTCGACAAATCAAAGGCGCAGCGAAAGCTCAAGGGGTTTGTGGAGTCGCACCCAGACACCATTGAAGCCAAAGCCAAGGTCATGGTGGACCATTTCATCAGCAGCGTTTGGCAGAAGAAGAAGCTCAAAGGCAAAGCCAAGGCCATGGTGGTTACGCAGTCCATCAAGAGCGCGATTCGTTACTTCTTTGCCATCCGAAAGGAGTTGAGTGAACGGAATATGCCCTTCAGCGCGCTGGTGGCGTTCTCAGGCGACAAGACCGTGGACGGCGTGAAGCACACAGAGGACTCCATCAACGGATTCCCCAGTGGAGAGATAGCCGAGAAGTTCAAGCTGGACGAGTACAAGATTTTGGTGGTCGCCAACAAGTTCCAGACAGGGTTTGATGAACCGCTTCTTCACACTATGTACGTGGATAAGCGGCTCCAAGGCGTGATGGCTGTGCAGACCCTTTCGCGCCTGAATCGGTGCAACGACAAGATGGACAAAAAGGACACGTTCGTTCTCGACTTTTTCAACTCGGTTGACGAAATCAAGAATGGGTTTGACCCGTTCTATACGGCGACATCCTTGTCAGAGCCCACGGACGTGAATGTCCTTCACGACATCAAAGAACAGCTCGACCTCACTGGTGTCTACGAATGGGATGAGGTTGAGGCGTTCAACAAGCTCTTCTTCGAAAAGGCAGACGCTGATCAGCTATCGCCGATTCTGGACACGGTGGTGGAACGATTTGAAGAAGACCTTGATGACGATGAAAAGATCGACTTCAAGATCAAGGCAAAGCAGTTCGTGAAAATCTACTCCCAGGTAGCCAGCATCATTCCCTTCGAGAACATGGAATGGGAGATGTTGCACTGGTTCCTGAAGTTCCTGATTCCCAAGCTCAAGGTCAAGAACCCGGAAGACGATCAGATCGACGAGCTGTTGAATAGCATAGACCTCTCGACCTATGGTTTGCAGAGAAACAAGCTCGGCGCAAAGATCGAACTGGACTCAGAAGAATCAGAGCTGCCGCCGCAGAACCCGACTCCAAGAGGTTTACACGGCGTTGAGGAGCTGGACCCGCTAGATGAAATCATCAAGGTGTTCAACGAACGCCATTTCGATGGCTGGGATGCTACGCCGGAAGAGCAGAAGATCAAACTGATCAACATCGCTAGGCACGTTGTGAGCAATCCCAAATATGCTGAGCAGGTCGCCAACAACCCAGACCAGCAAAATAGCGAACTGGCCCTGAAAAAGCTAATCAAACTTGCCGTTAATTCAGAAAGAAAACGGGAGCTGGACCTGTACAAAAGCTATGCAAATGACAAGGCATTCGAAAGAACATTTGATTCAACGATTGCAAGACTGCTGGCTCATTTCTCGGCTGATGAAATCCATGAATTGGCGGCGGGTAGGTAAAAGCAATATTCAACGAGACAACCGATGTTAAAGCAAGATTGTCCTCATTGTTTTTGCCATAGAAGAGAAAAAAACTATGCTTGTACCTTTTCTAAAGTTTACAGATAAAACTAATTCATCCATTAGGTTGCGATATGAATACAGTTTTCCGATTGCTCTTGACTTTTAATGCGACCTCTCTGCTTGTGATTGTTTTTTTAGTGCAGGAGGGAGAAACCTATCTCAAGTTTCGGCTGGTCTGAAAAGTGCCGGGCAGGTCACCGGGCCAGAAGCCATGAGGATGAAAGAGGCGTACATCCGGCGGTTCAACGAAATGGAGCGCGCCCTCACCCACGGCCCTGCCGCGGCAGAGGCCCTCCCAGTTGCACAGCCCGTCGCCCTGCCCGCGTCACATCAAGACACACTGCGCCGGCTCATCAACTCGTGGGCCGACATCGCCAGCATGACCCGCGCCCGGGCACGCGCGGAAGTCCGCAGGGCCATGAACGTCGACCGGCTCGACAGAATCCCCGCCGCAGACATGGACAGGGCCATCAGCTTCGTGCTCGGCAAGATGGAGCACGCCAGAACCGACGCTGCCCAAACCCCGCCCGCCATCGCCACCCCCAACGCCGACATGCTGCTCGACTACGGGCACCAAGTGACCAAGGCCCTGCGAACGCTCCGCGAGAGCATCGACGCCGTGCGTGGCGACCTGCCAGAGACCTACGGCAAACGCCTTGCGGCACAGGCCGGACAGTCGATGTTCAACAACGCCCGCATGGCTGCCTACGAATCCGCCACGCTCACCCTGTCCATGATAGACAGCCTTGCATGGTCAGGAGAACAATGCTGGACGGTACTCATGGGGCTTGAGAAAGCCGCAAAGATCATGACACCGCAATAGAACGCAACGAGGGGCCGTAAGGCCCCTCTTCAGTTGTGGGAGGGATATGGCGTTTAAGAGAAGATTCTTCCAATGCCATGATCATCATTTTGTGGCCACGGGCACGAATCGCCTGTGAAGATCGCACCTTCAATCGTATATGCATCAGCAAAGTGTTCACGAGTTATTGGCACATGTTCGGACAACCAGTCTACATCCATAAGGTTTAAGAACCCTGTAGAGGTCAAGCCGGTACTCGCCGGGCGAGGCATTCGCAAATATGCGCCAATCAGGTTTGATCTATAGAAACGTGCATCTAAAAACGTCGCAGCAGACAGATTAGATTCAGACAGGTTAGCCATAGTAAAATCTGCTGAAGACATGTCTGTACCAGACAAATCTGCTCTATTCAGTTTAGCACCAAGCAGCAATGCTCCTGTCATCTTCGCTTCAACAATCTTGGATTCCACCAAATTTGCATCAATTAGTATGGAGTGCGTCAAATTTGCCTTGTCCATAACTGCATTACGCATATTTACATTTATCATTTTGGCATCAGATAAGTCTGTTTTAGTAAGATCAGAACCATACAAATTAGCACCATATAAATCTGATTCAACAAGTTTCGCGCCTTTAAAATCAACGTAAAAACAATTACTGTAAATTAAACATGCGCCTACCAAATCAGCATCAGGCAATTTAGCTTCACATAAATTGGCATTATCTAAGGCCGCAGCATTCAGACTAGCTCTAGCTAGGCCCGCACCCCTGAAATCAACATGTGAAAGTTGTGCACCATCCAACTTAGCCCCAGAAAGCTCTGCCTTAGGCAACTCTGCCCCTGTCAGGTCAAAACGATATCCCGGAGGTACGGGGAGAGTTTTTTGTTCTTGCGGTGCAAGCAGTGCCAAGGCAGAGCGCACATCATTTCGCAGTGTCTCCCGCTCACCTTTTGCAGTCCCCTTTGCTTCTGTGCCGTCCTCCACTTTGCCACAATCGCACGAAGCATCAGGCGTAGGCTCGCGAATGAAGGCACAGAGCATGTCCAGCACGGCTCGCTTGTCATCGACGTTCGGAGAGTCCTTTCCGGTGCGCCACAGCATGAAGATGCCGCCAAGCCGCGAAGCCATCTGGTCGCTTCCGAGCAACTCCGAAGCCTTGATGAAACGGTCGGTGATATGCCCCTGCATGGTGGTGCGGGTTTGCCTGTCGTGGCACCAGCCCCGCCATGCGGCAAGCGCAAAGGCGGTGATACCGCCTATGATCAGCGAGAGTTTGTAAATGATCTCCAGATTGGACGGGGAGGCATCAGCCGCACCAGAACCCGAGGCAGCACTGGCCCCCAGAAAAGCACTTATCGGCCCCCAGACCAGAAAAAGGAATACCACCACCCCCAAAAAAGCCAGCGTCCCCGCTGCCACGGGAGTACGCATCAACTCATAGCCTCGTAAACCAAACCTGCAAGCCCCTCCACAAAGCCTCACCGCCCATGGCCAAGCCAGAAGGTCGCGCAAATCTGCAACAACATCTTGAGCTAGTTGTTGCGCGAGATACCAAACATAGGTCACTCGCAGGCGCGCAGTTTCAGACCGACTAGCGCTCTGATATGCACGCTTTCCAAGGAATCCCGCTCCGGCAAGCGCCCCCGCCAATAACGCATAGTGCACGAAGGCCAGCACGCCATTCACAGCCCAAAGCGGAAGATGCCCGTACAGCAGCCCAAGCAATGGGGTTGTCACTGAGCACATCAGCATGGCCCACCAATCCGGGGCATATGGCACAAGAGAAAGGGCGAACACCCCTAAGGCAAGCAGAAGTGGGCAGGTGATCCAAGGTCGACGCATAGAAAGCCCTCTAGACTAAAGCCGTGCGGGTTTATCTTATGTCACGGAATGTTGCGTTGCCTATATACGCCAACACCCCTGATACCGAAAGTACGCAATGGAACCATTAGAGCACTTTTCGGCACCAAAGCGTTCCGCCCTCTCGTCACATTCCCCCACGGCAAAAGCTCCCAAACGAAACCTGCCGGAATTGCCCTACTGTGGGGGCAACTCCGGCGGGTGGGCGCATGGCTGGCATGGGTGCCTGTTGAGTGGCTCACCAAACTCACGCCATTTAGGTGTACGGATAAAAAAGCATTTGATATCAACATCTCTCGCTACCTTCTCATACTTCCATAGCTATGAAGAGAAGGGGGAACACTAAAGAGCTTGCAAGAGCGCAGTAAACACGCTCATGCCATGGCACAACTACATCCAAGACGCCTATCTCTCTTGTACACAAGGAGAACTATATGCATGAATTGTCTGGCTTCACTCGTGACAATTGCGAAGAAAATTATATATGCGAGTCAAATCTCATAGAAAATAGAAAAGCGTGCCTTGAAACACTTACAACACTCATTTCAAACACAAAGAA
>Ga0302246_1002067_pt1 | contig 12612 bp, 11 predicted proteins | sample AAG_UR_Trp_MG_FD_193533 | JGI IMG/M metagenome (GOLD analysis project Ga0302246, IMG submission 193533) | Enriched activated sludge microbial communities from anaerobic digester in WTTP, New Holstein, Wisconsin, United States - AAG_UR_Trp | ecosystem: Engineered > Bioreactor > Anaerobic >...
CACAGAGACCGCACAGGCTGCATTCAAAGGCCATCGACAGACAGACCTTGTCATTGGGATTGTAGGTGTCGGCGATTTCCTTGGGTTTGCCGTATTTTCTCAAAAAGGCGCATTCTTTCTGGCAAGAAGGACAGTTGATGCAGCCTTTGGACACTTCTTGTATTCTTTTTCCCAAAGTTTCTTCCGCCGTAAAGGTGAGAGGCTGTTTTAATGATGCATCCTGTGTTGTCATTCTTGTCTCCCAATGTCAGAAATTCAAAACCTGCTAGCCTGACCTTCGCATCTGAATATGTTCACTGTTAAGCATGAGTCCAATAGTTTAATGGAATAGAAACGCATATAAATTTATTTTTAGGAATGCATGATCACTGTTTTGCTGCAAAAAAGCTTAAGTGCCCTTCTCTGGAAACCAACTGGACAGAGTCGAAACGTGTCCTAAAGATCATTTTCTTCGGAGAGAAATCCCATCAATTCCGTTAACAATTGTCCGGGGAAAATGTCTGTATCTGATATGAAACGATATCATCTCAACAAAATCACATTTCTGACAAATATATATTGACCGCAACCAAACCCAAATGATAACCAACATATTGATTTTAATAGCAATATTTATCTGGAAGTGCACATATAGTCAACAGGAATAAAACCAATCATATGATAAATATTATGAATTTGATGTTCAATGCGCCCTTCATGTAAGTTCTAGCCACTTTCATCATTAAACCCATTTTTGCAAAAAGGTTAGTAGTTATGGATTGGCTCAGGCTTGCAGTCGATTATGGTATCATCGGCCTGCTGATTGTAATGAGCATTGTGGCTATTGCCACTGCTATAGAAAGATGGCTTTTTTATCGGAACTTGCCTTTTTTAAACTATTCCGACCGGAAAACCCTTGAGCTTGAACTGTCGGCTAAACTGCATCTTATTGCCACCATCGGCAGTAATGCCCCTTATGTCGGCCTTTTAGGAACCGTTCTGGGTATCATGCTGACTTTCTATTCTATGGGAAAGGAGGGCATGATGAACACGGAAAAGATCATGATCGGCCTGGCTCTTGCGCTCAAGGCCACTGCAGTCGGCCTGCTTGTCGCTATCCCCTCCATCGTTCTTTACAATCTGCTTTTGCGGCGTGCCAAGGCCATGATCTTGCGCTGGGAGATCCATCATGGACGAAAAGGAATTTGATTTTATCAACGTCATTCCCTTTATCGATATTATGCTGGTGCTCCTGACGATTGTCTTGACCACATCTACCTTAATCGCACAGGGAGTTATCCCTCTTCAGCTCCCCCAGGCCTCTCATGTACAGAACCACACACTGAAAACGCTTGCCATCGATGTCAACAGGGAGGGTGAAGTGTTTTTAGCTGGTCGGCCTGTCTCCATGGAAGACTTAATCGCACAATTGAAAGGTCATGATCGAAAGACCCCGATTCTGATCCGTGCCGATCGGGCTATGATCCTGCAGATTTTCGTCAATGTGCTCGACACCGTCAAGCATATGGGTTTCAGCGAAATCAGCCTCCAAACGGAGGCAAAACCATGAGCCGCACGGCCAGAGCCTACCATTATTCGATCTGGCTTCACGTTTTGATTTTGGCATCCGTAATGTTCATCAGCAAAAACATGGGTATTCAGGCTGAGATCATGCGCATTGATTTTTCACTGCTGGATTCTTCATCGGAGCCAAAAACAATCCCGCATAATCCGGCAAAGCCAGATAAAATTCAGCCGATCATAACGCGGAGTTCTGACATAAAAAGCATGAAAGCACCGCCGCAGAAAAGCGTCCAACCGGAAAACAAACCAATATCCGTAGAAGAGATAAATCCTGTTACCCCAGCATACGAATCCATGCACGAAGATCAGTTTGCCGCCGGAGCAACAGACGGGGAAAAGTTGCATCAAAAAGCCCTCGCCATAACGGAAAACACCGGTGTCCAGGAGGTCATGATAGGATCCGGGTCAAAACCCGCCGCCTCATCACCGGAATCACAGAGGCAGGTCTATATGAAAGAACATTTTGAATATATTCGCCGGAAGATCATGAAGCAAATGGTTTATCCGGGACTGGCCAGAAAGATGGGCTGGAGTGGACAGGTAACCGTGGCCTTTACGATTCAGGAAGATGGGCGGGCTGTCAATATCCGCGTTGCCCGCTCTTCGGGCTTCGACCTGCTTGATGCTGATGCAGCGGATACGGTAAAGCGGTCCTCACCTTTTCCTCGCCCTCCTATCCGGGCGGAAATCGTCATGCCGATAACATATGAACTTAAATAGAAAAATGTTGGAGGAAATAACCTTATGGCGGGTGTATCAATCAAAAGAATATGGTGGTGCTTGATCGTGGCGCTATTGTTCTTTGTTCAGCAAACCTATGCCGACACGGCAACCCTTGAAGTGAAAGGCGCCGTCAGGAAATCACTGTCCTTTTCATCCAATGACTTGAAAAACCTGCCCCAATTATACATCAGCGGCATCGTACGGGTTGAGGAAAAAGCTGCCTGGAACGATCCGGAGAAAGAAGGTGGGACGAATCGTTATGAAGGTGTTTTGCTGCGGGATATTTTGGATAAAGCAGGAATGAAATTCGTCCGCAAATGGGAGCCGGGAGTTCTTATCCGTGTCAAAGGTTCAGAAAACCGCGAGGCGGTCTTTTCGTTCGGAGAAATTTTTTACAGCAGCACCGGCCGCAGCATTCTGGTCGCGCTAAAAAAAGACCATAATGCCATCAACATGGACGGGGGTATCGGTGCACTGGTCGTCGCGACGGATGTCAGGGCAGGCCGCTATATTAATGGTGTGCGGGAAATTTTGGTTGAACGTGTTGATATTCCGATGATTGCCTATGACGATAAGAAAAAGAACATCATCCGCCCGCCCACTTCATCATTTATTATCATTGATCACCGCACCGGTAAAACCAAAGCCTTAAATCATGCAGATCTCGCTGCTCTGTCACAGGTGAACCTGCGAAACGCCTTGATGGCAGGAGACTGTGAGGGATTCAACGGTGTTTACGGTTATGAAGGACCCCTGTTAAGGTCGGTGCTCGAATGGTTCGGCCTGACATGGGCAGATCGCGATTATGGCAGATATGTCGTGGTTTCCAGCGAAGACGGTTTTTGTGCCACCTTCTCTCTAGGGGAACTTTTTAATTCCCGCTTGGATAACAACATCATCATTGCCCATAAGAAAAATGGCGCTTTTCTGGAGCCTAAAGGCGGATTTGCCACTTCTGTAGTTGGAGAAGACAGTATGGGGGGACGGTCTGTCAAAAGGATTCATAAAATAGAAATTTATTAACAAGGGAGGATGGCTGATGCGAGGCGTTCTAAAATTGTTTTGCCGAAGGGGATGGGCAAATTTACTTGTGTCCGTTTTTTTGCTGATTGGTCTTATGGTTGCAATTCCAGCCTTCAGCGCAGAGTCAACAAAAGAAAACGTACTCAAATCCACGGACAATGTATTCAAACTGGGTGAAGTCGTTGTAAGCACAGAAAAAGAATCGAAAGAAACACCCAGCACGATCACCGTGATTACAGCGGAAGATATCGAAAAAAGCCATGCAACAAATTTAGGTGAAGCCTTTAGATTTATACCGGGGATGCTTTACCGGCAGAGCCGAACGAAAAACGAGTATTATGTTTCCTTACGCGGTTTCTCCCAGGAAAACGTGCTCATTCTGATGGACGGTGTGCCCATTTATGAACCTTATGAGGGTTTAGTGAATTTGGCGGACATCCCGGTACAGAATATCGCTGAAATCAAGGTCATCAAAGGGAACGCCTCCGTTCTTTATGGACCGAACGCCTTGGGTGGCGCCATAAACATCATTACCAAAAAAGGGGCCGCAAAACCCAGTTTCAGCGCTTCCTACCAAATCAGCGATTACAATACCCACCATGTCCAGGCGACACATGGCTGGAAAGTGGGTAATTTCAGCTATTTTATCGGCGCCAGCCACAAGGAATCCGACGGTTTTAAATTGGCTGAGGAATTCAGTTTACCGGCCGATGTCACCACCAGCATGTACAATGCGCGGACCAACCCGTCTACCCCGAGAAACACCCCTATCAAACCGGATGATGGAAAGCGCGAAAACAGCTATTATGATCGGGACGCTTTTACCTTTACCGGCAGTTATGACATTACCCCCAACCACAAGGTCGGATTATCTGTTGAATACTATGACAGCGAGTACGGTGTACCGCCTGTGCCGATCTACAGAGAAGCCAGGGCACGCGTTGGCGGTGCCTGGGGATTTGATTACTTCCCGCGTTATTGGCGATTTTCAGAATGGGACCGCTACACGATCAATCTGATTGAAGAGTCGCAATTGGGGGAGCATTGGCGAATTAAGGGCAGACTGTTTTATGATGGCTATGAAAGTACACTGGATGCCTATGATGACGACACGTACTCTTCCATGAATCGTATCGGAGGACCTCCTTCAGGACGGTCATCATATGATGATTACAGCAGGGGTGGCAATTTCTACACTTTCTGGGATGGCATCCCGAGGAATAATATCAGATTGGGCTTTACCTTCAAGGAAGACGTTCATAGGGAAACTTTTGCCGGTTCTCCTGAAGAGCGTTTGCGTTCATACACCTATTCCGTCGGCCTGGAAGATGAAATCCTTGTTACAGAGCCATTGACGATCACAATTGGCTGCAGTTATGACGCCTTTGATAAAAGAGAAAGAGATCAATACGGACAATCTGATGAAACCGGAGATGATATAGATGCTTTCAACCCCATGATCGGGTTTAATTATATTTTTTCTCCTGCCTTGAATATTTATGGATCCGTTGCCAAGAAGGTTCGTTTCCCCACGATGCGAAATCTTTATGCTACTGGTGTTATCGGTCCAACGGGTGATCCGGACCTTGATGAAGAAAGGAGTATCAATTACGAATTGGGAGGACGCCTTGCCTTTGCCAAGCAATATTTATTCGAGGCTGCGGTATTCTATAGCGATGTCAAGGACATGATCAACTTCGATAATCAGATCGGTCGATTTGAACAGTATGACGATGCAACGTTAGCCGGTTTTGAGCTGAGTCTTTCCAGTCAGTTGACCTCTCAGCTTTTTGGAAAAATAAGCTACACCTATCTTAAAGCACGAACCGATTCGACGGTTACCATTAAAAACAGCAACACGCCTTCGCTTGTTTATGAACCTGAAGAACTGCCATATAGACCGGAGCACAAAATCGACTTAGAACTGAGCCAGAAATTTAGTTTCGGTACAATGATCGATTTCAATGCCAGTTATGTTTCGGAGAGTACATATTACGATCATGCCGACCCTGTTAATCGCCGTCTGGTTGCCAAGAAGGACCAACTTAACGATTATTTCCTGTGCAACCTAAAAATCAGCCAGGATCTGAGTCATGGACTACAAGTTTATATCGCTGCGGATAACTTGTTTGATGAAGAATATCAGGATATTTTTCAACTTGCTGCACCGGGACGCACGGTTTGGGCGGGTATCAAGATCAATCTTTAACGGTGGCGTCAACGTTTGGTGCAGGGCATAATGCCTGCACTGAGCGGATCCGCCAGATTACTTTGACAAGGGGGAGAAAATAAGCATGGTCTCCAGTTTGAAAAGGGCTTTTTTTATTGTTTTGATCCCGGCATTCATTACCTTGACCTTTGTGCAGAGTCATGCCGAGTCCAATGTACTCTGTCTCTCAGGAGCTGTGAAAACACCTCTAACACTCTCATTGCCGCAGCTGAGAGCAATGCACGCCTTTTATATCGCCAATGTGACCCATCTGAAGGAAAAAAACAAAACCGATCCGGAAGAGCGTCTCGGCGTATTTAACTACAACGGGGTACTGTTGAGAAATCTGCTGGAAAAAGCCGGAATGCAATATACGCGAAAATGGGAACCCAGTGTGTTTTTCCGGGTTATAGGATCAGGTGGTAAAGAAGTGGTTTTTTCTTTTGGCGAGATTTTTTATTCCAGTATCGGACGCAGTGTGTTGCTTGCCTATGAGAGAGACGGGAAAAGCCTGACCTTTGACGACGGTTTGGGTGAGCTGATCGTCGCCACGGATCTGAGGTCAGGACGGCACATGACCGAGGTGCGTGAAATCCGGGCCGAAAGGGTGGATATCAAAATGAATGTGTATGAAGAAAATAAAAAAAATATCATTCAGCCACCAACATCGGAGTTTATTCTTAAAGACAAAAAGACCGGAAAATCCATGCTGATCGGACTGAAGGACTTACAGGAAATGGAGGTTCTAACGGTTCCGGATGCTGTTTTGACGGGCGATTGTGTGGGGTTACACGGCGTTCATACTTTTAGGGGCGTATCCCTGAGATCTTTGCTGGAGAAATTGGGCATTGATCCATACAATGAAGCCTATGATCGGCTTGTCGTCATCAGCAGCAGAAACGGGTTCAGCGCCACATTTTCCTTCGGTGAAATATTTAATTCACGCCTAAGTGACAACATCATCATCGCCTATGCAAAAGATGGGAAATTGCTCAGCAGTGAAGAAGCATTTGCCATGTCGGCAGTAAGGGAGGACAGCCTTGGAGGGCGATCTGTCAGACGAATCAGTAAAATTGAAATCCAATGATACACTGATTTAACCAGAAATATGGGATTTTCCCTTTTTCTGATACGTGATTTATGCGCAAGAGTGCAACTGCGACATCTTTTTTAACGAAAGGGAGTATGCAAGGTTTCCTCACCCGATTCTGCCCTCGGTATCCATACTTGCATACCCATAATGTATGGCTTAAATTCTGGCTGTCGTTCAATCGAAACATCCTTCCCCTTAAATTTTGAGCGATTCCCGGAATTGTCAAACTCCGGGAGTCCCCCGGCAAAGCCGGGGGGTTACATAAGAACAATTACAAATATTTCCAATTAGTTATTCATTAAATCTCAGCTAATTTGGACAGTAGTGACTGGATATATTGATTTGCCTGAAATATAGGGAACCGGCCTTGCACCAATAGAGAAGGAAGAATTTTCTGTAATTCATGATCGGGGGGCTGATTGAATATGAGGCAGGGAAGCTGTCATCGAACCGGCAAGTTCTTCATATGACAGCCGTTGAATAAGCTTCTACATACACCCACATTCTCCCGCCGCAGACATCGCCGTTACGGGTACCGAGGTCATCCGTCAAATCGGCTTCCACAATCTCGCCTTTTCCTTCTTTCAGTAGACAGCGAAAAGCCGCACTCCTGACCAGGTTTTCCCCACAACCGCCCCCTATCGAGCCGTATGTGGTACCATCGGCAAAAATGAGCATTTTTGCCCCGACCTGCCTGGGCGTCGATCCCTGCGTTTCGATAATGGTCGCAAGGCAAACCGGCAGGTTCTGATCGATCCATTTCGCCAATTTTTCATAAATATCCCGGTCCGTCATGCTTCAATCTCGATTTCCGTGCGGAGTCCGCGTGTCCGTTCGGTGCCTTTTTTTCTTACACAGACGATTTCGGCAAGGATGGAGGTGGCTATCTCCTCGGGTGATTCCGCACCAATGGGAAGGCCGATGGGGGTGAAAAGATCTTTCAATTTTCTTTTTCCGATACCCTGCTCAAGAAGCATTTCCAACACGAAACGGACTCTTCGCCTGCTTCCGATGAGGCCGATGTAGGCGGCGTCTTTTTTCTTTTTGAGAATCTCATAGAGGCATTCCGCATCATGCTCATGCCCCCTGGTGATGACCACGACATAGGTGGAAGAGTTGATGGGAATGTTTTTGAGGGTGGGCACGAAATCTTCCGCAATGACTTCACAATCGGGAAACCGAGACGGATGGGCAAAGTCCGGACGATCGTCGATGACGATGACATGAAACCCCAGTTCTGTGGCGAATTTAGCCAAAGGAACGGCGACGTGCCCGGCGCCGCAGATGATGATCATCACATCCGACGTCAATACATCGAGAAAGACTTTAATCCCATCGGGAAGAGTGATAAGTTTTTTCCTCTTATCCTTAAGTGCCTTGGATGCCTCCATCCGCACGGCCTCTCCAATCACGCTTCCCGACAATGCTCCATCCATTTTTCCATTGGGATAGATGATGGTTTTTAGTCCCTGGGGAATTTCAGGTACGGGAGAGTCAACAACAGTCGCCAGACAAAAACGCCCATCCCGGGCAAGCAATCTACCGATTTTTCTCTCAATTTCCAAAATATGCTCCTTAAAGCTCCTTTGACGCTAAATACTGAAATCCGAAAAAGTCCTTGCATTCATCCTGAAAAGCTTCATGCCCGCAACATCTCCGGCAATCACGTTCATACCGCCGTAATCCTGCTCCAGCCGGAACAGGTGGGATAACGGCATGCCGAGGATGTGGCAAAGAATGACCCGGTTCACACCGGCATGACCGACGATGAGCACATTACCGTGCGAAGCCTTCATGAGTTTCATATACTGGGGAATAACACGCACGGTCAGGTCATTGAAACTTTCACCTCCCGGCGGGCGAAAGTTGCCCGGATCATTTCCTCTTGCCCTGTATTCTTCGGGAAATCGGCGGGCAACTTCTTCCATGGACAATCCCTCCCACTGTCCCAGGTTTATTTCTCTCATCGCTTTAATTTGGCAGATCAAATCGTGCCTGCCCCCGGAAATAATTTTGGCTGTTTCATACGATCGCTTGAGATCACTGCAATAGATCCACTGGAAAGGAATGTCTTTCATTTCCCGGGCTAAGCATAGCGCCTGTTCTATTCCCGTCTTATTGAGAGGCAGGTCGATCTGCCCAATATAGCGTTTGACGGCATCCTGACGGCAATCGGCATGCCTGAGAAGGTATAACATCGTCTCAGATGGACTGGACGGATTGGTTTGTATCACGTTCATCGAATGTCAGAATATCTTCAATGGAACCGCCCAATATGGATTCCATCCGCTGTTGAATCACCAAAGCGTTATGCAGGCGCCGGGCGACATTTATACTGATTTCCGGGTTATCGGCATAGAGTTCCACCGCCGTCCGGAATCGTTCTTGAATGGATACAAGCTGCTCCCCCCGGATCAGTTTGTCCGCCAGATAGAGCACTTCCTTCTCCCGAATCGGTTCTCCTTCCAGGAAGGTAATATCCGTATGGGCGGCAACGATATCCGAAACAGTTTGATAACCCCAGTTCCGGATCATCTCCGCACCTTTTTCGTCATGATTTTTAGATTGACCCTTGGCGATATCGTGCAGAAGCCCGGCTGCTTTTAACAGCCGGAGATTTTGTCTGCAGCCCGCCATGTTCAGCGCCTTTCCCAGTTTGACGGCCATGTTGGCCACCGCCTGTCCGTGACGCACTATTTTATCCCCGGCCTCAGCAATAATCAGCAGGGCCTGGCATTCCGCTTTCGTGGGAATATCAAGATATCCCAACTTTTTTTCCATGATCCGATAATCCTCGTATTGATCCATATCCAGAAGGATATTTTCATCCGGCACATCCACTTCGCAGGCACATCCCTCATGCCCGGAGAGTACGGCCCGGAGCCCCCCGTCCCCCTGCCAATGGGCAATATTATCGACAAGCCGGCGCGATATCAGAGGAGGGTGCCCTCTCTCTTTTAAAAAACAGGGATAAATAATTTCACCGCAATTCTGCCGGAACAAACGCATCAGAGCATGAATGGTAGACGGTCTGATCAGGGGAATATCCACGGGAAGGATGAAAAAAGCCTCGTCATCTTCCCCCATGGTTTGAACCGCGGCCTGGACCGAGGAAAACATGCCCTGCCGGAAGAGGGGATTTTCAATGACACGGACACCGCACCGCACCAGAATCGGCTCCAGCTCCGAAGCACGATATCCCACCACGACACGGATATCTTTTATCTCCGCATCCCGGAAAAGCCTTATGGTACGCTCCAGTACCGTCTCTTTGCCTAAGGGCATCAAGGGCTTAAAAACACTCATCCGGGAAGAAAAGCCCGCAGCAAGAATAAATGCAACCACGTTATCGTTCATTCTTCTCGGAATAACGGCAGCCTTTGGCGGACACAATCGGCTGTTTCATATTTCCGGAGTAATCCGTAAAAGGATCGGCTGCTTTAACATGACAATTCATTTTGGAAAATGGTTCCCGTATGCAAGGAATTTGACCGGTGAGGCCACATGAAGAGATCTCACCGGTCGTTTGTTTTAACTAGGCAAGACCTTTTTCCTGAATGGCTTTCAAAATTTTCTCCGGAGTAATGGGGGATTCCTTAAATTGAATCCCCAAGGCATTGTAAATGGCATTCGCCGTCGCCCCGATCGGATTGATGATCCCTTCTTCCCCACAGCTCTTTGCCCCGTAGGGTCCGATCGGATCAGGCTGCTCAACCAGAATGATCTTCATCAGAGGCAGGTCCGAGGGCCCTAACATTTTATAATCTGTAAAGTTGCTGTTGAGGCAGAGACCGTTCTTGTCGTAATAGGTCTCTTCCGTTAAGATATTGCCCAATCCATGCTGGGCGCCACCTTCCAACTGGCCTTCGACATTGGTGGGATTGATGGCCCGCCCGATGTCATAGGCATTTACAAACTCCAGAAGCTTCACTTCGCCGGTTTCCGTATCAACTTCCACCTCGACAAAGATCGCCGAAAAAGGAGGTGAGTTGTGCGGCGGGAAAAAGCTCTCGTAACCCTGGATCTGGCCGGGCGTACCGATGGTCTTGCCCGTTGCCGGATCGACGAAATTGTAGACACCCATGGACGTGATCGCTTTGACATCAATGGCTTTTGCGGGACTTCCCTTGACGAAGATCTTCTTGTCTTTCATTTCGAGGTCTTCGATATTGCTTTCCAAAGCTATCGCCGCCCGTTCGAAGAACTGCTTTGTTACCTTCTCACACGCCGCCTTCACGGCCCCCCCACCCACGTAAAGGGTCCGGCTGGCATGGGCGCCGATGTCGAAACCCGCGGCGTCAGAGTTGCCCACCAGCATGTGGACGTCATCCATCGGGAAACCCAGGGTCTCGGCGGCAATCTGCTGCAGGGCGGTGTGGGCGCCCGTACCCAGATCCGAACAGTTGCAAATAACTTCGGCAGTTGCGTCTTCATTGACTTTAACCGTCACGGTGGTGTGCTCCAGCAGCATCGGCATGGCGCCGCTGCAATGGTTCATCAAGGAAACACCAACGCCACGTCGCTTCGTCCCCTTCTGGTTGACGTACTTCGCCCGTTTCTCCTTCCAGCCGATAGCCTCGGCGCCTTTGATCAAGCATTCGTCAAGACCACAGGAAGGGTACTTGAACCCAATGCACCAGCCGTCGTCGCCGACACCCTTGTGCCATTTCATGCGCCACTCCACCGGATCAATGCCCAATTGATTACAGGCCCTGTCGATCAACTGTTCCAGAGGAAAGTTGGTCTGCGGATTCCCATAACCCCGATAGGCACCGCAGGGCACCTGGTTCGTAAAGTAGGCTTCTCCCTTGTAGTTGATGGAGCCGAATTTGTACATGCCGCTCAACCACGCTCCGGTGGTAAAGGGCACCCCGGATGCCTGGGTGTAGTAGCCGCCTGTATAGGCTTCAAATTTAGCCTGGAGAGCAACAGGCGTCCCGTCTTTTTTAAATCCTATTTTCATCCAGTACAGACCGGGATGACGGCTTTCCGAAGCAATCCAGTCTTCCTCGCGGAGCTGCTGCGTCTTGACATGATGTCCCGGTACGGCCATGGCCATAGCACAGGCCTGGGGCTCATTGATCATTCCCAACCTGACGCCAAATCCACCCCCGACCGGGGTCTGATTGATCTTCACCCGACTCATGGGCAAATCGAAAAGCCTGGCCAGTTTCGGATGGACGCACTTGGGCATCTGGGTCGACGTCCAGCAGTTCAATCTTCCCTGCCTGTCGTAAAGGGCCACATAGGCGTGGGGTTCCATCTGGCACTGCTTCTGTTTCGGCACATAAAAGGTATCTTCCACGATCAGATCGGCATGCTTCATCTCCGCTTCCGCATCGCCCCAACCGTAGATATTATTTGGGAACATTCCCGCCGGCAGTTCAAAAGCCCTGTTGCCCGCCTTCAGGGGCGTGAATTGAACGGCATCAGGTTTTCTCGACTCTTCCGCCGTCAGGTACACCGGCAGGGGCTCATATTCGACGATGACTTTCTCCGCCGCCCGCTCCGCCGCCTCTTCCGTCTTGGCAAGAATACCGCAAATGGCATCACCCTGGTGCTTGACATGATCGGTAAAAATCGGCTGATCTTCAATATCACCCAGCATTTGGCCCACCGGCTCGGGAACCATAATATCCAGAACGCCGGAATTATAAGTTTTCTGGGTCACATCCTTCGGACCAAACACTTTCACTACGCCGGGAACCTTCGCGGCTTCCGACAAATCCAGCTTCGTCACCTTCGCATGCGCATATTTCAGGCACCGGACGATCTTACCGTAATACATACCGGGGAAATTCAGGTCCGCGGCATACATCGTCTGACCCAGGACTTTTTCTTTGGCATCAATCTTGGGTAATCTCTTGCCAACAACAGAAAATTCGCTCATGAATATCCTCCTTTCCTTCCCTGCTTAACATGTGGAGGCCATCGCATCGCCGGCCTTCTGAATCGCCTGTACGATCTTCACATAACCCGTACATCGGCAGATATTCCCCTC
>Ga0302246_1002071_pt1 | contig 12588 bp, 9 predicted proteins | sample AAG_UR_Trp_MG_FD_193533 | JGI IMG/M metagenome (GOLD analysis project Ga0302246, IMG submission 193533) | Enriched activated sludge microbial communities from anaerobic digester in WTTP, New Holstein, Wisconsin, United States - AAG_UR_Trp | ecosystem: Engineered > Bioreactor > Anaerobic >...
CCCAGATGTCGCCGGTTGCCGCTTCGGCCCGGGCGCGGAAATTACCGGCGCACACGTCGAGCCACCGGCACCAGGCACAGCGGCCCGTGACAAATCTTTTTTTGTCCTTCAGCCGGGCCATCAGGTCATTCGATGTATCCGTCCATATCTCGCTGAAGGGGCGCTGACGGACATTGCCGAAGGAGATGTCCCGCCAGAACTGGTCGGCGTGTACTTCACCGTCCCAGCTGACACAGCCGATCCCGTGGCCCGAGCTGTTGCCCTCGTTCATTTTAAGCAGTTCCAGGACTTCGGCGGCCCGCGCCGGATTTTCCCGGAGAAGCCGCAGGTAGACATAGGGCCCGTCGGCGTGGTTGTCGACCGTGAGAATCTCCTTTTCCAGGCCCCGATCGAAAAGCTGCCGCGTCCGGTCCATGATGAGATCGAGGACGGCCCGCGATTCAGCGTGGTCCAGGTCTTCTTCGATGAGCTTCGAGCCGCGTCCGGTGTAGACCAGGTGGTAGAAACAGGCCCGGGGAATGCCTTCCGCCTCGATCAGGTCGAAGATGGCCGGAATGTCGGCGGCGTTGCGGCGGTTGATCGTGAACCGGATGCCGACCTTGATGCCTTCTGCCAGGCAGGTGCGGATGCCTTTCATGGCCTCGTCGAAGGCGCCCGTGACGCCGCGGAAATGATCGTGGGTTTCCCGGAGACCGTCCAGGCTGACGCCGACGTAGGACAAACCGAATTTCCTGAAGGTCTTGGCGAAATCATTCGTGATCAGCGTGCCGTTTGTGGAAATGACGGCCCGTATGCCCCGGTCCGTCGCGTGCCGGACCAGATCCGGCAGATCAGGCCGCATCAGGGGTTCTCCACCGGAGAAGAGAATGACGGGACAGGAGAATGCCGCCAGGTCGTCGATGAGGGCTTTTCCTTCCTGCGTGGTCAGTTCGCCCGCATAGATTTTATTCCGGGACTGCGAGTAGCAGTGAACGCACCGGAGATTGCAACGCCTGGTCATGTTCCAGACGACCACGGGGCGCTTCGTCGCCGCGAACTGGAGCAGGTGGGAGGGCAGGTGCTTGCCGTCCCGGCCGTACCGGAGCACATCGGCCGCCTCCACCGCGCCGCAGTATAATTTCGAAATGCCGATCATGAATCCCGTCCTCTATGCTTCGCCACGCCGGCCTGAAAGCCGGGGTTTTTCCGTGAAAGAGTCAATATGAGATGACATTATCGAGCTAAGTAACACATTCCCCCGGGAGGTACAAATGTTTCTTCCCGGTGTACGTCCGATTGACCTCTTCACGGATTGTGAAAATTCGTATCCTGAAATTTCACAACGTTTAAATTTCCTGTCGTGAAATGGAACGGTTATGATCATGATGCCCGTATTTCTTGACAGACATGACGCCCCTTTCTATACTTTGCCGAAGATTGGAGTATGTGAAGATTTTAATCCATGCACGAAAGGCAACAACGATTTCCCGCATTCTGCGGAGGATGTTGACGTGCCGGGGAGGATAAGCCATGAAGTATGACTCTTCCGTCTTGAGTTATTTTCTGCAGGGCGAAAGCACCAAGCGAAATGTACGCCAGCTTTCCCGGTACTTTCTCGTGCTGGCGGTCATGGTGGCCGTTTACAGCATTATCTTTCATTTTCTGATGGCTGTAGAAGGGCAGAAGCATTCCTGGCTCACCGGGTTCTACTGGACCCTGACCGTGATGACGACGCTGGGGTTTGGTGACATCACCTTCCATTCCGATCCGGGGCGAGCCTTTTCCATCGTGGTCCTTCTTTCCGGCGTGGTTTTTCTTCTCACCTTGCTTCCCTTTACGTTCATCAAGTTTTTCTACGCCCCCTGGATTGAAGCCGAGTCCAGAAAAAGGACGCCCCGGGAACTGCCACAGGAAACGAAAGGCCACGTCATCATTACCAATTTTGATTCAGTGACACAAGCCCTGATTGAGAAACTGAAGGATCATAATTATGAATATGTACTCATTCTGGAGGATTTCAAACAGGCGCTGGAGCTCTCCGATGCCGGCGTGCGTGTCGCTGTAGGCAACATTGACGATCCGGAGACCTATCGGAATGTACGGGTTGAAAATGCGTTGCTGGTTGTTGCCACCAACCGGGATGAAATCAACACGAACATTGCATTTACCGTTCGTGAACTGACCGATCAGGTTCCGATCATCACCACCGCCAATTCACCCTACTCCGTGGATATTTTACGGATGGCTGGAAGCACGAAAGTCTTGCAGTTCCATGATATTTTGGGCCGCTCACTGGCGACATGGACGGTGGGCGGTGACTGCAAGGCGAATATCATCAGCCGATTCGACGAATTGATTATTGCGGAGTTCCCTGCCCTCGGCACTCCCCTGGTCGGAAAGACACTGTCGGAAAGTCGGCTGAGGGAAAATTTAGGGGTAAACGTGGTGGGGATCTGGGAACGGGGAAAATTCGGCATTCCAAAGGCGGAAAGCCGGATCACCCGGACCAGCGTGCTGGTGCTCGCGGGTTCTGAAGAAAGCATGCGAGCATACGAAGAGATATATTCCTTTTACCACATTTACAAGCTGACAACGGATCCGGTTCTCATCGTTGGGGGCGGACGGGTAGGCTATGCCATCGCCGAGCGCTTCAAGGAGAGGGAAACACCCTACCTCATCATTGAAAAGAATGCCCGGGCCGTGCAGGGGGAAGAGAATTATGTCATTGGGGACGCCGCCGATATCCGCACACTGCAGAAGGCATGGCTCGAAAAGGCCCCTGCTGCACTGGTCACGACCCACGATGATGCCACGAATATCTACCTGACGAAATACCTGAGAAGCTTGAGGCCGGATCTTCAAATTCTCAGCCGGGCGAATCTTGAGCGCAACGTATCCACGCTTCACCGCGCCGGTGCCGATTTCGTCATGTCTTATTCATCGCTGGGGGCCAATGCTATTTTTAACTTTCTGAAGCACGAAGATACCCTGATGCTGGCCGAAGGGCTGAACGTCTTTCGCTTGAAGGCGCCGCTGTCTCTGGTGGGGAAAACGCTTGCCCATTCAAAGATCCGGGAACTGACGGACTGTTCCGTCGTTGCCATGCGGGAAAACGGCGTCATGTCGATCAATCCGGACCCGCAGATGCCCATCAGGGAGAATACCGAATTGATCCTGATCGGCACATACGAGGGGGAGAGGAAATTCCTGCTCTGGCAGGATCAGGATTGATGGGGGAGAAGTCATTTCCTAAAACGTTGACATCGGATGCCGATTCTTTTATATCTGAGCCGTTTTTCAAACAGAGATACCGGATCAGGAACCGTCATCTCTATGGGCTACAGGAGGAAGCTGCGTGTGAATCACAGGATTCTGGTTGTTGACGATGATATGTCGGTTCGGGAGTTGTTTCAGACGGCTTTTGACGATGCGGGATATGAAGTGCTCCTTGCCGAGGGCGGTGAGGAAGCTCTCGATATTCTGCGGAAACAGGATATCAATGTCATCTTCCTGGATCTGAAGCTCTTCGGCATGAACGGCATCGAACTTTGCCGGCAGATCCGCACGTTTAAACCCGTTTCCCTGATTTACGCCATGACGGGTTGGAGCGCTCTCTACGAGATCGAGGAATGCCGGGAAGCGGGTTTTGACGATTTCTTTACCAAGCCCGTTTCCCTGGAAATTATCTTCAAGGCCGTCAGCGACGCCTTTGAAAAATTGAACCGCTGGCGTGTCAAATCATCGAGCCTGTAATGCCCGGGTGCCTTTTTCCGCAATAAGTACTACAGGTCCTTCACTTCTTTGTTGATTTTCAGCCGGCCGTCTTTGATCATGGCTGCCTTGTTCGCTTCCAGCCAGGATCGGATCACGTCTTCCTGCTTGAATCGTAAAAGGCCGTTCTTCAGCTGGTCTTTCCTCGCTTCATAATCCGCGGGATCAATGTTTCCTCTGGCCAGGAAGCGGATGACATAGACGCTGCCGTCCATGACAAACGGCTTTTCGGGATAGGGCGCATTGGCCGTTAACGGCAGGAGGCTGTCCGAAATTTCCTCGGATACCCCGATCTGGGGAATGGGTTCGCCGGGCAGGAACAGACCGGTTTCGGCGCTTGCAAGCCCCTGTTCCGCACCGATTTTCTGCCAGTCCTCACCTTTCTTCAGGCGGTCAAGGATCGCCTGGGCCTTTTCCAGTGCCGACCGTTTGGATTCTGCGGCAACAAACATTGCCCTGACAGCCGGTGCGACATCTTTCAGCAAAGGCAGGTGGGCCGGTTTTTTTTCGAGCAGTTGAAAGACATAATAGCCGTTTCCGTCTGACAGGACGGGACTGATTTCGTTTTTCTGCAGATCCAGGAGCTTCTTCGTAAAATCGGCAATATTGGCAAACTCCCGGGGCGGATTGTTTAAGGGGAAGAATTCCGTTGTGCGCACGGCGTAACGGTTCTGAGCGGCGAACTGGTCGAAGTTTTCCTCCTGATAGATCGTGTCATGAGCGTCCTTTGCCTTCCGGGAGGCGTCTTTCATCCCCTGGATCCGTTTCAATTCTGCAACGGCCATGCCTCTCATCGCGACGTCGGTCAGCTTGGGATTATTCCGTTTCCAGGAGTCCTTCTGCCGTTCCACGTAATCCGCAATGTCGCTTTCCGAAGGATCGGCCACAAAGGCCATCTCAGACGCGGTGAATGCCAGGTATTTCAACCGGAGTTGTTCGGGGATGCGAAACCGGGCGCCGTTCTCTTTGAGAAAGGCCTCCAGATCTTTGTCCGAAGGGGAAATTTCTTTTGCCAAGTCTGACGCCTGGAGTTTGATGAACCGGATGTTAATCTTTTCGTTTCGAATCCTGTAAAGATCGAAAACTTCCCGGTCCGTGACAAAGACGCCGTTCTGGAGAAGCTCTCTGATTTTTTCGACCAGGATATTCTGCTTATGGGAGGCCTCAAACTCTTCCGGGGTAAGGTGGTTCATTCTCAGAAGATCCCGGTAAAGATATTCCTTGAAAACACCGTCTCTCTGGAAACCGGGGAAGGAGAGGATGGAACTGCGCACTTCTTCATCCGTCACCTTGATGCCAAACTCGTCGGCTTTGCGGAGGATGACCGCCCTGTTGACCAGGTTGTCGAGGGCACGCTGCTTGAGGTTCAGAGATTTGATGAGATCGTCCGTCAGCATCCCCTTGAACCGCTGCTGGGTCATTTCGAGAAGATTCTGATATTCTCTTTCATATTCCACGTAGGAGATGGCTTTGCCGTCCACGGTGGCGATCGCTTCAGCGGTCTGTTGCCCGCCCATGGAGCCGAAGTAAAGTGCGAAAACAATGATGATCAGAAACAGCAAGAGTTTCATAATCCAACTCTTGGCATGTCTTCTCATGAGATCCAGCATAGAGCACCCCGCATTATCGATGATTTAGAACCGTAAGCCATAATATAGGCAGTATGAAATTGCAATGGATTTTTGGAAAATTTCGTTGATTAGGCCTATGAAATAGGATATATGCAAAATTCATTTAAATATATGAAAATGCTCAATTTACTGAAATGATTTAACATTAACATTCCATCCGAAGGAGGAACCCTTGATATTTGATTTTATCTTAGGAAAATTTTCCAATGACCTGGCCATCGATTTGGGTACGGCCAATACTTTGGTTTATGTAAAAGGGAAGGGTATTGTTCTCAGCGAACCATCCGTTGTGGCCGTCCACATGGATTCCCGGGGAATGAAAAAAGTCCTGTCAGTCGGCGCGGAGGCGAAGAAGATGCTCGGACGGACGCCGGGGAACATCTCTGCCATCCGGCCCATGCGGGACGGCGTCATCGCAGATTTCGACATCACCGAGGCCATGCTCCGCCATTTTATTCTGAGCGTGCACAACCGGAGAGCCCTGGTCCGGCCCCGCATTATCGTCTCCGTTCCTTCCGGCATCACCCAGGTGGAGAGACGGGCGGTCCGGGAAACCGTCGAATCGGCCGGGGCACGGGAAATTTACCTGATCGAGGAGCCCATGGCGGCAGCCATCGGGGCGGGACTTCCGATCCGGGAACCGATCAGTTCGATGATCGTGGATATCGGAGGGGGGACGACGGAAGTGGCCGTTATTTCCCTGGCAGGCATCGTTTATTCACAGTCGGTCCGGGTCGCGGGAGACAAGATCGATGAGGAAATCGTACAGTACATGAAGCGGAAATATGGCCTTTTGATCGGTGAACGGTCGGGTGAAATGATCAAGATGACCATCGGTAACTGTTACCCGGATGACGAGGTGCGTAAAGTCGATGTCAAGGGGCGGGACCTGATATCCGGTATCCCCAAGATCGTCGAAATCAATTCCGAAGAAGTCCGGGAGGCGATTCAGGAACCGATCAGGCTGATTGTGGACGCCATCAAGGACGCGCTGGAGAATGCGCCCCCCGAACTGGCGGGCGACATTGTGGATAGGGGCATCGTTTTGACCGGCGGCGGCGCTCTGCTTCGCAATATCGACCTGCTGATCAAGGAAGAAACGGGTCTGCCCATCATGATCGCCGATGATCCGCTCTCCGCCGTGGCCAGGGGGGCCGGAATGGCCCTTGATCAACTGGATATTCTGAAAGAGGTTACTTTCCAGGTATAGAAAATTCGGGATGGTTTTTCCTGTCGGGAGGTTGCGGACGGTTGATTTTTCCAACTCGCGCGGCGGTAAGAACAAATCCGTGTGAGGGATAAAGAAATCAGAAGACTTTCCTTCTATTTCCCTAAAGTAAACACGAATCACATTTGATGCAGCCGCCGAAGAAAAAATATTCGCTGTTCCTGTTGGCCTTGCTGTTTGTGCTGGTTCTGGCCCTTTTTTCCTATCAACTGAAGTTTTCACAACAGCACGGTCTGCTTCGGAAAACAGTGCTGGAGATCGCTGCCCCCCTGGAGTCGGCGATTAATGACAGCGTGACAGGGATTGAGGAGACCTGGCACCGCTATCTGTTTTTGTACGGATTGACCGATGAAAACAAGCGTTTGCGCGAAACGAATGCCCGCCTTGCCCGTAAGGTGATTGCGTATCGGGAAGCGTACCTGGAAAATATCCGGCTGAGAAGACTGCTTGCATTCAAGGAAAAACTTGGATACGAGACGGTCGCGGCGGGCATCATCCTCCGGGACATGGCCGGATTCATGAAAACCCTGATGATTGATCGGGGTGAAAGTCATGGGGTTCGGAGGGGACAGCCGGTCATTGTCGAGACGGGACTGATGGGCCGGGGCTTTGAACTGGGCCTGGTCGGGCGGGAAGATTACGAGAGGCTGCAGGAACGGATTGCAAAAATCCATGAGGGAATCCGGAGGCTTTCCGGGAGAAAGGTTCATCCGACGGAAGAGGTCTCGCGTACCCTCGCAACCCTGGGAACGGCACCGATCAAAAATCCGCTCAGTCATTTTCAGCTCTTGCGCAGAGAAGAGATCAATTACGACGATCTGAAGGTTTTTCCGGAATGGGATGACATCACAGATCCCATGGTCAAACGCCAGATCGAAATCGAGGCCAAGTACGAAGGGTACATCAAGCGGCAGTACGATACCGTCCGGAGGATGAAGGAACTGGAGGCCGTAAAAATTCCCCCGGGGATCGATTACGGGTCCGTATCGGGATTGTCGAACGAACTGAAGGGAAAACTGACCAGAGTTGAACCGGCGACAATCGGTCAGGCCGAAAGAATTCCCGGCATGACTCAGGCGGCGATCATGGCCCTGCTGGTGACGATGAAAAAGATGGAAGCGGACGGCAGAAAATAGGAGCCGGACGGCAGAAAAAGCCCCCCGGTGAGGCATCCCGGGGGGCTTTCCTTGTAGAGATCGATGAAGAAGCTTAGATCAAGCCCTGATCGATCATGGAATCTGCAACTTTGGTGAAACCGGCAATGTTGGCCCCCATGACGTAATTTCCGGGGAATCCGTATTTGTCCGCCGCAGCCACACACTGGTTGTGGATCGCGACCATGATGCCCTTCAGCTTCTGGTCGACTTCTTCGCGGCTCCAGGACAGGCGCATGGAGTTCTGGCTCATTTCAAGACCGGACGTCGCCACACCACCCGCATTGGCTGCCTTGCCGGGGCCGTAAAGGATCTTTTTCTCCAGGTACTGATCGATCGCATCGGGCGTGGAGGGCATATTGGCTCCTTCGCTGATGACGAAACAGCCGTTCGCGAGAAGCACCTTGGCGTCTTCGCCGGAGATTTCATTCTGTGTGGCGCTCGGGAAGGCGCAATCGCACTTGATGCTCCAGGGTTTCTCGCCGGCCTTGTACTGGCAGCCGAACTTGTCCGCATATTCCTTGATGCGACCGCGCTTGATGTTCTTCAGTTCCATGACAAAGGCCAGCTTCTTTTCGTCGATACCCTTCGGATCGTAAATCGTGCCGTCGGAATCAGAAAGAGAGACCACCTTGCCGCCCAACTGGGTGACCTTCTGCACCGTGAACTGGGCGACGTTGCCGGAGCCGGAGACCACCACGGTTTTGCCCTTCAGGCTGTCGCCGCGGGTCTTCAGCATCTCCTCGGCAAAATACGTTGCACCATAGCCGGTCGCTTCCGGGCGGATCAGGGAACCGCCCCAATTGAGGCCCTTGCCGGTCAGAACGCCGGTGAACTCGTTGCGGAGACGGCGGTACTGACCGAACATGAAGCCGATCTCGCGGGCGCCCACGCCGATGTCACCCGCCGGTACGTCGGTGTTCGCCCCGATGTACCGCTGCAGTTCCGTCATGAAGGACTGGCAGAACCGCATGACTTCACCGTCGGATTTGCCCTTGGGATCGAAATCGGAACCGCCTTTGGCACCGCCCATGGGGAGCGTCGTCAGTGAATTCTTGAAGACTTGCTCGAACCCGAGAAATTTCAGGATGCCGAGGTTGACGGAAGGGTGAAGGCGGATGCCGCCCTTGTAGGGTCCGATAGCACTGTTGAATTGGACGCGGAAGCCGCGATTCACCTGGATCTTTCCCTTGTCGTCCTGCCACGGAACGCGGAACATGAACTGGCGTTCCGGTTCCACGATACGCTCCAGTATGCTGTGCTGTTCGTATTTCTTATTTGCTGCCACAACCGGTACCAAGGACTCCAATACCTCGGTGACCGCCTGAAGAAACTCCGGTTCGCCGGCATTTCTTTTCTTGACGGTTTCGAGAACACTTGCCACATACGCGTTTTGTTTCGCCATACTTAAATCCTCCCCTGCTTGTGAATTGGTAATGCCTGTTAAATTTTTTTGATTTCCGAAAAAGGATGAAGCTCCCTGAAACTCATGACCGTTGACATGGCCTGGTTATCCACATCGATCCCAAGCTCGTGCGCACAGGCCACGGGATTCAGGCCCCCCAGAAGAATGATTCCCACCCGGTTCAGATCGACGGGAACCTGACAGACCGGTTCGCTCACCTCGCCGATGGAAAAGATGCCATCGATACCCGCTTCCTGAAGGCGGGAGCGTATTTTATCGACCATGCCGCGACTTGCCGCGGGCACCTCCCGGAAATTGGCCAGAATATTGCCTTTCCCCTGAGAGGCAACCTTGTTGACGGAGGTCATTTTCCCCAGGATGAAAATTTCCGACGGATCAATCGACGTCCCGGAGTAGTGGATCAATTCGGTGAAACGGACGGGTTTGCCCTCCCTGATCTGCAGGATTCCTCCAAATTTGGAATCCATGGGGATGCCGTTTTTCAAAAGAACACCATTGACGACAACGCTGCAGATGGTGACAAAACCGACTTTTCCCGCCGGAATGCAGATTCCTCCCGGGCGTTCACCGGCACGGGCAACGGCAACACGGTCACTGACGAGAAGCCGGGCCTGATAGGCTTGTTCCATGGCCTCCAGGGCGTGGGCGAAGGTCTCTTCGGCGAAAAAAGACACATTGACGGGGACCATTCCTTCCAGTGTATCCAGGTTGAGCGTTGTCCTGAATGCGAGATTCTCGATACGGGAGATGGCGAACCCGACCTTGTCCCTGACCCGGGCATGGGAAATTTCATCGATACCCGGTTCCGTGATGACCCGCCCGTCATGGCGGCCGACCAGTTTCGTCAATCCCCTTTCATCCATGAGCTTCAGGTGGTAGCGCACGGTCCTTTCGCTCAGGAAAACACCGTGTTCTTCCATGAGCCTGGCAATGAGGCGGGCGCCCATCGCCTCTCCGCTGTTGTGGAGAATCCGCAGGATCAGGAGAATTTTTCTTTCGACTTCTTCGTTGTTCATGATGTCCATCGGCAAACGGCTATTGATTGCCGTTGGATCTATCATGGAGAGTTTGCTTTGTCAACGGGAAATATTGAAAAAATTTCCCCCCGTTTTTATTCGGTTCATCCGGTTGGTCTCGCCGTATGCTGTCTGGAAATGTAAAAATAAAACAGTCAGTTGAGGCGGTAATGCCGGCCGGCGGTACAGGCATAAATAATGAGGACATATCGGCCCAAGGTATGCTAAGAAAAAAAGACCATATCGAAATCATTTCTTTTTGCGAGGTGCAACAGTTCCATGGGTATTGCCGGTGATATTGCCATCATCGTGACGGCCGCTCTCCTGGGCGGGATCATCGCGCAAATCCTGCGACAGCCTCTCATCATCGGTTATATCATTGCCGGTGTATTCGTCGGTCCGCATACCGGCGGTATCAGCGTATCCGATGTCCATAATATCGAGAAACTGGCGGAAATCGGGGTCGCACTGCTGCTGTTCGCCCTAGGACTGGAATTTTCGCTCCGGGAATTAAAACCGGTCCGGAACGTTGCCCTGATCGGCACTCCCATCCAGATCGTCCTGACGACGGCGTACGGATTTGGCATCGGTCAGTTGATGGGCTGGGAATGGGTACCCTCCGTCTGGTTCGGTGCCCTGATCTCCCTGTCCAGTACGATGGTCATTCTCAAAACCCTGGAAAAGCAAGGGATGCTCGGCACCCTGTCCAGCCGGGTGATGATCGGTGTCCTGATCATTCAGGATCTGGCGGTCATCCCCATGCTGATCATCCTGCCCCAGTTGAACGCTCCCGGCGGCGGGTGGCAGATCCTGGCCTGGGCCGTTGTGAAGGCGTCGATCTTCCTGGTTGTCGTCATTATCGCAGGATCCCGGATTATTCCCCGGGTGATGCGATTCGTAACCGGCTGGAACTCGCGGGAATTGTTTCTGGTGGCGACCACGGCACTGGGCCTGGGAATCGGTTACGGAACCTATCTGTTCGGTCTGTCCTTCGCCTTCGGAGCCTTTGTGACCGGTTTGCTCCTCAGTGAATCCGATTACGCCTACCAGGCACTGAGCGATATCATCCCGTTGCGGGATATTTTCAGCCTCCTGTTCTTCACGTCGATCGGGATGCTGCTGGATCCCGGGTATCTGCTGGATCATCTGGGCCTGATCCTGTTTCTGGTCGGGGTGGTCATGCTGGGAAAGGCGTTGATCCTGGCCGCGCTGAGTAAAATTTTCCGCTATCGCAATGTCATACCGCTGGCCATGGGGCTGGGACTTTCCCAGGTGGGAGAATTCTCCTTTGTTTTAGGTCTGGTCGGCCTGAATACGCAATCCATCTCTTCCGAATTTTATACCATGGTATTGACGATGACCATCGTGACGATGCTCCTGACGCCGTTTATTTCGGGATTGACGGCGCCCCTTTATGCCGTCTGGTGCCGTTTTCGAAAACCTTCCCCACTGGAGCCGATCCATTTCCCCAAGACGGGCCTCCACGATCACATGGTGATTGCCGGCGGCGGAAGGATCGGCAACTCGATTGCCCATGTCCTGCAAAAGCTGGACATTCCCTTCGTGGTCATCGAGTTGAATTCCCGGCGGGTGGATGATTTGCGGGTCCATGGTTTCCCGCTCCTTTACGGGGATGCCAGCAAGGAGACGATCCTGAAGGCGGCGGAGATCAACAAGGCCAGGCTGCTTCTGATCACGACGCCATTAAGCGTCGTTGCCGGGGAGATCGTCGAGCAGGCAAAAAAAATCAGTCCGGCTCTTCACATTATTGCCAGGGCGGAAGGGATAGAGGAAATGGGGGCCTTGCATGATCAGGGAGTCGGGCATGTTGTACAGCCGGAATTCGAGGCGAGCCTCGAGATGACTTACCAGGCGTTGCGGCATCTCGATATGCCGACCGACCGGATACGGCAGTTTGCGGATGAGGTGCGCCGGGATCTCTATCTGCCGCTTTACGATACGGAGGATGAATACGAGGCGGCCCATCATCATCGGCGTTTTGTCCGTTGATGAAAATCATCGTTGACCGGCATCGGAGAATAAACGATCAATTTTGCCGTCCGGTTCTCAAAAAAACACTTCCGGGCATGAAACCGCAACTCATCCGCGGAATGCCATGAGGAAAAAAATTTAATCCTGCCGAAGTAATTTGCGGAAGGATTTTTTGTTCTTTTCCGTTCCGGGCAATCCATGGGCAGGCTTCACCCACCGAAACCGGAAGGCTAAGTAAAAGATACGGAGCGCATTCTGCAAACCGAACCCGTGTAACTCATCTGAAAGCTCCGGAACGCCGGGAATATCTGATCTTGGTTAAATTGTAAATATTTTAGAATCAATGGAGACGCTACGAAAAAGGGCTTGACTTTCTAGCGTTATGCTGTAG
>Ga0302246_1002076_pt1 | contig 12560 bp, 4 predicted proteins | sample AAG_UR_Trp_MG_FD_193533 | JGI IMG/M metagenome (GOLD analysis project Ga0302246, IMG submission 193533) | Enriched activated sludge microbial communities from anaerobic digester in WTTP, New Holstein, Wisconsin, United States - AAG_UR_Trp | ecosystem: Engineered > Bioreactor > Anaerobic >...
CGAACCGGTTTCTGAATGAATTGCCGCCTATCTACAAGGCGCGGCTGTTGTTTTCAGGGAGAAATCCCCTGATTAATCATTAAATATCGCATGGTTATAACCTGTTAACCATGTGCGAAAGTTGAGTCAAAAAGCTTATAAAAAAACAATATTAAAATAATTGATTCAAAGTAAATGGGCAATACGAGATATATTACAGTTATATATCAGCATAATCCTGTCATCATGCCGAAGATGATCCATTCATCTTCCCCCCCTTACGCATGGGGGACAGTCCTCTGCACGGACCTGCAAAAGTTTCGTCACAGCTTCCGGACTTCCTGGGTCCGCCCGTAGGGAGTTTCTTGATTTTTGGGCCGCCAAAGGGTATTTTGATTATCAACGTCAGGAAGGTAACGGTATAATTGGACGATTCACGACAAGAAAGGAGGATTCCCATGGCGATTACGAAGATTCTTATTCAGAGGAAAATCAAACCCGGTACGGAAGCGGAATTTAAAAGACTCATGCGAGAAGTGTTCTCCGGTGCAGCTCATGCCGATGGTTTTATTTCCGGAGAGACGCTGCAATCCCTTGACGATCCTGCCGTACATGTGACCATCAGTCAATGGAAGGACATGTCGTCCTGGAATGCCTGGATCAACAGTGCGGAACGAAAGAAAAAACAGGAAGAATACGATAAGATCCTGGCAGAGCCCATGAAAATCACGGCATTGCATTACGAGTGAACCGCTGCGGCAGACACCATCCTTCACGATTTCAGCAACGGCTGAAAATGAAAGACGTAACGACAGATCATCAGCGACTCGCCCTGTGCGGCCCCTTCCTCTTGGCGCCGACACAGGGCGTCAAGAACCCTCCGAAATCATCGGGCAAAGGATGCCCCGCGTTCATTCGCACTCCTTTCTGGATGGCAGCTCTCTAAACAGAAACCCGAAGAAGTTCCGGGCGATCCGGTTGGATATCCGGGAGTTTAACGCGAAGATCCGGGACCTGCGCCTGCAGGGCGAAGTTTCCCTGATCACTTACGAATCGATGCGGCGCCAGGCGAAGGGAATGGTCCGCGCAGGGAAGAAAGAAATGAGGATGCTGCAATGACCACAACATATAGTGCCAGCACGAGCTGGTCCAGCCACAATATATAGGGCGGGGTTATGTGGTGAACGGTGGTGAATTCAACCACCGTTCAATCCTCGGAAATTGGCTGGGGGAGAGGGATTCGAACCCCCATTCACGGAGACTATGATCCGCGTATCGATACGGCGGAAAGCAGTGCAACCATTCCCGGCGAACTTTGGAAAGGCATAAAATCCGGCTGGTTTGGTGCGAATAAGGCTGTTGGTTCGGTCTTAGAATATGCCGGGGAGCTGACAGGACTGGAACCGGTTAAGCAGATCGGGAAAGAGACAAGCGACTACTGGGGCGATAAGGCTGACGCTAACGCTGCGGCCGTCAGCCGCATTGAGGACATTGACAGCGGCGGCGATTTTGCCAAGTGGGCGGCTTGGAATGTGGGACAGATGGGGTCACAGATCGGCGTTACGGCTCCCTTCATGGCAATGGGCGGCGCTGCAAAAGGAGGGGTGACCGGTTATCAGGCGGTAAAGGCATTGGTAACCAGGGCGCCGGGTGCATCAGGCACCTTCGGAAAATTCCTCGGTAGCTGGGCCAAACTAAAGCCTATGGATATCCCGATCGGAATATTGGAATCCGGACAAATCGCAGAAGGCCAGCTCAAAGCCTTGCATAAAGGTGAAATCGATGAATTACACCCTATTCGTGGTTTGGCGGCGGCGTTTACAGCGACGAAACTGGAAGAATTGGGTGCAGAGAATGTGGTCAATCGGTTAATGCGCGGCGCTGGCGGCCAATCGGGCAAGTTTATCAAAAGAGTTGTGAAAAGTGCGGCCGGTACCGGCGTGGGGGAAGGCACGGAAGAATTCTTCCAAACCTATGCCGAGAATTTCGGTATCGATCCAACGGACATTGGATCGAAAGAAAAGTTTATGGAGGCGGTCAACGGTGCCGCCGCCGGGTTTATTGGCGGCTTTGGTGTTGGCGTCCCGGTCGGCGCTTTGTCTCGCAATACAGACGATGAGACCGGCGCTTCGACAATCAAGGCACAGGCCACTGGAACGTCCTTATCCGGTACACAGAACAATTCTACTTCTGCGGCTACAGAGCAGAAAGGTCCCTTCAAGGATCGCGGCTATAATGTCCTGTCCCCCGAATATTTCAACGATTTCAAGTCAGCCCTGGAAACAGGCGCGGACAAGGAAGGCCTGCCCTTCTCCGTCGAAAACGCCCAGGGCATTCTGGATGCGTATAAGAAGCAACCGGGGGCTGACCCCGCATCGATCGGGACGCTGCAGGGGATCATCGACAATCATTCAGGGACCAAATTGCTCAAGCAATTCAACGAGAGAATCGATACAGGATTCTATCCGAACGACAAGGCAGCTCTCCATGATCGGGACACGATCATCAAGACATTCCCTCACCTGACCGACGATGCCAACCGTGCTTTCATCCGTTACACCGGGAACAAGATCAACAAACCTTTTCCGGAAATCCTGGAGGACAAACGACAGGCGGACCTCAAAGCCCAGGACGAAATGAATACCTACGAGCAGATCATTGACGAGATCGATGGGATTCCGGCGTTTGTGCCACCTGAAGATCAAATTACGCCTGGCCCTACCCTTGCGCAACCCGAGATCGTTGAGTCTGACGCAAACAAAGAAGATGTTATTTCTCACGTAAATTCTGACAGCTACGGAATTGTTCCAGTTTCTAATGAATCAGGCCCCGGAGCGCCTTCCCCCGTTACAGCGGAGCGTCCGGATTCGGAGCCGTCGCAGCCCGTTTCCGAAATTGCCGCCAGGAATACTGCTCTCTCGCCGGGCGATGCAGAGGAAAAGGCCGCCATCACGCTGAAGCAGCAAAAAAAATATCTTCTGGAGAAGGTTGACGAAGCAATCGAAGGAGCACCCGATGTAAGGGCATCCCGGTTTGGCGAAAAACAGAGCAAATATTGGAGCCAGGAGCAGGTTGCGGCATGGAAGAAAGAACGTGCCGCCGCCTACACAGAAGACAAAGAGAAATATGGCACTGTAACGATTGAGATCCCGAACGATGGAACGTTCACCATCCTAAACACGAAACAATCGCTGACGGAATTCAAGAAGAGAGCTGCGGCATTCCCGTCGGCTGTTGTCCCGGCGAGCAAGGATAAATCTCTCCCGCAAACGCCTTCCAACAAACCCACAGGGAAACGGATCAGGCAGGAAGGTGTTGAGTATTACAACAAGTTCAAACCGCGAGACCAGGACATCATTGAAGGCGAAACCGGCAATAACGGGATAAGAAATAACATCTATGCTGACGGGTGGTTCACGGACGGGCATTACGCCGTCAAGACAGCGAAGCCGAGTTTCAAAACATGGCGGAACACGGTGCCAGACCTTAAGAGGCTGATACCGAATAACATAGACCTCGAACCGGCGACGATTCTCGGCGAATTTTCCAAGGAGAACTTTCCGGAGGTATACGCCCATATTACGTCGGAATCCCGTGGTGACATGGTTGTTCCGGCCGAACAGGTTGACGCCATTCTGACAAAGTATCCTGATGCAAAACCGTATTCGACGAAGAATTATCACGGCGCAATCGTATTTAAGAGCCAGGAGGAAGCCGTTGGCCTTGCCATGCCGCTACGGGAATATGATCTTTCCGAGTTTGCGGAGCGGATAAAGGAAGTCAAGACCGAACGCAGTGCCGAGGAGACGGAGGGCAAGAAAAGAGAATCGAAGCCACTCCCGTCTTTCGTGATGGCTCCGGATGGGTCAATAGATTTCGGTGAAATAACCAATGAGGTTGCGAAGGAGAGCGAAGGAAAATATCCAAAAGGACCGATCAGGCTTGAGGAAGGCGAAGAACGATCTTACGGGAGGAAGCATATTTCAACAGAGCGGATAGCGGAATTCAAAGATGCTGGTTACGAAGACGAGATAGATATCCTGTATGATGTCACTCAAAACTATACAGATGTTTACGAACAGCCGAATGGGAGACTTCTGCTTATTAAAAGAAATGGGCGGAAAAAATACGCCGCCGTGGAATTGCAGAAGGTGGAAAATGGTTATTATGGAGTAACTACATGGTTCCTGGAACCGAAGGAAGGAGAAAAAAAACCATACGAAACAAGGTCTGGCCGAAAGCTGCTCCTGCACGTTGCACGTGCTACCGGTTCTGGCCGACCGGTCCCGTTTGCCACCGCTGACAAATCCGGCCAGGACAGCGGTGACTGGCACTCGGATCAGAGCAGCCCCAACCGTGTAAATAAAATAGCCCATCCGTACCCGGAAGTCAATACCGAAGATTCCGGCGCGGAGCTGACCTACAACAAGCGGAATCGAATCAAAACAGGCATCAAGTGGGAAGATATTGCCGACAAGAACACTGCACTCCGGGTCAAGGAGACGACAAAACAGAATGTCTATCCGAGGCCCGATTACCGGAAGATGGTTGACGATGGGACGCCTGTTCTGATCGCTCATATCGTGAAGCAGGCTTATGATTCCATCTCGACGTTTCCTGTCCTGAGAGGCGATCCGGCGGAGACCGACCTACAGCTTTACATTGCTGCGGTCAACCGCGTCATGGATGGCGTGATGGCATGGTCGCAGGACAGCAAGGCGATTGCCGGTTGGGCGGATAAGCAGGCGAAGATGGCCGGGGCCGCCCTTGGCCGTGGACCTATCTCTATTCACAGCGCCATCGATTCCGGGAAATCACCACTTGATACCGTATACCCCAATGGCTGGCGGGAGTACATGGCGGAAGTCAAAATCATCGGAGGGAACAAACTGCTCAAAGCATTGCAGCCGGGATTCTCGGAGGCAAAGAAGGCAGTTAAGGAAATCAGGGCCGGATGGCCGGAAAAGCAGGAAGCATGGCAGCGGCAGGGATGGAAAGTGGTCGCGTCAAAAGAAGCGGCAAAGATAAACGATGATTACTATCGATACGACAAGAACGGCAAAAAGCAATCGGCCTATATCGTTGAGGTTGCAGGAATACGACACGGAGAATCTTTCGAAATAAGAGAAGAAGCCGAAGCCGCCCTCTCAAAATTAAAACCTTATCTCCTGCTGAGCAAATCCGGAACGGTCAAGAAACAGTTCGACACGAAGGAAGCTGCAGAAGATTTCATCCGGGAACGAACAAAGAAAGAGAGTGGCGGGGCAACCGTCAACGACAAAGGCATTTCTGTTGAATCGGCGGAGCGATCTGGCCTTCCCGAGCATCGTCTTGAAGGTGAGAACATCGCCAGTGACCAATTGAAAGATACTTTCGGTTTCAAGGGGGTAAATTTCGGGAACTGGATGAAAGGTGACGCCAATACCTCCGAGAGACAACTTCATCTGAATCATGCCTATGATTCATTCCTGGACCTGGCGGAGATATTAAACGTTCCGCCCAGGGCCATGTCGCTTAATGGGATGCTGGGCCTTGCTATCGGAGCACAGGGATCCGGCGTTCACGCAGCCCATTTCGTTCCCGGTGTCAATGAGATCAATCTGACCCGTACTTACGGAGCCGGATCCCTGGCTCACGAATTCGGACATGCCCTGGATCATTACTTTGCAAGACAGGCGGGTCTGGAAGCAAGCAAGGAACCGTTCCTGACTGAACACGTCGGCGGATCACGGAAATTCAGCGATGGAATTCGTCCTGAAATGGTCGATTCCTTTAATACCGTCGTCGAAAAGATGAACGTCAAAACCATTACGCTTTCCCCTAACGAGCTTGAGACAAAGCGCAAAGATGCCATCGAGACGGCCAAAAAGCGTGTCACTGGTTGGTTGCGCGCCATCAGGTCTGATTACGAACGTCAGCAAGGTGTTGACCTGGAAGCCTTTGATAAACTGGCAGACCGCATTGTTTCTTTCGATCTCGGCGAGGGCAAAATCAGCGCCGGGGGAAAGACGTATCTTTCGCCTGTCGTGGCGGACATGCGCGATCTCTACAAGAAGGCATCGGGTCGAACATATAGCATTGATCAGGTGAAGGGGCTCCAGGGCAACGTAGATCACTATACCTACCTCAACTCGAAGGAAAGAGCGCAGGAAGATCATATCCCGCAGATCAGGGAAGTGTCCACGAATTACACAAAGAACGCGGTAAAACTGGATAGGCAAAAAGGCGGAAAACCCTACTGGAGCACGAACCTTGAAAAATTCGCGCGGGCATTCGACACATTCGTCTCCGACACGCTTGAACAAAAGGCTGCATCAAACACTTATCTTTCCCATTCAGAAAGGGCGGGAGAAACCGTACCGATGGGCAAGGAAAGAAAGGCCATCAACGAGGCATTCCAGAAGTTAGTGGATGAGATCAAGACCCGAGAGACCGACACTGGCGTGGCAATGTTCAGCCGTGGCATTGACCTTTCAAGATTGGGAAGACCTTTAACGCAGGAAGAACTTGAATGGTACGCCAAGCAACTTATGGGTAAGGGGAAGAACCAGCCCCATCTAGTAGTTGTGAAAAAAGTTGACGAGCTTCCGTTTGATGCACCCGATGATTCCAAGGGAGCTTACCACGACGGGGCGATGTATCTGGTTTCGGAGCAAATCACGCTCCCGGAAGATGCAAATGAAGTCATCCTTCATGAGTTTGTCGGCCACTTCGGATTGCGCGGGTTCTTCGGCTCGGCCCTCAATGATGCCCTTCTTGATATCCATGAGAACAATCCTCTTGTCCAAAAGCATGCGGCAGAGTGGAAAGATGCCAACAAGGATTTCCAGAAACAATCTGGAATGAATGATACTGAATATTATTACAGGTCGATCGAAGAAGCAATGGCGAAAATGGCACAGGAAGGAAAGCCGTATGACTGCGCCAAGCGCCTGGCCGCCACTTTGCAATCATTGTTGCGGGAAATCGGGCTGAATCGCATTGCCAATAAGCTCGAGGCCAAGACGAACGCCGAAGCTTTGACAATGTTGCATAAGGCCAATCTCTACATCAAGAAGGGATTTTCTCAATCCACTTCCAGAATTCCTGAACCGCTTTACCCATTCTTCATGACCGCCTGGCACGGATCTCCTCACACCTTTGATAAATTCTCAACCGAGAAGATCGGCACCGGAGAAGGAGCACAGGCGTATGGCTACGGGCTCTATTTCGCTGGTTTGAAGGAGGTGGGGGAATATTACCGGAGGTCGGTAGCGGCGCAACGAACAAAAGATTCTGACCATGCCAAAAAGTTAAGGGCTCGCGCTCCGGAAGTGTACGATCTTATAGAAAAAGCACTTGCAAAAGATGATTTTTTCGGGACAGGGCCCCTTGCCGTAGGGCATGTTGTGTCGAATTTGATGACAGGCAAGCCATCAATGAAGGTGGCCAACCTGCTTGGTAGCGATTTTGAACGGGTGTACGAAGCGGTAGGTTCATTGCCATTAGAAGGCCACCTTTATAAGGTCGAACTTGCCCCCGCGGAAGATGAATACCTACTGTGGAATAAGTCCCTGAGCGAACAGAGCGAGAAGGTAAAAGCGATACTCGAAAAAGCAAATCCTGAATTGTCGCACGGCCGCTATTCCGATTATGCTAATGAGTCCGGAGTGGGCGATGTACCCAATGGCGGCAAAGCGCTATATGAAATGATAGCGCAGCGCCTCGGGGAGAGGCGTGAATCCCGAAGGGGGTATAATGTTTCTGACGACAAATCCGCTTCTGAATATCTCCATTCTCTCGGCATTCGGGGGGTAAAGTATCTGGATGGCACATCCCGAGGCAAGGGCGAAGGCAGCTACAACTACGTGATCTTCTCCGAAGATGATGTGGAAATAACGGAACAATACTCTGTCAAGTCCGACCGCGAGGCAAAGGCCGATCAGGATTTCGCGGACGAGATAAGAGGTTGGGAATCACTCAAACGGAACGAAGCTGTAACTCTGAATTATACGCCGACGGTCTTACAAATGCTCGGAGCGGAAGACCTGCCGATGGAGATTGATAAAGACGCCATCCGAAAAATCCTCTATTCCAGCGAGAAGCCTGGTGGAAAACATGGCCAGATAACCATAGAGCAACTTGCCGATCTGCCGACGTTTCTAAAAGACCCGATCATGGTCTTTGCCTCTAAGGGCCATAATGATTCACTTGTCGTTATGACTGAAATGCTCGATAGCGACGGCGATACGGTTATTGCGGCGATTCACCTATCCAAAGAGAAAAAACGACACATTGTCAATGATATTGCCAGTGTTTACGGGAAGGACAAGGCGGGTACACTCACAAGTTGGATCAATGACGGCTTGTTGAGGTACATGAACAAAAAGAAAAGCCATGCTTGGAGCGTGACAAGTGGGCTCTACTTGCCCACGGTGAGAGGCTCCATACCTGGCTTCAGAAATAAAATACTCTTCGAGCATGATCTTGTCAAGTGGAGAAATCAAGAGCAGCTCTCGATCAAACATGATGGTATTGGCGGCGTTACCGAAGATGACATCCGCGCCCTCTTCCCTGGCCAGGGCGTTGAAAAAGTCGGCAGCCTGTATGTCGTGACGCCCCGGGGTGGCGGGTTCTTCCTCATTGAAAATGTCGAGCGCATTGAGCGCGACAATGGCAAGGCCATGATCGGCTATGGTCGGAAGATGAAAGAATCGGAGGTAATCGCCGGATCGTATCTGAAGGGCGAAATCAAGATCGCCCAGAAAGGAGACCGGTGGACCCTCGCTCATGAATCGGTGCATTACCTGGAGGATGCCGGCCTATTGAATTCTTCGGATATCGCAACGCTGCGGGGACACATCAAGCGCCTGGTTGCAGAGAAGAAATTCCGGACGAACAACCGGAACGATATCGGCGGCGCTGAGGACCGGGCGGACTTCATTGCGAATGCGATCCACACCAGGCCGCGGATCGTCGGCCTGGCCGGCCGCGTCATCGATCGAATTCTGAAATTCGTCGATGCCCTGGGCGCTTTGATCGAGAAGCGCACTGTGAGCGCAATCGTGCGGGATGTCAAATCCGGCAGAATTTACAACAAGCCTGCGATGCGCAAGCTGGGCGCGCCTATACAGGAAGCGATTACCAAGACGGAGGCCTTCCGGAAGTGGTTTGGCAATTCAAGGGTGGTAGATGAGGATGGAGAGCCGCTGGTTGTGTACCATACGGGAGCGTTTGATGACAGCAAGATCATAAGCGCGAGTGATGTTCAGAAGGAAAAAGGGAATTATGATCCTGACCGGTTTAATCATGGCATCTACTTTACGGCAGATGCCGAGTATTCCGGTACCTATGGTGAAAGCTTATCCGGGAAACCACTGGAGGGCGCCTCGATGTTCCCTGTCTACTTGAGCATCCAGAACCCCTTAATCATCGATAACAATGAAGATTTGAAAGGAATAGGTGTCCGCGGCTTTGATAAAGATATCGCATCACTATTTATCACCCACGACACCATGATCGAATTAAAAAGCAAAGGCTATGACGGTATCATCAACAAGGTATGGGATGAGATCGTGGCCTTTGACCCCACGCAGATCAAATCGGCTATCGGCAATCAAGGCACCTATGACTCGAGTAATCCGGATATCCGATATTCCGTCATTAAGAAAACCATCGAAAAAATCGTTGGGAATGGAGAACCCTACAAAAAAGTAAAGCCCTCCACAGAAGAGCCGGCGAGAGACATGCCGGCGTCCAAACTCCGGTCTCTGATCAAGGACGAAACGGACGCGATCCTGCAGACGGCGCTTTCGAAGCTCCCCAAGAACGTCGCGCACATGTCCATGCTGGAGAAGATATTCAAGTCTCCTGAGTATTATTCCCATCCGGTCCTCGGGCGAATCGTCCGGCTCTTCATGCGCGATCGTAACGAAATCTACCACGAGTACATGAATTATCTCATGTCCCTGGACAATCCGGATTTGGCGGAAAATACCCTTTCTGAGATCACGACGCAGCTCAAGGGCAAGGGTCTTTCCGTGGCGGAGATCCTCTGCGGAAAAACGTCTCAGGATTACAAGGACCTGCAGCGGATCATTGACGAGGGCGATACGTCATGGGTTCGAGATCCGGACCAGTCCCTCGAGGAGCAGATCGCTGAATTCGAGAAATACATACAGGGCTGGGCATCTCCGGATGCGATCCGCGTTTGGAAGCATCACCGGGAATCATACGACCGGGCATTAGAGCTCATGACGGCGCAGATGCGGCAGATGATGGGGCAGATTGAAGAAAACGCCGCCTTCATGGCGCAGTCGCCGGATTACCGGGAAATGTACGAGACATTAAAGGGAGCCATGGCTTCCATGGAAACGTGGAAAGGATTTTATGCGCCGCGGCTTCGCCAGGGGAACTGGGTTGTTTATGCGACCCGCGGGAAAGGCGATGAACGGGAAGCTTATCGGGAGCACCGTTTTTCCGAATGGTCCGCAAATCGACTGGCGGCAAGACTGGAAAGAGAAGGCTGGTCCGTGCGTCCGGTTCGCGAGATACAGCGGCTCTCCGAAGATGTGTACGAGGACCTGAAGACTGCGAACGTCGCCAAGGCCATCGAAGCGGCTATAGGGAATTTGTCCCGGCGCAGCATCATCGAGGGAAACGTTGTGGCCAGCTCGATCAAGCTGAACGAAGAATTGCTCCAGGAAGTTGCCGACATGATCCGGGCCCGGGGTTATCGATCACACATGATTCATCGCAAGGCCGGAGCGAATGTAGTGCGTGGCTATATCGAGGATCCCATGGAGCGGAATTTGCTGTACCTGAACAATGTTGCGCGAGGCATGGCGAAATCGAAAGTGGCGCAACAGGCGATTAAGGAATTAATGGGCTATGAAATGGACGGCCGTCGCTTCGGCGGCATTTCCCCGGATCGTGAGCCAAGAGTCTATTCGGCCGCACAGGATTACATCGAAGAACAGCTGCGCAATCTGGATGCGACGGACCGGTTTATCGGCTGGGCGAAATCGTTGGCGACGTTAAAGTTTCTCGGCTTTTCCGTCCGGTCGGCGATAGTCAACATGACCGCGTTGTTGTCTACGGCACCGGTGGCAATTCATCAATATGTCGCCGGCGGCAGTGTCAGTTTTTCGCGTATCAATCGTCATTTGGCCAAGGCAGGGATAGATTATGCCCGATTCATGACTGGCAAAAAATTGGCAAACCCAGAAGAACAGGCCTTTCTGGATGAAGTTAAGCGCCTGGGCTGGGATGATCCTCAGTATACCCGGGACGCCCTGGGCGGATTGAACAAGGTCCACAATAGAATATGGTCGACGATGATGGACGGCGCTATGTGGCTGTTCGGCACGACTGAACAGCTCAACCGCGGCGCGACAGTGCTTGCCGCTTACCGAATCGCCCGAAACATGGGGAAAGGTAGCGAGGAGGCGGCCGAGCTGGCGAAGATATCGTCCGATAAGGCCCACGGCGTTTACGGACGGGCGACGCTTCCAGCGGTAGCGTGGGGACGTAACCCCGCCGCGAAAATTGCGCAAATGCTATACGTCTATCAGAAGTTTTCTCATAACTATCTGCAGATGCTGTACGAGACCGGTTTCAAGAAGAAAAATATCAAGGGGGCAATCTACGGAATTGTTGCGCCGATCATTCTTTCGGGAGTGGTTGCGGCGCCGCTCAAAGAACTGTGGCTCCTGCCTGTGATCAATCTGCTCGCCACCCTGTTCGGCGCTAAGGATTGGGATGAAGATATTGAAAAGTGGTTTTGGGACGTTACCAGGCAAAACTTTGGCGAGAAAGTGGAAATCATGGGTCGCTTCGGCCTGGCCGGCGCAATCGGTGGTGACATATCCGGATCCCTTTCAATCGGCGTGGGGATCCCGAAGGATATGTACGAATGGGGCGGTGCAATCGGCGGCGTAGCGAAGGAAGGCATTACGGCTGCCAGAGAATTCGGGCAGGGGCGCTATGCCAGGGCCACGGAGCATTTGCTGCCCTCTGGATTTGCGAACGTCGCCCGGGCGGTCCGGGAGCGCGGCGAAGGCGTAACCACGGAGCGTGGCGGTCGCGTGTGGGATGGGCAAGGAAGCCCCTTGTTTCCTACGGCAGGAGAAACGGCCCTTCGGACCGTAGGCCTCAGGTCATCGCGGCAGGCGACCCTTTCGGCTCGGATGTATGAGGCAAAAAGGCAGGCGGCGGAATTTAACGAAAAAAAGAAAGATATTTATGAACGTTATCGGGCATACCTTGCCAGCACAGACAAGAACCCGAAGAAGTTCCGGGCGATCCGGCTGGATATCCGGGAGTTTAACGCGAAGATCCGGGACCTGCGCCTGCAGGGCGAAGTTTCCCTGATCACTTACGAATCGATGCGGCGCCAGGCGAAGGGAATGGTCCGCGCAGGGAAGAAAGAAATGAGGATGCTGCAATGACCACAACATATAGTGCCAGCACGAGCTGGTCCAGCCACAATATATAGGGCGGGGTTATGTGGTGAACGGTGGTGAATTCAACCACCGTTCAATCCTCGGAAATTGGCTGGGGGAGAGGGATTCGAACCCCCATTCACGGAGTCAGAGTCCGTT
>Ga0302246_1002081_pt1 | contig 12545 bp, 8 predicted proteins | sample AAG_UR_Trp_MG_FD_193533 | JGI IMG/M metagenome (GOLD analysis project Ga0302246, IMG submission 193533) | Enriched activated sludge microbial communities from anaerobic digester in WTTP, New Holstein, Wisconsin, United States - AAG_UR_Trp | ecosystem: Engineered > Bioreactor > Anaerobic >...
GAAATTCCTCTCGACAGCAGATAAAGTATGAAGAACAGAAGGACCATGGACACGATCATGATCAGGATGATGGTCGATGTCCAGGACTTGGCTTCCTTTTCGATATTCTGTGCCGCCTGCAACGCCAAGGTGTTGTAAGCATCCACGTCGATTCCAATACCGACCCAGCCGAAGCCGCCCGGCAGAGGATAATCTTTGGTCGCAAACTGAATGGGTGCGTAGGCGACAAATTTTTCACGACCGCCTATCTTGTACGTCTTCATGCCCGTTTTTCCCGCGGAAACGTCGCTGATAATCTGAGGGAGATTCGGGTCCATGAAACCGAGAAGACCGATGTTGAAAACTTCTTCGCCCTTCTTGACGAGCTCCGCAGAGGTGGCAGCCTCCAGAGGCGCGACCGGCGTTCCGTCTTCCCGCAACCCGGAAATATGGTAATCACTGGGATGGGAGATGACAAAGCCCTGATTGTCAACCATATAGGCGTAATTTCCCGTCGCCGTATCCGCTTCGTAGACCGGTTCCGGTTGCGTCGGAAGAATGTGATCCGTGTATTCTGCCAGATGTCTTACGTCCAACGCGAATTCGAGAACACCCGCAAAGCCGCTTTGGTCGAAAATGGGGGTGCTGAACCGGATGATTCCCGTATAACGTTTACCCTTATCGAAATCCGACCGGCTGACATACCACCCCGTAACACGGGAAACATACACGTCACCCTTGTTCAGGATCTTGGCTTTTGCGAAGTAATCTTCGCTTTTGTACATCGTATTGGCGGGATTGGCCACATTGACCAGTTTGTCCTTTGGAACCGCTTCGCCGTTAACGATCTTGATCAGTTCATTTCCATTTTTGTCGATGTACGCCATCTCGGGATAAAGCGGGATGGCGGTTTTGACAATCTTACCGTCCTGTTTCGTCCAGATGTCTTTCTTGTTTTCTGTCACGAACTGCTTGTAGGATGCCTCATTCTGAGGAAGGATCGTCGCCACAAGGAGATCCTTTTTTCTTTCCATCAGGAAACCGGCAACCTCATCTGCCACATTCGTAGCAAGTATCTTAATACCTTCCTGGGATTTCGGGTCCAAGACAGTGACTGCCTTTTCCCGTGCTGTAACCCCTAATTTGAAAATGCCGTTGGCAATAAGAATGGCCATCAGTGATAAGGGGATTACGATAAGCAGGAAGAAGACTCTTGCTACTGTGAAAAACTGCTTATCTTTTTTGGTGTTCGACATTCCCTTGCCCCCTAACTGTCGTTAGTTGAAGTAGTGATTATTTTATCAACCGAAGAGGACCTTCAGGGGTCCTGCTAAGAAGGGGTTTGCAAAGAGCAAAACCAGCGAAACAACCAGGGCATAAATACAGACCGATTCCGCCATGGCCATACCGACCAGCATGACGGTCATGATCTTCCCCTGTACGCCGGGGTTTCTTCCCACTGCCTGACACGCCCCGTTCGCAGCGTTACCGATACCGGCACCGGCTCCGATTGCTCCACAGCCAATCGCGATACCCGAACCCACCATGGCACCAATCGCAAATAAAACCTTCAAGTAGTTTTGATCCGAAGGAAGAGCCTCCGCCGCAAAAACCACAGGCGAAGATACCAACAAAACAAATGTTGATGCGAATAGTGTTAACAACCCTTTCCATACTTTCCTTAACATCTCTTTCTCTCCTTTCCTATAAATATAGACTGTATGGTTCCCGAATTCCTCATTAACATAAAAAGATATATTGATGAAGAGAAATATTGGAAACTCGGTTTGAACATGAGCAATTGATATGCCATGCTCAACCCGATCAAGAATTTAATTCATAAGCCTCCACAATCATTCCTCATTGGGCCTCGCCCTATGGCGATGGAACAAACGGCCGGGGGAAAAATATTTAAAAGATTCATTAAACAGGAGATCGGAATTGAACGAAAAGTAGAAAAACGGGTTCATTTTGTCCTTCAGTGCCGGTCTTCTCTTTTTCGCCGGGAGTTATAAAAGAAAAATGTAGCCCGCACGGGCCGAATGACCGGTTAAGGGTGAACATTATCGTTGAAATTTTCAACATATCCAAGTAGGATGGCAAGCACGGTTCGCGGCCATTTTTTCCATATAATCAATCTTTCTGTTACCGGTTGCGTCCGAATCAAAATCATTCATCATCAGGTTATTTTTATGAGGATATCAAGATGCAGGAAATTCTGACGGCGGTTACTTATCTTGTCGTATGGCTGATCTGTGAGAAAATTCTTCAGATCGAAAGCGGATTGGTAAAATTGCTTATTTCATTGGGATGCGCGGTAGGCGTTTATGTGGCTATTGCCGTTAAAGCGTACCGGGAGAAAAAAAAGCAGGACGAATTATAATAAGAGGGGCGTGCGGCAGACATCGGCGGGCGTATAAAAGATGTCCGAAATGAATAAGATCTCAGGAACCCTCTTTCTTAAGATATGAAGAAAGAGGGTTTTCTTTAATAATCTCTCCTCGCAAAGTCAGGAAAGATCATGATGTTTGACGGCTTCAATAAAAAAAAGCATGGATTGCGTGTCACTATATCCATCTGGATGGCGACGATTGCCCTCATTGCTCTGATTCTGATGTTGGCGGTTACGATTCACCACAAGATCGAAAAGGACATGATCAGGCAGTACGGTCAGCAGCAGCAGGCTATTGCCAAGGAGAAAGCGGAGCGCATCGAAGAACTCCTGGGGGGGATCGAGAGACGCCTTGTCCTTTTAGCAAAACTTCCCACGATCAAAAAGATCCGGCCGGATGGGACCCTGAAAAGTATTATGGTGGTCTTTAACGACCTGGAGGGAAAAGTCCAATTCATTGCCCGTCTGGACGAAACTGGAAATGTGCTTTCCGTTTATCCGTCCGGTCTGATTGAGGGTGGCTTTGGCCGGAGCTTACAATATCGGTATTATCTCGAAGAAATTGAACGAACGGGCAAACCCTATGTGAGCGATTTGATTCTTTTGAGGTCTCCCGAGAAGAACGGACCGCCGGAAATGATCAAATCCATTATTATCGGAGTTCCTAAGTATAATGATCACTTCCAGTTCTCCGGTGTTATTCTGGCCGCACTTTCCCTTTCCACCTTAACGACGGAATATTTCAAGGCCGGTGAAAATCATGTTTCTCATGATACCTGGTTGATTGATCAGAACGGTACGATCCTGATCCATCCCTGGGGCAGCATTATCGGAAAGGATGTGAGCGTTCTGGAAAAGGGTAATGTTCCCCGGGCGCTTTCTCTGAAAGAAAAGATGCGGCAGGGGAATGAATCGTATGATGAATTCGTGCTTCTGGATAAAAAAGGTTCGGGTGAAAAGCATGTGGTTGCCTATGTCCCGATTCACCTCACCCGGGGTGTCTGGTATCTTGCGGTCAGTGTCCCTTATAATTCAATCATTTCCGTGATCAGAAGGGCCTTCATCAACACGCTGATGGGGACCGTGGGCCTGATTGTCGTGATTCTGTTCGTTGCATTTTACATCACTTATGAAAGCAGGAAAAAATTTAAACTCCAGGAGGAGTTGAAGCGGATTACCGAGCGCAGTGAATGGCAGGAAATGCTGATCCGGGAAAAGAAGACAATAGAAGGCATCATCGAAGGGTTTCCCATTCCCGCGCTCGTCATCAACAAGGAACATCGCGTTATCCTGTGGAACCGGGCCTGTACGGAACTGACAGGATTTGATGCAAAAGACGTTATCGGGAAAAATCAGCACTATCAAGCTCTTTATGCCGAAGAGCGGCCTCTCATCGCCGATCTGATCATCGATCAGGATTTTGCGGGGATGGAAAAATATTACGGGTCGAAATTGAAGAAATCGGAAAAAATCGAAGGGGCATACGAGGTCCGGCATTTCTTTGAAAATCTCGGGGGAAAGGCAAGGCATGTATATTTCCTGGCCGCTCCCATCTACGATGAGAAGGGAGAAATCATCGAGGCCATTGAAACGCTTCAGGACATCTCCAGGGAAGTGACCATGTCCAGGCGGATCAAGGAGTATGCAAACAATCTGCAGTCGGAACTCGATGAAAACATCCGCTTGCGGGAAGAAGTGGAGTCCCTTTATGCTTATCTTCAATCCATTATCGACAGTTCACCTGACAGGCTATTCGAACTTGATCCGGACGGCATGGTCAGTTACGTGAGCGGCGATTTGAAACGAGGGGCCCATCTCATCTCTCCCCAGTTCAAGGGGAAGCACTTTACCGAATTCGTGGCCCCGGAGCACAGGGAAATCGCCATGCGGGTCTGGATGGGTGTCAAGAGAAATATCTACCAGCCCTATGAAATCGAAGCCAAGGCTAAAGACGGTACCAAAAAGAATCTTCTGATCACCCCGACCCGGGTAAGGGGCACGGACCGCTACCTGTTTGTGCAGCGGGATATCACGGAATTCAAGAATCTGGAGAAAAAGTACTACGAAAGCCAGAAACTGGCCGCTATCGGCCAGCTTTCCGCCGGCATCGCCCATGAGGTCCGGAATCCCCTTTCCTCGATCAAGATGAGTTTGCAAATCCTGGAGAAACGGATGAGTCCGGAGGGGAATGACCTCAAACGATTCAAGATAGCCCAGCGAGAGGTCGAGCACCTTGAAAACCTGGTTAATGATGTCCTCATTTACGCCAAACCGCTGGCGCCGAAGAAAGAGTTTGCCGATCTGCAGCGGATCTTGGAACGGTCTTTGTACCTTTGCGAAATGAACATCAAGGAGAAGCAGATTCAGGTGAAGACAAATTACGATAAGGAATTTCCCCTTCTTTTCGTGGACACGAATATGGTGGAGCAGGCCCTGATCAACCTCTACCGTAATGCTGTCGATGCCATGGAAACAGGGGGGACCCTGTTCATCTCCGCTCGTCTTTTAAGCCGGGAGCATCGGGAAGCCATCATTGAAATCAAGGATAACGGATCGGGGATCTCAGAGGAGGACATGGAGCACCTGTTCAATCCCTTCTTTACGAAGAAACAATACGGTACGGGGCTGGGACTGACTCAGGTGAAAAAAATCATTGAACTCCATGACGGGACGATCGAACTGACCAGTGAAAAAGGCAAAGGTACGGAAGTGAAAATTACCCTGCCGGTGAGTGAAAATTGAGTGCCTGTTCCATGGCCGGGAGAGGAAGAACAGCGAAGATACACGCCCCCCCTGAGGCGATCTGCAATACCATGTTAGAGTCCACAGCATGACGATGGGAGTGATAATGCAATGCCAAAGATCCTTGTGATAGACGACGATCAATCCATCTGTGAAACCTTGGAGTTGTATCTTACCGAAGAGGGTTACACGGTCTACACGGCCAATACGGGGACGGACGGGTTGAACAAATTCGTGGAAACCTCGCCCGATCTGGTCATCCTGGATATCCGCCTCCCCGATATCGACGGATTTATGGTGCTTGAGGACCTTCGGGAAGAGAGTGAAAAGGTCAAGGTCATCATGATCACGGCGTTTCATGACATGGAATCCACGATCAACGCCATGAAGGGCGGCGCTTTCGACTATATCCATAAACCGATTCACATCGATGAATTGGATATGGCCATCAAGAAGGCCATCAAGACCCAGGAAATGGAGAAGAAGATCGAGGGCCTTCTGATGGAACCGTCACGCAGTTTCAAGGTGGGGGATATCATCGGGTCGGGTCGTGAGATGCGGGAGATATTCAAGATCATCGGCGTGGTTTCCCAGAGCCGGACGACAGTCCTGATCGAGGGAGAAAGCGGTACGGGGAAGGAACTGATTGCCAAAGTCATCCATCATAACACAGCCCCCAACGAGCCCTATATTGCCGTCAACTGTTCGGCCATTGTTGAAACCTTGCTGGAATCGGAACTGTTCGGCCATGAGAAAGGATCTTTCACGGGCGCCGTGACCCGGAAGCTGGGAAAATTTGAACTGGCCCGCTACGGCACCGTTTTCCTGGATGAAATAAGCGAAATGTCCCTGAACCTGCAGGCAAAATTACTGCGTGTTCTTCAGGAGATGGAATTCGAACGGGTGGGGGGTAAGGATCGAGTCAAGGTAAATGCCAGGATTATCGCCGCAACAAACAAGGATCTGAAAATGATGGTAAAGGAAGGCAAATTCCGGGATGATCTTTTTTATCGCCTGAATATTGTCGCGATCCTTATTCCACCGCTTCGGGAGAGAAGGGACGATATTCCCCTGCTGGTTGATTATCTCATTGCCAAGATCAACAAAGATCTGCATAAGAAGGTCGTGGGGATCTCTCCGGAGATGATGGACATTTTTATGAAATATTCCTGGCCCGGCAACATTCGCGAACTGGAGAATCTCCTCGTGCGTGCGGTGGTCGTAACGAAGGGTCAGATCCTCGGGAAAAGCGATTTTCCCGATCTTATGGAGTCTCATGACAAGGACGCTGCGGTCCGGGGTTCTGCACCGGAGGACCTGGTGGGGATGGATACTTTCCCGACCCTGGAGCAGATGGAAGAAGCTTATATCAGGAAGGTTTTGCTGGAAAACAGCCACAAGAACAAGGGCGAGATCTGTGATATCCTGGGAATTTCCCGTCCCACCCTGGAGCGGAAGCTGGAAAAATACGGGATTACTTTTGAAAGAGATTAAAAGGTTCATCTGAAAACATGAAAATTACTTCCGCAGAATTTGTGAAAAGTGCAGGAAACAAGGCCCAATACGCGCCGGATGGGTTGCCCGAGGTAGCCTTTGCCGGGCGTTCCAATTCGGGAAAATCGTCTTTGATCAACGCCCTCTCCGGAAGAAAAAGACTGGCGAAATCCAGTACCAGCCCCGGACGGACGCAACTCATCCAGTTCTTCATCCTCAACCGGGAAATATCATTTGCCGATTTGCCGGGTTATGGATATGCCAAAGTTCCAACCGCGGTTAAAGCGTCATGGCGTCCCATGATTGAAACCTATTTGAAGGAAAGAGAAAATCTGCATTTGGTGGTTCTGGTGGCCGATATTCGACGGGACATTCAGGAAGAGGAACGATTGCTGATCGACTGGCTCACGCTCTACGAGCACCCCGTTCTCCTTGCCCTGTCCAAGATCGACAAACTGTCCGGGAATCAACGTTATGTGCGCCTTCAAAGCTTGCGGGGATCTTTCAATTCTCTTCCTGCCGAAAACATCCTGCCCTATTCGGCCCAGACCGGAGAAGGAATAGATCAAATATGGTTTCGCCTGATGAATTATCTACGGAAAGGCTGATTTTCAGGTTCTTCGTGGGTATTTTTACTTGATTTATTTCCAATTTGTTATAAAAGGCAAAAACTCATTGTAATATCGAAAATTAATTATCTTAATGGGGACAGATACATGCATTACGTTGTTTGCGTAAAAATGGTTCCTGACACCACTCAGGTGATCATCGATCCGGTTACCAATACCTTGATTCGTGAAGGGGTACCGTTCATCACCAATCCGTTTGACAATCATGCTGTCGAAGAAGCCCTCAGGTTAAAGGAGAAGTACGGAGGTCATATCACGGCCATTTCCATGGGACCGCCTGCGGCGGATGCCGTCTTAAAGCGGGCTCTTTCCCTGGGGGTGGACGATGCCGTCCTTTTGAGCGACCGGGCTTTTGGTGGCGCGGATACGCTGGCCACCAGCCGTGTTTTGTCGGAGGCGATCCGGAAGTTGGACAAACAAACTCCGGTGGATATCGTTTTATGCGGGAAACAGACAATTGACGGAGACACGGCTCAGGTAGGTCCTGGTATTGCCTGTCGCCTGAAGTATTCGCAGTTGACGCTGGTTGATCGGGTTATTGAAATTCACAAGGAGAAGCGAATCATTGTCGTCAGGCGCGCTCTTGAGGAGATGTACGAGATTATCGAATCCAGGCTGCCCGTTCTGATGACGGTGGTGAGAGAGGCGAATGTGCCTCGTTATCCCACGGTACCCGGCCGGCTCGACGCTGCGGAAATCAAGATACCCATATGGACGAACGATGTGCTGAAACTCGACACCAACCTGATCGGTCTGAAAGGATCGCCGACCCAGGTGAGGAAGATCTTCGCCCCCCAGCGGGAGAAGGGCGAGATCATGGAAGGTGAAGGGGAGAAGATGGGCAAGGCGGTCGACGCCGTTTTCAGGAGACTCCTGGACTGGGATTTTATTTCTCTCGAAAAGTAAAGGTGATCCGGGAGGACCGGACGAGCCGTCGAAGGAAGCAACCCTGTAATCGTCAGACTTTCCGGGAATGCATGTTTTTCTTTCCTCCGCAAACGACAGCAGGTGGGAGAGTATGGAAGTCCTGAGCGGTGATGGGGGATTGCCGATTTCTTAGAATGCATCAATTTCTTTTTTAGGAGCAGCAATGGAAAAGAAGATAAAAAGACCCCGGGGCAAGGCGGAATTGATCCCGGGTAAGTGCATAGCCTGCGGCGCACGCTGTCAGATGGCCTGTAAAGTTGACGCCATCGAAATGAATGAGAAGGAAGAACCGATCATCGCACCCGAAAAGTGCATCGGTTGTTTGAAATGCGTGAAGGCCTGTCCCGCCGAGGCAATCCAGATGGTTTTTACGCCGGAGGAGCAGAAACTGATCGAGGAACTCGATCGCGCCGGGGCTGCGATAGAGCCCGCGGTGGAAGAGGGTGAAGAAACGGTGGTCGAAGCCGAAGAAAAGCCGGCACCTTCCCTGGACGCCTGGCAGGGCGTATGGGTTTTTGTCGAACAGACCAGTGGGACAGCTCATTCCGTTTCTTGGGAACTGCTCGGTGTCGGGAAAAACCTGGCGGCGGACCTGCGCGTCCAGTTGTCAGCCTTCGTCATGGGATCGAATGTCAAGCACCTGGCGGATGAGGCTTTTGCCTACGGTGCCGATATCGTTTTTTCGATCGACGATCCGCTGCTGGAGCATTATCGGACGGAGACCTATTTATATGGAGCTCTTTCCCTGATCAGGAAGTACAAACCCGAGATCGTGCTGATCGGGGCAACCGGCCTGGGGAGGGATCTGGCCGGGGCCATCGCGACGGAATTGGGAACAGGGCTTACGGCGGATTGCACCGGCCTGGCGATCGATCCGGCCAGGCGGCTTTTGGAACAGACCCGACCGGCTTTCGGGGGGAATATCATGGCCACGATCCTGACCGAAACGGCCCGTCCTCAAATGGCTTCCGTGCGCCCTCACGTCATGCCGAAGCCGGATGTGAGGCCGGGGCGGACCGGCCCCGTCATTACCGAGCCCTTCGGCCTGCTTGCGGATAAGTTGAGCAGTGCCGTGTTGGAGGTCATCCCGATTAAAACGGAAGGTTCCATCGATATTTCGGTGGCCAATGTCATTGTCAGCGGCGGCCGGGGTTTGCGTGGCGCGGAAAACTTCAAGATGCTCTATGACCTGGCGGACCTTCTGGGAGGCGTGGTGGCCTGTTCGCGAAGCGCCGTCGATGCCGGGTGGCTGCCCCACGAACGTCAGGTCGGCCAGACGGGCAAGACTGTTCGTCCCAAATTGTATATCGCCTGCGGCATTTCGGGGGCGATTCAGCATCTGGTCGGAATGCAGGATGCGGAACATATCATTGCCATCAACACGGACCCGAATGCCCCGATTTTCGAAGTGGCCCATCTGGGGATCGTGGGGGATGTCTTCGAAATCATTCCCGCACTGATCGACAAGCTCCACACAAGTTGGGCGCATCCGGTGTCGTCGGATATTTCGAACCTCTTCTGGCTCAGTCTCGAGAATCAGGGAGAACAAGGTGCGCACCCGTAATGTAAGATGTCGGAATAAAAGGGTAATCTGTTATTGATGGTTTCATGGCCGTCCGGGGAAACGGAAAAGAAAACAGCATGCATGGGCAGGCTTAAAGGGTTAGCCGGATCGGCCATGAGGATACATAGTAGTCACGCAATAAAGATTTAGATTGATCGAAAAGATAGAAAGGAGTTCCCTTGAGCAATATAGAATCCTTGTTATTTTTGTTTATCCTTGTCGGAGCGGCGGGTTTCTTTTTGAGAAATCTGTACCGTCTGTTCGCGATTATCTGTCTCGGACAGGGAGAGAACCGTTTCGATCATCTGTGGTCGAGATTCAGAGGCATGCTGATTTATGCCTTCGCCCAGATTCGTGTGGTCAGTGAAGTTTTCGGGGTCAATCACCTGTTTCTTTTCTGGGGGTTCATGTTTCTGCTCCTGATGAATCTGGAATTCCTCGTTTCGGGTATTTTCCCCCGGTTTTCCTTCTGGTTCTTCGGCGATCTTCCTTATAGTGTGATGCTGTTCATGGCGGATATCATGTCGGTTGTCGTTTTGATCTGTGTCCTGAATGCCGTCATCCGCAGAATTTTCTTCCGGCCGGCCTACATCGACCCCACCGTGGACGCTTTTTTGATTCTGGGTCTTGTTGCCATGCTGATGGTTGTTTATTTCGGATACCATGCCAGTGAAATTCGATTGGGACAAAAAGAGATTTCCCCTTGGGCCATGCCGGTGTCTTACCTGTTGTCCAGCCTGTATTACGGTCTGACCCCTGAAGGCGCCCATATCATCGGCCGGGTTTTCTGGTGGATTCACGCCCTGGTTCTGCTTTTTTTCCTGAATTATCTGCCCTACAGCAAGCATCTCCATATCCTGACGGCCATTCCGAATTGCTTTTTCCGGAGCGAGTCTTTCGTTAATACGGTTCCGAGAATGATCTTCCGGAGAGGGGAACATTTCGGTGTTTCCAAGATCGTCCAGTATTCATGGAAAGACCTTCTGGATTTTCTTTCCTGTACGGAATGCGGCCGGTGTCAGGCGGCCTGTCCCGCCCATAATACCCAGAAGCCGTTGAATCCGAGGCAGGTCATCCATCAGGGGAAATTGAATGTCCTGGCCAATGGAAGGGCCATTCTTGCCTCCCGTCCTTCTGATACCATTGCGGTGGCTTCCGACAACGCCGAAATGGTTGTTCCCCTGATCGATGCCAGGGAGGACAGCGTATCCGTGAACGCCATCTGGTCCTGTACCACATGCGGGGCCTGCATGCAGAAGTGTCCCGTATTTATCGAGCATGTACCGAAACTGATCGGGATGAGACGCCATCTGGTCATGGAAAAGGCCACCTTTCCTGAAGAATTGATCGCTTTTTTCGAGAATTCCGAGCAACGCTTCAATCCCTGGGGGATTGCGCCGAACGAGCGGGATAAGTGGGTTCACGACCGGAATATCAAGATTCTTTCCCACGGCGCCCAGGTCGAATACCTTTTCTTTGTCGGCTGTTCGGGGTCTTTCGATCCACGGAGCAAGATGGTGACGGCCGCGGTGGCAAAAATTCTCAACGAGGCACGCCTTTCCTGGGGTATTCTGGGGAACGAGGAGAAATGCTGCGGTGACTCCCTGCGCCGGCTGGGCAATGAATATGCCTTCGACAAGATGGTGAAGGACAATCTCGATATCTTCAAGAAGTACGGTGTGAAGAAGATCATCACTTATTGTCCCCATTGTTTCAGTACCCTGAAAAATGATTACAAGCAGTACGGTGCGGATTTTGAGGTGATTCACCACAGCCAGTTGATCTACATGCTGCTCCAACGGGGAGTGATCAAGCTGAAGGGCCAGTACGATTGCAGTATCGCCTATCATGATTCCTGTTACCTGGGGCGCTACAACGATATTTACCGGGAACCCCGTGAAATCATCAGGAAGGCCTGCGGTGGAAACTCCCCTGTGGAAATGAAGAGACACGGGACGGAGAGCTTCTGTTGCGGCGCCGGCGGTGGACGCATGTGGCTGGAGGAGAATCTGGGAGGCCGTATTTACACGGAACGGACCCGGGAAGCCTTGGAAACCCAGGCGTCGGTGATCGGTGTGGCCTGTCCCTACTGCATGACCATGTTCGAAGACGGTCTGAAAGATGTGAAGGCCTTCGACAAGGTTGTTGTGAAGGATATTGCGGAAATTGTGGCGGAGCGTCTGACGTCAACCGTGTAATCGGATACGGTGTCCCATCCGTTGACAAACCCAAAAGCCGGGGGGGAAGGTTCCTTTCCCCCCGGCTTTTTTCTCCTTGACCTTCCCCTTCCTTTTTAGTATATGTCGCCGCGGTTATTGGGCTTCCCCATCATTGAAGAAACTAGATAAACCTTCTTTATACTTGCGAAAAGTCACTTTGATCGCTGAATTGTCCGATGATTCGTGTTTGAGGGTCGTCTCACTTAAGCGGTGGTGAGGTGTCAATGACACCGATACCGGCAAACAAGCGGCTTCGTGAAAAACACCCGCAGCAAGGGAAAAGACCCGGTTGTTCGTGCGCACAGGGGTGGGCGTATGCGTGAGGGAATTCCTTGTTCCACCGGAATGATTTTGCGAAGTCGTTAAGACTCGTTCTTTTAAGGAGTTAAAAATGGAACAACTGGATCTTAGTTATGTCGATGAAGTACTGGATCGCTTTCAGGGCCGGCAAGGAACCCTGATTACGGCGCTCCAGCAGGTTCAGGCGCACAAAGGGTACCTTGAAAAAGAGGCCCTGGAACGTGTTGCCAGAAGAATGGGTGTTCCCACGGCCCGTATCTACGGCGTGGTCACCTTTTACGCCCAGTTCCGTCTGACAC
>Ga0302246_1002082_pt1 | contig 12542 bp, 13 predicted proteins | sample AAG_UR_Trp_MG_FD_193533 | JGI IMG/M metagenome (GOLD analysis project Ga0302246, IMG submission 193533) | Enriched activated sludge microbial communities from anaerobic digester in WTTP, New Holstein, Wisconsin, United States - AAG_UR_Trp | ecosystem: Engineered > Bioreactor > Anaerobic >...
CGACTTCTGGTGCAATCAATTTTCCGGGTGTGACGGGCGGTGTGTACAAGGCCCGGGAACGTATTCACCGCGGCATGCTGATCCGCGATTACTAGCGATTCCAACTTCATGAAGTCGAGTTGCAGACTTCAATCCGAACTGAGGATGGTTTTTTGAGATTTGCTCCCTCTCGCGAGATCGCTGCTCTTTGTACCACCCATTGTAGCACGTGTGTAGCCCTGGACATAAAGGCCATGAGGACTTGACGTCATCCCCACCTTCCTCCGGCTTAACACCGGCAGTCTCTCTAAAGTGCCCAACTGAATGCTGGCAATTAAAGACAAGGGTTGCGCTCGTTGCGGGACTTAACCCAACATCTCACGACACGAGCTGACGACAGCCATGCAGCACCTGTCTCCGGGTTCCCCGAAAGGCACTCCCCTGTTTCCAGGAGATTCCCGGGATGTCAAGTCCAGGTAAGGTTCTTCGCGTTGCATCGAATTAAACCACATGCTCCACCGCTTGTGCGGGCCCCCGTCAATTCCTTTGAGTTTTAGTCTTGCGACCGTACTCCCCAGGCGGTTCACTTAATGCGTTAGCTCCGGCACTGAGAGGGTCAATACCCCCAACACCTAGTGAACATCGTTTACGGCGTGGACTACCAGGGTATCTAATCCTGTTTGCTACCCACGCTCTCGCGTCTCAGCGTCAGTATAGGGCCAGGAAGTCGCCTTCGCCACCGGTGTTCCTCCTGATATCTACGAATTTCACCTCTACACCAGGAATTCCACTTCCCTCTCCCCTACTCTAGCCAGGCAGTTTCAAATGCACTTCCCGGGTTAAGCCCGGGGCTTTCACATCTGACTTACCAAGCCGCCTACACGCTCTTTACGCCCAATAATTCCGAACAACGCTTGCACCCCCCGTATTACCGCGGCTGCTGGCACGGAGTTAGCCGGTGCTTCCTTTGGTGGTACCGTCAAGTATGAAGGCTATTAACCCCATACATTTCTTTCCACCCGACAGAGCTTTACGATCCGAAGACCTTCCTCACTCACGCGGCGTTGCTGCGTCAGGGTTTCCCCCATTGCGCAAGATTCCTCACTGCTGCCTCCCGTAGGAGTCTGGACCGTGTCTCAGTTCCAGTGTGGCTGATCATCCTCTCAGACCAGCTAACCATCGTCGCCTTGGTAGGCCATTACCCCACCAACTAGCTAATGGTACGCGGACTCATCATTCAGCGAAAGCTTGCAAGCAGAGGCTATCTTTGACTACCCGACCGTGGTCAGGCAGTTTTATTCGGTATTAGCTCACCTTTCGATAAGTTATTCCCAACTGAAGGGTAGATTATCCACGCGTTACTCACCCGTGCGCCACTTTACTCATCGGCCGAAGCCGATTTTCGCGTTCGACTTGCATGTGTTAGGCACGCCGCCAGCGTTTGTTCTGAGCCAGGATCAAACTCTCCAGTTATAATCCTGTAGGAGATTTCTCTCCATTCCTTCTCATTGAAATAATAAAAGGACCCACAAATCAATCTTTCCCACTATTCAATTCCCAAAGAACCAAAACTCTTGTTTGCAAGAACGAAGTTGGCTTTATAAACTTTCGAGCCGAATCTGTCAAGCAATTTTTTTCTTCAGCCTAACTTTTTTTCCGAAGCAGCCCCTCAAGGAGGGGATGCGACACTCAGAAAAAACTCATCTCAAAAAAGATGGGGTTGCTTTTTACCGTTTCTTTTTCCCGGTGTCAAGCAATTTGTTTCGTCACCCTCAATATTTTTTCCAGAAAGTCCCTCAAAGAGAGGGACGAAGCATCCAGGAAAAAAGCTTGTCCAAAGAACGAGGGCGCTTTCTACCGTTTCTCCTTCCGGGTGTCAAGCAATTTGTTTCAAAAAAATGGAATGTTTTTTTCTCCTTTTATATCCGGATACTTATCATCTTCCAGGATATTCAAAAACAGCCCCTTCCCCCCAACGCTTCCCCGGTCCCGTTCATCGGAATTTGTTTATCATCCCGATATTATTCATTAATAACAAAAACTTCCCGCGCGAAAATATATTTTTTCTTCCCTCGCACCATCCACATTCTCACGATATCGACCGTTTACCTCTTCACGCCCCTCCCAGGAATAAGGGAAAGACACCTACCCGGCGTCATGATCTTAAGAATCTTTAAAAGACTTTTTTATAATATAGTCATCGGCGTTAAATTTTCAAAGCCCCGCCATTGATAATGGTCGTCAAAAATAAATCGGTGATCGATTTGTCGTCCCGAGTCCTTCGTTTCTCCCAAGGATAAACTCAGCCAATGTTGCAGCATCAAAAGAGATTCTTCATCGCCGGCACTCCTCTGAATGAAAAAACGGACTTTTTCGGGGCCCTCGCCATTTAGAGGAAAGATTTTTATTGTCACCGGTGAATCGATCAGGATAAAATGCAGATTATTTTTCGAGGGAGACCGGCGATGATTTCACGGATCATTTCAGGGGAGGCGTACGTTAAGAAAACTTGGCGGGAAACCATGGTTTCTCCCGTCTTCATCCTCATTTTGCTTCCTCTCGTACTCTCTCTTATTCATATTGATACCCCCTGGGAAATTCATCTGCACTTTTTCCAGATCGCCATTCTCTTCGGGGCCTATCTTTACGGTCCCACCGGAGGCGGAATCGCCGGGGCAGCCGGATCCTTCGCGGGAGCCCTGATGCTGTCGAATCCTTACCTCATCGTGGGAAACGTTATCCTGGGAACGGCGGTCGGATATCTTGCCCGGCTCGGTTTCCGTCCCCTTTTCGCCATATGGGGCGCCTTTTTGATCCAGATTCCCTGGCTCATTCTCTCTGATTCTTGTTTCCTGGGCCTGCCGGCAACGTTCATCCGGAACCTGATCGTCTCTCTGCTGATTTCCAACACACTCTGGGCCCTGGCCGTCACCTTCACCTTCGGGCTGCTTCGCCGCTATGATGCCCGGTCGTAAACAACCCAGCCTTTCCGAATGGACCCTCGTCCTCATGGAAGGCAACAGGGTCCTATTCTCCTCGAAGGAACGGGGTATCGCCCCTCTTCTTGAGTGCCTGGAGAGATTTGCCGGCCATACCCGCCGATGCACCCTCCATGACCGGGTGACGGGTCTGGCGGCGGCACGCCTGACCGTTCTGAGCGGTTTTATCGCGGAGGTGGTCACCCGGGTGGTTTCAACGCCGGCACAGGCGTTTCTGACACAGCATGGAATCAAGATTACATCTGAGGTCATCGTCCCCAGAATCTTCAACCGGAACAAAACAGGACTCTGTCCCGCCGAAACCATCGCGCTGCAGACGGAAGATCCGCAGGAGATGATCGTTCTTCTGTCGGGACTGCGTCCGCCGTCACCCCATCCGGCGAAAACCTGACGATTGGCCGGCCCTCCGTTTGCCGCAAAAAATCCTTCACCATGATCAGAAGAAAAGGGGGGCGCCTTTGTTCTGGCGCCCCCCTTTTCTCGTCATTCCGGAACGGACAATTGGTCCTCGGTCAACATCCGGACCGGGGTGACCGCGCTCCGCTTGCCTGACTTCTTACGGCTTCAACAATTTTTCCACCCCCGCAACATGGACCCTGGTCTTCGCCGCCGCCGGATAATCCCGTGTAAAAACGATCATAAAGGGAATTTGACCGTGGGATTCGACCCGGTCGTTCGACACGTCGGTCCCCTGGCTTGCGGATAATTCCCTTTTAATATTCTCTTCAGGCAAGGTTGTCAGTTCCATGTCGGTCATCAGATTTCCGGCGAAGGCCTCTTCCCTGGCCAGTTCCATACCCTTGGCGTCGAACAGCCTCGCCTGCAGCCTGACCCGGGCGACCGGGAAAGACGTGCTGTTCCACGCCGTGCCCTCTACGACCAGCAGATTACCGAGTATCCAGTGCTGTACATACCGCTGTTTCAGATGAGCGATCTTGATCTGGGATAGCTTCAAGACCGCCGGATCTTCCGAGGAAATGATCCGGTCCAGGTAAGGAACGGATGACATGATATCCCTGATATGAAGGCCCCCTGACTGCATGTAGGACCAAAGGCACACGGCCGCAAAAAGAACCAGGAAGACAAGGATCAGGAAAATTTTCAAAAAACCTTTCATGAACCGTTTCAACCGGCCCATTCCCTTCGCCGGCTTGCCCTCCCGACCCTCGGTTCCCTCACGGGTCATGGAACCTTCCTCCTGTTCATCGGCAAGTTCTTCGAAATGAGGTTCTTCCGGTTGATGTTCCTTGATCTCGCTTCTCAGGTCATCGAACTGTTTCAGGACCACATCTTCATCGACGGCACGAAAAGGCTTGGCAAACAGGTTCTCCTGGAAAAATTCATATTTGCAGCGGCTGCAGCGGACCCAAACCCCATCCCCTTCCATGAGATTTTCATCGAACCGGTATTTCGTCGAACATTTTTCGCATTGGATGAGCATATCCTTCCCCCTGTCAAGTTAGTCTTTCATGATGTACACGTCCGGCAGAAAACGGGCCTTCTCATCGAAATCCAATCCGTACCCGACGACAAATCCATCTTCGATGGCAAATCCCACGTAGTCCGCCTCGAACGTCACTTTCCGCCGACCGCGCTTATCGAGAAAAGCGCAGACCCGGAGGCTCCGGGGATTTCTCTCCTGAAGCCATTCCACGAAATACGACAGGGTCACCCCCGTATCCACGATATCTTCGACGATCAGGATGTCCTTTCCCCGGATGGACGTCTCGATGTCCTTTGTCAGGATGACTTTGCCGTTGCTGACCGATCCCGCCCCGTAGCTGGCAAGCCGGGCGAAATCGACCCGGCAGGGTATCGTCATAGACCGGATCAGGTCCGCCATGAAGATGAAGGCGCCCTTGAGAACGCCGATGACGATCAATTCGCGCCCCTGGTAATCCCGGGATATGCCGGCCGCCAGTTCCCTGACCCTCAGATCGATCGCCTTCCTCGAAAAAAGGATCTCCTTTTTCATCTTGTCCATCGTACACTCCGCTTACAGGTTAAAATTTTGGATCCGCGCCCCTTGTATAGCAGGCCGCAAAACGATCTATGTACTCCTGAATCTTCGTCTCCGCCGCCAGCACTTCACTTCGGTGATGGAATTCTGAAGCCAGGCTCTGAAAAATTTTATCAAACCGGGACACCTCAATACCGAAAGCGGTGTAATCAATCGGCTTGATCATGTACTGGGAGCCGTCGAAATAGTATTTCCCGAACCGGTTCGTCTCCCGGGAACGGTAGGGCCAGACCAGTTTCAGGCTGAAGAATTGCAGAGAAATTTTTTTCAACGGCCCTTCGGAAAACTTTTCCGCCCGGGGCATTTCGTGAACTGCTTCGGCAACCAGGCGGAACCAGTTCTTGACCAGATCGATATCGGTAACGCATAAGCCGTAAAGATACCAGTCTTCAATGATCCGAACAAGGGCCTCGCTCTCCTGCCGGGAAAGATAATGATAGCTGGGGCAGAAATGACCGTCACAAAGCTCCCGGCCGTAAAAAGAGACATCGCGCAGATCCTCCCCGCCGTTCTGGCACGGATGAAGGAGACATCCGACTTTTTTCCGCCCGGAATCGATGTAGCCCAGGTACTCGCAACAGTAGATCACCTCGTATCTTTTTCCCGGATCCTCGGCCTGTCTGATCCGGTCGGCGTAGGCGGGCAGGTCATCCCTTCCACGGACGGTTTCCCGGAACAGCCGGGTCCGCTCCGTCAGCCGGGCGTCGAGGGAATCCCGGCGGCTGTCGGCATAATTGTACAAACCGCAGCAGGCACCGCAGGATTTTTCTTCACCGGGCTGGCACAGGTGGATAAAATCTCCGGGGATCATTCAAAAATCACCGTTTCCCCTCCGTACCGGATGCCGCATCCCATGTGAAGACGCGATCCGCGGCGATCGGCATAGGCCATGTCTCCGTTCTGCCGGAAGGTGAAATTGGAAACCGCCGCCCCGAAATCTTCTTGATCGGGGCAGGATAAAAAAAGAATGGCGTTCGTGTCGCTCATTGAATTTTACCTTGAAAAACAGATCGTTGCTCCGGATACCCGGGCTGTGGAACTATATAAAAGGAATGCTATTGCAGGTCAAGCATAAAGATGATAAAAAGCGAATCCGTCTCGGCGACGGGCCTGTGATATCCTTCACGCGGATCTCCCAGGCCCTCGCATGATGAGGTGAAATATTTTTAATGGAAAAATCATGTCCACAGAACTGATCGAAACCATCGAACTGCCGAACGGGCTGATCCTTGAAATATGGGATTATTCCCGTTCGATCGCCATCGACACGGACAAGGTGGAGCTATACATCCGAACCGTGATCGCTCTCGATCCGTCGTTTTTCGCCGACGAAAGGCATTATGAAACAACCCGGAAGCACATGGGAGAATCGATTCCGTTTGAATACCGCAATGAAAGAACTTTCGTCGCCAAGGCGCAAAGGGAGGACGTCTTCCGGCAGTTCGTCGACACCTTCAAAAAGGATACCCTGCCCTATCTTTCCAAGCCCGATTTTCCCCGGCGTTTCGCCCTGTCCAGGTACCGGGATATTGTGAACAACCCCTTCAAATACCGGGAGAGGCCCTAGGCACGGAGGGACATGAACTTCGAATCTCTCCTCCTGTCCGTCGAGAAGCCCAGTCGTTATATCGGCGGGGAGGTCAATGCCGTCCACAAAAACCACGGGAGTTGCAGACTATCCTTTGCCTTCGCTTTCCCCGACACCTACGAGGTCGGGATGTCCCACCTCGGGCTCCAGATCCTCTACGCGATTCTGAACGGCATGCCCGGCGTCGTCGCCGAACGGTGCTTCGCCCCCTGGCCGGACATGGAATCCCGAATGCGGCAAGCCGGCATCGCCCTGGCTTCGCTGGAAAGCCACACCCCCCTGGATCGTTTTGACCTCATCGGATTTTCTCTCCAGTACGAGCTGTCCTATACCAATGTTCTGAACATGCTCGATCTGGCCCGCATTCCCCTCCGCCGGGAAGCCCGCCGCGAAGAAGACCCCTTGATCATCGCCGGGGGCCCCTGTGCCTTCAACCCGCTCCCCATGTCCCTTTTCATCGACGCCTTCGCCATCGGAGAAGGGGAAGAGATCATCACCGAGATCGTCTCCGTTGTCCTGAACGGAAAGACAAGGGGATACTCCAGGAAGCGCATCCTGGAAGAACTAGCCTGTGTCGACGGCCTCTATGTCCCGGCAATACATAAAAAGGATGCGAGCATCCGGAAGCGGATCGTCACGGACCTCAACCGCTGGCAGCTTCCCGTTTGCCCTGTCGTGCCGCTCATGAAGACGATCCATGACCGGATCACCCTGGAGATCGCCCGAGGGTGCAGCCGAGGCTGCCGTTTCTGCCAGGCCGGCATGGTCTGGCGTCCCGTCCGGGAACGGGACCCCGGAGTCCTCATCGACATGGCCGCGCGGAATCTTTGCTCCACGGGTTACGATGAAATATCGCTGCTGTCCTTGAGCTCCGGCGATTACACGTTCATCGAACCTCTTCTGTCCTTTCTGATGGACCGTTATTACGGCGAGCGTGTCGCACTGGCCCTGCCGTCGCTTCGCGTCGAGACCCTGACGAAAAAACTGATGGATGATATCCGGCGGGTCCGGAAAACAAGTTTCACCCTCGCACCGGAAGCGGGAACCCAGCGACTCCGCAACGTCATCAACAAGGGCAATACGGAAGAAGAACTGCTCAAGACCGTCAGAGGGGTTTTCGAGGCCGGATGGAAGGCGGTCAAGCTCTACTTCATGATCGGCCTGCCCGGAGAAACTGCCGAAGATCTGGAAGGAATCACCAGCCTGGCTCACAAGGTCCTCCGCGAAGGACGCCACCGGGCCCAGGTGACGGTCAGTCTTTCCACGTTCGTCCCCAAGCCGCACACACCCCTGCAGTGGTCCAGGCAGATCACCATGGCGGAAACGATGGAAAAGCACGATTACTTCCGGCAGGCGATCCGTAACCGGAACATCTCCGTCAAATGGCACGACAGCCGGATGTCATTGCTGGAAGGGATGCTGTCCCGGGGGGACGAACAGACAGGACTCCTTGTTGAAGAGGCCTTTCGCCGGGGAGCCCGGTTTGACGGCTGGAGCGACCTGTTCCAGTTCCAGCACTGGGAAGGCGCCATGGAAATGCAACAGATCAGGATTGAAGACCACCTGGCGGAAAAGAAGCGGTCGGCACCTTTGCCCTGGGATTTTATCGATACGGGGCTGTCCCGGGATTTTCTCGTCAGCGAAGCCGAAAAGGCGATGACCGGAGAGCTGACGCCGGATTGCCGTTATGAGGCATGTCACAACTGCGGGGTCTGCGACCACCGGCATATCAAGATCGAAGCGGCAGCGGACCGGGACGACGTGCTGACCCGGCAGCGGCGGGAGGAAACCCCTCCACCCGAAGAAAAAAAAGGTGAAAAACGCTACCGCGTGCTTTTCACCAAGAAAGACCGGGCCCGGCTCCTGTCCCACCTCGAGGTGTCCGCCGCCCTGACGCGGGCCATGAAACAGGGAGGATTCCGATTCATCTTCTCCCAGGGGTTCCATCCCCACCCACGGATCTCCTTCGCCTTGGCCACCTCCGTCGGGATGGAAAGCCTGGCGGAATATGCGGACATCCGCGTGGAAGCAACCACCGGAGACACCCGGCCTCTCATCGAAGCCGCCAACCGGGCCCTTCCCTCCGGAATGACCCTGATGGACATGACGGAATTGCCTCCTGCCGGCCCCTCTCTCAGCGAAAAGATTTCGGCCTTCCACTATCGGGTATCGCTGCCCCGGAATAAATCCATGCTTCCGGATGAGTCGATAGAAGAAAAGCTTCGGGACTTTCTGGCCTCCTCGTCTTTCATGACGGCAAAAACGATAAAGGACAGAACCGTGATCAAGGATATCCGGTCTTTTGTGAAGGACCTTCAGTTCGACCGGGTAAACCACGTTATTTCCCTGCGTATCGGATGGTTGAACAACGGGACCCTGAATCCCCTGGATTTTCTCCGCGAAGTCATTGGGATAGATGAAGCGGACCTCATCGAGACGCGAATCACGAAGACGGAAACCTTCTTCCGGGAGCCTTGACCAAGCGGACGGAGCGATTCCGGGCATTCCCGGGGGAAACTGAAGCGGGACCGCCATATCCTTATAGTATAGAAAGACCGGTTTTATCTCGCGAATCAGCATCGTCTAAGCAGGGGCTACGGGCGGGTATAAAAAACCGGGTATAAAAAACATTGACAAACGGCACCTTTACGGGTAGAGTTCGCCAAAATTTTTTTATAAGGAATTGAACTATGTACGCAGTCATTAAAACAGGCGGCAAGCAGCATCTCGTCTCCCCCGGGGATGTGTTGTCCATTGAGAAAGTTGAAGGCGTCAAGGGAGACAGTTTCGTTTTCAACGAAGTGCTGATGGTTGCCAGCGGTGAAGATATCCGTCTGGGAACTCCCGTGGTTGAAGGGGCAAAGGTCATCGGCGAAATCGTCGCTCAGAAAAAGGGCCCGAAAATCATGGTGTTCCGGATGAAGAGACGGAAAAGCTACCATAAAAAAACCGGTCATCGTCAACCCTTGACCTGTATGAAGATCACCGAAATCACCATCTAAGAGGTAGAAGTCATGGCACACAAAAAAGGACAGGGAAGCTCCCGTAACGGTCGCGACAGCAATGCGCAGCGGCGCGGTGTAAAGGTATTCGGCGGCCAGAGCGTCAGCGCGGGCTCCATCATCGTACGTCAGGTAGGAACCAAGATGCATCCCGGAAACAATGTCGGTTTGGGAAAAGACTACACCCTATTCTCGAAAATCGACGGCATTGTTAAGTTTGAAAGGCTTGACAAAAAACGCAAGAAGGTCAGCGTCTACGCTGCATAGCAACGTTAAAAAAGGAGGCATTGGGAAGATGGGGGATCGTGAAGCCGGAGTCGTCAAGTGGTTTAACGACAAAAAGGGGTATGGGTTCATTTCACGTCAGTCAGGCGGGGATATTTTTGTCCATCACAGTTCCATCGTTGCAGAAGGCTTCAGAAGCCTCAAAGAAGGGGACGAGGTGGAGTTTGAAGTGAAAGAGGACGTCAAGGGCAAGTCTGCGGTAGAGGTTAAAAAGGTGTAGACCCGTCCCGCGCGGATGGGCGGGTTTTATGGGCGTAACAATCAGGCATGATACCCAAGAGGCACTCCACAAGGTGCCTCTTTTGTTTTGTGTGCGAATATGAAATTCATCGACGAAGCGGAAATCTATGTAAAAGCCGGGGACGGGGGAAGCGGCTGCGTCAGCTTCAGGCGGGAAAAATACGTTCCCAAGGGAGGACCCGACGGCGGAGACGGCGGCAAGGGCGGTGACATCGTGATCAAGGCCTCGCTTTCCCACCACACCCTGCTGGACCTGAAGTATCGGCCCCGGCATATCGCGCGGCGGGGTGGTCACGGCCGGGGAAGCCTCAAAACCGGTGCGAGTTCCCCCGATCTGGTCATCTCCGTCCCGGTTGGAACGATCGTAAAGGATGCCGATACGGATGAAATCCTCGCGGATCTTACCGCAGACGGCCAGGCATTCATCGCCGCGAAAGGCGGCATCGGCGGCAAGGGAAACGCCCATTTCAAAACTTCGACCCACCAGACACCCCGCTTCTCTCAGCCGGGCATGCCCGGGGAAGAGCGTCGCATCCGCCTGGAGTTGAAGCTGATCGCCGATGTGGGCCTCGTGGGACTGCCTAACGTGGGAAAATCCACTTTCATCTCGAAAGTCTCCGCGGCAAAACCGAAGATCGCCGATTATCCCTTCACGACCCTGACGCCCAACCTGGGGGTCGTCTCCTACGGTTCCTATCGCACCTTCGTCATTGCCGATATTCCCGGTTTGATCGAAGGGGCCCACCGGGGTTCGGGCATGGGTATCCGTTTTCTCCGCCATATCGAACGGACCCGTTTACTGCTTCATATAATCGATATTTCAGACGAATCCCCCCTATCGGGATGGGAGAAATACGCCCTCATCAACCGGGAGCTGTCCTCCTTCGGAGCCAACGTGGCGGACAAACCGCAAATCGTGGCCATCAACAAGATCGACCTGACCGTAACCCGGGACAGGCTGAAAAAAGAAATTGACTTCTTTGCGCAAAAAGGCATAGAAATACTCTCTTTTTCAGCCGCGACGGGGGAGGGCGTCGCCCGCGTGATCGAAGCAATCGTGAACGTTTTAAACACACCTACATCTTCAGATGGATAAATCATGTCGAATATCAACAAAGAAACCTTAAAAGGCGTCCGGAAAGTGATTGTCAAGGTCGGCAGCGCCGTCCTGACCGGAAAAGAAGGCCTGGATCTCCAGATCATCGAACAGCTGGTCGGCGAAATGGCCGACCTGATCAAAAAAGGTTACCACATCGTACTGGTCACTTCCGGTGCCATCGCATCCGGGAAACACCGCATGGGCATTTCGAGCCCCCTGAAGAGCATCCCCCAGAAACAGGCGGCCGCCGCCATCGGCCAGGGAAGGCTCATGCGTGTCTACTCCAACTCTTTCGGGAAACACGGTGTTCATGTCGCCCAGATCCTGCTGACCATGAGCGATCTGACGGAGAGAAAACGGTTCCTCAACATCCGCAACACACTTTCCACCCTCCTTGAGTGGGGTGTCATTCCCATCATCAACGAAAACGACACGGTGGCCGTCGAAGAAATCAAGTTCGGAGACAACGACAACCTGGCCGCCATGATCGCCAACGCCATCGAAGCGCAGCTTGTGATCAACCTGACCATGACCGAAGGTTTTTTCGACCGGAATCCGGCGATATCGAAAGATGCCAGACGGGTCCCGGTCATCCGTGAAATCACGAAAGAAATCGAGGCTGCGGCTTCCGAAGAAGGAACCGCCGAAGGCAGCGGCGGCATGCGGAGCAAGGTCCTGGCGGCAAAAAAGGTGACGGCCTTCGGGATTCCCTACATCATCGCCCAAGGGAAAAAAGCGGGGATTCTGCAGGATATTTTCGCGGGCAAGGATACGGGCACACTTTTCCTGCCGGCACGGGAACCACTCAACAGCCGGAAATACTGGATCGCCTTCACGCTTCGCTCCCAAGGCAAGCTTACCGTCGATGAAGGAGCCCGGATTGCCATCATCGAGGCAGGCAAAAGTCTTCTTCCTTCGGGGATCATCGATGTAGAAGGGAACTTCACGATCGGAGACCCCGTCAGCTGCGTCGATCTGCAGGGTATCGCCTTCGCCAAGGGAATCGTCAATTACAGCGCCGCGGAAATCCGGATGATCATGGGACTGAAATCGTCAAAGATCTGTCAAGTGCTCGGCTATAAAGATTATGACGAGATTATCCACCGTGATAACATGGCCGTCATGGAACATGGAAAAACCCCAAAAAACAGGGCGTCCCAAAAGGTGAAAAAGACCCCACCTGTCAGTAAGAACACCTAATCTTTTCATCGGCAGAAATACCTAATATTTCCTTGACATGATTTGAGGGGGTATGCTAATCACAACCGTAGTTCCGGGGGGGCTAGTTGATCGTATAACATTTTGAATTTTATATTATTTTGGCCGATCT
>Ga0302246_1002091_pt1 | contig 12504 bp, 11 predicted proteins | sample AAG_UR_Trp_MG_FD_193533 | JGI IMG/M metagenome (GOLD analysis project Ga0302246, IMG submission 193533) | Enriched activated sludge microbial communities from anaerobic digester in WTTP, New Holstein, Wisconsin, United States - AAG_UR_Trp | ecosystem: Engineered > Bioreactor > Anaerobic >...
GACGTCCACACCGTAATCATCGCCCATATTAATTTTCTTCCCACTGCCATCCATGAGCTTGTTTGCCGTATAATAAACCATGTAGTTGCTCAAATAAAGACCCGGCGGCGGCAACGGGGCGTCCATTATTGTCGTGTTTCCCCAGTTCAAGGCGGGATTCTGCCTGTCCGCCTGGACGCTGGTCCCGCTAAAAATAACGGTCAATGCAAGAAAAATACTGACAAATAAGACCCACGGCGACAAACGAAACCGCCTCCCGCTACTCCCCTTCTTAGCTGAAATCATAGCCCTTCCTCCTTAACGTTTATTTTGCCGCATGATGGTCCTAAATAGGGAGCAGAACAAGACTGTTTCCTTTGGTAGGGATTGTGTATGCATTATACCTACTATCGAGTTCCCCCTTGGGGTATCTCAGATGCGCGACCAGAATCCCTCTTATTACCTCACAGATTCATATTGCAGTTCCGGGAATTTGGTGACATTTTAGCTTCGGGATATCCTGTTTCATGAACGGAAAATTTCTGTCATCACCCAGGAGGCAAAGACATGAAAGCATCCGATCTATTCATCAGGCAACTCGAGGAGGAAGGCGTCCGCTATATCTTCGGCCTCCCCGGTGAGGAAAATCTGGATCTCATTGAATCGCTCCGCAGCTCCTCCATCCGGTTCATCGTGACCCGCCACGAACAGGCGGCAGCCTTCATGGCGGCAACCTACGGCCGATTAACCGGCCGGGCAGGGGTGTGCCTGTCCACCCTCGGCCCGGGGGCAACAAACCTGGTCACGGGAATCGCCCATGGCCAATTGATCGGCGCCCCTGTCATATCCATTTCGGGGCAAAAGGCTCTACGGCACAACCGTCAGGGAAAATTTCAGATGATCGACGTCGTCTCCCTTATGAAACCGATCACCAAAGGGGCCGTATCCATCGCCGACGCCGACATGATCCCGACAGTCATCCGGGACGCTTTCAAGACGGCGGAACGGGAGCGGCCGGGAGCCTTTCACATCGAGCTTCCGGAAGACGTCGCCGGGGAAGAGACGTCCGCCGCCGTTCAGAAACGTCATGAAATGCGCCGTCCCTCCCCTGACCCCAACCTTCTCGATCGCGCTGCGACCATGATCCGGCAAGCCCAAATGCCTCTGATCTTCATCGCCGGAGGGGCCAACCGGTTGCTTATTTCACGGGCTTTATTCGATTTCATCCGGGAAACGGGAATCTATGTCGTCCATACCCAGATGGGGAAAGGCATCATTCCCGATGACTGCCCATTCAGCCTTTTTGCCACAGGAATCCATCTTCATGATTACGTTCACTGCGGAATCGACCGGGCCGATCTCGTTGTTACGATCGGCTACCGGACGGTGGAATATCCTCCCTTTATCTGGAACGGGCAACTGGACAAAAAGATCGTCAATATCGACTTCACTCCCTCGGACACGGACCCCCATTTCAACCCCGATCTCGAAATCACCGGCGATATTGCAGCCACCCTGAGGGAATTGGCGAAAAGACTCCCGGGAAAAAGAGCCTTCCCCGCTTTCGAAAGAACGAGAGCTCTCGTCCAAAGTAAAATCGACGCAACCATTCCGGACACCTATCCTTTCCATCCCCAGGCCATCGTCCGAAAAGTACGGGAAGCCCTGGACCGGGAAGATATCCTGACGCTCGATAACGGCATCTACAAACTCTGGTTCAGCCGCCTGTATCCCACATACACCCCGAATACGTTGCTGCTGGACAACGCTCTGGCCACAATGGGGGCAGGCCTGCCCACGGCCATGACGGCAAAACTTTTAATGCCGGACAAAAGGGTTCTCGCCGTCTGCGGCGACGGGGGATTCATGATGAACTCCCAGGAACTGGAGACAGTCCTGCGCTGTGAGCTCCCCCTGGTGGTATTGATCCTCAACGATAACGCCTACGGTTTTGTCAAATGGAAACAGAAGAAGAAAGGATTTCGCCCCTTCGCCATGGACTATGGGAACCCGGATTTCGTAAAATATGCGGAAAGTTTCGGCATCGCGGGGTACCGGTTGATGCCGGGGGATGACCTGTCCGCGATTCTGGGGGAGGCGTTCGCTTCGGGAAAGACGACGGTGATCGAATGTCCCATCGACTATTCCGTCAACTACGATGTCTTTTCAACGGAATTGGGAAACCTCGTCTGCGAGATTTAGGTTGTCCCTTTGCCCTTCCCCAGCACACCGGAAGACTGCAGGTACCGCATTGTCCGGGAGTCGGCGAAAGGCGTCATCCCGGCGAGGCGCGACAGATTTGCGAGATCGGCCAGGGTATCGACATCCTGCCAGGGGGGGAGAATGTAAACCCGGAGACCTCGATCCCCGAAGCGTTTCATCTGCAGAGAGAAAATTTCGGGCGTGCCCCAGGGCAGGTGATCAAAGAGATGGTTGCGGCAGGTTTCTCGACGCAAACCGACCAGATAATAACCCCCGTCGCAGGCGGGGCCCAAAACGGCATCGTGGTCGGCCAAGGCCTCAAAAGCCTCGGTGACAAATTCCGGCGGCAGATCCGGAACATCGCTCCCGATCATGACCACTTCCTGGATTCCCCCGGAAAAGGCATCAGCAAAGACCCCTTCCATGCGTTCTCCCAGATCGTTTCCCCGCTGGGGAAGCTGGAGGAGGCTCTGTCCGACGATGTCCGTCATCGCGTCCTTCTTGTCCCACGGATATAATGCCAGGCAAAAAGACCACGCGTCGGACGAAAGGGTCTGCAGGAGGTCCAGCACAAAACACCTGGACAATTCGCAGGCATGGCAAGGCCCCACCTCCGCCGCCAGGCGGGTCTTCACCCGTCCCTCCTCGGGAAATTTCGCCATCAGGACAAGACATCGTTCTTCCGCCGGAAACCGACTTGTTTTATCCATTGCAGAAACCTGCAAAAAAAGGAATTGATAGGGTGAAACTGGGCATCATTTCGCCAGGAGAACCCAGATCAGGACCAGTAAAAGGGACGGCATGAGATTTCCCACCCGTATCTTCGTGATATTCATCAGGTTCAGGCCGATCCCGATGATCAGGATCCCCCCAGTGGAAATAATGGCGTTCAGGACGGGGGGATCTTTCAAAAAGAGCAGATAGGAGGCCATAATCGTCAGCCCTCCCTGGACAATCAGAACGGATAAGGCAGAAAAAGCCACACCGATACCGTAGATGGAGGCGAAGGCGATCGACGCCACACCGTCCAGCAGGGCCTTCAGATAAAGCGTGGAGGCATCGCTGGCCACCCCGTCCTGGATGGACCCGACGATGGTCATCGGCCCTGTGAGATAGAGGATCGACGCCGTGACAAATCCCTGCACAAAGGTTGACGAATCGGACCCGAAGCCGTTTTTGAGCCTTTCACCACCTTTTTCCACCCACTTTTCGATGTTGATCCATTCTCCCAGGATACCTCCCAGAAGAAGACAACCGACCGTAACCAGAACATCCCCTCCGGAGATGGCCATGCGGAGACCGATCAGCATGGTGGCCAGGCCCAGGGCCTGAGTCATGATTGTCCGGATCCGTTCGGGGGCGTATTTCGCCACCGCAAGGCCGATAAAACTGCCAACCAGGACGGTGCCGCAATTCACAAAAGTTCCTATCATCGAATTTTCTCTTCCTTCTCGGACTGATACTCAGAACTTGAAAAACAATTCCCCGGCGCAAACCTAAGCATAAAAGCGCGCTAAACGCTCCGGCCCAACCCCCAGGTTATAGAGGGCCATGATCGTCCGATTCCGCAGGGTGCGGGATAGGCATCCCTCATGATCCCATCGCCGGGACGACGTCAGGACAACTTCGGGCAAGAGAACGATCCGGTCTCCCCTTCCGCGGATACGTCTCATCAATTCGACATCTTCCAGAATGGGAATTTCCCGGTAACCTCCGATAGCGTTGAAATAATCCCGCCGGATGAAGATCCCCTGGTCGCCGTAAGGTACCCGGGTCAAACGGGCCCGGAGGGTTGTCAACCATCCGATAAAGCGAAAGAAACCCTTCTCTCCGACGATCCGAAGGGAAAAAGCCCCGCCGACGCATCTTCCCTCTTCCATAACCTTTGAAATCCGGGACAGGGCGCCGGCGGGCAGACGGCAGTCCGCATGGAGAAAGATCAGAGTTTCCCCGGACGCCGCTTTTGCCCCGGCATTCATCTGGTGGCCCCGGCCCTGCCCGGAACGTATTTTCAATACCCCCGGATCATCGATGACGGCAAGGGTGTTCCTCTCCGGGTGACCATCGACAACGATAATTTCACAATTCCACCCCCCGGAGATTGCCCGGATACGGCGTATCGCTCCGTTAATACCATCCGCTTCCCCGTACACGGGAATAACGACCGATATGGGAGAAGACATAGACTGGCCCCACTCACAAATCTTATTGCCATTTACCACGAAACTTCATAAACTACGGCAGCGTTTTTTTCAAATCCATTTTGCATGGCATACCATGATCACACATCTGAACGGGAAGCACAGTTTTCCTCCGGAATAAGGAAGGGACACGACATGAAAGATCCGATCGGCATTCTGATTTACGGTTACGGCAAAGAAGATGCTTTTATGATCAGGGCCGCCTTTGACCGGGCGCTGGAAGAGTCCGTGTTTCTGATCAGCGCCTCCGCAAAGGAAGACTGGGCCGTTCTTGACATCCTCGATAAAGGTCCGGAGGATATCTTCGAAGAAAAAGAGGATAAAGTCGTCATCTTTCTCGCTTTCAATCAAGATCAGATCGACGCGGCCCTGCGCGGCTTCCCTGAGCCGGGGATCCGGCGGCCCATTTTCTGCGGTCTGACCCTGCAGAACATGCAGTGGAAGCTGAATATCCTGATCGAGCATCTTAAAAATGAACACCGTCTATGGACACAGCAGGGGCGGAATTCGTCCGGGGAGTCGTAGGCCATGTCGCGGGTCGAACTGGAACTTCCGGATCAATTCCTGTTCAGGATGGAGATCCCCGTCCGCATCAGCGATATCAATTACGGGAATCACCTGGGAAATGACGCGGTCCTGTCGCTGATGCACGAAGCCCGCCTGCAGTTTCTCGCACAGTACGGGTTCAGGGAATCCGATGTCGGTGGCGCCGGGGTCATCATGGTCGATTCCGTCATCACCTACCTCTCCCAGGCTTTTTACGGCGACCTGCTGGCAATCGAAGTGACGGTGGCGGACCTTAACAAATACGGGTTCGACCTTTTTTACCGGATCACGAACGTTCGGACAGGGCAAGAAGTGGTCCGGGCAAAAACGGGCATGCTCTGCTTCGATTACGCAAAAGGCAGGGTGGTCTCGGTACCTCAGGCCTTCAAGGGTATCGTGTCCAGCCCATCAAAATCGCCGTTGTAAAAAAACAACCGAACTCTTTAAAATCATGAGGAGGTACTGCCGCGTCAAGGAACTCGGTAAAATACGGGCCCTATAACACGGAACAGAACGAACGACAGAGGAAAGATTAAAATGGATGAAACACGGGCATTCCAGTTGATCGATGAAATAGACACGAACCTGACCGGAATCTTGCAGGACCATTTTTGTAACCCCGAAGTCTTCACTACCCTGGACAACGCGGACGCCGGACGCCGTGAAATCGATTCCGCCCGGGGCAAAATCAGCGAAGCTGTATGGCTCAGGCTTCAGAATATCGCAGGCTCCGTTTATTCGGGAAACCTGAGGCGGGGAGAAGTATCGAGCTTATACGATGTCGTTTCCCGCCTGGGAATACACCAGACCAAAGTGATGATCATGCTCCTGGGCTTCCAACAGTTCGGGAGCAAAGACCGGGAGCTGGAAATCATCTTCATCCGGAGTTTTGCCACTTCCGTCATGGCCAATATCCTGGCACTGCAAATGGGTTTCAGGGAAGCATCCGCTCAACGGGCGGAGTTGGGCGGCCTTTTCCTGGAAATCGGCCGACAGATGATGTTGTTGTACAAAAAGACGAGTCATCCCGGTTCTTCCGAGGTCGACGACGCCTTCATCGAAGCCTATCACCCCTATCTGGCCATGAAAATCATCCAGCGTTTTTCCCTCCCGGATTATCTGCAGACAATCGCTCTCGCCCAAACTGTGATCCTGGAGGAAAATGCCGTTTCCCTCAGCGGCGTGGTTTATCTGGCACGGGACATGGTGCGCGCCAGTTTCCAAAAATACGGCAACCGTTTGGTCATCCGATGCGAGGCCCCAAGACCCGGAACCGACGAGAGCCGCACCTTACAGGCCGTCATCCGGGATAAATTCCACGCGGCGGGGTTCGACGACCACCTGATTATCCTGCGCATCCCCCGGGCACATTTTTTGTAGAAAACTCCGCCGCCACCCGGGCACCCCGGTTTTATTTCACCGTAGGGGCATTCAGGCGGAGAATCATTTCCACGGGATCGGTCGTCGGCATGTGGCAGGTCCGGTTGATACAGGCGTAGGCCGTCGCACGTCCGTCGATCATCTCCATATCTTTTACGTAAGGGGCAACCGTCACAATATCCGGCGATTTTGTGTCGGTCCGCCTGAAAAGGACAACCGTCCGGGGCAGGTAATGCCCGTTGAAGGCATCGATCATGGCCTGTGTGTCCTCCCGGCCCGGTAACCCGGCAATGACGAGTTCACTGGAAGGGCCCTCCAGAAAGTCCAGGGCAATCATAAACTGGGCGCAGCCGCCCGGCATTTGGCGGATGGCCCCGGAAACAGACCGCAGCAATTGTGCGGCCCGGGTTTCCAGATCGTGTCGGCCCGTCATTTTGCCCAGACGGACAAGATTCAGGAGAGATACGGCATTCCCCGATGGAATGGCCCCGTCGTATAGTTCTTTCTGCCGCAGCAGCAGTTTTTCTCCGTCTGCAGGTGTAAAATAGAAGGCCCCGCCCGTTTCGTCCCAGAAGTACCGCACCAGATCGTCGTTCAATGATAAAGCTTCCTTCAGGTAAAGGGGATCGAAGGTGGCCTCGTACAATTCGATCAGCCCTGAGATGAAGAAAGCGTAGTCATCGAGATTGGCCGGCATGGCCGCTTCGTCGTCCCGCCAGCGATGCAGAAGCCTGCCGTCTTCCCGCCGGAGGCGTTCCAGGATGAAACGTGCTGCCGAAGACGCCGCGGACAGATAGGCATCGTTTCGATAGACGCGGCTCCCCCTGGCCAAAGCGGCAATCATGAGACCGTTCCAGTCCGTCGTCACCTTGTCGTCCTTGTACGGATGAATCCGTTTTTCCCGGCAACGGAAAAGGATACCCGCCGCATCATCGGCCCGTTTCTGCAGTTCCTCTTGAGAGATTTTCAATTTTCTCGCCAGGTCGGCGAGACGGTGCTGCCGGTGGAGAATATTTCGGCCCGTATATCCCCCTCTCTGCTCATCGGTGTAATTCCCCTGGGGTTCGACGGCGTAGTAATGGGCAATCAAATTCACCTCGTCCGGAGACAGGGCCTCTTCCAGCTCCTGCTGGCTCCAGAGGTAGAATTTTCCCTCCTCGCCTTCGCTGTCGGCGTCTTCAGCGGAATGGAAGCCGCCCCCGGGAGAGGTCATCTCCCGCAGGACGTAGGCAAAAATCTTTTCCGCTACCTGCCGGAACGCAGGGTTTCCCGTCGCCTGAAAGGCCTCCGTGTAGGCAAGGCTCAAAAGGGCCTGGTCATAGAGCATCTTTTCAAAATGGGGAACCAGCCATCGGGGATCCGTGCTGTAACGGTGAAAACCGCCGCCGAGCTGGTCGTGGATGCCGCCTGCGGCCATAGCCAAAAGGGTCTTCTCCACCATGCGGATCACCCGCGGATCACTTCTCCTGCTGCCGTAACGGATGAGAAAAACAAGCTGATGGGGCATGGGGAATTTGGGCGCCGTGCCGAATCCGCCGAACAGATCATCGAACTGGCCCAGGAGTTGGGCGAAGGTCTGCTCCTGAATATCCCCGGGAAGCTCTCCCTCGGGGGACTCATTCCAGATATGTTCCAGGGAGGAGAGAATATCGGCGGCAGACTTGCGGAAACGGTCGGCATCCGTATTCCAGGCCGTGGAAATCCGGGATAGCAGGTCCAGCAGGCCGAAACTGCCGGGACGACTCGTTTTCGGAATGTACGTGGCCGCGAAAAAAGGCTCCTTTTCCGGCGTCAGGAAAATTGAAAGAGGCCATCCCCCCTGCCCGGTCAGCATCTGGCAGACGGCCATGTAAGCCTTGTCGATATCGGGCCGTTCCTCCCGGTCCACCTTGATACAGACAAAAGCACCGTTTAAAAGAGCAGCCACTTCCTTGTCTTCGAAGGATTCATGAGCCATGACGTGGCACCAGTGACAGGTGGAATAACCGATGGACAGGAAAACCGGTTTGTTTTCCTTCTTCGCCACGGAAAATGCTTCCTCGCACCAGGGATACCAGTTGACAGGATTGTTCGCATGCTGAAGGAGATAAGGGCTCTTTTCATCGCCCAGACGGTTCTTTTGCTGTTTTTTCATGCTGCGGTTGATCACCTTTTCAAGGATTCGATTAATTTTTTGATCCCGACATCAATGTCCCCGGTTAAATGGAACCGGAGAACACGGCGGCCCCTGCTCTCAAGGGCTTTTGCATCGCCCCGGGCCTGCGCGATCTGGAGGGCGCCGAAAGTCAGGGATGATTTTTGACCCGTCATCTCGTCGGGGATGGGGATATCCGCCGGATTATCCGCCGTAAACTGGAGAAAGAGCCCCGTCCCGTCATCGCCCTTATGGAGCTGACCCGTGGAATGAAGAAACCGGGGGCCGTAACCGACGGTGGTGGCAATGTGAAAGCGGTTCCGGATGGTCAGACGCAATTCCTCCAGAAGTCCGTTCAAAGACGGCCCCATGGCCAGGTAGGCCTGAACGGCAAAATAAGAACCTTCTCCGGCAAAGTCAAGGAGGTCTTCCAGTGCCTGTACTGGAGTGGATACAGTCTTGCCGCAGCCGTAAACCGCCGTGGTCCGGTCCATTGCCAGCGGAATCTCCTCCGTGCCGGCCTCCTCCCTGCGGGATTGTTCGATCACCTGACGGGTGAACTGTTTGGCCGCCTCCACGTCGGGCTGATCGAAGGGATTGACGGCAAGAACATACCCCGCAACGGCCGTGGCCATTTCCCAGATATAGAGAAGCTCTCCCAGGTCACAGACCTGATCGAGGACAAGTTCCGCGACGGGATAACCCGCCTCTTTCAGTTTCAGAAGACCCGGCTCATGGTCGCTCTCGCTCCGGAGACTGATGCGAACGAAAAAACGGTCCGGTCCGTATACATCGGGCGTTCCAACGGGTTCTCCGACCACGGGAAGAATTCCTTTTCCCTCCTTCCCCGTGCTTTCGGCAATCAACTGCTCCACCCAATCGCCGAAGGGAGCGAGGATTCGGGAAAGAATGAAGGTCGCCTTGTTACGGCCCTCTACAGCCGCCGCGCCCAGCATCGCCCCCAGTTTTATCCCCAGTGTGACGGCGTCAGGATGGCGGTCGGTGGTCCATTTCAACAGCGACTTGACATCGGCGCCGATCAGGGCCGCAGGCACCAGGCCGAAGACGGACAGGGCGGAATAGCGGCCGCCGATATCGGGATCTCCGTAAAAAATGTGGCGAAACCGGTAGGTCTGGGCCATATCGGCCAGTTTGCTCCCGGGATCCGTAATAGCAACGAAATGGCGCCCCGCCTCCGATGCCTCCATTTTCCCGCATGTCCGCTGAAAAAAATATTTCATGGCCGAGAGGGTTTCCACGGTCCCACCGGATTTGGTGGACACGATGAAGAGGGTCTTCTCGATTTCCAACCGGTCGGCCAGGGAGGCAATCGTTCCGGGGGCGGTCGTGTCGCACACGGAAAGATCGGGATGGCCTGCCCTCACCCCCAGGATCCGGCGGAATATTTCCGGAGCCAGACTGGACCCGCCCATGCCCAGAAGCAGGGACCGGGTGTAACCGTCCCCACGGACCCCGGCGACAAAACCCTCGACTTGAGGCCACTGATCCCTGAAATCTTCATAACTTGTCAACCATCCGAGACGGTTGACGATTTCCTCCGGATAGGGTTTCCAGACGGTGTAGTCCTTTTCCCAAATCCGTTCCGCGATCTTTTTGTGCCGGATGCCTTCCAATGTCCGTTCCCAGGAAGACGTCATTTCACCGAGAGAAACAGCCGACAACTGCACTGACATGGCATTACCTCCGTCATGGGTTTATCGGATCAATTCATTCGATCAATACTAAAGAAACTGACCGTCAATTGCAAGACCAGCCTTGGGGAACCCAGTCCTCTCTTCTCATTGGTTACCTTTTATTATGAGGCAAGGTGGGAACAGCATCATGCGGGTTATCCGTCATGATAGGTCGATACGAGTAATAAAAAGTCCTCCTGAGTCGTTCTTTGATCTTGATTAATCTTTGCTTTTTCACTAAATTCCTTCTTCACTAATTTTTCCACGAAAGGAATTGGCCATGTCTGAAGAGATGATGAACACACAGGAGGTGGCCCGTTACCTCGATATCCACGAGAAACAGGTTTACGCCCTGATTAAGGCAGGTCGTATTCCCGGCACGAAAATAACGGGTAAATGGCTTTTTCCCAGAAGAATTATCGACGACTGGATTGAATCCAATGCGAAGACGGGTCTCAAGGAAGCCAAGGCAAAGGGGAAGAAGATCGTCGGCGCCCTGCTCGCGGCCGGCAGCAATGACCCCGTTTTAGATGTGCTTCAGAGTTGCCTCCGAAGCGCCCACCCGGAGTTTTACATTTTCTCTGCGAACACGGGAAGCCAGGCGGGCCTATCCGCCCTGCAGGCCGGTTATATCGATCTCGCCTGGACACACCTGCTTGATCCCGAAAGCGGGGAATACAACATCCCCTACGTCTCGGCCCACCTGGCTGACGTGAAACCTGTGGTCGTGAACCTCTTTCATCGTGAACTGGGATTCCTGACCGCACCGGGAAATCCGCTCAACATCAAGGGATTTGAAGACCTTGCGGATCGCCGCGTCCGTTTGATCAACCGACAGCCCGGCTCCGGAACCCGGGTGCTTCTGGATTATCACCTGGAGAAGCAAGGCATTCCCAAAGAGGCGATCCGGAGCTATGACCGCCACGTCTACACCCACTATGAAGTGGGGCTGGCCATCGTTTCAGGGGAAGCAGACGTCGGAATCGCCACCGTGGCCGTCTCCCATATCCTGGGGTTGCCCTTTATCCCCATTACCCGGGAGTGTTTCGATATGGTTCTGACCCGGGAAACTTTTTTTGAAAAAAGCGTGCAGGCCTTCATGGAGGTCCTGAACTCATCAGATTTCCAGAAGAGAGTGGGAAAACTGGGCAGCTACGATTTCAGTCATGCCAGTAAAATTGTCTATACCTCTGTTTAGGGCAGGAAAGAACGAGGCAACCAGGAAACGACACAACAACCGGTCATTGAAATAAGAAAGGAAACACGGATGGTACAGATGAAAAAAATAGTCGTATCGGTTCTTTTTACGCTGCTTTTCCTTATGCCCGGGCTTTCTTCGGCAAAGGGAACCCATTTTATTCTTCTCTCCAGCACAATCGGGCCTGTCGATGCCGGTATCGTCTCGGCGCTGGAGGATCACTTCGAAAAGGAAACGGGGATACGCGTCCGTCATGTTGGCGCCGGCACCGGCGCCGCCTTGGACATGGCCAGGAAAGGCCCCTTCGATCTTGTTTTGGTTCATGCAAAATCCCTGGAGGAAAAATTTATTGAGGAAGGATTCGGTACGGAAAGAATCCCCCTCATGTATAACGATTTCGTGATTGTCGGTCCGGCCGGCGACCCCGCGGGCATCAAGGGAATGAAAACGGCGGCGGAAGCCCTGCAGACGATCGCGGAGAAAAAGGTCCCCTTCATCAGCCGGGGAGACAAGTCCGGCACTCATGTGGCGGAGATGGCTTTGTGGCAGGCGGCCGGAATCAAACCGACCGGTGACTGGTATACCGTCTATGAAAAAGGGTCGCTGGGAAACGGGCCTACTTTGCGTTACACAAATGAGAAGGATGCTTACACGGTCATCGACCGGGCCACCTTCCTGTCCCTGAAAAAAGAAATCAAGCTGGTCGTGCTCATGGAAAAAGACGAAGCCATGATCAACTACATCTCACTCATCCCCGTGAATCCGAAGAAATTTCCCGGAGTGAACTATGCGGAAACGATGGCCTTCGTGAAGTGGCTGACGTCACCGCAAAAAGGCCAGAAAATCATCGCGGATTTCGGCAAGGACGTTTACGGGGAGCCGCTGTTTTTCCCCAATTCAATCGAATGGCAGAAAACCCGGAAAAACCCGGCCCAATAAAAACTGAACAGGAGGATCATCATGAAAATTCGGAAGCGTTTCGTTTATCTGATCGGAATTATCGTCGCGATCAGCTTGGTCGCAACGGTCTCCACGGTCTTCGCGGCTGCGGCAAAACAGAAGAATGTCATTCTGGCAACGACGACCAGCACACAGGATTCGGGTTTGCTCGATGTCCTGATCCCCATTTTTGAAAAGAAGACGGGTTACTTCGTTAAAACCATCGCCGTC
>Ga0302246_1002110_pt1 | contig 12418 bp, 8 predicted proteins | sample AAG_UR_Trp_MG_FD_193533 | JGI IMG/M metagenome (GOLD analysis project Ga0302246, IMG submission 193533) | Enriched activated sludge microbial communities from anaerobic digester in WTTP, New Holstein, Wisconsin, United States - AAG_UR_Trp | ecosystem: Engineered > Bioreactor > Anaerobic >...
TCGGCAAAAACGTTTCCTATTTCGGAGATGATCCGGACCAAGGCGCGACACAACAAGAAATTATTGAAAAAACGCGAACACAGGGCGTCTGGCGAGGCGACGTGATTAATTATCGTGCGGACGGCGGCGAAGTCATCCTGGATTGCCGGACCCAACTGGTTTATGACGAGTCCGGGAAATCCATCGCCATGGCCGGATTCTCCACAGACATTACAGAGAAAAAGCGCTTGGAACGTGCGCTGGATGAAAACCGCCGGGACCTCCGCACGGCGGTCGACGCCACGGACGACATGGTGATCATGACGGATGCGATCGGACACATCCTGCTGTACAATCGAAAATTTGGTGAACATTGTCGGCACGTCTCCGATCATTTAACCGGCCGCAAGATCTTTGAACTGATTCCGGAAACAACAAGAGAAACACGCTGGCGTCACTTTGAAGCGTCGTGCGCAAAAGGGATTCCGTTGTTTTTCGAGGATGAATCGGACGGAAGAAACTGGTCCAACGCCGTCTATCCCGTTGTCGACGAAAGCGGTGTTGTAACTCGAATGGTCCTGTTTGGCCGCGACATCACCGAGCGTAGAATCTCCGAACAGCATCGCCGTGAGCTGGAAGAACGCCTCCGGCGGGCGGAAAAGATGGAAGCCCTGGGAATCCTTTCCGGCGGTGTGGCCCATGACTTGAATAATGTCCTGGGCGTCATGGTCGGATACTCGGAATTGCTGCTGAATCGTATCGAAGCGACGAGTCCCGCCAAATCCTATGCGGAAAAGATTTTACAAGCCAGTGAACGTGCCGCCGCCGTCATTCAGGATATGCTGACCTTGGCCCGAAGAGGCGTGCAAAATCGTCATACGTTGAATCTCAATACGTTAATCATCGATTTTCTGAAAGCGCCGGAATTTCTGAACATCAAGCGCCGGCATGCGGGGCTCAGGGTGAGGACGCAATTGGACGCCAAACCCTTGCACATTTTGGGTGCGCCGGTGCAATTGACCAAGACGATCATGAATCTTATCGTCAATGCCGCGGAAGCAATGCCCCGGGGAGGGGACATTACGATCAAAACCGCCAATCAATACCTGGATCGTCCCGTTTCCGGCTATGATGAAATCAGCGAAGGCGATTATGTCGTTCTGACCGTCGACGATACCGGCCAAGGCATTTCACCCGGCGATATCAAGCATATTTTTGAGCCTTTTTACACCCGGAAGATCATGGGAAAAAGCGGGACCGGTCTTGGCTTGTCGGTTGTATGGGGTACGGTGAAGGATCATCACGGATATGTTAATGTGGAGAGTCGAGAAGGTCTGGGATCGACGTTTACCCTCTATTTCCCTGTGTCCCGAGAGGATATCGCGGTCAAAAAACTGCCTGCATCCCTGTCGGATTACGTGGGAGAAGGTGAATCCATCCTGGTTGTCGATGACGTTGAGGGTCAGCGTGAATTGGCCCGGCGGATGCTCGAGAAACTGAAATATCGGGTCGTGACGGTGAGCAGCGGTGAGGACGCGGTCGAATATCTCAAGGCGAACCGGGCGGACCTGATTGTGCTGGACATGATTATGGATCCCGGTATGGACGGACTGGAGACGTACCAAAGGGTCATCGAAATCCATCCGGATCAGAGGGCGATCGTTGTCAGCGGTTTTGCCGAAACGGAGCGGGTCAGTCAGATTCAGGCCCTGGGTGGGGGGGATTATGTGATGAAACCTTATATACTGGAAACCTTGGGGATGGCGGTCAAGAAAGCGCTTACGCCGTCTAAACGCCGGAACGAATCGTGAGTCGGCGCCTCCTCTGGAGCCCCGGGTGGAACGGAGACTGAATTGCGGCAGGGCATTTTTTCAAGCTCTTCCGAATTTTCAGGAAACCATGAACAGGGAAGAATTCACGGCTTTCAGCATCGACGCAACCGTGCTTCCCATTGATCCGGTTGGGGAGCATTGCTTACCAACAGTTCCCATGACGAGCAATTCTACGGAGAATACGATACATAATGTGCCGGTCTCCCGTTACCGACAGAGCCGGACGGGCGAAGACAACGGAGTTGTCCCTCTGAAAATACGGATCGTGGGACGGGAGGGTGTGGTTGCAGAAACGGGGGGTGTCCTTGGTTACGCTCCCTGGGAGGATTCGCTGCGGCGAATTTGACGGCGGGAGGCGCAAACGGGTTCTGGTGAAGATCATCGGGACGTGACGAACCCGGCTCAATCGTGGTAACGGCCTTCGATCTCTTTCGGTTCCCAGTCGGTCAGGGTATCGCCGCATTCCCGAAATACGACGGCGCGGAGTATCCCATCGTTGACGCTGAAGATGGGCTTATTGAGATAGACTGCCTTTTTAGTCCGGTCACAATCGTCTGCTTGTGTTTCAGGAAAGGTCTTTCATCCTAATGTCTTTTGTTCCGAGGGTCGCGGTGGAATGGAAAACTGAATTTCAACACGCCGATTTAGCTGCTTTTCTTCCGGAGTACGGTTGGGTACAAGCGGATGATATTCCCCGAATCCCTTGACGGAAACGGCCTCCGGATTCACGCCTCCGGCGATCAGGTCGCGTGCCACCTGGGTGGCCCGATCCACGGAAAGTTCCCAGTTTGACGGATAGCGGGTGCTGCGGATCGGCGTATCGTCCGTATACCCCTGGACTTCAACCACCAGATCGGTGTGCGATTTGATAAATAGCGCCACCTTGGTGAGAACGCCTTCCGATGAAGGTTTTAACCGGGCCTGTCCGGGATCGAACATAATCTTTTCGGGAAAGGTGAGCGTCATGACGTCCGCAGTGCGCGTAATCAGGAGGCCCCGCTGATTGATATCGGCGTTCAACGCGTCGGCAAGAGCCTGTTCAAGCGCTGCGGATATTTCTTTTTCCGGCGGCACCGCGGTTGAAGATGATGTATCTTTTTCAGCAGAGGTTTCGGCTGCCTGGGCGATGGCCGTAATGTTCCGGTCGACTCGATGTGATTGTCCGGTCAGAGGTTGTTTCTGCAGGGTCAAGCTGAAAAGCACGACAAAGAAGATCATCAGCAACATCAACAGGTCACTTAAGGTTAACAGCCAGATTTCATTTCCCTTTTCTGTTTGCGCCCCGCCTGGCGACCGTATGGTTCCGGTAACCGTTCTTTTAATCGGTATGGGCAATTCCCCCGGCGATTCATTTGTGGTGATTGCGGGTACGGGTTCTGCAGTTTTCATGACAGTCCCGAAAGAATATGTTTGTGTTGCCCCATGCCGGCCGATTTGGCTATTTCGGGACCGGGTGTTTGCGTGAAGATTGAGGCTGCGTAAAGGGCTTCCAGCTTGCATTGCAGGGCCTGAGGATTTTCCTGATCGTGGATGTCCAGAATGCCTTCCTGAATCAACTCCAGACGGGCCTGTTCCTGATCCATGTAATCCTTGATCCGGTGTGAAAGGGGAACGAAGACGAGATTGGCCAGGACGACGCCGTAAAAGGTGCTGAGCAGGGCAACCGCCATATATCCGATCAGGTTCTGGGCGTCAGTGATATTGCCGAAGATACGGATCAGATTGACAATCGTTCCTACCAATCCCAGGGCGGGGGCGACCCTTGCCATGTTGTAAAGCACTTTATAGGCGGTATCGTATTGACGGTAATTCAACATGGTTTCCTTGGCCATGATCTGTTCGATTTTTTCCTTGGAATACTGGTAGGCGATCAGTTCGATGCCGGTTTTAAGCAGGCCCTCGGGAATGGCGTCCCCGAGTTTTTCCAAGGCGCGAATTCCGCTGGTCCGGTATGTGCGGGCCATCTGGATCATCATCCCTATGGTCCACTCGGTTTGATTGCGGTCGTCCAACGTCCGCTTCAGTATTTTCGCGGTCCAGAGGAGCCGTTTCCACGGATAGACCATCATTGTCGCGGCAAAGGTTCCGCCCAGTACGATCAGAAGGGCGTTCAGGTTGGCGATCAGGCCCATCTTTTCGACGGAAACACTGAAGGCGAGGAAAAAGATTCCGGAGATGAGAATCAGGGCTGTGATAATTTGTGGAACCATAAATTATGCTCCTTTACAAAGATTTCTTACGGGTAAGTTTGCATGGAACATGCCATGGTATAATGAAAAGCAAGATATGTGTAAGCCTGTAACAACAATCGGATTTCAATGAGAAGTCAGGTTGAAAAAGCAGACCCTCACTTGAAGCTTTGGAAAATAAGAAGGCATAAATTGCCCTTTGCCATACCGGATGAGCAAAATATTCCCCATGGTGTGTCATGACTTATTGGAATGCCTGTCAGGGCAGATGGCGCTGCTTGATCCGTGCGGCACATCGATGACGCGTTTGAGCAAATCCGGCAGTTCCCGGAACTTGAACGGTTCGGCAATAAAATGCCGCCCGTCCGGAAAATTATCCGCACGAGAAACCTTTTAATTCTCATTGACACACCTGAGGACCTTGCCTATACTACGCGCCCGCACGGGTTGAACAGGAGATTGTTGCAAGAAACCGGTGTTTTTCCAAAGGGGAACCGCGGATGCAACATCCCGGTTTTGCAAGACAACAGGCCGATTGCCTGTTTCTGTGACTGTATTTTTGAAGCGGTCATGCGGGTTGAGGGCGTCACGGTTCGATCATATATGCAGATTAACATGCCAAGTGAATAATATATAAGGATGGAGAATGATTAAGAAAGGACTGATTTGCCTGCTGCTGGGGTTGATTCTCCTTTTGCCTCTTTCCGTTCGAGCGGAAGGTCGAAATATCATCAAGATAGGCGACGATATCACCATTGAGGAGGGGAAAAGAGTCAACCATGTCATCGCTATCGGCGGTCAGATTACGCTCTACGGTGCGGCGGACGGCAATGTGGTATCCATCGGTGATTCGGTCGTACTGGCTTCCTCGTCTATTGTCGGAGGTAACGTAATCTCCATCGGCGGGGTTATCGCCCGGGGCAACGGTTCGGAAGTCTATGGGTCGCTGACGGAAATCAACACCTCGAATTTTTCCGAGATACTGGCGACCGTTCTGAACAGCGACTGGGAAGGCTGGTCCTGGCTGTTTGCCGTCTTCTCCATTTTTCTTTATCTGGGACTTCTGATCCTCTCCATTCTGGTTGTTTTACTTATTCCCAAACCCATCCGGGTCATCTCGGATGCCGCTGAACGGAGACCCTACAGAAGCAGTTTCTGGGGATTGATCGGTTTGATTCTGGTTGTGCCTCTCGCGTTTCTGCTGACCATTTCCGTCATCGGCGTCGTGCTGGTTCCGCTGGAAATCAGTGTTGCCATTGCCGGAGGATTGATCGGTTTCGTTGCCGTATCCCGTCTTGTCGGCCACCGGATATTTGTTGTTCTGAAAAAGCCGGATCAGACATATCTGCGCGAAACGATCTGGGGCGTTACCTTTCTCTGGTTTGTCGGCTGGATCCCCTACGTCGGCTGGATGTTGAAGGTGCTGGTGCTGGTGCTGGGTCTGGGGGCGGCTCTTGTTACCCGCTTCGGGACGTATCGGAAACCAATCAGAGTAAAGGAGATTCAGTAAGGTATGGGCAAACTATTCGGGACGGACGGTGTCCGGGGGCGGGTCAATCAGCACCCGATGACGGCCGAGACAGCCCTGGCCATCGGCCGGGCGACAGCCTGTCTGTTCCGTCGGGACGGACATGCCGGTCACATTGTGGTCGGCAAGGATACCCGTCTTTCCGGTGACATGGTGGAAAGCGCGCTGGTGGCCGGTATCTGTTCCATGGGGGCGCAGGTTATTCTGACGGGAGTGATTCCGACTCCGGCTATCTCCTATCTTACGGCCAACTCTCGGGCAGATGCGGGCATTATGATTTCTGCATCCCACAATCCGTATTATGATAACGGTATTAAAATATTTTCCGGAAACGGCCGCAAACTGCCCGACGACATGGAAGTCACAGTGGAACAGATGGTGTTTCGCAATGAATTTGACAGCCATTTCCCGGAATCGCACAGCCTCGGAAAAGCGATGCGGATGGACGACGCCCGGGGCCGCTATATTGCTTTTCTGAAGCGGACTTTTCCTCCGGGAATGAGTCTGGAGGGGATGAAGTTGGTTCTCGACTGCGCAAACGGCGCCACCTACCAGGTCGGACCCGACACCTTCACCGAACTGGACGCCGTCGTGAGAACGTTATTTCATGAGCCGGACGGCAAGAACATTAACCTCGAATGCGGTTCCCAGCACCCGGAACGTCTGGCGGAAGAGGTCGTCCGGACCGGAGCCGACTGCGGGTTCGCTTTCGACGGCGACGGCGACCGGGTGATTGCCGTGGATGAAACGGGCGCCATTCTGACGGGCGATCAGATCCTGACCCTCTGTGCGGCTGTCATGAAGGAAGAAGGTACCCTGACCAATAACGTGGTTGTGCGAACGGTGATGAGCAATATCGGCATGACCCTGGCGTTGCGAAAAATGGGAATCGGTTATACGATTACCGACGTCGGCGACCGCTATGTATTTGAGGAAATGATTGCCGGGGGAGCGTCGCTGGGCGGTGAGGATTCGGGGCACCTGATCTTTTTGCAGCATCATACAACGGGTGATGGGATTCTTTCGGCCCTGCAGGTTCTGGCGGCGATGCGCAAGACGAAGAAGCCCCTTTCGGAGCTGGCGGCGATCATGACTGTTTTTCCCCAGGTGCTGATGAATGTGGAGACGAAAAGCCGGCCCGATCTGGCGGCGGTTCCGGCGATCAACCGGGCGATCGCCGAGGCGGAGAAAGCGCTGGACGAAAAGGGGCGGGTGCTGGTTCGCTATTCCGGGACCCAGAATCTCTGCCGCGTCATGGTGGAGGGGCCCACGCGGGAGGAAACGGAAAGACACTGCAAAAACATTACGGACGTCGTCCGGGCCGAGCTTGGCTGACAGGAATTGAGATATGGCGGAAAGAATAGAAATCGGATTTAAAAACGGGGTGCGGGACGCCCTGGGGGAAAAAATACGGCGGCGCATCCGGGAGCATCTGTTTCTCAACGTGGCGGAGGTGAAAACCGCGGAAGTATATACCATAGATGGAACCCTGTCACCGGATGAATTGCTGGCGGCGGCCTCCGGACCTCTGTCCGATCCTGTAATCCAGAACTACGCCCTCAACCGGGGCATCATGGCCGGTTTCAACTGGATGATCGAGGTGGGGTACCGGCCCGGTGTGACCGACAATATCGGCAAGACCGCCCGGGAGGCCCTGGCGCTTCTGTTCGGTAAAACACCGAAGGCGTTTTACCCGGTCCATACATCCCGTCAGTACGCCATCAGGGGAAACTTACGGCGGGAGGAAGCGGAAAAGATCGCCACGGATCTGCTGGCAAATGAACTGATCGAACACTTCGTCATTGTGGACGGCCGAGACCGGCTGCCCGATCAGGATGTCCCCGCTTACGTGCCCCGTGTCGAAGGGGTGGACCATCCCAGAACAACCCGGATCGATCTGAACGTCTCCGACGAGCGCCTGTCGGCCATCAGCTCTGAAGGCGTATTGGCTCTGAACCTGGAGGAAATGAAGACCATCCGGGATTACCTGAAACGTGCCGATGTGCAGGAGGCCCGAAAAAAATGGGGGCTCGGTGAAGAGATTACGGATGCCGAACTCGAATGCCTGGCCCAGACTTGGTCGGAACACTGCAAGCACAAGATTTTCAACGCCCTGATCGACTATGAGGACGACCGGGGCAACCGTCAGGTGATCGACTCCCTGTTTGACTCGTTCATCCGGAAGTCCACGGGCGATATTCGGAAAAAGATGGGCGCAAACGACTGGTGCCTCTCCGTTTTCGTCGACAATGCCGGGATCATCCGCTTCAACGAAGACTACAACATGGTCTTCAAGGTGGAAACCCACAACTCGCCTTCGGCATTGGATCCGTACGGCGGCGCCCTGACCGGGATCGTCGGCGTCAACCGGGACCCCTTCGGGACGGGCCTGGGGGCGAAGCTCATCTTCAACACCGACGTCTTCTGTTTTGCCCCGCCGCACTACGAGAAACCACTTCCCAAAAGGATTCTGCATCCCCGGCGGATTTACGAGGGCGTCCGCGAAGGGGTGGAGCACGGGGGCAACAAGAGCGGCATCCCGACGGTTAACGGCTGCATCGTCTTCGACGAGCGCTACCTGGGAAAACCCCTGGTTTACTGTGGCACGGGCGGGTTCATGCCCGCGAAGATCGGCGGACGGGAAAGCCACAAGCGCGAAATTCTTCCGGGCGATCTGATCATCATGGCGGGCGGCCGGGTCGGGAAAGACGGCATCCACGGGGCGACCTTCTCATCGGAAGAGCTCCATGAGGGCTCGCCGGTGACGGCCGTGCAGATCGGTGACCCCATCACCCAGAAGAAGATGACCGATTTTCTGCTCGTGGCCCGGGACCGGGGCCTCTACCGTTGTCTCACCGACGACGGCGCGGGCGGCCTGTCTTCCTCCGTGGGCGAAACGGCGCGCCTGTCCGGCGGCTGCGAAATGGACCTCAAACAGGTGCCTCTGAAGTACGCGGGCCTCAATCCCTGGGAGATTCTTATTTCCGAGTCCCAGGAGCGGATGACGATCGCCGTCGATCCGGCCAAAATCGACGAATTTTTAGCCCTGGCGGCGAAGATGGACTGCGAAGCCACCGTGGTCGGCCGCTACACCGACTCGGGCTGGTTCCATGTCCGCTACGGCGAGGAAACCGTTGCCTACCTGGACATGGATTTTCTTCATGACGGCCTGCCCCGGATGGAACTCAAGGCCAAATGGGCGGCCCCCGTTTACGAGGAACCGGCGTTTCCGGAGCCCGCGAACCTGGGCGATGCCCTGAAGAAAATGCTCGGCCGCCTCAATATCTGCAGCAAAGAATCCGTGATCCGCCAGTACGACCATGAGGTCCAGGGCGGAAGCGTCGTGAAACCCCTGGTGGGCGCAGCCAACGACGGCCCCGGCGATGCTTCCATCGTCCGGCCGCTTCTCGACAGTTTCGAGGGCATTGTGGTGGCCAATGGCATCTGCCCCCGCTACGGCGACATTGACACCTATCACATGACGGCCTGCGCCATCGATGAGGCCGTGAGAAATACCATTGCCGTCGGCGGCTCCCTGAACATCCTCGCCGGACTCGACAACTTCTGCTGGTGCGATCCGGTGACCTCTGAAAAAACTCCCGACGGAGCATACAAGCTGGCGCAACTCGTGCGAGCCAATCAGGCCCTCTACGATGTGACGACGGCCTATGGTGTGCCCTGTATCTCCGGCAAGGACAGCATGAAAAACGACTATCAGATCGGGGATACCAAGATCTCCATTCCGCCGACCATCCTCTTCTCGACGATCGGGAAGATCGAGGATGTCCGGAAAGCGGTCACGATGGATGCGAAACGCCCGGGCGATATGGTTTACGTCCTGGGTGAGACCCGGAAGGAACTGGGCGGATCCGAGTGGTACGCCCAGCACGGTTATGTGGGGAACAGCGTGCCGAAAGTGGACACGGCCAAAGCCGGAAAGCTTTATCAGGTCCTTTCCGGGGCGATGGCGGATGGGCTGGTTGCCTCGTGCCACGATTGCTCCGACGGCGGTCTGGCGGTGGCCTTGGCCGAGACGGCCTTTGCCGGAGGACTCGGGATGAGGATCGACCTTGGTGCCGTTCCGGCCGAAGCGGGTATGCGGGCCGACGAAATTCTCTTTTCCGAATCCCAGAGCCGGTTTGTCGTGACGGTTAAGCCGGAGAAGGCAGCGGTTTTTGAAGCGTCGCTGGCGGGAAATGTTTACGGCAAAATCGGCGTGGTGACGGCCGGCAACGTTTTCGTTGTCGAACAGAACGGACGGATGCTGATGCAAGAGGGTCTGGCGGATTTAAAGCAGGCCTGGCAGGCCCCGTTGGATTTTTAAAAAACCAGGATGCTACGTTCTGCTGATGGATGCCGGATCGGAGTCCGGCATGGCAAACAGGATTCCCTCCCCCTTGACGGGGAAGGGCCAGGGTGGGGGTGATAGGCCTGAGTAGTCCGATCAGGGCGTTCCCCTCCCCTTCATCCCCTTCCGCCAAGGAAGGGGAAACGTTAGAGATTCAGGATATATCGTTTATACTTGGGGATATGGAAAATGAGCAAGGCTGTCCGATCGATCGTGATCACGGGAAACGGAACGAACTGTGAAGTGGAGACGGCCCGCGCCTGCCGGCTGGCCGGTTCGGAGGTGGTGGACATTGTCCACATCAGCGAACTCCTCTACGGCGAAAAGCGCTTGGACGACTACGATTTTCTCAATCTGCCCGGAGGATTTCTTGACGGCGACGATCTGGGTTCCGCCAAGGCCGGAGCCAACCGCATTCTCCACGCCTCCGTCAAAAGAGGTGCAGAAAAACTCCGGGAGCAGTTCGGACGCTTCATCCGGGACGGAAAACTTATTCTTGGCGTCTGCAATGGCTTTCAGCTTATGGTCAAGCTCGGGATGCTGCCCGCCTTCGACGGAAAACCCTTCGTCCAGTCCGTGACCCTCACCCACAATGATTCGGGCCGCTTCGAGGACCGCTGGACTTACCTCAAGGTCAACCCCGCATCCCCCTGCGTTTTCACGAAGAACCTGTACGGCTTGTACTATCCCGTCCGCCACGGTGAGGGGAAGCTCGTTGTGGACAGCGAGGCGACCCTGGAGCGCCTCCGGCGGGAAAGCCTGGTCGTCCTCCGGTACAGCGACGCACAGTACAAGGAACCCGTCATGACGTATCCGGAGAACCCGAACGGTTCCATCGACGCCATCGCGGGTCTCTGCGACCCGACGGGCCGTCTGTTCGGCCTCATGCCCCACCCGGAGGCCTTCCTTCACCGGACCAACCATCCCCGATGGACCCGGGAGGAACTGCCCGAAGAAGGGCAGGGGTTGGCTCTTTTCAAGAACGCCGTCGACTTCATCCGGAGCGGGGCATTTTAGGTTGTGTTAATTCCGGCCATTCTGCCGACCTTGTTTGAGTAAGCATGCGGAAAAGTTGAGTTATGAAATAAGTATTTCGCTGTGAAAGGGGGCTGAAAGGGTAAATTATGGATATGGACAAACTGAACACCCTGATGGAACGAGCCATCGCAGACATGGGGGCGGCGGCAAGCGGTGTGCTCGTTGTCATCGGAGATCGTCTGGGTCTTTTTGAAGCCCTTGCGCAACACGCTCCCGTGCTTCCGGCAGAGTTGGCCGATCTTACGGGAACTCAGGAACGTATGGTCCGGGAATGGCTGGCGGCCATGGCCGCTTCGGGATACGTTTTATATGAACCGGCGGATCAAACCTTCAGCATGACACCGGAGCAGATTGCCTTGCTCGGTGATGTGAACAGCCCCTTTTTTCTCGTCGGTGCCTATCCCTGTATTGCCGCCCTATACAAGGATGAACCCCTGATTACCGAGGCCTTTCGCCGGGGGACAGGCGTCGGTTGGAATGAGCACCATGAGGATCTCTTTCACGGTACGGAACGCTTTTTCGGTCGCGTCTATGAAAATTTCCTTGTCCCGGCCTGGCTGCCCTCTCTGGAAAACATGATGGATCAACTCTCTTCGGGAGCCGTCGTCGCCGACATCGGCTGTGGTCATGGCGCATCAACGCTGCTGATGGCCAAGTCTTTCCCCCAGTCCCGTTTTTGGGGTTACGATGCCCACCCTGACTCAATCCAAATGGCTGCTCAGCGTCTGCAGGAGGCAGGACTTCCGAATGTGAATTTCCGTGCCTGTTCCGCAACCGCCATTTGCGACGGTCCTTACGACCTGATCGTTTTCTGCGACAGCTTTCATGAAATGGCCGATCCGGCCGGAATCGCCGCTCACATGAAGTCTGTTTTATCACCGGAGGGTTCTCTGATGCTTGTTGAACAGATAGCGCCGGATCGTCTCGAAGAAAACCTTAATCCGGTAGGGCGCCTTTGCTACAGTTTTTCCACCATGATTTGCGTTCCCGGCGCAATCCGCCAGGGCGAGGAAGACGCTTTGGGCGCACAAGCCGGGCCGATACGGCTCGAAAAGGTCCTGCGGACGGGCGGTTTTTCGCGTATACGAAAAACCATGGAAACACCCATGCATTTGGTCATTGAGGCCAAGAAATGAAGAAACGTGACGGACATCGATTTGCAATCGCCCACCATATCCCCCCGACTTATGCTTGAGAGTTGTTTGATGTCCAAAGTGCGGAACCTATGGCAAAGCTGACCCTGAAAGAATGGCTGGACCGGCTGGAAAATAACCGGCCATTCATGGGAAATGTCCGGTCCTGGAAGGACTTTGCCGCCACCGGCGGCCGTTTTTCTCCTTTCCCGGGCTGGGTCCATCCCGATATCCGCCGTTGTTTTGAACAGCGGGGCATCCGGGATCTCTACAGCCACCAGGCGGAAGCCCTCTCGGAAATCAATCAGGGCCGCGACGTCTGCCTCGTGACGCCGACGGCGAGCGGAAAAACCCTCTGTTACAACATCCCG
>Ga0302246_1002112_pt1 | contig 12413 bp, 9 predicted proteins | sample AAG_UR_Trp_MG_FD_193533 | JGI IMG/M metagenome (GOLD analysis project Ga0302246, IMG submission 193533) | Enriched activated sludge microbial communities from anaerobic digester in WTTP, New Holstein, Wisconsin, United States - AAG_UR_Trp | ecosystem: Engineered > Bioreactor > Anaerobic >...
TTCCAGATTGAGGAGCTTTTCGACATCAGACGAAGAAACATTTTTCTCCGGGATGCGCGCCATCTTTGCCACCACCGCTTCGATTTCCTCGCGGCTGATCAGACAGAACTCGTCGTCGTTGCCGCGGCGCATTGACGCCAGGGCGCCCGCCTCGTCGATGACGTCGATGGCCTTGTCGGGCAGACGACGGTCATTGATATAGCGGCTGGAAAGTTCCGCCGCCGCCTGGAAGGCGTCTTCGGTGTAGACGACATGATGATAGGTTTCGTACTTGTCGCGCAAACCGTGCAGAATATCAACGGTTTGATCGACGGTCGGCTCAGGAATTTCGATTTTCTGGAACCGCCGGGACAGGGCGCCGTCCTTCTCGAAATACTTCCGGTATTCGTCGTACGTCGTCGAACCGATGCAGCGGAGTTTTCCCAGCGACAGGGCGGGTTTCAGAATGTTGGACGCATCCATGGACCCGCCGGAAACCGCCCCGGCACCGACGATATTGTGAATCTCGTCGATGAAGAGGATGACTTTTTTCTGTTTCTGCAGTTCCGCAATCACTCGCTTCATTCTTTCCTCAAAATCGCCGCGGTAGCGCGTACCGGCCAGCATGGCCCCCATGTCGAGGGCGTATATTTTCGAACCCATGAGCTTTTTGGGAACTTTGCCCTGTGCGACCAGTTGGGCCAACCCTTCCGTAATCGCCGTTTTCCCGACGCCGGGGTCGCCCACATGGATGGGATTGTTTTTCAGACGCCGGCAGAGAACCTGCAGGGTCCGCTCAAGGATCTCTTCGCGGCCGATCACGGGATCAAGTTCTCCTTTCGAGGCCTTCTCCGTCAACTCTGTCGTAAAAGAACCAAGGAGCTTGCTCGGACTCTCTCCGGCCTCTCTATCCATGTGCCCGGATTCTTCACCGCCTTCACCCTCATCCCGCCGCTCATTTTCCGCTGTCGCAATGGGAAAAACCGAAACGCCATGGGAGATGTAGTTCAGGAGGATCAGTTTAGTCATGCCCTCCTTGCGCAGATAAAAGGCCGCATAAGATTCTTTCTCGTCAAACAGGGAGACCATGACGTCGCCTAACTCCAGAACTTCTTTCTGGGAAGACGTCGAATGCCACACGGCGCGCTCCAGAATGTTCTGGAAACCGGCCGACTGGACCACTTTCCGGTCACCGACGGCAACCTGTGTCTCCTGCAGGTGGCGGTCAAGCAGGTTCTTCAGATGCTGCGGATCGCCGCCGCAGTTCTCGATGATCTCGACGCCCTCCTCGAAGAAAAGCGCCGCGTACAGGAGATGCTCCGGCGTGATATATTCATGGTGCCTGATATTGGCTTCCGCATAGGCGGCCATGATAATTTGATTCAATGTTTCACTGATTTTCATGAGATAATCCTATTCCTCTTCCATGGTGCAGCGCAGGGGGAATTCCCGCATCTTCGCCATCGTCTGCACACGGTTGACCTTGGTCACCGCAATATCATAGGTATAGATGCCGCAAACGCCCCGCCCCCTCCGATGCACATCCAACATGATTTTTGTTGCCTCCACCGCCGGTTTATGAAACACTTTTACCAAGACATCGACGACAAAATCCATGGTTGTGTAATGGTCATTGTGAAGAATAACCCTGTACATTTTTGGTTCCAGCGGTTCGGTTTGATCCTCCGTGTCTCCGAACAAACCGGGCTCCCATTCTTGATCCGGACGCTCTGGCATAACTTTATCGAGTCTTTTGCATGTTTATCATGCATGTTTTGGTTACAATATATGACGCGGCGGGTCACGTGTCAATGAAATGCACGGAAACGATCCTTTCCCCGCTCAGAAAAGTTTGAACCGTTTAAATCAATCAATTCGGGGCACGATCCCTCATGGAGACATTCATTCTGGCTGCGGTCAGCCTGACCATCGCCGTGTCGCTCATCATCACCCGGCATAAAGATGCCGTCATGCGCGCCTTTGCCATGCTTTGTCTGGCGCTTTTTTTTAATCGCGTCGGGGTTTTCTTCTTCGCAACCCTGCATCAGCCCTTCTGGAAAATCCCGGAATATGGGGGTCTTTTGGCCTTGCCTCCGTTGGCCCTCCTGTTCATGCGCACCTTAACCCGGAGTAAACTGGTGATCCGGCGGCGGGACATCGCCCTGACCGCAGGGTTCAGTATGATCATGGCCGTGCTTTTATTTTCACCCGTTCAGGCCTGGCCTTATTTTCATTTTCTGACTTACCTTTACCCACTGCTGATCATCGGTGGCGCGTTTCTTTCCCTTTTGCTGTTTATTTATCGCAAGCGACCCGGCGCGGAAAGAACAAGAATGATGTATCTGGCGATCGCCTGCGTCGCGGCGGCCGTGCTCTGCACGTTTGATCTGTTCTCCTATTTCGGACTGTCTCTGCCGGCGCTTTCCAATATTATCATCGCCGCCCTGATCTATTTCATCCTTCTGATCATTGCCTACCCTCACCTGACCCGCCTGTATGAACTGCTGGCGAAATCACTGATGATTTTTATTCTTACAACGTTCGCAACCATTGTTTTTTATTTCGTTCTCGGCCTGTTTGGAGAGAATACTCACCTGCCCTTTACCCTGGTATTGAGCGCTTCCTTTTTAATCGTCATTTCCGTTACACCCCTGAAGATCATCGTGAAGCGAATCTTTGCTTATTTCTATCCCGAAAGCACCGATGTATTTCAGTCTCTTTATGCCTTTGACGAGAAGCTGGAACGGGAAAAGACCCTCCTGCTGGAAGAAATGGCCCCCGTTTTGGCCCACGAAATCCGGAACCCCCTGGGATCGATTAAAGGCGCGGCTCAGTACCTGAACAGCGACATCGAGTCCGAGGAACATAAGAAGTTGTTAAACGTCATCATTGAAGAGGTGAACCGGTTGAACCGGGTCGTATCGCAGTTCCTCAACTACGCGAAACCCTATCACATCGCACCCCGACCCGAGGATATCAACCGGATCATCCAAAAGGTGATTTCAATTATCCAAGCCGATACGGTGGCCGGCCAGGTGATTCTTGAAACAGACCTGAATCCGGATCTGCCGCCGATTCCGGCCGACGCGGAGCAGTTGATTCAGGTGATCCTGAACATCGCCTTCAACGCCGTGGAGGCCATGGGCGGCAAGGGCGTTCTCTCCTTCCGGACGACCAGAATTGAAAATGAAGAGGAAACGGCCGTGGGCATCTACATCCGCGATACGGGGCCGGGCATCGCGAAAAAGGACCTGAAACAGATCTTCAAACCATTTTTCACCACCAAGGAACGGGGCGTCGGTCTGGGGCTTTCCATCTGTCAGCGGATTATCAGGGATCACGGGGGCTATATTCGTGTCAAGTCCATCCCCGGCAAGGGCACGATCTTCTTCATCCGTCTGGGCGCCACGCAAAACGGAAACGGTTCGCCTTGACAGCAACTCCTTAACATAATAGAAACGAACCCATGAATCGCATCCTGATTGTCGACGATGAATTGAATATGCGGCTGGTATTGAAGGCTATGCTGAGCAAGGAAGGCTATGAGGTCTTTCTGGCCGAGGACGGTCTTGTCGCCCTAAACGTGCTGAAGGAAAATGAAATTTCAGCCATTGTGACGGATCTCAAGATGCCGCGGCTCGACGGTGTGGGATTGCTGGAGCGCGTTGCAAAAGAATACCCCTCCATTCCGGTCATTATCATCACCGCCTATGGCACGGTGAACACCGCCGTGGACGCCTTGAAAAAAGGCGCCTTCGACTACATCACGAAGCCTTTCGATCAAGACGACCTCCGCAACGTCATCCGAAAGGCCGTCCGGACCCGGGAGTTCAACCAGAATGAGGTCCTGATGAACGAAGACGAGATCGATCGCTATGGCATTGTGGGGTCGAGCCCGAAAATGACTGAGATCTACGAAACCATCCGCCAAGTCGCACCGGCCACAACAGCTGTTCTGATCACGGGAGAAACCGGAACGGGGAAGGAACTCATCGCCCATGCGATCCATCGGAACAGCCCACGCCGCGAAAATCCCTTCATAAAAATCAACTGCGGGGCCATTACGGAACACCTGGTCGAAAGCGAACTTTTCGGGTACGAAAAAGGGGCTTTTACCGGCGCCATCGTGACGAAACCGGGCCGTTTTGAACTGGCCCATACGGGCACGCTGTTTCTGGACGAAATCGGCGATCTGCCGCGGGATATGCAGGTGAAACTGCTGCATGTGCTGCAGAATCAGGAATTTGAACGGGTCGGGGGGGTTCGGACCATCAAAATCGATGTGCGAATTATTACCGCCACGAACCGGAACCTGCTGCAGGAAGTAAAGGAAGGCCGTTTTCGGGAGGATCTGTTTTACCGTTTAAATGTATTTCCCATTCATCTGCCGCCGTTGCGGGAACGCCAAGAAGATATCCTGCCGCTGATGGAATATTTCCTGGAGAAGTGCAATCAGAAGCTGGACCGGCACGTCCGTCAGGACGATCCGCGGATCAGGGAGATGTTCCAGCAGTACAGTTGGCCCGGCAATGTTCGGGAAATAGAAAACATCATCGAACGCCTGGTGCTTGTATCCAAGGACAGCCAAATCAGCCTGGAGGATATTCCTTCTGAAATCAAGTACGCCCTGGAGTCGCCCGCGACGACGACGGAAATCTCCACCGATAAACCCTTAAAAACCATGATCAAAGATCATGCAGAAGAGATGGAAAAGCAGCTGATTGCGAAAGTTCTCGACGAATGTGGGCAAAATGTAACTCGCGCTGCCCTGCAGCTGGGATTCAGTCGGAAGGGGCTTCAGTTGAAAATGATCAAGTATGGTCTGCGCAGAGAATAACGCTATCCCGGAGATTCTCCATCGCAGCGACATATTCCAAATTCCAGTCTGGCGCCTCGGTAAGTTCCCCAATAAAAAAACCTGCATCCCCCTTCAACAGAAAAATGCAGGTCCGTTTGCAAACCGTTACCGAGACCGCTAGCCTCGCTACGGACTTCTTAGGCCTCTTTCGGCCGGTTGTACTTGATTCTCAGGTATTCTTCACCCGTCTGGGGATAAAGTGCATAGGTCAGCAGGTCTTCTTCTGTCTGCGCCAGATCGCCGATAGCCTTTTTCGCCTCTTCTAGTTCCGGTTCCAGAACATCAGCGGGCCTCACCGTGATCGGCGTTGTGCCCCGCGGGTAACCTTTGAGTACCTTTTCCTGAACCTCCGGATCGATGGGTGTCGGTGTTCTGCCATACAGACCAAAGGCCAGGTCCTTAATCTGATTGGTGACCATCTTATATTTCCCGAACAGGACATTCATAACGGCCTGGGAACCGATGATCTGGGAGGTCGGTGTGACAAGGGGTACCGTTCCCAGCTCTTGTCTTGTAATCGGCACTTCGGCATACACTTCGTTCAGTCGATGCAGGGCCTTCATGTCCTTCAATTGACTGATCAGGTTCGAAATCATGCCGCCCGGAATCTGGTGGGCCAGGACGCCCGTATCAATAACCGACAAGGTGTTGGTCGCCAGAAAATTGCCGTATTTCGGGGCAATCTCTTCCAGATGCGTACCCAGATCCAGCAGCAACCCAAGATCAAGCCCCGTGTCCCTAGGTGTCCCTTCCAGAGTCGCCACCAGCGGTTCTACTGCCGGCTGGGAAGTCCGCATGGCGAAGGGCGCCAGACAGGTATCAACGATATCCACTCCGGCCTCAATGGCCTTTATATACGTCATGGAGGCCATGCCGCTGGTGTAGTGGGTATGCAGATGGAGAGGCACCGTGACATGTTTCTTCAGTGTGGAAAACAGATCGAAGGCATCGTAGGGAGAAAGGATACCCGCCATATCCTTGATACAGATCGTATCGGCGCCAAGATTTACCAGTTCCTTGGCCTTGGTAACATAGTAATCCAGGTTATAGACTTCACCACCCATACGCCTCTGGGTCAGGGAGTAGGAAATGGCTCCCTCGAAATGCTTGCCGTTCGCCTTGATCCGCTCGACACAGGTCTGAAAATTTCGGGCGTCATTGAGGGCATCAAAGACGCGGAAAATGTCGATACCGACTTCACAGGACTTGTCGACGAAAGCCCGAACCACATCGTCCGCGTAATTCCGGTAACCCACCAGATTCTGCCCCCGAAGCAGCATGGAAAACGGGGTCTTCTTGATATATTTCTTCAGGACCTTAGGGCGCTCCCAAGGATCTTCACCGAGAAACCGGTGCATGGTGTCAAAAGTCGCACCACCCCAGACTTCCATCGCCCAAAAACCAACCTCATCCATCTTTTCTGCAATGGGAATCATGTCTTCCGTCTTCATTCGTGTGGCGTGAATGGACTGATGTCCGTCCCGAAATGTGTTATCCTGAATATAAATTTTCTTTATTTGAACCTCTTCTGCTGATTTTGGTTCCATAAAAACCTCCTTTCCAAACTTAACGAATTAACTCTACCTTCCCGATTATGTGACTCCAAAAGCGCGAACAGTCGCACGGTGGAGAGGAGTATTGTTTTCGGCCCGACTCATTTAAGGCCTCTGCGTTGAAAAAAGCGGATGAGAAAAGGACACACTATCTCACTTACGCAGGAGGAAAATCCACGCCATTCTAATCATGTTTATAAATATTTTATATAAACGGGGTTTGAAAAGATCCAGGGTCGGTACTTGCTGTAACTCTTTGCAAACACTTCAACCCGGTACACACCGGGCTGTGAGATAGAGCATGATGCTGATTGACCGATTTCCTCGTGATAAAGAGCGCCGTCTTTCACGACGCGAATATGACCGTCAGCTGGTACGTCTACGCTAAGTTGGGATATTTGGTCAAGTAAAAAGATATCTCCCATGGTCGCATGACGATTCCCCTCCGTCACGGACAGCCGGAACCCCTTCGCCGAACGAAATGACTCCTGGGCGACGTACACATGCCCGTTTTTCAGGGCATCCAGGAGCAGGATTTTGTCCCCAATTTGGTCCCCGGTGAAAGGAGTTCGGGTGAGAACGTGTGTCCGGAGGAAGCGAAAGGCCTTGCGGAATGGGAAAACGGTAAAGGTCAGCCCCCAAAGACGTTTTTGTGTGGCGTGATTATCGCATTCGCCGATACCGACCACCTGCCGATGCCGACTCAGATCATCCCATCTTTTAAGCGTTGCCGGTTGAGGGCCCAGTAAAAAAAACCCGGGAGCGAGGTAACTCAGGAACGCCCGAAGGGTTCCTGTCAGAGAATTCTGCCAGTCCGTCATGAAATCCCAGACACCGATGCCCGTGTAGCCATCGACGCTCCAGTCCCGCCAAGGATAGTGTTTCACGTGAAACAGTTTGCTCCCCTCATGGTCCGGGTGGGCAATAAAGGATGTACCTCCTTCCGCATTTACCTGGTCAAGATAGGATTGGGGGGAAATTTCCTCATCATTTTGGTTCACCGTAATCGGTGTTTCGGTTTCAAAGACCAGCAAATGATTGAACCGCGGTGCGACTTCCTGGCCGACAATGAGCAGCACCTTGCCATGCCATCCCTCATGTCCGTCCTTGCGGGCCTGCAGCGTCGAGTGGTCCGTCATCATCAGAAAATCCAGACCGTTGTCCTTTGCCGCAGCGATAATCTCCGGCAGGGCCGTTCTACCGTCAAAGGAATATTTGGAATGAAAGTGAATGATTCCTGAATAGTCGTAATACTTCATGATCTGTGTTAGAGGAACGATTCTTCGTTTTCCACGATCATCCGTTCGATCTCCTGCCGCAGTTCCGCAGGGAGTCCCTCCATTTTCACATTCAGAAATCCCCGCACGATGATTGCCGTTGCTTCCTGCTCCGTTAATCCGCGAGCCATGAGATACTCGATTTCCTCCTGAGAGATTTTCCCGACGGCAGCTTCGTGGGACATCTCCACGCCACTCACCCAGCCGTCCAACTCCGGAATGGCATGTATCTGTCCCTCATCGGACAAAATGAGGCCGCTGCACTCGAGATGGGCCTTGATGTTCTGAACCTGGCCGACCAGCATGCCGCGTGAAATGATCTTTCCGCCTGTTGTAATCGTCCGGGAAATCATTTCCGCCTTGGCGCCCTTTGCTTCCAGAGATACCTTGCCCCCCACATCCAACACCGCTCCCTTGCTTGCCACGAGAATCGTGTTCAGACGGGCAACGGCGTTCTCGCCCTTAAGTCGGACCGAGGGATACATCTGCACCGACTTGGCCGGCTTGAGACAGACATAGTTGGACATATACGTGCCGCCTTCCTCCACCCATACGGCTGTACGGGGCCGAACCACAATTTCTTCTCCCCAGTTATGCAGCATCGTGGATGTAACCGTTGCCCTCTTTTCGACGTATACCTCAGTCACGCCGATATGTAGTCCTTTTTTTAAATGGGGCGCTGTCGTGCAGCCGGTAATGATGTGGACCTCTGCCCCTTCTTCGGCGATCACGATGTTATGGAGATTCTGGCTGATCCCTTCCTCGCTTAAGTAAAGACATGCCTGAATGGGAAAACAAGCTTGCGTGCCAGCCTTCACCCGCAGAAAATAACCGCTGTGCAGGGCAATTTCCGCCTGTGCCGTATATTTATCCGATCCGACATCAACGGCCTGCCACCAGTACTTTTCGAGGCCATCGTATTTTTTCAGTGCTTCCGCAATGGGCAACAATTCTACACCGTCTTGGCCGACGGTACACTGGATCGGTGAATGACTCTTTAAAAAGAAACTACCCGTGCGATCGACTTTGGCAACGTCAATACCGACCTCCAACACATGGCTTTTTTCTTCGTCCGACAATCTTTCCAGATTCGGATCCTCACCATAGATAGAAACGCCTCTCTTATAAGCCGTCAAGTCGATATCTTCGCCATATGGAGCTTTTTTGCTTCGCGCAGCCTCCGCTTTGCTTCTTATCTCTGGCATCTTGCACACTCCTCATATCCGGTATGTTGTATGGATTCGAACATTTCCCGCGGATTGCCTTTGCACCGGATAATCCCGTCCAACAACAGATAACCGTTATCCGCTTCCAGGTAATTCAAAATCAATCCCGTATGGGTAATGACCAGCCCTGATTTTGTCCGCTGCCGATGGAGATTTTTCTGTAACAATCTTTTAATGCCTTTTCCGATGATCTTGATATTTTCCAGATCAACACCCGATTCGGGTTCGTCCAAGAGAATCAAATCCGGGTTCTGAAGCGACAGCTGCACCAACTCGGATTTCTTGATTTCCCCACCGGAGAATCCGAGATTGATGTCACGATCCTGAAAAGCCGAAAAACCAAGGTTATTGACGATCTGTTCCACTTCAAAGTCATTCCGCCCAAATGTTCGGATAAGATCGTGCGTTTTGAGCCCTCGAATGGTCGGCGGCCGCTGGAAGGACATGCCGATGCCCCGCTTCGCTCTCTCGTGGATGGGCAGAAATGTAATGTCTTCTCCTTTGAAACGGATGGAACCTGCCGTAACTTTGTACCCGGAAAAACCCATGATGGTCATGAGCAGTGATGTTTTGCCGCTTCCGTTTTTTCCGAAGAGAATATGGGTCTCGCCGTAATCGATGGCGATGTTGATGTCTCTCAGCACCACCCGCTCTGCCACCTCAACCGTCAGGTTTCTGATTTCAAGCAACATGCTTTTTCTCCGTTTCTATTTTTTCCTGTCTGCGGCGGTTTTACCGTCTCCACCAGGAACTTTTTCAAGGGGCATTCCCCGCAACGCGGTACTTTCCTGCAAAATCGCTTCCCCGCTTCAACCAGCAGCGCGTGATATTGGCCGAACAGAGGTTGGTCATGGGGGAGCCTGCTCATGAACAGATCCTGTATGTCACCATAGGTCATTTTCGGCCCGAGGAGACCATGTCTTTCCAGAATTCTCCGGGTATAAGCGTCGACCACAAAAATGGATTTCAATCCCCCGTACAGAAGAATACAATCCGCGGTTTCCTCGCCGATGCCGTGTATCGACAGCAGCTTCTCCCGCAAAGACCAGATTTCCTCTTCAAACATCCGTTCTAAATCGCCGTCATAATTTGCTGCGATAAACTGCAGCAAATTTCTCAATCGCTTGATCTTAACCCGAAAAAAACCGGTCGGTCGCAGCAATTCCTCCAATACCATTTGATCGATATCGAGAATGTCCTCAATACAGATGAGGCTTTCCTGCTTCAGATTACGGATGGCCTGCTCGACATTCCGCCAGGCTGTGTTTTGGGTCAGGACCGCGCCTATCAGAATTTCCAGGGTGGACCCCCCCGGCCACCAGTGGAGATTTCCAAAATGATTGTTCAGAACCTCGTAAAAACAGATCAGATAGTCTGACGCGGGATCGACGTGCTTCCCTTTTGGTCGCGCCGGATTCATGACACTATTTAACGGGTACAAAAAACGTTGAACGCCCCCTCTTTATCTGGAATAAGAGACTACTCTTTGCGGTTTTCTTGGCAATTTCCCTGGTATATTCCCTCATGGTGGATACGGGGACGCGATTAACCTGCAGGATGATATCCTGCGGTTGAATCCCCACCTCATCCGCCGGGCTGCCCGGGTTCACATCCACCACGATAATCCCCTTTGTTTCCTTGATTCCCAGATACCGGGCAATTTCGGGGGTCAATTCCTGTACACTTAAGCCGAGATCCGGGGCTGCTTTCGGTGATAAGGCCACTTCCGGCTGATCCTTTCTCTCATCGACAATCACATTGAATGATTTCTCCTGACCGTCACGAAGCACCTTCACCCGGACATTCTCTCCAACTCTGAACGAAGCGATCATCATCAACAATTCATGGGTATCTTTAATCCTCTTGCCGTTGACCTCGATGATAATGTCTCCCGCTTTCAAACCCGCGCGATCCGCCGGATCTCCGGCAAATACTTCCGCTACGATTGCCCCGTTGATGTCCTTCAATTTGAACGATTTGGTCATCTCTTCCGTAATGTCTTGAACGGAGATGCCCATCCAGCCCCGTGTGACTTTCCCCTTGGCTTTGAGGTCGGGCAGCATGTCTTTTGCCATGCTGATAGGAATGGCGAACCCGATGCCCTGGCCTTGGGCAACTATGGCCGTATTGATACCGATTACCTTGCCTTCGAGGTTGAACAGGGGGCCGCCGCTGTTTCCGGGATTAATTGAGGCGTCTGTCTGGATAAAATTATCGTAGGGCCCCGCTCCGATGACGCGCCCCTTGGCGCTGACGATGCCTGCCGTTACCGTTTGTTCCAAACCAAAGGGGTTTCCGATGGCCAGAACCCAATCACCAACCCGAAGATTTTCCGAATCGCCGATCTCTACGACGGGAAGATTATCAGAAGGTTTTATTTTTATGAGTGCTATGTCCGTTTTGGCATCTCTGCCGATAATCCGGGCATCGTACTCCCGCCCGTCCGAAAGTTTGACACGGATCTTTTCGGACTGCTCAACAACATGATTGTTTGTAAAAATATAGCCGTCCGGACTGATGATAAAACCCGACCCCAGGCTTTTCTGTTTGAATTCCCGCTGTGGGATATCACCGAAGAATCGCTCAAAAAATTCGTCGCCGCCGAAATAACGATCAAAGGGACTCTGGTCGCCGAACGGCGTCCTGTAGCGACCGCCGGCGCGAATCGTCTTGGTGGTGTTGATATTGACCACCGCGGGTTTCAGTTTTTCCACGATATCCGCAAAGGACAGGGGAGCCTTCGAAGGTTCCGTCACGGACACGGCGCCGGCTGTTTTTATGTCGGGACCCGGTTCCGTAAAAAATGAAGAGCGGATTACTTCCACAACGGAAACAATGAAAGATGCAATTAAAAAAGCCAAAAGAAACATGAAAAACGTTTTTCGGTTTTTCTGCCCCAAAGCCATAAACTACCTCCTGGTTCATTAGGCAAACCTGCCTGCAATCATGCGCGGCTTGTAGCACAAATAATGAAATATTACAAATATCTGTTACGTTCTCAAAAAAAACACTCTATTTGCACCGAGGCATATTCCTGTGTTAAGTAACAACCATTCTCACAACAGCTTCCGACAGACCTTGAGGACGGATGATAATGTTTGAAATCATCACTTATATCGGCCACAGGACGATCACGAGCCTGACTGAACTCTTCGAATTTCTCGCTTTTTCCAAACTGGTTATCAGCCGCCTGTTGAAGCGGAAGACCTACAACAGTGCAACGAAAATGGTCCTGATCAACCAGATCTATTTTACCTCCCTTCAAATTCTGCCTTTGTTTCTTTTCATCTCCGTCATCTTCGGTTCTCTCCTGGTTGGAATCGTTTTTCAGGCCATAAAGAGTTTCGGCCTGGCGGAATATCTGGGCAAGATTCTCATGGGTTTCGTGGTCACCGAACTGTCTCCTTTCATCACCGTGGTCTTAATCACACTGCGGTCATCTTCGGCGATCAATACGGAAATCGCGGTAATGAAGTATAATAATGAAATCCGTACACTGGACGCTTTTCAGATCGATGTG
>Ga0302246_1002117_pt1 | contig 12389 bp, 10 predicted proteins | sample AAG_UR_Trp_MG_FD_193533 | JGI IMG/M metagenome (GOLD analysis project Ga0302246, IMG submission 193533) | Enriched activated sludge microbial communities from anaerobic digester in WTTP, New Holstein, Wisconsin, United States - AAG_UR_Trp | ecosystem: Engineered > Bioreactor > Anaerobic >...
GGCGGGGGCCTGGCGGAACAACGGCGGGGGCGCAACAAGCCCCGCCCAATATGCCCGGGCATTCGCGCGCAAGCGCGGATGCCCGGGAGGGCTAATAAATGACGGACGGAGAGGGGACAGGCTCCGCCCGCGAACGAAAAAACACGAAATTACCATGCACGCGCGATCATTAATCCCAGCCCCGGCGCGCCGCGGCGGAGCGCGGGCGTTCACCCTGATCGAATTGTTGGTGGTGATCGCGATTATTGCGATCCTGGCGGCGCTGCTGCTGCCCGCCCTGGCCCGCGCCAAGGACAAGGCGCAGGCGGCCGGGTGCCTTAACAACCTCAAGCAACTCCAGGTCGGCTGGGTGATGTACAGCGATGACAATGTCAACGTCCTGATTCCGAATGCGCCGTCGGGCTTTCCGCCCTGGCAGACCTGGTGCAGCGGGACGACGGTGGGGTGGGGCAATGTCAATGCCAACACCAATCGCACGCCCTACCTGCAATCCCTGATGGCCCCCTACATGGTCAACCAGATCGGGGTTTACCGCTGCCCGGGCGATAACGTGCCCTCCTTCAACGGGCGGCGTCTCCGCAGCTACTCCATGAATTGCCACATGGGCAGCATCTACTCCGGGCCGCTGACCCAATCGTATAACCCCGGCTGGAAGGTGTATCAGAAGATCACCGATATTACCCAGCCCGCGCCGGCGGATGCGTTTGTGTTTATCGGCGAACACGCCGGCAGCATCAACGACGGCTATCTGCAGGTGCGCAGCAACGCGCCCGAGTTTCCCGACGTGCCGGGTTCCTACCACGGCAAGAGCGAGGGCGTTTCCTATGCCGATGGCCACGCCGCGCTGCATAAATGGTGGACGGCCGCGCTGGCGGTGCCCGTCGCGTATGGGGTCGCCTACAAATCCGTGAAAGTGGCCGCGGACAACGCGGATTGGATTTGGCTGCGCGACCACGCCAGCGTTAAGGAGTAATCCGCTCCGCCGGGGCCCGCGCCGGCGAAACCGGGCGGCGCAGGTATTCGTGGATGGCGCGCGCGGCGCGTTTGCCGTCGCCCATGGCCAGGATAACCGTGGCGGCGCCGCGCACGATGTCGCCACCAGCGAACACCCCCGGGAGGTTGGTCATGCCCTGTTCGTCCACGGCGATGCCGCCCCGGGAATCCAGCTTGAGCTCCGGGCAGGTGCCGGTCAGGAGCGGGTTGGCGCGGGTGCCAATGGCCACGATCACCACCTCGCAGGGCACCAGGAACTCCGAGCCGGGAATGGCACGGGGACGGGCGCGCCCGGAGGCGTCGGGCTCGCCCAGTTCCATGCGGACGCACTGGAGGCCGGTGACCCAATTCCGCGCGTCGCCCTGGATGGCCACCGGCGCGGCGAGGAACTCGAACTGGATGCCCTCCTCCTCGGCGTGAAGCACCTCCTCGGCCCGGGCGGGCATCTCCTTGCGGGTGCGGCGATAGACGATCGTCGCGGACTCCGCGCCCAGGCGTTTGGCGGTGCGGACGGCGTCCAGGGCGACGTTGCCGCCGCCGATCGTGGCCACGCGCCGGCCCGTGAGGATGGGGGTGCCGGCGCGGGCGGACCGGCGGGCGCCCATGAGGTTGGCGCGGGTGAGATATTCGTTGGCGGAATACACGCCCTTGAGGTTCTCGCCGGGGATGTTCATGAACACCGGCAGGCCGGCGCCGTTGGCGATGAAGACGGCGTCGAAGCGCGCGCGCAGCTCCGCCAGCGTGTAAGTCCGGCCAATCACGGTGTTGCAAAGGATCTTCACGCCCGCCCGCTCGAGCCGGGCGACTTCCTCGCGAACGATCTGCTTGGGAAGGCGAAACTCGGGGATGCCATAGACCAGCACGCCCCCGGGCTTGTGGAGCGCCTCGAAGACGGTGACCTGGTGGCCGAGCCGGGCGAGCTCCCCGGCGGCGGTAAGCCCGCCGGGGCCGGCGCCGACGATTCCGACCTGCTTGCCGGTGGGCGGGGCCGCCTCGAGGGCCGGGCGCTGGGCGTGGCCGCGCGCCCAGTCGCCGAGAAAGCGTTCCAGGTGGCCGATGGCCACCGGCAGCCCCTTGTAGCCGCGGATGCACTCCAGTTCGCATTGGGTTTCCTGCGGGCAGACGCGCCCCGTGACCGCGGGCAGCGGATTGTCGTTCAGCAGGCAATGGGCGGCTTCGGGCAGCTTGCCCTCGGTCAGCAACTGGATGAAGCGGGGAATGTTGATCCCGACGGGGCAGCCGGCGACGCACTTGGGGTCTTTGCACAACAGGCAGCGCTCGGCTTCCAGGAGGGCGATCCGCTCCGGCAGGCCCAGGTTGACTTCCGCGAAATTGGCGCGGCGAACTTCGGGCGCCTGCGCCGGCATGGGCTGGCGCTCAATCTGCAGGCGCTGCCGGGTGGAAAGTTTCGGGGACACGGGGCCTCCTTTAGCTGGCAACGGGGCTCCGCCCGCCCCGGGGGCGGCGTCCGCTCGGTGCCGCGCCCGGCGCGGCCGCGGGAAGCGCGGGGCGGTTTCCCCGCGCCGCAGCCCGGGAGCGGCGGCCTATGGAATCAGCGTCGCCCAAGTTTGCAGTCCCCTTCCTGGCAGGCGGCGAGCGCTCGCTGTTCAAAGTCCCGGTAGGTAGTCAGGCGGTCCATCAACTGCTCGAAGTCCACCGCGTGCCCGTCAAACTCGGGGCCATCCACGCAGGCAAACCGCGTCTGCCCGCCCACGCTGACGCGGCAGCCCCCGCACATGCCGGTGCCGTCCACCATGATGGGGTTGAGCGAAACGATGGTGCGAACCCCCAGCGGCCGGGTCAGGTTCGCCACCGCGCGCATCATCGGCACGGGGCCCACCGCATAGACGATGTCAATGCCGCCGGCGGCCAGCGCGTCCCGGGCGGCGTCGGTGACGAATCCGCGCCGGCCGTAGCTGCCGTCGTCGGTGCAAACGATCACCTCGCCCAGCCGGCGCAGTTCCGGCTCGAAGATGATGGCTTCCCGGGTGCGCCCCCCGATAATGCTGCTGACCGTGACGCCCCGGCGCTTCAGGCCCTGGGCAATCGGATGCACCACGGCGACCCCCACCCCGCCCCCGATGCACAGCGCGCGGCCGGCGGCGATCAGTTCCGTGGGGTGGCCGAGCGGCCCGGCGATGTTGGCGATGGCCTCCCCCGGGTTCAGCGCGGCCAGCTCGCACGTGCTCTGGCCCGCGACCTGGATGACCAGCGTGATGGTGCCCGCCTCGGCGTCGGCGTCGGCAATCGTCAGGGGAATGCGCTCGGCGTCGCCGCCGCGGTGCACAATCACAAACTGCCCCGGCTGCCGGATGCGCGCGATGCGCACGGCGGCGACGTCCAGCCGGATGATCTGCGGGCTCAACGATGCTTTGGCAATGATCTTATGCATGCCGATCGGCCAATTTCATAAACAGGCGTAGTCCTGCGGACAATCTGCACCTGAACCCGCGTTCCCGCAACCGCCGGACGCGCGGCGATGGCACCGGGCGGGGCGGATCGGGCGATGGGCGGGCGGGCGCTTAGCGGCGCCGGGGGCCGAGGGGGATTTCAAACGAGCCGCCCACCCACAACTTGCTGTCCGAGTTGTTGCCATCCAGCACCGAGCGCAGGTGAAAGGCATAGCGCCAGTGCCGTTTCGCGGTGGTATAGCTGAAGCCCGCCTCGAGCGCGTCGCTGATCTCCCGAACGTCCCGGGGATAATCCAGGGCGGCGGGCTGGGCGGGGTCGTAGCGGATATTGTCGCCCGCCACGGAGTGCAGCCGCCGGTAGCCCACGTCCAGTTCCCATCCCTTGATTTGCTGAAACAGTCCCACCGCGATGAGGTATTGGTCATTGCCGGTCGTGCGATTCCAGCGATACAGCGCGTCCCCATAGACGCCCAGCCCCGGCCAGCCAAAGTGCTTCCGCAGCAGCAGCTCCGGCTCGATCGCCGCCGAACGCTGCCCGGGGGCGAAGGGGAAGTTCTTGTCATACGACCCCGGCAGCACCGCCCCGGCGCGGAACGTCAGGGTCGGCACCCAGGGCGATTGCCGCGGCGCGGCCTCGTTGAAGATCTGGTAGCGGACGCCAAAGGACCAGTCCATCAGCCCGGTGGTGGAATCGGCATGTTCGTCGGGCGCGAACTTGCGCCAGCCGACGGTGGTGGCGCCCACGCTCAAATCGGCCGCCCACCGTTCGGTAATGCCATACTGCGCGGTCAGGTAGCCCTGGTTGATATCAATGCCGTATTTCTCGCCGTGCGAGCGGGTCGTGATATCGTGCTGCCGGCCCCCCGCCCAGATGTGGTAGGCCTCGGATTCCTCATACACCAGCCCGATCACAAACTGGCCCCGCTCCGGCACGTTGGCCCACTGCGCAAACGGCCGGTGCGGCACGTTTTCGGAAGCCCGCAGCCCCGGCGTCAGCGCCAGGATGCCCAGGATCACTCCCAGCCCCAGGGCCGCGCGCCCAACCCGCCGCCCGCCAACCGGAAAACTGAACTTGCAATAGCTCATCATAAATGTTTGCCCGGATTATGCCGGAATCCGCGCCCCGGCGCAATCCTCGAAACGGCCCGCGTCGGCGCGCGCGCGCGGAAACCCGCTTGCCTGGCGCCCGCCGGACGGGAATAATCCCCCCAACCGTGATGAACGCTATCGTTTCCAAAACTCCTGCCTGCCGATGAACGCAAATCCTCCCGATCGCCCCGCCCGCTCCTCGCGGCGCGCCTTTCTCCAAACCTCCAGCACGGCCCTGGCCGGCGCGGCGCTGTCCGGCGTCCTCGCCCGCCCGGGCTACGCGGCGGAAAACAACACGCTCAAGCTGGCCCTCGTCGGGTGCGGTGGACGCGGCTCGGGCGCCGCCGCCCAGGCCCTTTCGACCCGCGGCCCCACCCGGCTGTGGGCGGTGGCGGACGTCTTCGCGCACCGCGTCCAGACCTGCCTGGCCGGACTCAAGTCCTCGCACGCCGCCCAGGTGGACGTGCCGCCCGAACGCCAGTTCACGGGCCTGGAGGGATTCCGCCAGGCCATGGACACGCTGGGCAAGGGCGACGTGGTGCTGCTGGCCACTCCCCCGGCCTTCCGCCCCCGCCACCTGGAATACGCCGTGCAGAAGGGCCTGCATGTGTTCATGGAAAAATCCTTCGCCGTGGACGCGCCGGGCATCCACCGCGTCTTGCGCGCCGGCGCGGAAGCCACGGCCAAGGGGTTGAAGATCGTCGGCGGCCTGATGAGCCGCCACTACCGGCCGCTCGAAGAGGCCATTCAAAAGATTCATGACGGCTTGATCGGCGACCTGGTCACGTGCTGGGCCTACCGCATGCACGGCCCCGTTGCCCTCAATCCCCGCGCCGCCGGCCTGACGGAACTGGCCCACCAAATCGCCAATTACAGTTGCTTCACGTGGCTCAACGGCAGCTTCCTCGAAGACTGGCTCATCCACAACCTGGATGTCTGCTGCTGGGCCAAGAACGCCTGGCCCGTCTCCGTCCAGGGCATGGGCGGACGCCAGGTCCGCCAGGAACCCGACCAGCTCTTCGATCACTACACCGCCGAATACTCCTTCGCCGACGGCACGCGCCTGCTGGCCCAGGGCCGCCACATGACCAACTGCTGGGACTTCTTCGGCAACCTCCTCCACGGCACCCGCGGCAGCGGCATCCTCGGCGAAGGCCAGCCCCGCCCCCGCCTCTACCGGGACTGGCGCCCCGCCGCGGAAAACCTTGCCTGGAGCTACACCGGCCCCGCCTGCGACCCCTACCAGGCCGAGCATGACCTCCTCTTCAGCGCCATTCGCAACGACCTGCCCTGCAACGAAACCGAGCGCTGCGCCAAAGCCTGCTTCACCGCCATCCTGGGCCGCATGGCGTGCGAGTCCGGCAAGCGCGTCACCTGGGACGAAGCGTTCGCCTCCACCACCGAGCTGGCCCCGGGACTGGACCATTACACCCTGGACTCCACCCCGCCGGTCGTCCCTGATGCCGCGGGCCGCTACCCGCTTGCCCTCCCCGGCCAGACGCCGCCCTTTTGAACGCCGCCGCCCCGATCCGCCCCCGTCCCGCCGGCCGGCGCCCCGCCCCGGCGCGCCGCGCATTTATCGGTTTCCGAAAAGCGGGAATCGTGTATGTTAAGGCGCGGCGCCTTCCTGACCCTGGTGCAGTGAAAGGCGGGAACGGTCATCCGGTGGCGACCCGGTCATTTTCCGGATCCGCCCCCGCCGCCGACCACGAATAACTATGCGCAAGTCGAAGCCTGAAAAGAAACGCCGGCCCGTAAGCAAAAAGGCCCCGTCCCGCGCCTCCCGGCGCGCCCCCGCTCCGACGGCTCCGCCCGCGCGCGCTCCGCGCCGCCGCTCCCGCCGCCCCGCCGCGGCAACACCCGCCGCTCCCGCTCCCGCCCCCGCGTCCCCGCCGCCCGCCCTGGACCTCGCCCAGAAGGTCAAAGAACTCCTGCGCCTCGCCAAGGAACAGGGCTACCTGACCTACGACGACCTGAACGACGCGCTGCCCGATGAACTCGTCACCCCGGCGGATCTGGACCAGGTTCTGCTCAAACTGCGCGGCCTGGACGTCGAAATCATTGACGCCGCCGAAGTGGACCACGGGCGGCGCCCCGACAGGGAGGAGGAGGGCGAGGAGAAGCGCTACGACCTGCTGGACGACCCGGTGCGGCTGTACCTGCGCCAGATGGGCAAGGTGCCCCTGCTGACGCGCGAGCAGGAAGTCGCCATTTGCCAGCGCATCGAAGCCGCCGAAGCGGAAGCCCGGCGCATCCTGCAAAGCTTCGGGCTCGCCCCCAAGGAATACCTCGCCCTGGCGGAAAAGCTGCTGGCCACGCCGCCCCGGGAACGCTTTGATCGCGTGGTCGCGGACCAGTCCCCCCTCCACCGCAAGCGCTACCTCCACTCCCTCCGGCGCCTGGTCAAGCGCGTCCGCGCCCTGGATTTCCAGGCGGACGCCCGGTTCGCCGCGTGGCAGCGGGCCACCCGGAAAGCCGACCGCGCGCGCCTGCATTACCAGCTTCAGCGCTTCCACCGGAAGCTCGACGCGCTCTATCCCCGCTTCGGCTTCAAGCGCAAGGTGGTGGACGACATGGCCCTGGTCGTCGAAAACCTGCACCTCAAACTGCAGGCCAGCCTCCAGGCCCTCGCCGCTCCCCCGGCCCGCCAGAACCCCGCCGCCCGCCGCGCCTTCCTCCGGGCCGAGCACGACAAAATCCGCATGTGGGAGCGCTTTGCGCGCATGCCCCACGCGGACTTCCTCACGGCGCGCGCGCAGTTGAACGACGCCCGCGCGCGCGCGCAGGAGGCCAAGCGGGAGATGGTGGAAGCCAACCTGCGCCTCGTCATTTCCATCGCCAAGAAATACACCAACCGCGGCCAGTCCTTCCTCGACCTCATTCAGGAAGGCAACGTCGGCCTCATGAAGGGCGTGGAGAAATTCGAATACCGCCGCGGCTACAAGTTCTCCACCTACGCCACGTGGTGGATTCGCCAGGCCATCACCCGCTGCATCGCCGACCAGGCCCGCACCATCCGCATCCCCGTCCACATGATCGAGGTCATCAACAAGCTCTGGCGCACGCAAAAGCAACTCACCCAGGAGCTGGGCCGCGAAGCCACCACCGAAGAACTCGCCGACAGCATGGAAATGCCCCTCGAACGCGTGCGCGTGGTCCTCAAACTGGCCCAGCAGCCCGTCTCCATGCAGACCCCCGTCGGCGAGGCCGACGACGCCAGCTTCGGCGACCTGCTTGAAGACAAGTCCGCCGAAAACCCCGGCGACGTCACCAGCTTCCACCTCCTCCGCGGCCGGCTCTCCGAAGTCCTCGGCAGCCTCTCCGAACGCGAGCGGCGCATCCTCGAACTCCGCTACGGCCTCCACGACGGCTTCCCCCGCACCCTGGAGGAAGTCGGCCAGCAATACGAAGTCACCCGCGAGCGCATCCGCCAGATCGAAGCCAAGGCCCTGCGCAAACTCCGCCACCCCGTCCGCAAAAGCAAACTCGAAGGCTTCCTCGAATCCTCCCCCGCCCCGCGCCTGGCCTGAGCGGCCCCTCGAATTGGCGATTGGAAACCCGGCCCCCTTCGGCTACTTTCCGCGCCATGAACATTTTGGACGAACTCCAATGGCGCGGCCTGCTGGCGGATTGCACCGACGCCCCGGGCCTGGCCCGGCGGCTCGCGGCCGGCCCCCTTACCGTCTATTGCGGCTTTGACCCCACCGCCGACAGCCTGCACGTCGGCCACCTCGTGCCCCTGCTGGCGCTGCGCCGCTTCCAGCGCTTCGGCCACCACCCCCTCCCGCTCGCCGGCGGCGCCACCGGCTCCATCGGCGACCCCAGCGGCAAATCCCAGGAACGCCAGTTGCTCACCCGGGAAACCCTCGCCGCCAACATCGCCCAGGTCAAACGCCAGCTCCAGCGCCTGCTCGACTTCGACTCCCCCCCCAACCCCGCCCGCCTCCTCGACAACGCCACCTGGACCGCCCCCCTCAGCTACCTCGACTTCCTCCGCGACGTCGGCAAGCACTTCTCCGTCAACCAGATGGTCGCCAAGGAAAGCGTCCGCGCCCGCATGCAGGACCGCGACGCCGGCATCAGCTACACCGAGTTCAGCTACATGCTCCTCCAGGCCTTCGATTTCTACGTCCTCTGCCGCGACTACCAGTGCGAACTCCAAATCGGCGGCCGCGACCAGTGGGGCAACATCACCGCCGGCATTGACTTCACCCGCAAAAAACTCGCCCGCACCGTCTTCGGCCTCACCCTGCCCCTCATCACCAACGCCGACGGCTCCAAGTTCGGCAAAACCGTCGCCGGCGCCGTCTGGCTCGACCCCGCCCGCACCAGCGTCTATCGCTTCTACCAGTTCTGGATCCGCGCCGACGACCGCGACGTCATCCGCTACCTCAAATACTTCACCTTCCTGAGCCGCGACGAAATCGCCGCCCTGGAGCAACAACACACCGCCAACCCCGGCGCCCGCGCCGCCCACCAGGCCCTCGCCCGCTCCGTCACCGAACTCATCCACGGCCCCGACGCCACCGCCGAAGCCATCCGCGCCAGCCAAATCCTCTTCGGCGGCGACCTCGCCGGCATCTCCGCCGCCGTCTTCAACGAAATCGTCGGCGAAGTCCCCTCCCGGCCCCTCAACCGCCGCGAGCTCGAAGGCCCCGGCAAACCCCTCGTCGAACTGTTCGTCCTCAGCGGCCTCGCCCCCTCCAAAGGCCAGGCGCGCAAAGACATCGAAGCCGGCGGCGCCTACCTCAACAACCGCCGCGCCACCAACCCCCTGCACCCCGTGACCACCGCCGACCTCCTCTTCAACCGCCACCTCCTCCTGCGCAAAGGCAAACGCAACTACGTCGTCCTCTCCGCCGCCTGACCCCGCCCGTGATCCTCTACAACCTCTTCCCCCTCCTGGCCGGCCCCCTCCACCGCTGGGAGCCTCACCTCGACCGCGCCCGCGCCCTCGGCTTCAACTGGCTCTTCCTCAACCCCATCCAACTCCCCGGCGCCTCCGGCAGCCTCTACTCCATCGCCGACTACTTCCGCTTCAACCCCCGGCTCCTCAACCCCGCCGACCCCGCTCCCCCGGAAACCCAAATCCAGCGCCTGGCCGCCCGCGCCCGCGAACGCGGCCTGCGCCTCATGATTGACCTCGTCATCAACCACTGCGCCATTGACTCCCCCCTCATCCGCGAGCACCCCCAGTGGTTCGTCCGCCAGCCCGACGGCCGCCCCGCCCACCCCTCCTGCCAGCACCACGACCAGACTGTCGTCTGGACCGACCTGGCCCAGTTCGACCACCAGCACCCGCGCGACCCCGAGGGCTTCTACCGCTACTGCCGCCGCGTCGTGGACGCCCTGCTCGCCCTCGGCTTCGACGGCTTCCGCTGCGACGCCGCCTACCAAATCCCCCGCCCCTTCTGGCAGCGCCTCATCCACGACACCCGGCAACGCCACCCCCACGCCTGCTTCGCCGCCGAAACCCTCGGCTGCTCCCCCGCCCAAACCCTCGAAACCGCCCGCGCCGGCTTCGACTACGTCTTCAACAGCTCCAAATGGTGGGACTTCCACGGCTGCTGGCTTCTCGAACAATACAACCTCATCCGCGAAATCACCCGCTCCATCAGCTTCCCCGAAAGCCACGACACCCCCCGCCTCGCCGCCGAACTCAACGGCAACCCCCACGCCCTCAAACAACGCTACCTCTTCGCCGCCCTCTTCGCCGCCGGCGTCATGATGCCCATCGGCTTCGAATTCGGCTTCCGCAAACCCCTCCACGTCGTCAACTCCCAACCCGCCGACTGGGAACCCGTCCACGTGGACCTCTCCGACTTCATCACCCGCGTCAACCACCTCAAACTCCAACACCCCGTCTTCCGCGAGGAAAGCCCCGCCAGCATCCTCCCCACCGACAACCCCAACATCCTCCTCCTCTGGAAAGCCTCGGTGCAACACCCCCAGGAAGCTCTGCTCATCCTTAACAAAGACCCCCATCACCACCAGGACTTCCACACCGACCACTTCCGCCGCTTCATCCAGTCCGGCGCCCCCTTGCGCGACGTCTCCCCCGAATACCCTCTCGATTACCTCCCCGAACCCTTCCACTACGCCCTCCGCCCCGGCCAGGGCATCGTCCTCGTCACCACCCGTTCCTGAACCGCCCTCAAACCCAACCCAAATACCGCCCGCCCTCGCGCAGTAACAACAACGCAAACCCACCCAGCAACACCGCCAAGCAACGCAACCCCACCCGGTACACCCGCCCCGTCATCCAATCACGAGACCGCGCCGCCAGCAACGCCACCGCCACCTTGATCCCCACCAGCCACCCGTAAAACCCCAGCAAAAACGCCCCCGCCGCCAGCCACCCCGCCGCCAGCGCCTTCGTCAGGCTCGCCATCCCCACCGTCAGCCAGAACAGCCACGGATGCGGACTCAGCAGATTCGTGCCCAGCCCCTTGCTCCACGACCGCGGCGACGCCTCCGCGCACACCACCCCGCGCCGCGCCGCAACCCAGCTCTCCCCCGCCAGATACAAAAGAAAAACCCCGCCCGCCACCGAAACCCACCCCAGCAACCGGTCAAACTCCGTCAACCGGGCCGCCAGCGCCATCGTCACCCCAATCACCGGCACATCCGCCAGCAACGGACTCAACGCCACCTTGCACCCCTCGCGCGCGCCGTGCCGCAGCGTCTGCGCCAGCACCAGTGCCAGCAAAGGCCCCGGCATCACCCCGCACGAAATCCCCAAAAACGACCCCACAACCAAACTCGTCAACACCGCCCCATCTTAACCCACCCGCTCCGCGCCGCAACGAAAACACCCGCCCCGGCAAACCACACGACCCCATCCCGCGCCACAACATCCCTCCACCGCCGCGTGAGGGCACGCGGCCGGCAAGGGGGGACGGAAGGAACATCCGCTCACGCGGCGGCGCGCGGGAAATCGCTCCCTGAAAAGCTGGTGCCAGAGGAGGGATTTGAACCCCCGACCAAAGGCTTATGAGTCCTCTGCTCTACCCCTGAGCTACTCTGGCAACCGGGCTAGTCTGCCCCACCCGCCCCGCCCCGTCAATCCACCTTTGCCAGAATCCTCCGCCACATCCCCCCGGCGCGCGGGCCTCCCGGCCCGCTTTGGGTGTTCGATGAACAAGCAGCGGGACTACAAGCCCATACCGAGCCTGCCTCCCAGCCAGCGGAGTTTTGCCTTCGCAGAGAAGACCATGCTGACGCTTACAGACTATAAGTCCGCTATACTTAACAGCTCACTCAAAGCGGGCCGTGGGCCCGGAGCGCGGGCCTCCCGGCCCGCTTTGGGTGTTCGATGAACAAGCAGTGGGACTATAGGCCCGCCCCTGCTAACAGCCCGCCCTAAGCGGGCCGGAGGCCCGCGCTCCGGCCTCCGACCGCTTCGAGGGTTCGATGAACAAGCAGCGGGACTACAAGCCCATACCGAGCCTGCCTCCCAACCAGCGGAGTTTTGCCTTCGCAGAGAAGACCATGCTGACGATTACAGGCTATAAGCCCGCTATGTTTAGCAGCCCGTCCAAAGCGGGCCGTGGGCCCGGAGCGCGGGCCTCCCGGCCCGCTTTGGGTGTTCGATGAACAAGCAGTGGGACCATAGGCCCGCCCCTGCTAACAGCCCGCCCTAAGCGGGCCGGAGGCCCGCGCTCCGGCCTCCGACCGCTTCGAGGGTTCGATGAACAAGCAGCGGGACTACAAGCCCATACCGAGCCTGCCTCCCAGCCGGGCGAAGTTTTGCCTTCGCAGAGAAGACTATGCTGACGCTTACAGACTATAAGTCCGCTATACTTAACAGCTCACTCAAAGCGGGCCGTGGGCCCGGAGCGCGGGCCTCCCGGCCCGCTTTGGGTGTTCGATGAACAAGCAGTGGGACTATAGGCC
>Ga0302246_1002120_pt1 | contig 12362 bp, 8 predicted proteins | sample AAG_UR_Trp_MG_FD_193533 | JGI IMG/M metagenome (GOLD analysis project Ga0302246, IMG submission 193533) | Enriched activated sludge microbial communities from anaerobic digester in WTTP, New Holstein, Wisconsin, United States - AAG_UR_Trp | ecosystem: Engineered > Bioreactor > Anaerobic >...
TCCCTGCCAAGGACGAATCCGAACTGAATTTCAACTACCATCGCGGTCAGGAGTTCATCTACATCCTCGAAGGAAGGATGGAGGTGCGCCTCGGCGACAAGGTGCACGTGCTCGAACCCGGTGACAGCATGTACTTCAGTTCACGCATACCCCACGCCCTTCGTGGTCTCGACGGGGCGGATGCGGTGTTCCTCGACGTGATTAGCTAGGGTGCGCCGTGTGCCCCGTCCCGGCGGGGATGGCTGCGTGACTGAATCCGCAGCGCACGACGCGCCCGCACCTGACGAAGCCCGAAGCCCATAAGGGCAGGGCATGACAGAATGGAACGGATGCCACGGCATCCACGGATAGATGGCAGCCCCGGACAGGGCTTGCGCCACCATCGGCAGCGTCGTTGCCGGGTGGAGTGCAGGCTACGGGAATGTGCCGGCGACAAGCCGAGCACAGTCTCCGGGTCTCCGGACGGGCGAATCCCGCCTGTGCCCGCTGCTGCCTGTGCATCTCAATACCGTCAGGATTGATCACGAGGATTGACGACATCATGGATAAGCTCACCTTTGCCAGCTACGACGAGTTCTTGCGTGTCTTCTCGCTGGATGCGCCAGAGACCTTCAATTTCGCCTTCGACGTTCTCGATGCCATGGCCAACGAGACTCCCGACAGGCTCGCCATTGCCCACGTCGATGACGCCGGGGTGCGGCGCGACTACACCTTCGCATGGCTTGCCGACGCTTCTGCGCGGCTTGCCAACGCGCTCAAGGCCAGAGGTGTGCGCAAGGGCCATCGGGTCATGCTGGTCTTGCACCGGCGTATCGAATTCTGGGTCTCCATGCTGGCATTGCATCGTCTCGGCGCGGTAGCCATTCCCGCCCCAGCGCAACTGACCCCCAAGGATATCGTGTTCCGCGTCGAACGCGCGCAGGTTCGTGCCGTCATCGTCGACGACGGCATCACCGACCGTATCGAGGCCGCGCGTCCCGACTGTCCGACCCTTTCAGTGCTCGTGCAGTGCGGCGGGACACCGTTGCCCGATGGCTGGTGCGACTACGAGGCCCTCTGTGCGGATGCCTCGCCCTCTTTCCCGCGCCCGACAGCACCCGACGAACTTGCCTGCGGCGAAGACCCGCTGCTCATATTCTTCTCGTCCGGCACCACGGGCATGCCGAAGATGGTGGAACATGTGCACACCTACCCCCTCGGGCACCTCGTGACGGGCATGTACTGGCACGACCTGCGCCCCGGCGACCTGCACCTCACCGTGGCCGACACGGGTTGGGGCAAGGCCGTGTGGGGCAAGTTCTACGGGCAGTGGATGGCGGGGGCAGCCGTCTTCGTCTACGACTTCCGCGGCAAGTTCGACCCCGAAGCGTTGCTCGATGTCGTCGCGAAGAACGGCGTCACCACCTTCTGCGCCCCGCCCACCGTGTACCGCTTTCTCGTGCGGGCCGACCTTTCGCGTTACGACCTCTCGAAGCTGCGCCACTGCACAACGGCAGGTGAACTGCTCAACGAGAGCGTGTTCCACGGGTGGAAGGCCGCAACGGGCCTTTCCATCTACGAGGGATACGGCCAGACCGAGACCACGTTGCAGATTGCCACGCTCTCGTGCATGGAGGCCAAGCCCGGTTCCATCGGGCGCCCCATGCCGGGGTGGGGCATCACGCTTCTCGACCACGAGGGCAAGGAATGTCCGACGGGCGAAGAGGGCGAAATCTGCATCCGCATCAGCGACGGACTGCCTGTGGGGCTTTTCCGGGGCTATGTGGAGGACGCCGAGAAGACCGCATCGGTCATGTTCGACGGGTACTACCACACCGGCGACAAGGCGTGGATGGACGAGGACGGCTACCTCTGGTTCCTCGGGCGTGTGGACGACCTCATCAAGAGTTCGGGCTATCGCATCGGGCCCTTCGAGGTCGAGAGCGCCCTCGTGGCCCATCCTGCCGTCGTCGAGGCCGCCGTCACCGGCGTGCCCGACCCGTTGCGCGGGCAGGCTGTGAAGGCCACCATCGTGCTTGCCGCAGGCTACGAGGCGGGCGAGGTGCTCACGAAGGAGTTGCAGGACCACGTCAAGAAGGTCACCGCCCCCTACAAGTACCCCCGCATCGTCGAATACGTGGCAGAGTTGCCCAAGACCATCAGCGGCAAGATCAAACGCGCCGAAATACGCCAGCGCGATAGCGAAAAGAGCGCATAGCCGTTTGCAGCTTCGGCCGAACGAGCCCCCCGTGTGTCTTCCGACATACGGGGGGCTTTTGCTGGCTGTTCCGTTTTCTGCCACGACCTGTCAGGGCTGCGGCGGTATGCATGGCTAAAAGGCATGGCTTGGAGGAGACAGGGAGATCCTAGAAAGCCATTGACACAGGAATGATTCCTGTTATCTTTCTCGACATGGAAAGCGGGGCGTCACCCACGTCCCGGAAGTCATGATGAACACGTACCCGGCGCACGGGTTGATACAGCGCAAGGAGTTGGACATGGGAGTACTCGTAGGTAAGAAGGCCCCGTTCTTCGAAGGTGGCAAGACCTTTTCAGCTGTCCTCGGCAATGGCGAGGTTGTGGATGACTTCGATTTCGCCAAGGTGACCGAGGGCAAGTATGCCGTGGTGTTCTTCTATCCGCTGGACTTCACCTTTGTGTGCCCGTCGGAGTTGATCGCCTTCGACCACAGGCTTGAAGCGTTCCGCCAGCGCAATGTCGAGGTCATCGGTGTTTCCATAGACAGCCAGTTCACACATGCCGCATGGCGAAACACGCCTGTCGACAAGGGCGGCATCGGCCCTGTGGGGTACCCGCTTGTGGCAGACATCCAGCATGAACTGGCGCGTGCCTATGATGTGGAGAGTGAGGGGGGCGTGGCCTTCCGTGGGTCGTTCCTCATCGACAGGGCTGGCGTGGTGCAGCATCAGGTGGTGAACAACCTGCCTCTGGGGCGTGACATCGACGAGATGCTGCGCGTTGTGGACGCCCTTCAGTTCACCGAAAAGCACGGAGAAGTGTGCCCGGCAGGCTGGAACAAGGGCAAGAAGGGGATGAAGCCCACCGCTGACGGTGTGGCGTCGTACCTTGCGGAGTCGGCTGCCAACCTGTAGCCTTTGCAACGACACATGAAGCCCCCGCACACTGCAAGGTGTGCGGGGGCTTTGTCCTGTCCGGGGCTGCGCGGGGCCTTCGGCAGCGGGGGCTTGCGCCCTGCTGTGCATCTATCGTAGCCCTGCCATATCCCTATCATGCCGGGGCGCGCGGAACGGGCGGGTCGCAGGTTCAATCCTGCTGCGGAACCCCTTTGAGCGTGAGGTTGATGCGTTCACGCTGCCTGTCCACATCGAGCACCCGTACCCGCACCTTGCGTCCCGGCGCCACGACCTCGGCAGGGTCGCGTACGAAACGGTCGGCCAGCTGGCTCACATGCACGAGACCGTCACGGTGGACGCCGATGTCAACGAAGGCACCGAACTTGGTGACGTTGGTGACGATGCCGGGAAGCTCCATGCCGGGCTGGACATCATCGACCTTGTTCACACCTTCGGCAAAGGCGAAGACCTCGAAAGCCGGACGCGGGTCACGGCCCGGTCGCGCAAGTTCCGACATGATGTCGCGCAACGTGGGCAGACCTACCCGGTCGTCCACATAGCGTTCCAGCCGCAGGGCCTCGCGCCGGGTGGCATCGCGCATGAGGTCGGGCACGCTGCACCCGGTATCCTCTGCCATGCGTCGCACGACGGCATAGCTTTCAGGGTGGACGGCGCTTGCGTCGAGAGGTTCGGGGCCGCCATGCACACGCAGGAAGCCGGCAGCCTGTTCGAAGGCCTTGGGGCCGAGGCGCGGCACCTTGAGAAGGTCGCGCCGTGTACGGAACGGACCGTTGACGGCACGCAATGCCACGATGCCTTTCGCCAGCGCGGGGCCGATGCCCGAGACGTAGGCGAGCAATTCGGGGCTGGCGGTGTTGACATCCACTCCCACGGCGTTGACGCACGACGCCACGACCTCTTCGAGGGCGCGACGCAGGGCGTTCTGGTCGACATCATGCTGGTACTGGCCCACGCCCAGAGAGCGGGGGTCGACCTTGACGAGTTCGGCCAGCGGGTCCATGAGCCTGCGCCCGATGGATACGGCGCCGCGCACGGTGACGTCGTGGTCGGGGAATTCTGCGCGGGCGACCTCGGAGGCGGAGTAGACCGAGGCCCCGCGCTCATCCACGAGGGCCACCGTCACATGCGGTGGAAGCCCGGCCGACTTGACGAAGGCTTCGGTCTCGCGCCCCGCTGTACCGTTGCCGACGGCCACCGCCTCAATGCCGTGCCGTGTGCAAAGGTCACGCAGGGTGGCGGCGGCGCGGGTCGCCCGGTCTCCACCGGTGAGGGGGTGGATGACCTCGTGGTGCAGCAGGGCCCCTTGCGCGTCGAGGCATACAAGCTTGGCCCCGGTGCGCCAGCCGGGGTCGAGTGCGAGTGTGCGTCGTGGCCCCATCGGCGGGGCCAGTAGCAATTCCCGAAGGTTGGCGGCGAAGACGGCTATGGCCTCCGCTTCGGCCCGTTCGCGCAGGGCGGTTCTGAACTCGTTCTCGAGTGACGGGGCCAGAAGACGATTCCATGCGTCGGTCAGGGCCGTGGCCACTTCAGCCGCATCCGTCCCGGCTGAAGATGCACGCCCTTTCAGCCAGCGACGGTGAAGGGCCCCCACGGCAATGTCGTCATCGGGCCGCACCCGCACGTCGAGAAGTTCTTCGCGTTCGCCACGGAACATGGCGAGCAGCCTGTGCGCCGGGGCGGCGGCTGCATGTTCGCTGCGGTCGAAGTGGTCGCGATAGGTTGCGGCCTGTTCCTCCTTGCCACGTGCGACCTTCGAACGCAGCGTCGCACGGCGGACGAAGATGTCGCGCAGGGTGGCGCGTGTGGCCCTGTCTTCGCTCACCGTCTCGGCGATGATGTCACGTGCCCCTGCAAGGGCGGCTATCGTGTCGGGAACCCCCTTGGCCTCGTCGACGAACGGGGCGGCAAGCTGCCCCGCCTGTGCGCCGCGTTGTTCGAGCAGCCGTTCCGCAAGGGGGGCGAGGCCACGTTCACGCGCCTTGGCGGCCCTTGTCACCCGTTTGGGGCGGAAGGGCAGGTAGATGTCTTCCAGCGCGGTGAGAGTGGTCGCCGCATGGAGGGCCTTGGCGAGGTCGGGGGTAAGCTGTTCGCGCTCCGTCATGGAGGTGATGATGGCGTCACGTCGCTTGTCCAGCGTACGAAGCCGTTCGCAGCCGTCACGCAAGGCGGTGAGGGCCACCTCGTCGAGGCCGCCAGTGGCCTCCTTGCGATAGCGGGCCACGAAGGGGATGGTGCCCCCCTCGTCGAAAAGCTTGAGTGCCGCACTTGCCTGTGCGGTCGTGATGCCCAAGTCGGCGGCGAGGCGATGTGCGACAGAGTCGTGTGGAATCGTTTCAGTCACTTGTGGTATCTTCGGTTGGGGTGTAGAAGGATGGCAATATCCTCCGGTGTGGAGGTGTGTGCCAACAGAGTCCTTTTTGGAGGTACGTCATGGAATACACCGAACGGGATCTTCCCCTTTCCCTGAACGAGGCCGAGGTCGTGGTGCTGTCCGATGGAACGCAGGTTCGCTTCGAAGAAAGCGGCGGTGCGCGCGACGTGTTCATCAATGATGAATGGAGCGCGCGTGCGCAACTCTTCCCCGGTGCGGAGTACCTGCTTGAGACCCCTTCAGGCAACTACCTTCTCACGGCCGGAGAGTCCACGCTGGAGGTCAAGCGGGCATAACCCGCGGACGCGGGCGGAAGGCACGCAGGTTGACGCAGTACACGGGGGGCTTCTGGCGGGGTGACGGGGCGTGCCGTCGCACCTGTCGCCCAGCTTGCTTCTGTCGCAGAACATGGCCGGGTATCCGGTGCACATGGCCGTGTGTCAGCCGTGAACTCTGGCCGGAAGCCTAGTCGGAAGCCTTGTCTGGAGTCGGGCTGGCAGGGGGCGGGACGTCTGGTCGACGCTTGGCCGATGTTCGGGCGATGCTCGGACGATGTTCGGTCAGGCGCTTCGCCGGAAGCCTGACCGTATGCCGGGTCGAACGGGAGGTCGGACGTCTGACTGAGCGCCGGGCCTCAAGTGTCGGCCTCGGGCATGCCCCGGAAGACGCGCGTCAGAAGGTGTGCGACATGCTGCGTTGTCGGCCCGCCCGCCCGGACGTGCGAGCCTCCTCCGTCCGGTTCTCCACTGGGCTGCTGGCAGCCAGAAGCCTGTCGCCTGCAGATACCTGCGGGCGAGGCGACATCATTGCCTGTGCCCGGCCTGTGTGGACCGTGCCTGCGCCGTCGTGTCACGCGGATGGCATCGTGCCGTCACCATGGGTGTCGCATCCCAATGCGGTCCATACCATGTGCGACGTCAGGGGCAGGCGCCTCTGAGCAAGGGGGAGGCCGCAGATGCTTGTCTTGTGGCGGGCTGTTGCGTATTCTTCAGACTCGGGCATCTTTCCGCCCGTGCAGGACGGTCATTCGTGGGGAGTATGAGGATGACGCACAACATACCCTGCCCGCATTGCGGCGGTCAGGTGGTCATGTACCGCAATCCCGCCCCCACCGTGGACGTGGTCATCCATGCCCCCGGCAGGGGCATCGTTCTGGTCGAACGCCGGAATGAACCGCACGGCTGGGCGTTGCCCGGCGGCTTCATCGACTACGGCGAATCGGCCGAGGACGCCGCCGTGCGCGAGGCCAGAGAAGAGACGGGACTTGCGGTGACGCTGGAGGGGCTGGTCGGGGTCTACTCCGACCCGGCCCGCGACCCGCGGCATCACACCATGAGCGTGGTCTACGCGGCGCGCATCGCCAAGGGCACCGGTTCCGAACCCCATGCGGGCGATGACGCGGCGCAGGCACGGTTCTTTTCGCCGGACGCACTGCCGCAGCCCATTGCCTTCGATCATGCGACCATCATCGCCGATTTTCTGCGCCGCAACCGCGGTGCGGTGTGATGCCCCGGCATCCGTGGAGACAGCCATCATGCAACGGCAGGTCGTGTTCGCCACATCGGAGATGTACCCCTTCTCCAAAAGCGGGGGGCTGGGCGATGTGCTTGGTGCGCTGCCCCTTGCCCTGCACCGCATGGGCGTGCCCACGGCGGTGGTGACACCCTTCTATGGCAGATTGCGAACGGCGGACTATCCCATCCGGCTGACGGTCTCCGACTGCCATGTGGGCTACCCGTGGGCCCCCATCACCTGCGACGTCTTCGAGGCCGACTATCATGGCATGCCGGTCTACTTCATCCACCGGGGCGAGTATTTCGACAGGCGTTACTACTACAACGACCACAAGGGCGACTACTTCGACAACTGCGAACGCTTCGTCTTCTTCTGCCGCGCGCTGCTGGCGCTGATGCGCCGTCTGGGGCAGCCCCCGGCAGTGCTGCACGCCCACGACTGGCAGACGGCACTTGTGCCCGCCTTTCTCTACTTCCTGCGGCAGGGCGACCCGTTCTGGCAGGATACGCGCAGTGTGCTCACCATACACAACCTCGCCTTCCAGGGGCGTTTCGCCTCGCGTCTTTTCGAGACTTCGGGCCTGCCCCCGCAGGCATGGAGCGTGGACGGCGCGGAATTCTGGGGCGACTTCAACCTGCTCAAGGCGGGCATCGCCTATGCCGACAAGGTGACCACGGTCAGCCCCAGCTATGCGCGTGAGATTCTCGGCCCCGCCTATGGCAGCGGTCTCGACGGTATCCTGCGGAAGCGTGCCCACGCCCTGCACGGCATCCTCAACGGTGCGGACTACGACATCTGGTCGCCCGGCAACGACCGCTTCCTCCCCTGCCGCTATACGCCCACGGACCTTGCAGGAAAGGCGCAGTGCAAGCGCGCCCTCATCGAAGAACTCGGCCTCGACCCGCACCTTGCCAGGCGTCCCATCCTCGGCTTCATCGGCAGACTGCGCGGGCAGAAGGGGATAGACCTGCTGCTCGACATCCTGCCCCGCCTCATGGAGAGCGACGTCGGGGTCATCATCCTCGGCGAGGGCAATCTGACCCATGAAGCGCGGGCCCTTGAGCTGATGGAGGCCTACCGGGGCCGGGTGTGCACCATCGTCAGCTACACCGAAGACCTCGCCCACCGCATCCAGGCGGGCAGCGACATCTTTCTCATGCCGTCGCGGTACGAACCGTGCGGCCTCACCCAGATGTACGCCCTGCGCTACGGCACACCGCCCGTGGCCACGGCCGTGGGCGGGCTGCGCGACACCATCGTCCCGTGGCCCTCGCCGGAGAGCACGGGCTTCACCTTCGGCCGGTGCGAGTCCGCGGCCTTTCTGCGGGCCATCCTCGATGCGGTGCACCTGTGGACCACGGCCCCCGGCGACTGGCAGGGCATGGTGCGACGCGCCATGGCACAGGCCTTCACCTGGGAACGCGCCGGACGCGCCTACCTCGACCTTTACGCCCAACTGGGGGTCTCCCCCGGTGAGGAGGGCGCGTGACCATTCCGTGCAGCCGTCCCCTGTTCATCGAGCCTTTCGACCTCTACCTCTTCGGCATGGGGCGGCACAGGCACCTCTACCGCATTCTCGGCGCACACCCGGCCGTACAGGATGGCGAGGCGGGCTATCGCTTTGCGGTGTGGGCCCCCAATGCCCGTTCCGTGCACCTGTCCGGCGACTGCAACGGTTGGCGGCATGAGGGCTGCCCCCTTTTCCCCGTGGGGGTGTCGGGCGTATGGGCCGCCTTCGTGCCCGGAGTGCGCCGCGGGTCGCTTTACAAGTTCGTGGTGCGCGGGGCCGATGGTCGGCAAGAGCAGAAGGCCGACCCCTTCGCCCTGTGGGCGGAGATGCGCCCCGGGGTGGCGTCGGTGGCATGGGATATCGACAACCATGCATGGGGCGACGGGGCGTGGATGGCTGAACGGGCGCGTCAGGGGCTGCCCCTCGAACGTCCGGTCTCCATCTACGAGGTGCATCTCGGGTCGTGGCGGCGCAGGCATGGCGACGGCCATCCGTTCCTGACCTACGATGAACTGGGCGACCAGCTCATTCCCTATGCCACTGGCATGGGTTTCACCCACCTCGAACTGCTGCCCGTGGCGGAACACCCCCTCGACCAGTCGTGGGGCTACCAGACGGGGCACTACTACGCGCCGACCTCGCGTTTCGGTTCGCCGGAAGGGTTCAAGCGGTTCGTCGACAGGTGCCATCAGGCAGGGCTTGGCGTCATCCTCGACTGGGTCCCGGCCCATTTCCCGCGGGACGCATGGAGTCTTGGGCGTTTCGATGGCACGGCGCTGTATGAGCACCTCGACCCGCGCCTTGGCGAACACCCCGACTGGGGAACCTACATCTTCAACTACGGGCGCAACGAGGTGCGCAACTTCCTCACCGCCAATGCCCTGTACTGGCTGCGGGAGTTCCACATCGACGGTCTGCGCATGGACGCCGTGGCGTCCATGCTCTACCTCGACTACTCGCGCGAAGCGGGGCAGTGGCTGCCCAACAGGCATGGCGGACGCGAGAACCTCGATGCCGTGGACTTCCTGCGCGAGGTCAACACGGTCATCCATGCCGAGTTTCCCGGTGCCATGACGCTGGCGGAGGAATCCACCGCATGGCCCGGTGTCTCCCGTCCGGTCTACACGGGCGGACTGGGGTTCAGCTTCAAGTGGAACATGGGCTGGATGCATGACACGCTGGGCTACCTTGCAGAAGACCCGATACACCGGGCCTATCACCACGGTTCGCTGACCTTCTCCATGCTCTACGCCTTCAGCGAGAATTTCGTGCTGCCGCTGTCACATGACGAGGTCGTGCACGGCAAGGGGGCGCTGCTGTCCAAGATGCCCGGCGACATGTGGCAGCAACAGGCCAACCTGCGGTTGCTCTATGCCTACCAGTGGGCGCATCCCGGCAAGAAGCTGCTGTTCATGGGGGGCGAATTCGGCCAGTGGAACGAGTGGGACGAAAGCCGCGAACTGGACTGGTGTCTCTACCGTTTCCCCGCCCATGAGGGCATCGCGCGGCTGGTGGGCGACCTCAACCTGCTGCTGCGTTCCGAACCTGCCATGCACAGGCGCGACCACGACTGGTCGGGCTTCCGCTGGGTGGATTTCGCGGACTACGGCAGTTCGGTGATCAGTTTCCTCCGGCTGGCCGCGGGTGAACGACCTCTCCTGTGGATTTTCAACTTCACGCCGGTGGTGCGGCGCTTCTACCGTGTGCCCTGTCCGCGTGGCGGCACATGGCGTGAGCTGTGCAACACCGACAGTGCCTACTACGGCGGCAGTGACGTGGGTAACGCCGGTGCCGTCATGGCACGGGAAGACCACTGGGGTGGCGGGCATTTCATCGAACTGACCCTCCCTCCGCTTGCCGCCATGTGCTTCGCCCCCGTGACGGGGCAGGGCACCTAGCCCCCGCGATGCACCCCCCAGACAGGCGCGGGGTGACGCCCCTCGTGGGGTGAGTGCTCCCGAGGTGAAAGCTGGCACCATCAACAGAATGCCTCCGCCCACGGGTGGTCGGGGTGCGTTTCCTCTTTTCCGTCGCAACGGGATGCCGTATAAGTGGCCCGCCGTAGCGCGCGGGCATATGCCCGTGATGTCCGGCGCGACCTGTGCCCGGCCTTGTGCCATCAATACCGTCAGCACGCGTGGCAGCTTTCAAGGCATTGCTGCGCATCGTTCGGATATGCCAATGACCCGACCCAGAATCATCGTGCACGGCGGTGCATGGACCATCCCCGCCGACCGTCAGGAAGCCCATATCGCAGGATGCCGTCGCGCCGTCGAGGCTGCGTGGCCTCTGCTGCGCGACGGCGCGACGGCAGTCGAGGCGGTTCGTGCCGCCGTCAACGTGCTGGAGGACGACCCGACCTTCGACGCAGGGCGAGGGGCCGTACTCAACCGCGATGGTGTCATCGAACTCGACGCCGCCATCATGGACGGTGCCACGCTGGACTTTGGCGGTGTGGCGGCGGTGCGTCGCTTCGCCAACCCCGTGGACATCGCCCGGCGCCTGCTGGACACCGAATTCTGTCTTCTGGTGGGGGAAGGGGCCGAGCGTTTCGCCCTCGAACAGGGGTTAAAGCCTGTCGACCCGGCAACCCTGCTTGTGGAACGTGAGCGCCTTCTTTACGAGACCCTGCGGTCGCGCGCGGGGTACAGCACCCATGATGCCTTCCGGCCCGTCACGGACACCGCACCCGCCGGTGATGTTCCCAAGGGGACGGTGGGTGCCGTGGCGCTGGACATCCATGGTAACATCGCCGCCGCCACCTCCACCGGGGGGACGCCCTTCAAGCTGGCGGGGCGTGTGGGCGATTCGCCGCTGTGCGGTGCGGGGACCTACGCCGACAACGAGACGGGCGGGGCCTCTGCCACGGGCTTCGGAGAAGGCGTCATGCGTACGCTCATGACGCACTGCGCCTGTGAACACCTGCGCGAATGTCTGCCCGACGAGGCTGCGCGGCGGGCCATCGACATGCTGCACAGGCGCGTGGGCGGACATGCCGGACTCATCATGCTTGACCGCCACGGGCGCTACGGGGTGCATTGCAACACCGACCATATCGCCCATGCCTACGCGCGGGCCGACGGCACCGTTCATGCGTCGGTGACGCCCGACCCCGTCACCGGGGAGTAGGGCGACGGCGGTGGTGCCAGACGTCATAGCCGGACGTCACCGCTACATGCGCCTGCCATCAGTTTCTGCCACCGGCTTCTGTCAGCCGCCTGTGTCGCTGTTGTCGATGCCCGGCTGATACCTCGTGATGCCTGCGGCCTCTCCTCCCATTGCGTAGCCGATGGCGCGTCGCAGACGCCCGGGAGACCGCTGTGGGCAAGGGGAACGTCCCTCGTGGTGGTCTGGACAGGTACCTCGAATCGGCATACTGTGCCGGGATGGTGGATCATTTTTCGCATAAGCCCGCCGCGCCCCTGTGCGTGACGCTGGGTGACTCCAACGGACTGGGGCCTGAACTCGCCTGCCGTCTGCTTGGCGAGGTGGTGCGGCGTTCGACCGATGCCAATACGCCAACCCCTGAAAAGGGTGCCGGTGCGTCAGCACGGGATATTTGCACCAGTGCGTCAGCACCGGATGTTTGCGCCGATGGGGCTGGCCTGCAAAAGGAAGCGACTGCACCCCTGACGACAGGTGCGGCACAGCCTGACACTCCGCCGGATGCGGATACCGCCCGTCATGCGGCAGCGCTGCTGCCCTTCCTTGCCGGACGCACAGTGCTGTGCATCGGTGCCGAGGCTTCACTCTTCGCCCATACCCGCAAGGCATTCTGGACGCGCGTCGATACCCCCGGTGATGCCCTCGCCGCAGGCCCGGGCGTCTACCTGTACGAACCGCCGGGGCTGGATGGCCTTGACGTGCGCGT